>OIEK01000018.1_pt1 | contig 161711 bp, 152 predicted proteins | sample 1581821 | NCBI WGS metagenome assembly OIEK01 (sample SAMN03281017, study PRJEB24777) | human gut metagenome | isolation source: fecal sample PR221 from 1 month old male Chinese infant, caesarean... | reverse complement strand
TGTTTTTTTAATGGACCACCACTTCTGTAAATACATATTTATCCGGTCTATGTTTAGAAATTGTGTATTCAAACAATTTACCTAACTGTGTATAGGCCGTATTTCTAATGATCACTGCAGTATCATAGCTATGGCTGTGCAATAGTTCTTTATCTTCTTTCGTTAATAGTTCAACTGTAATGACGCGTTTTGATGTTGAAACATGAATATTCAACGTTTTTTCCAAGTATTCATAAATGGAATCTTCTGCTATTTCAGTAGTCAAATTTTGCACAACATCTTTTAGAAAATAATTTTCATCCACAACGATTGGATCTTTTTTTGCATTCTTAATCGAACAATTCGATAAATTGTTTCTCCCACTTGAAAAGGTAATTTTTTGGTCAATTCTTCCGTCATCACTTCTTCAGAAAAAGACAATACTTTCGTAGACATTTCTAGATGTGTGCGATTAGTAAATTGTTTAAAACTTTCTATTTTATCTAGCGAAACACCTAACGAATGTGGCGTACTTATAATTGAGACACCCTTTCCAGGGATACTAACTGTTAATCCTTGATTCGTTAATTCTTTTAATGCGCGACGGATTGTATTGCGTGAGACTCCATACTCTTTTACTAAAGTATTTTCAGAAGGCATCATTTCATGATAAATACCAGTATCAATTTTATCACGTAGGCTTTCATAAATTTCCATGTACTTAGTTCTTGTCATATCTGCTCACTCTTTCTCCGATGATAATTTCACTTTACTATACTTGAAAGATTTTGACTAGTCTTATTTATGCGCGCAACATTAAACATATTTTAAATGATGCTGCCTAAAAAATACCAATGTTTCAAAATAAAAAAATAACAAAAAAAACCACCGGCAGTTTTGCCGATGGAAAAGGAGTATTTACTCAATAAGAGTAAAATGAAAAATAAAAAGGTTGTTGTTGGTATGAATTAATAATACAATACACTTTCTCTTTTGTCCATAAAAAAGACATGAAAAAAATATTAAATTCGTTAGTTATTTTTATTAGTTTTTTATTTTTTCAAAAGAATGTTGCTCATCCGCGTAATGGCAAAGGTTAATTCATCCGTTGCTTGATCCTGCTTTTCCTCTGAAGCATTAAATAAATCTGCATCAATACCTGTTTCTGGATCTGTTGCTAAAATCATTTCATTGCATCCTGCTACATATTCTGTATAAGCATGTTGAAATTTTTTGTGAATGCCAAGTACTTGTGGCGTCGGTTTTAATGTTCCGACTTTTTTGAGCATTAATTCATATTTTTCAGTACCTTCTTTAAATTTTGCTTGAATTTCTGCAATTCGTTCGGCTGTTAAATCATTCACTTTATTCTTATCGATCGCTTGACGAACTTCTTCGTAATATGGATTCATGACTTCGCCAATGTCTTCTGTTGTTTTAACGATATCATTAATTGTTTGAACGTAAAATCCTAAATTTGGTCTCATAACCATCCCTCTTTTCCCTTTTCTCTTTCACTCCATTTTACACTTTTTCTATTCCATCTGACAAGTGGCACTTTTTCAGTCTTCATTCTTTTGATTCTTAACAGAGAAAACATAGTGAGGCATCGTTTTGCCACGGTATGTTTTAATGTATCGATCCCTAACAAGCATCTGGTTTCGAATAGCGACATTCATAGAGGCTAAGTTCGTATCACGAATCGTTGAAATAACTTCTGGAAAATTTAATACATCGAATGCGTACTGTTTTGTCGCTGCGGCAGCTTCAATCGCATACCCTTTGTGCCATTCTTTCACACATAAATGATAACCAATTTCTGGATAGCTCTTACCTTTTACTAATTGATTGGTGAGACCACACTCGCCGATGACTTCGCCTGTTCGTTTCTTCTCTAACGCCCATAAGCCGTAGCCGTATTCTTGATAGGACTGTAAGTTCCACTTTAGCCAGTTTGCGACCTCTTCATCAGAAAAAGCGTGTTCATAAGCATACATCACATTTTCATCTTGCAAAAATTTTTTCAATTCCACTTCATCTTCCGACTGCCATTCTCTGACAATAAGTCGTTGTGTTTCGAAAATAATTTTCCGTTTCAAGCCCTTTCACTCCTTACATAAAGAAAAATTGACTGGTTTAAGTACCAGCCAATTTTCTTTTCTTATTTATTAAGCACCTTTACCTGCTTTACGTTGGAAGAACTTCACAATTTCCACAATTGGGATGATAGCAAAAGAAGTACCTGCTACAATTGCCCATTGATATGCATCTAAATGTGTGACGCTGAATAAATCATTAAATCCTGGAATAACAATCGTTGCAGCTAATAGCAAGAACGAAACAAGAATCCCATAGTTAAATGATTTGTTGCGGAATAAGCCAACTTTGAAAATTGATTGATAAATCGACTTCACATTAAAGGCATGGAACAATTGAATTAATCCCAAAGTAGCGAAGGCCATGGTTAAAGCATCGCCGTGTTGTAAATCATACAACGCTTGCGCCGATAAGTTTGTGTTAGCTGCGGTATGTGCTGGGAACATAATTGACATTTTATACACAATCAAAGTCAATGCCCCTTGCGTAATCCCTTGATAAACAACACTGCTTAAAACGCCGCCAGAGAAGAAGTTCGATTTTTTACCACGAGGTTCATGGCTCATCACATCACGTTCTGCTGGTTCCACACCTAACGCAATCGCTGGGAAAGTATCCGTTACTAAGTTAATCCACAATAAGTGAACAGGTAACAAGGTATCCCAATTGAGCATTGTTGCAATAAACAAGGTTAATACTTCCCCTAAGTTAGCTGAAAGTAAATATTGAATCGTTTTTTGGATATTTGAGAAAACTTTACGTCCTTCTTCTACCGCTACAATAATTGTTGAAAAGTTATCATCGGCAAGTACCATATCTGAAGCACCTTTTGATACTTCTGTTCCGGTAATTCCCATACCAATCCCGATGTCAGCAGCTTTTAAGGCTGGGGCATCATTTACGCCATCACCAGTCATCGCAACCACTTTTCCTTCTTGTTGCCACGCTTTAACAATCCGAACCTTGTGTTCTGGTGAAACACGAGCATAGACAGAGTAGTGTCCCACGACTTGTGCGAATTTTTCATCTGACAATTCATTTAATTCAGCGCCTGTAATGACTGCATCGTCGTCGTCTTCTTTGATGATGCCTAAACGTGCCGCAATTGCTTCTGCTGTATCACGGTGGTCACCCGTAATCATAATTGGACGAATACCCGCTTCTTTCGCGACTTTTACAGCATCTGCAGCTTCTTTTCTTTCTGGGTCAATCATACCGACTAAACCAGCAAATGTTAAATCTTTTTCCACAAGTTCAGAACTCATTTCGGCTGGAATCGTCTCAACATATTTATAAGCCATTCCTAAAACACGTAAGGCTTGTTTCGCTAATGAGGTGTTTGTTTTCAAAATTTCTTGACGTTTTGTTTCATCTAATGGACTTGTTTCTCCATTTGATAAGATTTCCGTACAACGTTTCAATAATTCATCTGGTGCACCTTTGACAGAAACTAGGAAGCCACCTGTTTTTAATTCATGAACTGTAGTCATTAATTTACGATCAGAGTCAAAAGGAATCTCTGCCACACGAGGTTCAGCTGCTACTTTTTCGGTTACGTTAAACGCATGATCTAAACCAAATTGTACTAAGGCAGTTTCTGTTGGGTCACCAATTAATGAACCATCTTGAGCGATTTTTGTATCATTCGTAAAGTTCATGATTTTTAAAGCCATATTATCGGCAGGGATTTCTGTGGAAGCAGATAAAACTTGACCATCTGTATACAACGCTTCAACGGTCATTTGATTTAAGGTTAACGTACCTGTTTTATCTGAACAGATAATATCTGTACTTCCTAATGTTTCAACGGCTGGTAACTTACGGACAATCGCATTTTTCTTGGCCATTTTTTGAGTCCCTAAAGCCAAAATAATTGTGACAATCGCTGGTAATCCTTCTGGAATTGCCGCTACAGCTAACGAAATTGACGTTAATAACATGTCAATCCATGAACGACCATTCATCATTCCTACCACAAACATCACCGCTGCAATGACTAAAATGGCAATTGTTAACATTTTACCCAATTGGTTTAAGTTTTGTTTTAAAGGCGTTTCCGTTTCTTGTTCGCTTGCTAGCATGCCAGCAATTTTACCGACTTCTGTATTCATTCCTGTGCCAACCACAACGCCAAGACCACGTCCATACGTCACATTACTATTGGAATAAGCCATATTGATTCGGTCACCGATACCAATATCGGTTCCCTCTAAGATGGTTACTTCTTTTTCAACTGGAACAGATTCACCGGTTAACGCTGCTTCTTCAATTTTTAAGCTATTCGCTTCCAATAAACGTAAATCGGCTGGAACGACATCCCCTGCTTCTAATAAAACAATGTCACCTGGCACTAATTCATCGCTTTTAACAGTAATGACGTGTCCATCACGGCGAACATTCGCATTTGGTGAAGACATTTCTTTTAATGCTTCAATGGCTTGTTCCGCTTTGGCTTCTTGGATGACCCCAAAGATGGCATTCAAGATAACAACCACTAAGATGATAATCGAGTCTACCACATCATGGGAAAAGACGGCTGAAATGACCGCTGCCGCTAATAAAACAATAATCATAAAATCTTTGAATTGCTCAAAGAATTTCACGGCAAGTGATTTTTTTCTTCCCTTCATCTAGCACATTTTCCCCGTACGTTTCTAAACGCTTTTGAGCCTCCTGTGCACTTAATCCATCAGTTGTTGTGTTCATTTTCTCCAAAACAACTGTGTCGTCTTGTGCGTAAAACGCTTCAGACAATTGTGTTTTCTTTTCTTCTGACATGTTCTTCCTCCTCTATTTTTTGCAGCATCCTTCAAGTACTATTTTACATTTCATCAAAAATAAATGAAAAAAAATAGACTTGTGTATGCTACTTCGTCGAACATACATAAGTCTCACCGTTTAAGACAACACCAGAAATTGCTTTCGGAGTTGGTGATGTTGTCACAGCATAAATACTGTCAGTTACTCCCTCATGAAAAAACTATTTAACATTGATTGGAGAACCAATGTTATGAATAATTACTTAATTAGTATACCGTTTTCCATTCTTTTTTTCAAATAAAAGTTCTGCTCATTTGAAAAAAACTGAAATCCTTTCATTCGGATTCCAGTTTCTTGATTTGTATTCGTAAAATACGCTGTTGTCCCCGCTTTCTCGACCAACTAATAACCCAAGAAAGTAAGAAAAGACTAATCACGGTTCCTTCACGAACAAAAATCGGCAAATGATAACTAATGGACAATCCTAGTGCTAAACTGACACAAAAAATATCAACTAAATAACGATAAAACTGAAAACTATAGCGCGTTCTTTCAGAAATAAGTGTACAAAATTTTTCAATTGGAAATTGCAAAACACCTAGCGCAACTACCTGTCCTGTCCCGATTCCTGCTATGATTGTCCCTAAAATAAATAGAACAATTTTAACCAAATAATTTTGAAAAACAAGCGAACCAAATAATTGATATAAGAAAAAATTAATGACAAAACCAAAGCCAATTAACGCCACCAAAATAATCAAATAGTCCTGAATTTTACGCTGCTGATCTAACAACCAACACGTGCCTAAAAAAGCGAAATTGATAGCTGTGGTAACAGTTCCGACTTTTAAATGTGTAAGTGTTGCAAAGGTCACATTAAACGCATTAAAACTGCTAACCCCGATGCCTGCTTGAATTGTCAAACTGATGCCCAATGCACTAATTAAATAAAAAAGAAACGATAGCACAATTTTTTTCTTCCACATTATAAAAACTCCTCTACTCTTGATACGTCTATTATGTGCTACAATAGAAGAAACAAATAGGAGATATCTCCTATTATAAGGAGAAAAAAATGCTTAAAACAGCCTACCAACAATCACCGAAACAAGAATTAGCTAAAAATACGCCTTTTTTTAATGAAACTGATTTAAAACACAGTTTTATTATCGATTTTGAAAATCAAGAATTCATTCATCACCAAGCAGAGCCATTAAATTATCTTTTTTATTTAATCAAAGGAAAAGCGAAAATTTTAAAAACAGAACGCAATGGCCGCCAATCCATTGTTCAGTTTTTAACGACAGGTGATTTAATTGGCGATTTAACATTAGTTCAAGCGGAAACGATAACCAAGGACGTTATCGCCTTAGGTGAAACCTGTTGTTTGGCTGTACCTTTAGCTTACGCAGAAACTGTTTTAAAAAACAAGGTGCTTTTTATGCAGCAACTCAGCCATTATCTAGGGAAAAAAATGCTCCAACGGGTGGACCACTTTACAACGAATCAGACCTATGAACTAAGTTATCGGCTAGCGGAATTGCTATTGGTTGCCGCTAATCACGAAGATGTTTATAAAGAAAAGCATACTGAGATTGCCGAATACTTAGGGGTTAGTTATCGCCATCTTATTTATACTTTCAAACAATTTCGAGAGCGCGGCTTTATTCAAAAACAAGGAACTGCTTATCACATCAACCGCTTAGCGTTACATTCTTTTGTGCAAAAAATGAAGAGTTAAAGTGGTGGATTGTTGACAAATAGTGCGCTTCCCGCTACCCTATTCTTATTAATAAGAAAGAAGGGACAGCAATGGAGCAAGCATCATTTACTGTATCTAGTTGGCAAGAACAACCGATTGACAATCTTAATGAAAATTTCCCAGTGAATCAAGCGAGCGCTTCTTATCAATTGTCAGGCGCCTTATCTGGGACAGCTTCTGTAGAATACTTAATGACTTATCAAGGCTCTTCAATGGCAGATGGGCTTGAAGCTGTGGCTCAAGTGGTCGGTTTCCTACATTTCGAAGGAACTTATTTAGGAAAAAAAGGCACCTTTACTGCTTGCGAAAAAGGGACGTTTACACAGGGTCTTTTAGACTGCCCAGGTGAACTATTTCAAGCATCAGGTGAGCTTTCCGGTTTATCTGGTCGCTACACTTATGAATTTAGTCAAGAAGAAGCGCTTCTTCATTTAGACTTTGTATAATAAAAAATTTCAAGGAAAGTTGGTGACATTATTTTACTTATTTTAAATTTGGCGGTTGTAAAAGACAATGGGTGTTTTTGATTAGATTAAACTTTTAAGGAGAAAAATCATGAAAAACACCCGAAACACCGTCCCATCATTACTAATTATTATTTTGCTTGTGGGATTTCCACAAATCAGCGAGTCGATTTTCACACCCATTTTGCCAGCGCTTAGTTCTGCTTTTAACATTCACGATAGCGTAGCACAATTAACCATGAGTATTTATTTTGTTGCCTTTGCCGTTGGCGTTTTATTCTGGGGAATTTTATCCGATACGATTGGACGTCGCCCAGCTATGTTATTAGGAATTTTATGCTATTTAATTGGAAATATTGGCCTTTTTTTGAGTCCGACATTTCCTTGGCTGTTATTCTTCCGTTTAATTCAAGCATTTGGTGCAAGCGTTGGTTCTGTCATTACCCAATCAATGATGCGGGAAAGCTTTAACGATCTTCAAAGAGGGAAAATTTTTGCTCAAACAAGCGCTGCCCTATCGCTATCTCCTGCCATCGGACCCTTAGTCGGCGGACTTGTTCAAACCTATTTTGGCTATCAGCATGTCTTTAGCACCTTAATTGTCATGGCTGTTCTATTACTTTTCTATAGTTTTTATCGTTTACCAGAAACCTTTCACTTAGGAAATACTTTAACGAAAGCATCTTTTTGGTCCGTGGCGAAACGCCTTTCCTTCGACTCGAAAGTTTGGTGCTACGGCTTATTGATTGGGGGCATTAATGGTTTATTGTTTAGCTACTATGCAGAAGCTCCGTTTATTTTCATCAATCACTTTGGCTTTAGCAGTGTCCAATATGGCTTTCTTGGTTTAGTTTTAGCTGTGTCTAGTATTCTTGCTGCAGTTCTTATCAATTGGTTGCTAGGATATTGGTCAGCGGAAAAAATTGCCTTTGCTGGTTTGCTGCTAAGTATCTTTGCGGCTTGCTGTTTATTGATAATGACACAATTTGAATCAATCATTGGTCTTATTTTGTTTATTTTCTCTTTTTCTTAGGGATTAATATTACTTTGCCCAATGCCTTAAGTATGGCCTTAAAAGGCTATGAATCTGTGATTGGTACTGCCAGTGGGATTTTTAGTTTTGTCTATTACTTGTTTGTTAGTTTCTTTACCTATTTGATTAGTTACTTTCACAATGGTACCATTTGGGTCTTGCCGCTTTACTTTTTAAGTTTTGCTTGCCTGTTAGCTTTCAGCTATTATGTCATTGTTTATCGTAAAACTTTAAAATAAAAATCAAAAAACACACGAATATTTCGTGTGTTTTTTTAGCTAAAAAATTGATTTTCTAAACTATATTGCTTCCCTGAAACAATGTCATATTGAATCAGTCGGTATTCCTCATATAGTTGTTCTTGCTTTTTATTCATTTCTACTGTTTTTTTCCATTCCCCACCGAGATAGTAATTCCCCTTTTCAAAAGCAGGCAATTGTTCTTGTACCTCATTTAGCATAGCGTAAAATCCCGATTGCGGTAAGCCGCTTTGTTGGAACAGTGAGGGAGCAAAATAAAATGGACTAATAGTTGCTTGATGCTGATTTTTTTCTGTTAACTGATTCGCCGTATCATACATTAGAAATTCGGTCTGGTGAAGGGCTGCCCCTTCATTCAACGCTTGAATGTTTTCATCATAAATACTTGGTAAGTGATCTCCCCAAAAAACGACTAATGTGCGTTTGGGCATTTTTTCGATTTCTTGTAGGAAATTTTTCAAAGCTTCGCTACTGTAGGCAATATCTTGCAAGTAATTATTGAGCGCGACTTGATTGCCGTTTCCTTGAGAAAAATAATTGGACGTTGTGTATTTATTTTCATAGGGCATATGTGTTTGCATAGTAACTAAATGAATGAATTGCGGTTGCTCTTTTTCTTTAAGCAGTGTCGTCACTTCCTGATACGCTGCTTGATCTGAAATGTAAGGATTATTTTCTAGTTTATCCGTATAGTTCATTGTTTTTTCATTGATAAATTGATCAAAACCTAAAATTTTATACACATCTTTTCGTTTATACATAGATGTATTGTACGGATGAATAGCCGTTGTTTGGTACTTTTGTTCCTTAAGTAATGAAACAATGGAAGGCAATTCCGTCATCTTAGGAATCATCATTGTATAAGGTGTAGTCATTTGGGCATTCATTAATTCCATCGAAAAACTTGTTAGGGCTTCAAATTCAATATTCGCAGTTCCGCCCCCGTAGTTTTGTGAAAGCATCTGGCCACTGTAAGTTTTATCAGCGATTTGCTGATAATCAGCTAAAGGATTACCAATAATGGACAAACCTTTCAGATGATCTGGATTTGAAAAACTTTCACTCATGACAAACACAATATTTGGTTGCTCATTGCTCGGCACTGTTTTCGCCTCGGCCAACTTTGATATTTCTGAGTAATTTCTGAAATAGCTTCTTTTGAATAACCCTTTGGTTGGTCCATAGCCTCTACTTTTAAATTATATAGAAAACCACCAATAAATCCTGTATTGTAGTAATTCATTTTTTGGCTGTAAGGAATCCATAACGCGGTTTTATTATAGGCTTTACGTAACAAATTTTGCGGATTGTTAAAATCACCAATATATGAAAATAGACCAATCGAAAGAACAAGACTTAACACACGAATCGTTTGTTTTTTCTTCGATAAAAAGAAACTTTTATAAAAGGCTTTTCCTAAGAAAAAAAGTGCTACACAACCTAACGCTACCACAAAAATAAACGGCCATAAACCAACCATTTCTTTTAATAAACTAACTTCTGTGATCATTTTTAAGTCGTCTGGGTAAATAGGTTCGACACGATAAAACATCTTTTGATAGTCAGCAAATCCTAAAACACCTATTATGACACTATATAAAAGAGCGCCAACTCCTAATGAACCTGCCAAACTACATAAAAAAAGTAAAAAAACGCTTAGCACAAAACAACCTAAGAAAAACTTTTCCGTATGCCACGAAAAAGCAAACTTGAAGGCTAAATCAACAGACAAGTTATTCTGACACCATTGCAAATATAAATTACTAAAAATAATTAATAAGATGAACCCGATTCCATACAAAAGGTAGCGGTAAGGCCATCGTCTAAATTTCTCAACTCTCTTTTTCACATCGATCTCCTATTCAAAAACTAGTAATGTATTTATTTTATGCTTCTTGAAAAAGAATGTAAAGAAGTAGCTAGCAAAGAAGTCTAAGGAATGGTAAAGAAAAAATGTTATTTGTTGCAAAAATAATTTTCCAGTGGTATAGTAACAATGGAATTTCGTTATCAGTTATCGTCGCCTTTTTAGAGTACTTTATGAAAGGAGAATAACTATGACTTACAAAGTAAAAAACATTCAATACCGTATTCAATTAGACACAGACAAAAATATTTTCATTGTTTTTGATGCAAAAAATGAAAGTAAAACAGCAACTGGTCACACAATTGAAGAAGCAATTGCACACTTAAAACAATTAAACTAAGGAGTGACAAACATTTCCATGCAAGACCCTTTAGGTAGTTATTTAAGCTAAAAGCCGTTTAGTAAAGAAAAAATACTAGACGGTTTTTTTGTATCTTCTTCGCCTTTTATTTTTTACATAGTATACTGAAACAAACGGAGGTGTTTTTATATGACCATCATTGCAAACTATATTCGCCAGCAACCCCAACATCAAACACAGTTAACAGAAATCTACCAAGCAATTTTAGCGGTTGTTCCTCAGGAGACTACTGAAAAAATCGCTTATGGAATGCCGACCTTTTACTTAAATGGCAATTTAGTGCATTTTGCGGCGGCCAAGCAACATTTAGGTTTCTATCCTACGCCATCAGCCATCCAACGTTTCAGCAAAGAATTACGCCCTTTTAAAACCTCGAAAGGTGCCATTCAATTTCCCTACACGCAAGAGTTACCTCTTTCATTAATACAGGAAATAGTTAAATTCCGTGTACAAGAGAACATGAAAACAGGGTCTCATTGAGACCCTGTTTTCATGTTCTTAAAATTTTTTCCATCGCTTTTCCCTTGGCCAACTCGTCGATTAACTTATCTAGGTAACGGATTTTTGCATTAAAGGATCTTCAATTTCTTCCACGCGATAGCCACAAATTACGCCTTTGATCAATTGGGCATTTTCATTAAAATTGGGTGCTTCTTCAAAAAATGTTTCCATCGTTACTTTTTGAGCCAATTGTTGTTGCAAGCCTTTTTCATCATAACCAGTTAACCAGTAAATAATTTCGTCAACCTCCGCTTGCGTTCGATTTTTACGTTCTGCTTTTTGGATGTATAGCGGGTAAACACTGGCAAAGGTCATTGTATAGATTTTCGGTTTTGTCATTGGTTTTCCTACTTTCTGAAGTATTCTCTCTTCAGTCTACCACAGGCTTGCTGGAAAAAGAGGCTATTTTGTCTTAGTAATCAAATTGACGATAATAACGACGAATCTCTAATGGGTGACAATTCAATTTTTCTACATGCGCATCAATGCGTTGCGTTACCGCATGCATTAGGAGAAATGAAATAACTCGGCCACGATATTTTTCACTAATTCCTGGAAGTTCATACGCTTTCGAATCAATAATTGTATAATTGGCACAGATTTTCGGCAATAATTTTGCTACTCGTTCTGCCAACGGTCGCTGCTCGTCTTCTCCAATAAACAACGTTACTGGCGTAGTTTCATCTACAATTTCTAGCGTTCCATGTAAGAACTCTGCTGCATGAATTGATTTTGAGCGAAGCCAACTTTGCTCTTCCCAATAGCACATTGCATAAGAATAGACCGCTCCCCATTGGTTCCCTGCGCCAATAAAATAGTGAATGCTATCATGACGATGTTTTTCCGCAAAAGCTAAGCCAAACGCATCGGCACTTTTTTCGGCTTCAGCTAAACCTGTAGGCAAATATTCTTCCAATTCTTGGTAATAATTTTCGTAATCTGTAAATTCGTTGTTTTTTGCATTAAACGATCAGCTACCATAAAGAACTTGATTTGCTCAGTTCCTGGAGCTGGATAAGTCACCACATAATCACATAAATCTGCTAAAAGACTGTCTTTTGCATCGATAAAACCAAATAACGTTGCGCCGACCTTTTTGATTTCTTGAACGGCTTGCACCACTTCTTGTGTTGTCCCAGTAACGGAAGACAAGATGACGAATGATTTTTCTGTTAAACGTTTATTGCCTGTTGTGTAATACTCAGCAGCATGTTGAACATAGATTGGTAAATTACTTTTTCCATTCGCATAAGTAACTGCTTGCATGGCTGAAGCATAAGTACCGCCGATTCCTAAATAATAGACCGCATCAAATCCTTTCGTCCAAACTTGATCAACAACTTTTTCAACATCTGAACGCAAGGCTAAGGCACCTCGTATGTCTTTGATTTGTTGTTCTTCATTAAATTTTAACATGGCTGATTTCCCTCTTTCTTTGCTATTTTACTTTTTAGGACACAATCAAAATCATCAAAAATCCGTTGAGATAAATCAATTCCTTTACTTGTAGCTACTTGATACGCCAAGTATTGAAATGGAATAACTAACAATAAAGGACTAATTTTTTCTTCGACATCACTTGCTAACTCTAACGTATTTGATGCCCTCGTTGAACGCGTTGTAATTGTGTAACATTGGCCAACATAACTGGCTAGATAGTTTCTCAAGGCTTGACTACGTGCTTGAATAGGACTTTGATTCTCAATAAAAAACAAAAGATGTGTAGTATCCGCTTCAAGATAAGGCCCATGCATATAGGCTTCTACTTCAAATCCTTGGGAAGGTAAGCGAACTGTTTCTGTAAACTTCGTCTCAAACTCTTTCGCCGTACCAATATTGGGCCCATAACCAATTGCGATAAATCGTGTCCCCTCTGTTAATTCTTTTTTCGTTTTTTGCCAAAATTGTTCGGTTTTATAAATCACCGAATCGATTTCCTGAATTGCTTTGGCAAGTTTTGCTAATTCTTCTTCAACCTCTACTTTTGTTAATTGATGCTTTTGATAGCCCAGTTTCAAACCAAATAGAAATAAATTTAAAAGTGTTGCCGTATAGCCTTTTGTGACAAAACCAACTGTTTCAAGCCCCATTTTTAAATCCAGGACTTCATCCACAACCTCCGTAATCGGGCTGGTGACATCACTTGTCAAGGCCACTGTTTTTACAGACGTTTGGTTTTTAATTTTTGCAATGGCATCAATTGTTGAAGTACTTTTACCACTTTGCGAAACCGCTACGACCAGATCAAACCGATCATCCACTTTGCCATAATGAGCAAAATTGAACGGCTCTTGGATTTCCACATAAATAGGCGCCACTTCTTCAAGGTAAACTTTAGCCGCCTGACAAGCGTTATGTGACGAGCCAGTTGCTAAAATTAGACAGTGCGTGACTTTTGAAACGTCTGTATCAGTTAATTGAAATTGGTTAAGAATCTGAGTTAGAGCTGCTTGCTCCTCATTTATATAATCCAGCATCGTTTTCATATTTTGCCTCCTAAAATAGACCAATTAATGAGCCAAGAATTCCGACAATTGCCATGCCACCTAAAATCGCTAAAGGTTTTACTTCTTTTTTCAATAAATAAAAAACAAAACCAAAAGATGCAAGCGGTAATAATTTAGGCATGATATCGTCAAAGATACTTTGAACCGTGACTGCATTTTTGCCACTTCCGCTGATTGTAATCGGGATAGTTAAATCAATCATGGAGGCGGTCATAGCACCTACCACCATCAAGCCAATTATTGAAGCGCCTAATGTGAGACTTTCCATCATGCCATTTGCTTGAATCTTTTTGAGAAAACCAGTTCCTAATTTGTAGCCCCAACGATTCAGTAAATAACGAACAATCACATGGGGGACGTTAAAAATGAGTAAAAATAGAATTGGCCCTAACACATTCCCTTGTAAAGCTAACGAAGTTCCAACACCTGTTGCAATCAAGCGTAAGGTTCCCCAGAAAAAGGAATCACCTAAACCAGCTAAAGGTCCCATTAACGAAGTTTTAATACTATCGATTGTTCCAACTTCAAAATTTTCATCCAGAACATTTTCTTCTTCCATTGCAGCATTAATTCCTAAAATAAACGTCACGATATGCGGCGTGGTATTAAAGAAAGCAAGATGCCGTTTTAAAGCTGCCGCCATCTCTTCTTTTTGAGGATATAATTTCTTTAAAATAGGGATCATGGCATAGACATAAGCCATATTCATCTGACGTTCATAATTCCATGAAAATTCCATTTGAAATGAACGCCAAAAGACTTGATTAAGCTCTTTTTTTGTAATTAAGTTTTCTGTCTTAGTTTTAGAAGTCTTCGTCATCATCAATTACCTCCCCACTTGTTGTTTGTATTGTTTCATTCTTTCCTTTGGCATAATTCATGATATTCACAACAATTACTGCTGTAATGGCACCCAAAATTGCTACTCCTGTTACAGGTAACTTAAAGTAAGCCATTAAGACGAAGCCTAAAAAGAAATATGGCGCCACTTGTTTGTTAATCAGTAAGCGTGCAAGCATCGCAAATCCTAGCGCTGGAATAATCCCCGTTGCAACAGACAACCCATGTTGAATAAATTCAGGGATCAGATCAAGTAAGCCTTTAATGGTGTTGCTGCCCACGGCAAATGAAATAGTTACAATGAGCGCTAGCATGAACGATAAGCCAAAGCCTGCAAGTAAATGCATGCGCTCCACCCCTTTATATGCTCCTTCTTCAGCATACTGATCAGCTTTTTGACTCATGATTGGGATGAGCAAACCCAAATAAATATTTTTAAGAATCAACGTTAACGTTGCGATTGGCAAGCCTAAAACTAAGGCTGTTTCTGTTCCTGCGCCAGCAGTAATAGCAAACGCTGTACCAAGAATCCCACCAGTCACTACATCAGGTGGGATTGATGCGCCCACTGAAAAAGAACCGATGAAAGCTAACTCTAAGGTCGCGCCCATGATTACGCCCGTTTTGACATCACCTAATACAATTCCGACAAATAAACCGGTTACAATTGGTCTTGAAAGCAACGAGGTTCCTAAAGCATATTCCGACTGCGCAATAAAAGCGATGCAACCTAAAAGAATCGCTTGTCCTATCATTTTTATTTCTCCTTTCTACAAGACATTTAATGCTGCTACTTTTTTGTCATTTGGGACTTGTCGAATTTCAACTTCACAACCATTTGCGACCAATTCTTTAACCATTTTTTCTTCATCCGGTGTGATATTAATTGCTTTAGAAATGTTTCGAGTATTTTCCCTTACTTTCATCCCTCCTAAGTTAATTTCTTTTATTTCTGGATAAGCAGTAGCCAATCGATAAGCATCTTCCACACTTTCAACTACAATAAAAAGTTTGTATTTTTCTGTAACACCACTTTTTAGTGCGGCAATCGCATCTTCAATCGTTTTAATGACCAGTTTTACTCCTGCTGGTTTAGCTAGCTTAATGGTTGTTTTTCGAATATCATTTTTAGGTACGTCATCATTTGCGATTAAAATACAATCGGCGCCTAAGCCTTGGGTCCATGAAAAAGCCACTTGACCATGTAACAAGCGATGATCGACTCTTAACAATTTAATCATTTCATTTCCTCCTAAAATTCTTCTTCTAAAATTTCTTTACTAGATAACTCATTACAATAACAAAGACTTTCTTGTCCGTTTTCAACGGCACGTTTTACTAAATCAACTAATGAATCAACAGTATTTATTTGGGTATATATTTCAATTAACGTTGCTAAATTTAATCCTGAAATTAAATGCATTGCTTGTTTCCCCACATAATTAAAGAATTCGTTATTCACGCTTCCGCCAAATAGGTCTGTAATCACAATTAATTCATTTTGTTGATTGTTCTTTAAAATGTCTTTGACCGTCTTGGCTAAATCATAAGGTTGTTCCATATAAGCGCAAAGACATTCCACATTCTTTGTTTCACCACAAATTAAAGCTAATGATGTCTGAATCCCTGCAGCGAAATTACCATGTGTTGCCAGAATAATTTTACGTTCCATTTTCTTCACCTCACTTACTTCTTTACATAGCAAAAAGAGTGCCAAAAAAGTGGCACTCCCTCCTTTTTATTTTAAAAATCGCTTTCTGCGTTGTTAAACTCCGTTTTTCCAAACAACACATCATAGACATAAAAAAGCTCCGATTCAGGTATATTGACACTATAAACTTTTTCAATGACACTAAACGCCTCTTTTAACTCTTGCAAGACCGTTCTTTGACACTGCTTTAATTGTTCGGCGCCATTATAATTTTCAATAGGTTCATTCCGGATTAATCGTTCAATTAAACAACTGACATGGACATATACCGCCAATTTACGATCATTTTGAATCGTTTGTTGCCACCGCTCTTCTAATTGAATTAAAAAGACTTCTACTTGTCGAATAATTTTTTCTGTATCTAAAATCGTCACTGATTGAATGACCCGATCTAATGAAAAGTTACGAATCAACTCATGATTTACATAGGACAGCATATCTTTAGTTAATTCTCTCTTTGTCCATTCTAAAAGGGTCGTAATTCCTTTTCCTGCAATCAACTCTTCTAAAGAGATATACGGGAGGTCATTTGAAGACGGGTTGTTTGTACCGATGATGCCGACAATCTCAAATTCTGGGAAACTTTCTTTGATCGATTCTGCATTACGTAATTGATTATATTCCCAAGGAATAATCTTTAATTGTGCTTCTGCAGGTAAACTTTTTTCAAGTAAATCTCTAATTTTAACGGCTGTACCAATTCCGGTACTACACGTTGTTAAAATGACACGTTCCGTTTTATTTTCAGGTAATATGATTTCCCATTCATTTGGATGAACCGTTAACGCTTTTTGGGGCAATTCTTCAAAAGAAACTTCGTCTTTAATGGCTTCTCCTATAGACAGAGCCAAGCTTGTTGTCACATTATTCATTAATAAAAAGGACCTTCTTCTTCTGCCGGAAAATACTGATAAATTTCTTTCAATGAACCCATATCAAAAAGAATTACTAAACCATTCCTCGTTTCTTGACGTTCCATATAGTGAATTAAGTGTTCGGAAATTTTTTTGGGAGTAACATCTAACGGCATGTCAAACGATTGAAAAATTGGCAAATTTAACAGCCGATTTGCAACATTCGCAATACTACTTGCTGTGGCATATCCGTGGGCAACAATCACCGCTTTCGGATAGTGACTTTCCTTTACTGAACCCGAATAGTGAAGATAAATGGTGACAATAATTCGATCCATCTGGGATAGTTCAATATCTAATGAACGTTTCACTAAAGTTAACAGTTGTTCAGCGTAGCCATAACTAGTTGCTAATTTAGTTTGAACTTCTGTTAAAAGTTCGTCAATGACTGTTGTAGGTTCTTTTTCTGGAAACCAATCAATACATCTTCGTTGAAACAGATAGGTGCTTAATGCATAGACTAAACTGCCATTAAACCGAATTTGATAAGACGATTCAATCGTTTCCAATAATTGACGGATATTTTGCGTAATAAACAATAGCATTTCGTGATTTTTCTCTCGCTTCTTTTCAAATAATAAATCATCGAATAAGCGTTCAATTTCTTTCGAGATGTCGTTATTGGCAGTGGAAAGATGATGATGGTGAGAGACATAAAGACGAAGGATTCGTTCATAACTCTGGATAATTCTTCTTTGCGCAAGCTCTGTTTCCTCTAACAAACTAACCAGATTTGTTTGCTCATCTAAACGAATAGGCAATTCATTTTCATCAGGAGCTAGTCTGATCGATTGATCCAGAAATTCTTTCGGTAGATCGTGCAAAGTGATTGGAATAACACGTTTATCAAGATTGGCGGCAAAGCTGCGTGCAGTAATAATTTTTATATTATTTCTTAATTCACCTACATTGCCTACATAATGGTGATTTTCTAAAAGTTGGATAACTTGTGGCGTGATAGTAACTGCTTTTTGAATAGCTTGCTGTTCCTCATAAAATGCTCGCATAATTAATTGTTTTCTTTCCGCTTGAGTGCGTTCAGCAAGACTTGGGATTTTAATTTGAATAGGAATTCGTCTTAAAAATGTCGTTAAAAAGGTGCTAGAAATTTCTTCAGTTGTGGCAAAGCACAACCGACACGTAACAGGAATGGGCCGATTGGTTTCACCCATCCGATATATGATACCCTGATCTAAAAATGTAAACAACTTTTCCTGCCCTTCAGGACTCAAACGATGAACTTCATCTAAAAATAAAACGCCCCCTTCTGCACTTTGAAAGGCTCCAATTTTATCGGAATCTGCTCCCGTAAAAGCGCCTTTAAGATGCCCAAATAATTGACTAGTTAAAAGCTCTGGATTGTTGGCATATTGCGCACAATTAACTGTCACAAAAGGTGCTGAATCGTCAAGTAGTTCTTTTGAAAGACAAAACTGATAATATAAGGATGCTAAAAAACTTTTACCCGTACCACTTTCACCTGTAATTAAGACAGGCAATCCACCGCCAGGATAAAGCGCTGCCATTTTTAATTGTTCGATGGTCTGAGCTAAACTACCGCGATAACCAATGACCGACTGAAAAAAATCACTTTTGCGATCAAAAGCAGGCTGTTCATCGATCATTTCTTGGAAACTTTGATAAACAGTTCTTTTTAAAAGATAGTTTTGTTGTTGAAACGCTTCTTTATGAAAAAAGTAAACCGGTCGTGTATTGATCTTAACTAGAATTCCTTCTTCGTTTAACTGATTTAAATAGTGACTAGCTGTATTTCGTTTGATAGAAAATGTCGTTGCAATATTGCTTGCTGTGAAAATTTCACTGACTAAAGATGGTTCAAAAAAAGCTGTTTGATTGCGTAAATAATCAACAATTTGCGTTTTTAACATAAAATCACCTCTCGTTTATCATAACGTACCTAAAAAAAACGTCAATATTCAAAATTTCTTTTGTTATTTTTCTTTATATAAGGAGCCCATTTTTTATGTTATTTAATCACAGGAACCTGATTCTATCATTGCAGAATAGGCTTTCATTCAGTATACTGTAAATAGAGGAACAAGAAACGAATTGGATAATTAGGCACTGAAAGAACGCACCACCGTTCTGAATGTTTCGAAACACACAACAGGTTATCGAAATGGCCATTGGAGAAAAATTCCTTTTTCTCCGAGGTTAGCGATTGTGACATGTTGCAATCGTTTTTTGTCCTTAAAATGTTGAGAAAAAGAAAAAAGGCACTTTGCATGTCAGCACCACCTGACAAACAAAGCCCTTCATAGACAGCACAACCTATCTATTCCAGTTGCCTTTTTTGCTAGTTACACTAGCTAATTTTAGTGTACCCGATTTTCAGTGAAATTACTAGCATCTTTAAAATTTTTACTGAAACGATCAGCCTGTGCAATGAACTAGTTTTCTTCAGCGGCGGCAACCGCTGAGAAGCTTTTTCTCAAATTTTAAGTGAATAATGTATCATAAACTTTTTTGGCATATCCATCCGTCATATTACATACAAAGTCCACCGCCATTTTCAAACGATAATAGTCTTTTTCTGCTTCTGTAGCGTTCTTTGCTTCTCTTCTATACAACGCTTTCGCGCTTTCCGAAATATTATTAAAGATTCGCTCCTCATACTTATTCATGGAAACTTTTTCATATTTCAGTACGACTGGAACAAATTCATCTAGTAAACGATTGATGATATTGAAGCCCAATACCTCTTGATCCAAAATTGTTTTTGTTTGAAAAACATAGACTCTAGAAAAGTTTTTTAATGCCTGAAAGCATTTCACTTCATCACAATCTTCAATGATAATTTCATTATGATAGATACCTCTCATAATTAAGTCATAATGATTAGCAAAATTTTTCGCTACGCTTTGACAAACAGCTCTTTGTGTCTTTCTCAAAAATTCTTGTAAGGTAGCTTCTTCTGTTTTATCTTTTTCTAACATTAAAAATTTTTTTGTTCCTGTTTGCGCATCAACAAACTGCTTTAAATCTTGATAGCTGTATAAACCATAATTATAGGCATCTTCGATATCTGAAAAAGTATAGGCGATATCATCTGAAGCTTCTAACAAAAAGACTAATGGGTGTCGCTTATTTTGTGTTCCTGTCGCAAATTTAATGGCGTTAAACACTTGTTTTTCCGAGTAAAAATAGCCAACTTTTTTAGACAAAAGCTGTTGCTTATTTAATTGATCTGAAGATGCCGTATATTTGATAACTGTATCTAATGTCGTGGCTGTTAGTTTCATTCCTGCTTTAGAAGTCCCATTATCATGATGCAGTTTTGTTAAAAGTCGGATGGTTTGAGCGTTTCCTTCAAAGTTAAGAAAATCATTTTGTTGTTGCTCCGAAAAATCAGACCAACAAGCATACAAAGGACCATTTTTTTCAAACCAAATACGAATGGCTTCTTCCCCAAAATGTCCAAAAGGGGGATTGCCGATATCATGGATTAATGCAGCTGTTTCTAACAACCGATAGCATTCTGATAATTCCATAACCTCAATGTTTCGTTCGTTCAACTGTGAAATAACTAATCTAAGTATATCCCTGCTATGCATTGCCACTTCTAAGCTATGTGTTAAACGTGTTCTTACAAAATCATTACGTTCTAAAGGAAAAACTTGTGTTTTATCTTGTAAGCGTCTAAATGCATCACTTTTAATTACTCTACGATAGTCACTATCAAAAGATTTACGAAGTTCTGTGGCTAAATCAACTTGCTTATTTAACCAGTCATTTTGATATTGTTTACCATTATCAGAAATACGATATGTACCAACCAACTGACGCCAATTCATTTTCATTTATTACCTCCTCCAATTACTCTACCTTCTCTAAATAAGAGACGTAAATATTTTTACATTTACCAATATCACTGAATTCCCGATTGTTATACGCCTTATCCTTTTTCAATTTAAACCGCACTTTTTCGCCTTCTTGAAAAGTTCCCCACGTAAGAAAAAAGAATAGCCAATGGCTTTCATCCTCTGATAGCGTGTCTAAACCTAAACTTTTAGGCTCAATTAAGCTAGGTAATTTAAAACAGTCATAGACCCCTTTTGCTGTGCCATACACAGGACGATGAGTGCTAAGAATCGTTTCAAAATATCCCTTTTCATCAGGTTTTAAATAACTTGCTTGCCGAATCAGTTGTGTCAGTTTATTTTGGAATGGCTGAATATTTTTCTCAACGTTTAGTTCAAAATCTGGCTCAGCTTGTACATCTGTGTCATGAGATAACTTTTTTAATAAGCAGTTTATTTCATTAGTACTTGTCTTATCATTAAACGCAATCGCCAAACGCTCACTACTAATAACACCTTTCATATCTTTCATAGAAAAATTATTTAACGCAATTGGATAGTGTTTATCTGATAGCATCCAAGAAGCACCCATTTCGTTTAAACATGGAATACTCTGATAATAATGATCAGATAAAAAATACAGCATGACAGGTTGATTGGTTAGCTCCCTTTTAATCGTGTCAAAAATTAATTCTCCTGGCTGTACACCTGTTTCAATAGTGGAACTATAAAAAATATCCTGTGTTCGAAACCCAAACTTTTTCAATAATTGGATAAACGCATCCACATATTCTTGATCCTTTGAACTATGACTAATAAAAATCTTTTTCCCGTTGCTCACTGCTCAACATCCTCCAAGTTAAATTTGTGTTTTCATTTTTTTGTGAAATTCTATACTATTTCTTTAAGCGTACAGCGTTATCTGAAACCAGTCAATACTAAAATTATAAAATAACAATTATTTTGTTTTATTAAATTTTTATATAATGTTGTTTTGTTAATGTTTTGTTATTTTTAAACAAGTGATTATAGAGCGATGTACGGTTGAAGTTATTTCTAATCTATTTTTCAATATTTTTATAAATATAAAAAAAACACGCCTTTCTTTGCAGAAAGGCGTGTTTTTACGTCCGAGTATAAGGAGAATTGGTTCATTAACCAATTGTCCCTTTAAGCGTTATTCATTTAATGAATTATTTGTTTTTAAGTTGTAGAAAGATTTTAAGCCTTTGTATTCAGCTACATCGCCTAATTGATCTTCAATACGTAATAATTGGTTGTATTTAGCAATACGGTCAGTACGGCTTAATGAACCAGTTTTGATTTGGCCAGCGTTTGTTGCAACAGCGATATCAGAGATTGTTGAATCTTCTGTTTCACCAGAACGGTGAGATACAACTGCAGTGTAGCCAGCTTCTTTAGCCATTTCGATTGCTTCAAATGTTTCAGTTAAAGTACCGATTTGGTTAACTTTGATTAGGATTGAGTTAGCGATACCTTTTTCGATACCTTCAGCTAATTTAGTTGTGTTTGTTACGAATAAATCGTCACCAACTAATTGAACTTTGTCGCCTAATACTTCAGTTAATTTTTTGAATCCGTCCCAGTCGTTTTCGTCTAAGCCGTCTTCGATTGAAATGATTGGGTATTTAGAAACTAATTCTTCGTAGAACGCGATCATTTCTTCAGTTGTTTTTTCGCCTTCGCCTGAGTCAGCTAAAACGTAAACGCCTTTTTCTTTGTCGTAGAATTCTGAAGAAGCAGCATCCATAGCAAGAACAACGTCTTTACCAGGAACATAGCCAGCTTTTTCGATAGCTTCGATGATTACTTCGAAACCTTCTTCGTTTGAACCTAAGTTAGGAGCGAAACCACCTTCGTCACCTACTGAAGTAGCTAAACCGCGACCTTTTAAGATTGAAGCTAATGCGTGGAATACTTCTGCACCCATACGTAAAGCTTCTTTGAATGTAGGCGCACCTACAGGCATAATCATGAATTCTTGGAAGTCAATACTGTTGTCAGCATGTGATCCACCGTTGATGATGTTCATCATTGGAGTTGGTAATACTTTTGTATTGAATCCGCCTAAGTAGTGATATAAAGGCACTTCTAGGTAATCAGCAGCAGCACGAGCTACGGCGATAGACACACCAAGAATAGCGTTAGCACCTAATTTACCTTTGTTAGGAGTTCCATCTAAATCGATCATTGCTTTATCGATAGCCATTTGATCGCGTACATCGTAACCGATGATTGCTTCAGCAATGATGTTGTTTACGTTATCTACAGCTTTAGTAACACCTTTACCTAAGTAACGAGCTTTGTCGCCATCACGTAATTCAACTGCTTCGTATTCACCAGTTGAAGCTCCTGAAGGAACCATTCCACGGCCGAAAGCTCCGCTTTCAGTGTAAACTTCTACTTCGATTGTTGGGTTACCGCGTGAGTCTAAGACTTCGCGTGCGTAAATATCAGTAATAATTGACATGTTTTGTCTCTCCTTTGAGTTTGTATTTATACTAAGGGGATTCCCTCATGTATGATTGTAGTTAATTCTCGCAAACTATGCAAACATTTTTTTGCAAAAGTCATTGAGAAAACGTTACCGTTAGTGATTTCTTATTTTACAGCATCTAATAAAGCTAGGAATGAATCTGCTTCTAAGCTTGCGCCGCCGACTAAAGCACCGTCAACGTTTTCTTTTGCCATATATTCAGCGATGTTTTCTGGTTTAACAGAACCACCGTATTGAATACGAACAGCTTCAGAAACTTCTTTGCCGTATAATTTTTCAACTGTTGAACGAACAACACCACAGATTTCATCTGCAATATTAGCATCTGCAGATTTACCAGTTCCGATTGCCCAGATTGGTTCGTAAGCGATAACCATTGAAGCAACTTGTTCGTTTGATAAACCAACTAAGCCTTTAGTGATTTGACCTTCGATCCATTCCGCTGTTTTACCAGCTTCATACGTTTCTAAAGTTTCACCACAACAGAAGATTGGTGTCATACCATTTGCAAAGATTGCTTTGGCTTTTTTATTGATATCTTCATCTGTTTCGTGGAAATATTCGCGACGTTCAGAGTGTCCGATAATCACATAGTCTACACCTAAATCTGCAATTGCAGCTGGTGAGTTTTCACCAGTGAAGGCACCAGCGTTTTCCCAGTAGCAGTTTTGTGCAGCTAATTTCACTTCAGAATCTTTTAGGTTCCAAGCTAAAGGAGCTAAGAATAATGCTGGAGATCCAATCACAGCGTCAACAACGTCGTTTGATGGAACAGCATTTTTTACTGCTTCTGCAAAGCTTTGTGCTTCGCTTAAAGTTTTGTTCATTTTCCAGTTACCAGCGATAATTGGTTTGCGCATGAAAAGCACATCCTTTTCTTTTTTTAAAAATATTGTCTTTTAAACTGATTATTTATCGTTAATAGAAGCTAAACCTGGTAAAGTTTTGCCTTCTAATAATTCTAAACTTGCTCCGCCACCTGTTGAGATGTGAGAGAATTTGTTTTCGTAGCCTAATTGAATTGCTGCAGCAGCAGAGTCCCCGCCACCGATGATTGTTGTTGCGTCTTCTAAATTAGCAATCGCTTCACAAACACCAATTGTTCCTTTGGCAAAGTTACTCATTTCAAATACGCCCATTGGTCCATTCCAAACAACTGTTTTCGCACCTTGTAATTCGTTAGCGAATAATTCAATTGTTTTTTCACCAATATCCAAGCCTTCTTCATCATCTGGGATTTCAGTTGAAGGAACCGTGTGGAAAGGAGCGTCATTGCTGAACTCTTTAGAGACAACTGTATCAACCGGTAAAACTAATTTGTCGCCAGCTTTTTCCATTAAGCTTTTCGCTAAGTCCACTTTATCTTCTTCAAGTAAAGATAAACCAACACTATAGCCTTGTGCTTTCATGAATGTGTAAGCCATACCGCCACCGATTAAAATTTTATCGGCTTTTTCAATTAGGTTTTCAATGACAGCGATTTTGTCAGAAACTTTTGCGCCACCCAAGATTGCTACGAATGGACGTTTTGGATTTTCAACAGCTTCGCCGATGAATTTAATTTCTTTTTCCATTAAGAAACCAGCAACTGTTGGGATACCAGTTGAAGCAATTCCAACGTTTGAGGCATGTGCACGGTGTGCAGTACCAAAAGCATCATTGACAAATACATCGCCTAAAGAAGCCCAGTATTTACCCAATTCAGCGTCATTGCCGCTTTCTTTTTTGCCGTCAACATCTTCAAAACGAGTGTTTTCAAATACTAAAACGTCGCCATCTTTCATATTGTTAACAGCGTCTTCTAATTCTTTACCACGTGTTTCTGGAACAAAAGTAACTGGTTGACCTAGTAATTCGCTTAAACGTTCAGCCACTGGTTTTAATGATTTGCCAGCTTTGTCTTCTTCTGTTTTTACACGACCTAAATGAGAGAAAAGAATTGCTTTTCCGCCATTTTCAATCACGTATTTGATTGTTGGTAAAGCCGCTACGATACGATTATCGTTTGTGATCACGCCATCTTTTAACGGAACGTTAAAGTCAACACGGACAAGGACTTTTTTGTCTTTTAAATCTACATCTTTAATTGTCTTTTTAGCCATGAGTAGACCTCCTGTATTGTCAATTTTAGGATTTTTCTTTTTTAAAAAAAGAAAGCGGAGAAGCGCGTTGCTTCCCCGCTTATTATTTCACAATTGTTCAAATTTCACTAATGATAAGAATGAATCTTATAAGTTAGCGAAGTATTCTAAAGTACGAACTAATTGAGCAGTGTATGACATTTCGTTGTCATACCAAGCAACAGTTTTAACTAATTGTTTGTCGCCAACTGTCATCACTTTTGTTTGAGTTGCATCGAATAATGAACCGTAAGTCATACCTACGATATCAGAAGAAACGATTTCGTCTGTGTTATAACCATAAGATTCGTTAGCAGCTTTTTCCATTACTGCATTTACTTCATCAACAGTAACTTCTTTGTCTAATACAGTAACTAATTCAGTTAATGAACCAGTTGCTACAGGAACACGTTGAGCAGCGCCATCTAATTTACCGTTCAATTCTGGGATTACTAAGCCGATTGCTTTAGCAGCACCAGTTGAGTTAGGTACGATGTTTGCAGCAGCAGCGCGCGCACGACGGAAGTCGCCTTTAGGATGTGGTCCGTCTAATGTCATTTGGTCACCTGTGTAAGCGTGGATAGTTGTCATTAAACCTTCAACAACACCAAAGTTGTCATGTAAAGCTTTAGCCATTGGAGCTAAGCAGTTTGTAGTACAAGAAGCGCCTGAAATTACAGTTTCTTCTCCAGTTAATGTTTCATGGTTTGTGTTGTAAACGATTGTTGGTACATCGTTACCACCAGGAGCTGAAATAACTACACGTTTTGCACCAGCAGTTAAATGTTTTTCAGCAGCTTCTTTAGAAGTAAAGAAACCAGTACATTCTAAAACGATGTCTACGCCTAATTCGCCCCATGGTAATTCTTCAGGGTTACGGTTAGCTAAAACTTTGATTTCTTTGCCGTTAACGTTGAATGAACCTTCGTGAACTTCAACTGTACCGTTGAAACGGCCTTGAGTTGTGTCATATTTTAACAAGTGTGCTAACATTTTAGCATCTGTTAAGTCGTTGATTGCAACTACTTCGATTCCTTCTACATCTTGGATACGACGGAAAGCTAAGCGTCCGATACGTCCAAATCCATTAATACCTACTTTAACTGTCATTAAAGATTTCCTCCTTATGAAAATCAAAAATTTTTATTTTAAAGGGTTACCCCTTTTAAAATCTCGTTTGCGGCAGCTTCATCTGTGATGAGCCACGTTTGTTTTGGTGCATTTTTCATATATGCGCGAATGGCTTTGGCTTTCGTTTTGCCGCCCGCAATTGCGACGACATAGGGAATTTCTTGTAAGTTTTTTAATTGAAGGCCAATTCGTGGAATTTTATAGACCACTTTTCCTTCTTCATCAAAGAAATAACCAAACGATTCTGCCACGGCATTTTTTTGTTTGAGCATAACCATTTCGTCGTCAGACATTTTTCGGCGTGCCGCCATGTGCAACGCTCGACCAATACTGTGCACCACACAGTTGGCATGACTAATTAACGTAAGAACTTCTTGAATCGAGGGTTCTTGTAATAAACTATTATACGTTTCACGACTCAATTGTTCTGGGACATATAACGCCCGGTAGTTACCACCCGTTTTGTTGGCCATTACAGCACTAATTGAATTGGCTTGGACAGAAACTGCTTCACCAATCCCTCCTCTGGCTGGAACAAACAAATTATGACGTTTTTCAGTTTCTAGTGATCCCATATTTTCGGCCACCATGGCCATTGTTGTCCCACCCATAACCGCAATTGTATTCTCACCATTTGGTAAGAGTAAATTCAACGTATTGGTTAAGACATCTCCAAAGTCCGAAAGAACTTTCTTTTGGATATCACTATCTCCTGCAACAACGATACAACGTTGAATGCCAAAGTACTGTGTCATTTCTTTTTCGATTTGGTGCATGCCAAGCAATTGATTCATGACTAATTCTAAGCCTTGGTAAACTTCCAAACCGCGTTCTGTTAATGTCATTCCGCTTTTTGAAGGTTCAATCAGGTTGAGTTGCTTTAAAACATCTGTTTCTGTACGCAAGACTCGCTCTGTAATTCCCATCGTTTCTGATAAACTTCTACGTCCAATAGGTTGCATCCAATAAATATTGCGAAGAATTTGGAATCTTTCTTGTAATACATCGAGCATATCTGGAGCAACTGCTTCAATCATTTTAAATTCTTTTAACATGATGCGCTCCTTTTGTGGGTCGAAATATGTCCAAGTAAGACTGAAAACGACCTATGAACTTTAAAAAATAGAATTGATGTTCGTTTTTCCTACTATTTATTCATAACAGTATTAAAAGTACTTATCAATTACACACTTAGTGTACCAGTTTTTTTAGGTCTTTTCAATAAAAATGATTCTTTTTTCATCGTTTTCTTTCAAATCCAAACAAAGCATTCGTTTGTGAGAAACAATAGCGACTTATTTCCGAATAATCAGATCTAATTAAACCAAAAGCAAAGGAATTCACGAACGTCTTTCAATTAACTTCTTGTTTAAATGGGAATTTCAGGTCCTCACACAAAGCATTTTTTTACTTATTTTTCAAAAAAAGCACGAAAGAATAGACACAGCCATTCTCTCGTTGCTTCATATCCTTTTATTTGTAATCTTCTTCGTAAAAACGTCCTAAAATTTTAACATTATCTGAGATGCTGACAAAGGCATTCGGATCACTTTCTTTCATGGCTGCTTCTAAACTTGGCAACTCAAAACGTGTCACAATAGTTAGCAAAACAGTTTGGCGGTCGTGGCGATATGCCCCTTCCGCTTCATGAATAATTGTAATACCGCGGCGCATTTTCTTTTGAATCTCATCCACGACTCGATCTGGGTTCTTGGTGACAATCATAACTTGCATTTTCTTTTGCTTAGTATAAACAGCATCTGTGACCTTTCCACTTACAAAAATTGATAACGCACTGTAGAACATGTACTGCCAGCCAAATAAATAACCTGCAACGAAGACAATTAGTGCGTTAAAATAAATTGAAATCGAGCCAACGGAACGCCCCGTTTTTTTCCGAATGGTAATGCTTAGAATATCTAAGCCCCCAGAAGAAACCCCGTTTTTTAAGACAAAACCAATTCCTGATCCAGAAATCGCCCCACCAAAAATAGCACAGATAATTGGATCTTGGGTCATCACCGTTTGCGGAACAATATGCATAAATAATGAAGTTAAAGTCACGGTAATGAAAGTAAAAATTGTAAACTTCTTACCTATTTTTTTCCACGCAATAAAGAATAACGGCACATTTAACAGATACAATGTAATGGAGACAGGTACATTAAAACCGACAATTTTTGTTGAGAGGGTTGTTAAAATTTGTGCCAAGCCTGTTAAGCCACTGGAATAAATATTTCCTGGTTGATAGAAAAAGTTCATGGCAATTGATGCAAGAATAGCATAGACAATCGACACGGAAAATTTTGTTGTATAGTCATGAACTGGCAGTCCGTCATAAATTTTTTTCATAAATAATAGCCTCGTTTCAGGTTTTCAATAAATTACATTTCTTTTCATATTATACGTGGTTTACCGAGAGAAAAAAAGAGATTCCTATAATAATTACGGAAGATTCATCAAATGTTTATAGAAATGAAAAAAGAACGAAATCTTAACGATTTCGTTCTTGGGTTGTTTCATAATGGGCTCTTGGTCCACCAATATATTTAGGACGAGAATATAATGCTGTAACATGGGCCGCACCTAACGTTCGAATGCTCAAGCGAAGAGGAACTTGCACATGTTTTACATGCATACCGATAGATGTATCGCCAATGTCAATCCCTGCTTGAGCAACAATATGTTCAACTTCCACAGGTTCATCAAATTTTTCAAAGGCAGCCACTGAACAAGAACCGCCAGCATGCAATTGTGGTACTACCGAGACAATTTCAAAGCCTTTTTCTTCAGCCACACGACGTTCCATCGCTAAAGCACGATTAATATGTTCGCATCCTTGGACAGCCAAAGAGATGCCTTTTTTATCTAATTGTTCAATTAAGGTTGAGACAATCCATTGTCCTACTTCGGCACTGGAATTTTTACCAATGACGCCACCTACTACCTCGCTGGTGGTACAACCTAAAACAAATAGGTCCCCTTTTTGTAAATTTCCTGCTGTAATGACTTCTTCTGTAATTGTCACTAACTGTTCTTTTAACATTTTTTCATCGATAGTCATTTGTTCATCCTTCTTTCTTCTAAACGACCATTTTTTGGTAACACACGTTTTAATGTTTGACTAAGAGGCAATGCTACAATCACCCCAAATAAGGATTGAATGATATTCCCTGGTAATGAGGCAATCCCCGCACCCACGCCATAAAGCCAGCTAGTCGCTAAAGCATACCCGCTAATCATGAGGAGACTGGCTAAAAGTAATCCTAGCGTTTGCATCTTTTTATTTTTATTAAAGAAGTGCCCTGCTAACCAACCTTGTCCGCCATGAATCAATAACGAAAAAACGAACCATTGTGGATAGCCTGACAATAAATCAATTAAACCACCGCTTAAAGCTCCGACTGTCAAGCCACCAATCGGACCAAAAAGTAAACTAGCAATGTAAATCCCTGCATCCGCCAATGTAACAAAGCCATTTGTTGCTGGGACGGGGATAATAAAGACCATTGACACAGCCACTGTTAAAGCGGTAATTACTGCATATAGACTAATTTTTCTTGTCATTATCCGCCACACCTCCTGCTAGTAATCCTTCATGCCACACACTTCCAAAAGCTGCATTTAGCTGGACCCCAGAAACAATGGCTTCATGAACGTATGTTTTTGCTAAATCAACTGCTTCAATTAACGGATATCCTTTAACTAAATTCGCACCAATTGCAGAAGCAAAGGAACAACCAGCGCCATCAATGGTGTGGGCCATTACTTTTTCTTTGACCAATTGAATATGTTGTTGTCCATCATAAAAAAAGTCACGTGCTTCTTGGCCAAGCCAACGATTACCACCTTTAATCACCACCGTTGCCGCTCCTAAAGAGTTTAACTCTTCCGCCGCTTGTTGGACTTCTTCGACGGTTGTTAATTTTCTGCCAATGAGTAATTCTGCTTCTTTTAAATTAGGCGTTATAATCGTTGCGAATGGAAAAAGTTTTTCAATCAATAACTGCATGTATCTTTTTTCATAAACTGAAGTCGTTTCTTTAAAAGCCAAGACAGGATCCAACACCACCGGCAGACCTGCGTGCTTTTTCAAAAAGGTTGCAATTTGTAGCATACTTTCTTCACTGTGAATCAAGCCAATCTTGATGCCGTCTAAACTCCCGACAGGTATGGAAGCGAGTTGCTCTTTCACCAAAGAAGTCTCAAGGTCATGAATCTGAAAATGATTCTTGGGGGCTGTAGCAAGGCAAGTTAAAGTTGATAAGCCAAAGACTTGATGATTTTCAAACGTTTTTAAATCTGTTTGAATCCCGCCACCTGAAAAAGGATCGGAACCGCCAATTGTTAAAATTATTTTTGTCATTTGTTTCGCTCCTTTATACACTCAGTTATCATACAAAGTTTTCTAAAAAGAAAAAACAGCCAATTGGCAGATTTTTAGCTCAGCCACTTTTTAAGTCTTTCGTTATCTTTTTCCTTCCCAAAGAAAGAGTGACCTCATCCGTCAATGAAGTCACTCTTTCTTTGGATTTAACACTTATTCGTCAATGGCTGTTACATCAATGTTTAATTCAAACAATTGTAATGGAGAAACTAAACTTGGTGCGTTGTTCATTGGGTCAATTGCTTTCCCGTTTTTAGGGAAGGCAATCACTTCACGAATATTTTCTTCCCCAGCCAATAGCATTGCTAAGCGGTCTAGCCCTAAAGCAATCCCTCCATGTGGCGGGAAGCCGTAATCTAATGCGTCTAGCAAGAAACCAAATTGGTCTTGTGCTTCTTCTTTTGTAAAACCTAACGTTTCAAACATTTTTTCTTGTAATTCTCGTGTATGGATCCGTAATGAGCCGCCACCTAATTCGTAGCCGTTTAAGACAACATCGTAAGCTTCCGCATACACAGAGGCTGGGTCTGTTGCTAAGCGGGCCACATCCTCTGCTTTTGGTTGTGTAAATGGATGATGAGCAGAAACATAGCGGCCAGCTTCTTCATCATATTCAAACAACGGCCAATCCACAATCCATAAGAAATTGAATTTCGATTCATCAATTAAACCTAATTCTTTACCTAAACGTGTACGTACCGCACCTAAAGCAGCGGCTACGATTTCAGGTTTATCGGCACCAAACATTAAAATATCACCGACTTCTGCATTGGTAGCAGCAATTAATTCATCACTAACTTCTGTTAAGAATTTAGCAATTGGTCCTTTTAAGCCATCTTCTTCAACTTTTAACCAAGCTAAGCCTTTTGCACCAAATTGACTCACATACTTACCTAAGTTATCCATATCTTTACGAGAATACTTATCTGCGGCGCCTTTTGCATTCAAAGCCTTCACATGTCCGCCATTTTCCAACGCTGCTTGGAAAACTTTGAAGTCTACGTCTTTCACTACCTCTGCAACATCAATTAATTCCATAGCAAAACGAGTGTCGGGTTTATCGCTACCATAGCGTGCCATCGCTTCGTCATAGCTCATTCGTGGAAACGGAACAGAAATCTCAATTCCTTTTGTCTCTTTCATCACTTCAGCCAACATATTTTCTGTATATGTTTGAATTTCTTCTGGTGTTAAAAAGGTCGTTTCGATATCGATTTGTGTAAATTCTGGCTGACGGTCGCCTCGTAAATCTTCATCACGGAAACAACGAACGATTTGGTAATAGCGATCGAAGCCTGCCCCCATTAATAATTGTTTAAAGAGTTGTGGTGATTGTGGTAAAGCATAAAAATGACCGGCATGGACACGAGAAGGAACCAAATAATCGCGAGCGCCTTCTGGTGTTGATTTGCCTAAATAAGGAGTTTCAATGTCTAAAAAGTCATGATTATCTAAATAGTGACGGATTGTTTTCGTTACTTGGTGACGTAATTTAATGTTGTTTGTCATTGATGGACGACGTAAATCTAAATAACGATATTTCATGCGCAATTCGTCATTAACGTTATTGTCATCTTCAATGGTAAATGGCGTTGTTTTCGCAGTATTTAAAATCGTAATGTCAGTCGCCATCACTTCAAACTCGCCAGTTTTCATTTTGGGATTAATCGCTTCTTTATCACGATAAACGACTTGACCTTTAACTTCGATGACGTATTCACTACGACATTTATCAGCAATTTCCCATGCTTCTTTTGACTTTTCTGGGTTAAAGACCACTTGGACGATTCCTTCACGGTCACGTAAATCAATAAAGATAACGCCTCCTAAGTCACGACGTTTTTGAACCCATCCTTTTAATACAACTTCTTTTTCAATAAATTCGGCAGATACATTGCCGCAATAGGTTGTGCGTTTTGCCATTTCTCAATCTCTCCTTTTTATTCTTCAATCATTTTTGTCATCATTTCGTCATACACTTCATCAAATGAATCATGAATAGTACTTAACGGGAAGGCTTTTTCTTCGCGTGTTGCCATTGATTTTACGTTGACAATGCCTTCATTCAATTCATTTTCACCGATTGTTAAAACTAATTTTGCTTGTAATTTATCGGCCGTTTTAAATTGCGCTTTTGGTTTGCGATTCATGTAATCACGATCAGCTGAGAAACCAAAGTTACGAATGCTTTGAACAAGTTGCAAAGCTGCGACGTTGGTTTCTGAACCAATCCCAACCACATATGCGTCTAATTCAGATAACGCTGGAATCACAACTTCTTCAGCTTCCATTGTTAACAACACTCGCTCAATGCCCATACCAAAACCAAAACCTGGTGTGTCTGGGCCGCCTAATTCTTCAACTAAACCATTGTATCGGCCCCCTGCACAAATTGTTGATTGCGCACCCATTTTAGGCGCTTCACTCATAATTTCAAAAATTGTGTGTGTATAATAATCCAGGCCACGAACCATATTACTATCAATTTCATAAGGAATTTCTAGTAAATCTAACATATCAGTTACTGCTTCAAAATGTGCTTTAGATGGTTCATTTAAATACTCCAAAATGGAGGGCGCTTCTGCGACAATCACCTTGTCTTTTTTATCTTTGCTGTCTAACACCCGCAATGGGTTTTCGTGTAAGCGACGTTGTGAATCCTCGCTTAATTCTGCCATATGGGGCTCTAAATAATCGATTAATGCTTGACGGTACATAGCACGTGTTTCTTTATCCCCCAAGGAATTAATAACTAATTTGATTTGTTGGATGCCTAATTGTTTGAAGAAGTCCAAAGCCATAGCCATGATTTCAACATCCAATGCTGGGTTTTCACTACCAAATGCTTCCACACCAATTTGATGGAATTGACGCAAACGACCAGCTTGTGGGCGTTCATAGCGGAACATCGGCCCCATGTAATAGGTTTTATATGGTTTCGTATATTCCGGACCATATAATTTATTTTCAACGAAGGCCCGAACAATTGGCGCTGTCCCCTCAGGACGTAGCGTCACGTGACGGTCTCCTTTATCATAAAAATCATACATTTCTTTTGAAACAATATCTGTGGTATCGCCAACACTGCGAGATATTACTTCATAATGTTCAAAAATCGGGGTTCTGATTTCTTGGTATTGATAATCTTTAAAAATCAAACGAGCTGTTTCTTCCACAAATTGCCATTTTTCAGAAGTTCCTGGCAAAATATCGTTTGTTCCTTTTGGTTTTTGATAACTCATTGTCTTTCTCTCCTTCTATCATTCCACAAAAATGTGTGCGTCATTTTCTTTTTTCTAAAAATGAAAAAAGCCCTTGTATGTTGAACATACAAGGGCGTAAAAGTCTCTTTTACACGGTACCACCTAGTTTTGAAAGATTTTACTCTTTCCTCAACGATTAACGCTCGTAACGGGACGGCTTTTCTTCCGTCCATCTCCAGAATGTCTTTCACTTTCACTGTTGAAGTTGCTCTCAGCCACGGCAACTCTCTCTTCGCAGACAGATGAAACTTACTCGTTCCTTCGTAGATTTTTAATATTATCTATAAACTACTAAAGTTCTCTTAGAAAGTCAAGTGGTTCCGACAGGAAAATCAATTATTTTTCTCGTGTATCGATCACAATGGTCACTGGACCATCATTGGTCAACGACACTTGCATATCCGCGCCAAATTCTCCTGTGGCTACCGCTATTCCTTCTGCTTCTAATTGTTGATTAAATAATTCATACAAAGGAATCGCCACATCTGGACGAGCCGCTTCAATAAAACTGGGACGATTGCCTTTTTTAGTTTTTGCATAGAGGGTAAATTGAGAGATACTCAAAATTGATCCTTCAATCTCTTGAATACTGCGATTCATTTTTCCTTCGTCATCTTCAAAAACACGTAATTTACTGATTTTGCCAACAACATAAGCCACATCTTCTGGCGTGTCTTCTTGATGAATGCCCACCAGCACCATGAAGCCTTGTTTGATTTGTCCCACTATCTGCTCTTCTATCGCAACTTGTGCTTGACTGACTCTTTGAATAACTACTTTCATCTTTTTTGCCTCACTTTTAACACTTACCCATTGGTTCGACGAACACTATAAACATCTGGTACACTTTTAATTTTGTCAACGATGGTTTTTAAATGAGAAAGGTTTTGAATTTTCACAGTGACATGAATCTGGGCCATCTTATCTTTGGATGGACGAGCTTCAACGCCAACTAAATTTTTTGTCATCGAACTAATGACTTGTAAAACATCACTCAGTAAGCCACTACGATCATAGCCGTAAATCTCCAAATCGGCAGCGTATTCTTTGCGACTGTGCTCGGTATCTTCCCACTCAACTTCAATTAGACGTTGTGCTAGTTCTTCTTGATGTTGTACGTTAGGACAGTCCGCACGATGAATTGAAACGCCACGTCCTTTGGTAATGTAACCAACGATTTCATCACCAGGCACTGGATTACAACAGCGGCTTAAACGAATCAATAGGTTGTCCACCCCTTGAATCACGATGCCGCCTTCATGACGAACTTTCATTTTTTCTGATTCTTTTTTAGCTGGCTGATTTAACAACTCTTCTGCTTCTTGACGTTGGCGTTCCAACTCTTGTTCGCGGCGTTCTTTTTCTGTTAAACGATTGCACACTACTTGCGCACTTACTTCGCCATAACCTACTGCCGCAAATAAATCATCTTCCGTTTGAAATTTGAATTTATCTAGCACTTCCGCCATTTTATTCTTCGTTAAAAATTCTTTTGGTGTAAAGCCGATTTCTGTCATGTATTTAATGACAGCATCATGCCCTTTAATAATATTATCTTCACGGTCTTGTTCTTTAAAGAAACGTTTGATTTTATTTTTAGCTTTACTTGTTTTAACCATTTTCAACCAGTCGCGACTAGGTCCGAAAGAATTCGGTGATGTTAGGACTTCAATAATATCCCCATTTTTTAGGACATAGTCTAACTGTACCATTTTGCCGTTGACCTTCGCACCGGTTGTTTTATTCCCAATTTCAGTATGGATACTGTAAGCAAAATCTAGTGGTCCGGAGCCTTTTGGCAGTTCGGTTACATCTCCACTTGGCGTAAAGACATAGACTTTGTCGCTAAAAATGTCTTCTTTCACACCTTGCATAAATTCAGAAGCATCATAGCTTTCATCTTGTAATTCAATAATTTCATGGAACCAATCGACTTGCTTCGTCAGTTCATCTGTTTCAATTTTTTCCGCTTTGCCTTCTTTATAGGCCCAGTGAGCCGCCACCCCAAATTCGGCGATTTGGTGCATCTCATGGGTCCGAATTTGGACCTCTACTGGATTCCCTTTTGGCCCAATAACTGTCGTATGGATAGATTGATACATATTCGCTTTTGGCATAGCAATATAATCTTTAAAGCGACCTGGCATTGGTGTCCAACGTGTATGAATCGCCCCTAACACGGCATAGCAATCTTTAATGGAATCGACAATAACACGAATAGCTAATAAGTCATAGATTTCATTAAATTGTTTCTTTTGGTCCTTCATTTTACGATAGATTGAATAAATATGTTTTGGTCGACCATATATTTCTGCGTAAATTTCTAAATCTTCCGTAGCTAAACGAATATCTTCGACTGCTTCTGCCACATAAGCTTCACGTTCATCGCGTTTGCTTTGCATCAAATTAACAATTCGATAGTATTGGTTGGGGTTAATATAACGTAAGGCAGTATCTTCTAATTCCCATTTAATTCGACTAATCCCTAAGCGATGTGCTAAAGGCGCATAAATTTCTAAAGTTTCTTGTGCAATCCGTCGTTGCTTATCTTCACGTAAATGTTTTAATGTGCGCATATTGTGCAAACGATCGGCTAGTTTCACCATAATGACCCGTAAATCTTGCGCCATTGCCAATAACATTTTCCGATGGTTTTCGGCTAATTGTTCTTCATGAGATTTATATTTAATTTTTCCTAGTTTCGTCACGCCATCGACTAACATTGCGATGTCTTCGCCAAATTCTTCTTTTAAATCGTCCAGTGTTACGTCCGTATCTTCGACAACATCATGTAAAAATCCTGTTGCTACAGTATGGGGATCCATATGTAATTCAGCCAGAATGCCTGCCACTTGAATCGGATGGATGATGTAAGGTTCACCTGATTGTCGGACTTGACCTTCGTGTGCTTTCTCAGCATAAGTTAATGCTTTTTGAACCAACTCAACATGTTCTGGTCCCATATAGGTACTTACAATTTTGATGACCGCTGGGCCTGTCAGTATTTCTTCTTTTGGCATGGTATTCACTCCTCTATGAAGGTGACCTTTGGATAAAGAACACTTCGTTCACGTTTTATCTATTTTAATAAAAAAGAAAAGTACCACTTGAAACAGTAGCACTTTCAACAACTCTATTATACTAAATTTCCCTTAAATTTCAATCACTGTCGCTTTTTTACTCTCTGTTTATTCAAAGAGAATGCCTACAAGAATTTTACAGGCGGGCTTTCGTTTAATTTAAAAGTTCCATTTGGTAGCTAACCGCACTTAAAAGATACAACGGTGCTGTTTCTGCTCGTAAAATTCTCGGACCCAACCCGCAAAGTTTCGCCCCAGCCTGCAGAAATTGTTCAATTTCTTGCGGTGCAAAGCCACCTTCAGGTCCAAAGAGCACACACAAACGTGCGCCTGGCTGGCAAGTGGATAATACTTGTGCTAATTGACTTTTTTCTCCTTGTTTTGCTGATTCTTCATACGCAACCAAGACTGTGTCATATGAGTCAAATTGCGCAATGATTTCTTGTGTTTTTTCCACCAAAGAAACACTTGGTGTCTGCTGCCGATGCGATTGCTCCGCCGCTTCTGTGGCAATTTTTTTGTAATCTTTTTTCTTTGGCTGCTCTTTTTTTGTGGTCCCATTTGACAACGGAAGTTTTCGCAGGAAAGCCGATAAACTGATTGCCACCTAGCTCCGTGCCTTTTTGAACAATCCATTCTAACTTGTCCCCTTTTGGTAACCCACACGCAATCGTCACTTCAATTGGCAATTCTTTGTCCATTTCTTCTTTACTAATTTCTTTAAAGTAAACAGATGTTGAATCAATTTCCACAATCTCAGCTAAAATGGCAGTTTTATTTTGAAATACTAAATAACAACGATCATTCGGCGTCATTCGCATAACTCGCACAATATGATGATAGTTTTCATCTGCGACTTTATACAAATCTTTTTCTTGATAATCTTCTTTCATGAAATACCGTTGCATTTTACTCTTCCTCTGGTTTCTTCAAGATAATCGCATACCAATCGCCTTGATTAAAGAGTTGGTCCACCACAAAACCGACTTTCGTTAGTGCTTCTAAAACCATTGCTTTTTTATCTTCAATAATTCCAGAAATAATGAAGGTACCGTCTTGTTTTAGCAAACGCCAAGCATCTTCAATCATTAACACAATAATATCTGCCAAAATATTTGCGACGATTACATCAGCAGAATGGTCAATCCCTTTTAGTAAATCATTGGCTGACACATGAACATCGGCCGCAATGGGATTTAAATCCATATTTTCTTTTGCCGCTGCAACTGCTACTTCATCTAAATCATATGCGTAGACGTCTTTAGCCCCTAAATAGCGACTTGCAATACTCAAAACACCAGAACCCGTTCCTACATCTAGAACTGTTTCGCCACCACGTAAAACAGTTTCTAAAGCTTGCAAGGTTAAACGAGTCGTTGGATGCGTGCCTGTACCGAAAGCCATGCCCGGATCCAATGTGATAATTTTTTCTGCTTCATCTTGTGCGTGATAGGCTTCCCAACTTGGCACAATCGTTAAGAATCGTGTGACACGGACAGGATGATAATATTTTTTCCAAGCAGTTGCCCAGTCGCTTTCTGCTACTTCACTAATTGTCATTTCGTTTTTACCAATGGATAAGCCGTACTCAGGCAAGCGTAAAATATTTTCTTTCATAAATGGTAAAATTTCTGGTAAGAAGGTTGTTTCAGGAAAATAAGCCATCACAATCGCCCCTTCTTTAATGTGGGTGAATTGCTCTTTATCTAAAATTTCCCCATACAGATCACTTTCAAAATTTTCAATGTCCAACGCATCTTCAATGGCCACACCACTTGCGCCAGCTTCCATCATAATGTTTGAAATTGCTTCAACTGCTTCGCTAGCCGTTTCTACTTTTACTTCTGTCCACTTCATGTTCTCACCTCTAAATTAATAACTTGGATACGCAATCCATTGTTCTTTTTCTGTTTCTGCCACTTTTTTAATCATCGCTTCAAAATCTGCTGGCTCCCAATGCAATTCAAAAACTTCCGCTGTTTCATCTGATAAAAAGTCTAACAAATCACTTTGCCCTTCATCTAAAACCACTTTTAAATAGTGAATGAATCCGTCTAAAACTGCTTTGCGTAGCCCTTTTTTTCCTTCATAAGGAATTGTGACTAAATACTCTTCGTCATCAACGACAGACTTTTGCGGATTGTAAAATAACAAACCATCTTCAAATTCAATGAATTCTTCTTCTGAAAGCGTACCATCAACATCATCAATCGCCACTTGCTCATTGTTTTCTGCATATAAACGAACAATGACTTCGATGGTATGGTTTTTGCGATCCCAATCAAGGCCTACTTCGTAATCTCCTAAGTGTTTTTCAAGTTGTTCCTCTAAGTATGTGAGCATTGTTGCTTTTTTCATTTTCTTCATCCTTCCAGCCAAAATCTATTTGGTCTACTGCTGTTCTTTTTTGTTTAGAAATATATGGATTGCCAGCCACGACGTATCTTAAAGGCAACTCGGTCCAACGACCTTTATTGGGAATTCCAATTCGTGGTAGTGCCTCAATTTTTTCGGGAATTTTCGTTTTTCTGGCACGAGCCGTAACGAACTAGAAAAAATCGACTGCCCATATAATTGCTTATCAATTCCTAAGGCTGCAACTAATTTACCTGGTCCATTGGTCAATTCCACGCCTTGACGTCCTTGGCGATTTTCAATCATTTTATCGACACCTTCAACAGGTTCAATCGCGCGGATCATCACCCCTTGTGGTTTGCCTTGTTCTTGTGTCACCATATTTAAAATTAAATGCGTGTGCATAGTATATAAATAAATCGTGCCTGGTTTGTCATACATGGCTTGTAAGCGTGGCGTTTTTCTCAAGCCAAAGCTATGGGCCGCCTCATCATCAGGACCTAAATAAGCTTCTGCATCCACAATGTACCCACCTAAAACGCCTGTTGCTGTTTCGTGCTCTAAATACATCCCTAACAAGTATTGTGCCACTTCTTCAGTTGTTTTTGTGTTAAAGATATTTATCGTTTCTTTCATTTCTTTCACCACTCCCTATCATACACGAAACCTTCCGCTATATCCATCTAAAACCCAAAAAACCACCAAAAAGCGAATGTACGTTCTTTATGTTATAATAAGATGATTATGAAAAAGGAGGTCCTTTTATGCAACAACCTTTAGCCTATCGAATGCGACCTCGTCACTTAGACGAAGTAGTTGGTCAACAACATTTAGTCGGCCCTGGTAAAATTATTCGTCGGATGGTCGAAGCCAAAATGCTTTCATCGATGATTCTTTATGGGCCGCCTGGCACTGGAAAAACCAGTATTGCCAGCGCAATCGCTGGTTCAACAAATTATGCCTTTCGCATGTTGAACGCGGCCACAGATACCAAAAAAGATTTACAAATCGTTGCTGAAGAAGCCAAAATGAGTGGCACAGTGATTTTACTGCTTGATGAAATTCACCGATTAGATAAAACAAAACAAGATTTTTTGCTCCCTCATTTAGAAAACGGACGAATTATTATGATTGGAGCCACTACCGAAAATCCATATATCACAATTAATCCTGCGATTCGTAGTCGTACGCAAATCTTTGAAGTAAAGCCCTTAACGGAAACAGACATTCAGCAAGCGATTCAAGAAGCCTTAACCGATAGCACACGTGGCTTAGGCGATTATCCTGTCCACTTAGAAGAAAAAGCATTACAACATTCGACACGCGCAACGAACGGTGACTTACGTAGTGCGCTAAATGGACTAGAATTAGCTGTTAAATCAACACCCAAAAATGAACAAGGCGAAATTAAGATCACCTTACCGATTATTGAAGAGTGCGTGCAACGAAAAGCCTTAACGCATGATAAAGATGGCGATGCCCATTATGACGTGATTTCCGCTTTCCAAAAGTCGATTCGAGGAAGCGATGTAGATGCTGCACTTCATTATTTGGGTCGCTTAGTTGAAGCAGGTGATTTACCGATTATTTGTCGTCGTTTAATGGTCATTGCTTACGAGGATATCGGTCTTGGGAATCCTGCGGCCGCTGCTCGGACGGTCACCGCTGTTCAAGCCGCCGAAAAGCTAGGGTTTCCAGAAGCTAGGATTCCTCTAGCCAGTGTCGTCATTGATTTATGTTTATCGCCAAAATCAAATTCTGCAGTCACAGCGATTGATGCTGCTTTGGCAGATATTCGACAAGGCTCTGTGGGAGACGTTCCTGATCATTTACGTGATGCCCACTATGCTGGAGCCAAAGAATTAAACCGTGGTATTGGTTATCAATACCCACATAATTTTGAAAACGGTTGGGTCAATCAGCAATACTTACCTGACAAATTAAAAGAGGCACGTTATTACGAACCGATTGATATTGGTAAATATGAACAAGCCTTACATCAGCAACTCAAGCGTATCCAAGAATGGAAACAGAAAAAATAACAAAATAATACGCTTTCAAAAAAAGAAACAATCTCGTTGCCGATTTTGAGAGAGTATGCTATTATAAAGATGGTAAATCTGTGATGTACGCGTTGTCCTTTCACTGTGTTGACCGAACATTTTTATTGATATCTAGGGATCCTGCTTGTATCAAAGTTGGTAACATGCCTTTTCTTTTGGTAGTTCAATACTGCGATCGAGGAACCCACCTGCTTATCTTGCGGGTTCAATACTCTAGGACGATTACCGGCATCGACGGATTTTACCATTTTTATGAAGATTTCTAAACAATTTGCTCTGGCAAGTTGTTTTTTTTTGGAGGACAAGATGATTCGTATACTCGTACTATTACTCGCCGTTGTCACAGGCGTAGCCAGTTATTATTTGATGAAGAAAAGTGCAGCTTTTTTACCACTCTTAAAAAAAGAAACTGCAACAGAAAGTCAACAGTTTATCGAACGTTTTGGGCGTTATTACTTGATTATCGCCATTCTAGGTGTTCTAGCGGCTATTTTTAATCGCCCGTTATTGTCAATTGGTTTTATCTTTTTTGTTTTATTACTTTCAACGTTGTTTAGTTTAACTTTTGCAAAAAAAATGTCATAAAAGACGATGAATTTAAAGAGGTCGGGACAGAAGCGTTTAACTCCGAGAAATAAGAAGGAATTTCCGAAAATTGTTCTTTAATTTTTGGAGAATTTCGGCTTATTTCCGAAGGAGTTGCTTCTGTTTCCGCCGTTTATCAATTTTTAAGCCTGGGACAAAAATCCAAAGTGATTTTTGTCCCAGGTTCTTTTTTACAAAAAAATGCCAATATTCAGAAAAAAAGAAGCGGTTTCAGTTTCTTTTTTTCTTTGTTTGTTTTACAATTATTATAGAAACAATTAATGATTTTTTTTACGCTGAAAGGAGCGGTTATTATGTTACAACAATATCAAAAAATTATGATAGCAATCGATGGTTCTGACGAAGCAGACTTAGCCTTTAAAAAAAGCGGTCAACGTTGCTAAACGAAACGATGCTGAATTACTATTAGCACATGTTGTTGATACGCGCTCTTTCCAATCAGTGTCCTCTTTTGATGGTGCGCTAGCAGAAGAAGCAATGTCAATGGCAAAAGAAACCTTAGACACCTACCAACAACAAGCGGTGGATATGGGACAAACAAAAGTCTCTAGCGTTCTAGCCTATGGTTCTCCTAAGAACATTATTGCCAAAGAATTACCAAAAGAATACAACATTGATTTAATTATGTTAGGAGCAACTGGATTAAATGCCGTTGAGCGTTTATTTATTGGCTCTGTCTCTGAATCAGTTATCCGTAACGCTAGCTGCGATGTTCTCGTTGTACGGACGGATTTAGACAACAAATTACCAAAAAATGAAGAAAAATAAAAAATTAAGAAGAAACTGAGCCAACTATCACTTTTGATAGTTGGCTCAGTTTTTTCTTATTTACCTATTAAGCACACCTTGTGAGAGCATCTCACAAGGTGTGTTCGTTTAATTATTTTAGACGTTCTACGTCACGGGCAATCATTAACTCTTCATCAGTTGGTACTAATAGAAGCTTGATTTTTTGAATCATCAGTTGAGATAACTGCTTCTTCACCGTGTACATTATTTTTGTCATCATCGATTTCACAACCAAACCAAGTCATGCCATCAATAATATCTTTACGAACGCCAACTGCATTTTCACCGATTCCAGCAGTAAAGACAATCGCATCAACGCCATTCATAACAGTGACATAGCTACCAATGTATTTACGAATACGATCGATAAAAATGTTGTATGCTGTTTGAACTTCAGGTTTATCTAAGTTTGATTGAATATCGCGCATGTCGCTTGATAAACCATTTGTTAAACCTAATAAACCAGATTTTTTGTTTAAAATATCAACCATGTCTTGTACATCAGTCAAGCCAAGTTTTGTCATTAAATAAGGCAATAGTGACGCATCAACATCTCCTGAACGAGTCCCCATTGTAACACCAGCAAGAGGAGTGAAGCCCATCGATGTATCGACTGATTTTCCACCATCAACTGCAGTGATTGAAGCACCATTTCCTAAGTGACAAGTGATAATTTTTAAGTCTTCAATTGGACGACCTAACATTTCTGCAGCACGTTGAGAGACATAACGATGACTTGTTCCATGTGCCCCATATTTACGTGCAGCAAATTTTTCATAGTATTCACGCGGTACACTATATAAATAGTTGTGTTCTGGCATTGTTGTGTGGAACGACGTATCAAAGACTGCCACGCTAATGATTTCTGGTAAGATATGTTTAAATGCTTTAATTCCCATTGCATTCGCTGGGTTGTGTAAAGGTGCTAATTCAGATAAAGCTTCAATTTTTTCTAATACTTCGTCTGTAATAACAACAGAATCTTTAAATTCTTCTCCACCAGCAACTACACGGTGACCAACACCAGTAATTTCATCATAAGAGCCTAAAATGTTTAAGTCGATTAATTGGTCTAGTAACATTTTTACTGCCACTTCATGGTTATCAATATCAACAATTACTTCATATTTTTGTCCTTCACCATATTTAATTGTGAAGATAGAATCTTTTAAGCCAATACGTTCAACGATTCCTTTAGCGATCACTTCTTCATTTGGCATTTGGTATAATTGCCATTTTAAACTTGAACTACCTGCATTAATTGCAATTGTTTTAGACATAATTTTCTCCTCTTCGTTACTATTTTATTTTAAATTTGAAGCTTTCCAAGCTTCAAATTGTTTAAAGAACTCCGTTACTTTATTGATATCTTTCAAAGAGGCAAGTTTTGCTAACAAAACTTCCTTCACTTGCTCAGCATCTGCACCCTTGTTTTGAACAAGCAAGATACTTTTACGTGATTGTTCTGACTTAAACAATTCATCAGGTAACTGTATCATTCCTTGTAAATAGACGTTTTTTGTCAACCAATTTTTAAAGAATTCACTTTGCTCAGTCTCTAAAATATTGGTTGGGATTAAGAATAAGCCGAACCCTGCTGGTTTCACGTATTTCATGGCTTGTTCCATTAATAAATGATGCGCATAACTATGGCCTTCCTCCGCAGCAGCAGCAAATCCCTTTGCTCGCTCATCATTTGGATAATAGCCAATCGGCAAGTCACTTAATGCTAAATCAACTGGATCCAATAACAAATCTTGCAATCCGTCTTGATGGAACAACTGAATATTGGCTTGTGACCAAGCATTGTTCACAGAAGATACTGCCAAAAGTGTTTCATCGATATCCACACCATAACCAGAAACTTTGTAACCAGCTGTTTCAAGGTTCAGCAGAACCGTTAACAGTAAATTTCCCATTCCTGAAGCAGGATCTAAAATTTTTAATGGCTCTGATTTATTTGTTAATTGTTCTACTAAATAAACAAACAAAAAGCCAATACCGTCTGGCGTCAATTGATGATTTGCTTGAAGCTGCTCTTTTCTCGTTCCTTTTAGCAAAAGTAATTGGGACAAGCGTCGCACATCTTCAGGAGCTAAATCAATTTTTTTAATCGTATGATACAGCGTTTCTAATTGTTTCACTGTCTCTGGATTAGGTACTCCGTCAAGTACTCGTACTTGAAAATCATCTAAAATATTTTCACCATTTTCAATATACGCATCTAAAAAAGAAGTATCCAATGACTGTTGCAATAACTGGATTGCTTGTTCCATTGGCTCGAAAGCCTCTTCAATTTTTTCTGGGAACAAATTAGCACCTCTATTCTATTCAAAATGTAACAACTTCCATACCTGTTTTATTTTAACGAAAAAAGAAAGAATAATCAATGCCTTTACTGTCTTTCTTCTAAAATCTAATAATTTGTAGAAAAACAACGCTATTCCAGTATTGTTTCCGCTTTTTTTGATGAGAAACTCTCTCTTGATATTGGTATTTTCGACCAGATTTGTTTAATAAAACAGTTATTCTTAATTGTTCATTTTTGTATGTATAATCGAGGGTCACTTGCGCGTATACGAGCCTTTCTTCTGTTTTTAACTTTCGTCTATTTTGTTTAACATCTGCAAGAAATAAATGAAAGATACTTTTCCCTGCATAGTATTCCTGGGTAGCTTGCGTAAATTTTTGTGTTAACTGACGTTCTTCTAGTAACTGAAGGGCGAGAAAACTCATCAAATAAACAATGGCCATGGCCGTGAACAATAAGTTTCCTGAATATTTTTGCCTCATTAAAATTCTCCCTTTATCGGAAAAAAACTATCAAATGTTTTTCCAGAAGTAAAAGTAACTTCCAAAGTAAACGATTGTCCTTCATTTTTAAACTGTCCATTTTTGATACCAATTAACAGCGGTTGATAGCCTTTACCATTGACTCGCTTAATAATTTTATCTTCTTTGATTTGAATTGAAATAGTCTTGTTTGTTTCTGAGTCGAGGAAAGAAATCTCTTGAGCAGAGCCTGTTTGGAAAACGAGCTTTTGACATTCTTTTTCTAATTGAATTAAAAAAATATGCCAGGATTTCGAATCATTGTTTTTCAAATATTGATTTCCGATAAAACTTTGTTGAATCATCAACTGAAACAATTGACACATACAACTTAAAACGACTAGTGCTACTAAACACTCTAACATCGTAAAACCCGCATATTTTTTATTGACCAATCAAAATCGCTCCTCTTGAATCTGTGACTTTTAGTATCCTTCTTCCATCGTTCTCCATCAAAGAAAATCGGTAAGTTTCTCCTTGATATATCCGCTCTTTGAAACGTAAATCACCCGTCTGCTCTAAAAATAAAATTGCTTCGTATCCTAGACGAGTGCGCGTTAATTCTTGCTCCCGTTGATAATTTTGCTGAATTAATTGTGTAATAGTCAGGGAGAATATCCCTGCTATCACACATACAATACTAAAACTAACGAGACTCTCTAATAAAATAAAACCGCTATAAATAGTTAATTTTCTTCGTATATTTGCCACTCCCCATCTGAAATTGTAAAATAAGTTGCTGTTTCTTTTCAGTCCAAGTAAAAATATATTTCACTAAACGGCCATTGTTCCCTGACGAATGAAGAAAACTGAGCTTGCTTGGACCACTCACTGTCATTTTTTCAGGTACAGCTAGTAAAGTCCTCCGAGCTGATTGGTTCAATTTATCAGGAAATGAAAAGCTTTGTTGTTCTTCAAAAAACCAAACTTCTTGTGTTTCCTCTAAAACAATTGCTTGCTGTTGCGCAAAACGAAGTTGTTTTTCTACCGTAGCAAGAAACTGTTCAATTTTTAACGTTTCTTGCCAGCGGTGAATAGCGAGTGTCGGGAGCATAGTCATAAAGCAAACAATCGTTAAACTAACAAGTGTTTCCATTAATGTGAATCCTGCTGACTTGTTCATTGCTTTTCTGCTGTATATTTATCTAACTGCTCTTTAGTAATGTAGCCTTCGTTGACTAATTCATTTAAGGAAGGCGTCTTATTTTTTTCTAGTGTGTAGAGCTCGATTTGTGATTCTACAATTTTTACGATTGCTTCATTGCCCTTTTTTATCAACTGTTTCTTTATGTTTCGCTAAGTTAGGGACAAAAAGTAAAATCAATACGGAAATAATCAATAAGACAATCAACATTTCTAATAATGTAAACCCTGCGTATTTTTGTTTCTTTTTCATTATAAAACTCCTTCCATATTGCCATAAATAGGCAGCAACATTGCCCCATAAACACCGATAATTAAACAAGCAATTATGATAAAAATAAGTGGTTGAACGAGAGTAATGACTCGTTCAATTTTTTTGAAAAAACCTTGGAAACAGACATTACTATAAACCATCAACTCCTTGCCTAATTTTCCTTTTACTTCCCCTTGTTGAATCATTAAACCCAATGCTTTCGTAAAAAAAGGATAAGCAGCTAATTGTCTATGTAAGGTTTCACCAACTAGCAGTCCTTCACTAATTGCTCCAGCTAATTCTTTCATTAAGGGGTAATTGGTTGTATGGCGCATCAAATCGATGACCTCTTTCATTTCTAATCCTTGCGCAAGCAACTTCCCCCATTCTAGTGCAAAAAAAGCACTGACGTATTCCCGATAAAGGCCACGGATAATTGGCAGTTTCAGATATACGAAGGCCCGCTGAATAGCAGACTGATGCTTCAAATAACGGTTTAAAATGAAGAAACTAAATGAGAGGACAAAAACTAAGGTAACCAGAATGTATGGACTGTAAACAATCAGAAGAATCCCAATATTTTTAGAATAACTATTGGCATCATTTTCCATTAATTGGGGCAATAAAAATTGCCGAATACCAACAATGACGAGAATCAAAAAAACAATCAGGAGCAGCGGATAACTAATTATTTTATAGAACTGTTGCCGATATTTTTCCGTTTGAAAAAAATGTTCGGAAATCGCTTGTAGTGTCCCTACCAAATCCCCGTGTGCAGTAGCAAACGACAATTGTGCCGAGACCATTGTTGAAAATCCTAATTCTTCAACTAAAGCTTGTAAGGCAATGCCTGAGGAAAAGCCTTCAACTAAAAAAGTTATACTGTGCTGAGGTAAGGCGTTTGATTTTTTCATGAAGGAAAAACTTTCTTGTATATTAAAACCATTTGCAAGCAAATCCGCTAATAGTTTCAGAAAAAGCTGCTGTTGTTTTTTCGTTAATTTATTCGATGGCTTGAAAATACGTTTTTTCTGTAATAAACCCATACGCCCACGCCTTTCTTAGATTCTTTTGCCAACTACTCTTTATAACGGCTTCCTTAAAGAAGAAATAATCATAAAGAATTCCCGCTACTTGTTCCTTATTAATCGTGGTTGTCAAAATCTGTTGATAAATGATACCTTGCAAGCATTCAGCCAATTCATGCTCTGGGCCACCTAATTCTATCAAACGCCGTTGCACCCCCAATAAGTTACGGGCGTGAATTGTCGCAAAAATAGTATGACCCGTTAAGGCGGCTCGAATAACTGCTTGAGCCGTCTCGCCATCACGAATTTCACCAATAATCAAAATATCAGGATGATGGCGCAAGCAAACTTTTATCAAGGCTTCGTACGTTAACTGAATTTTTTCATTTGTTTGCAACTGTAAAAACTGTTTTTCCTCAATTTCAACAGGATCCTCAATCGCTATCACTTGTTGTTCGCCACTTCTTTGTTTAGCCACACGATACATGGTTGTTGTTTTCCCGGAACCAACTGGCCCACTGAATAAATAAAGTCCTCGTTTCTGACAAGATGCTTCAATTTCATTCAGCTGGTGGGGAAAGAAAAAATGTTCAGCTTGTTCACCAAATCGGTGCAAAAAACGAATTACCAAGCTCTCTCGATTCTGAAAATCTCCCACAGATGATAAACGCAAGCGTTGCTTCGTCTCGCCAATTAGATAAGTTGTCGCGCCTAATTGTGCTTTTCGTCTTTCTCCGACATCCATGCCGCCTATAAATTTAAAGTGGAAAATTAACTTTTCGCCTATTTCTGCGGAAACTTGTGTGTAAAGTGTCCGTTGCATCCCTGTCCGAAAAGAGATGGCTATTTCGGTATCATTGGGTAAAAAATAAACGTCTTGCGCCCCATGAAGGACGCCCCATTCAATTAATTGATGAGCCAATTTTTTACATTTTCAGTCATTCATTTCCTCCTCTCACTAATAAACTACGCATTTATTTTATGATTTCAGCAAAAAAAAGAACCTTCACCAATAAGATGAAGGTTCTTTTTTTGAAGTTTGCGCTGTCCATCTATCTTCCCCAAAATAGTGGAACTCCTAGACACTTAATATTATACTAAAAAAATCTTGCGTTTAGTTTTCAAAAATTTCTCTGAATCACAAAATTTTTGAGAAAAACTATGATAATCCGATTGGATCGTTTACGTTTTTGGCTTCATTTTTTGTTTATTAACTAAATAAACTGGAATTCCTAGAAGCGTAATCCCTATACCAATCAATGCTAGAATAGGCTGTGTAATACTCGTTGTAACCAAGATGAAGATACCACCTAGACTTGCGATAATTGGAATAATTGGATAGCCAGGAACTTTATACGGTCGTTTTAATTCAGGTTCGCGTTTTCTTAAAATAAAAACGGCTAAGAAAATTAATAGATTAAACAGCCACATAACAAAAACTAACATATCCGTTAATAAATCGAAGGTTCCGAAAAACATCATGATAATGGCTACAGCTAACTGGAAAATTCCAGCAACGTAAGGAACAACAAAGCGTTTAGACAACTTTTGAAACTGACGACTAAAAGGCATCAGATTATCTAAGGCTAAGGCATAAGGAATCCGAATCCCTGTCATTGTGTAGCCGTTTAACGCACCATATACAGAGATTAAAATCCCAATAGTTACGATTTTGCCGCCAATTGGTCCAAAAATAGCCACAGAAGCATCCGAAGCTGCATTCAAATTCCCAGCGATTTGCTCAATTGGTAATGTTTTTAGAAATACAAAATTAATTAAAGCATAAATTAAAGTAATCAATAACAAACCAAAAATAATGGCTTTAGGCAAGTCTCTTTCTGGTCGCTTCATTTCACCAGCCACGTTACCCACACCTAGCCAGCCATCATAAGCAAACATGGTGGCGACTAAGGCGCCACTAAAAGCAACTAAAAAGCCAGTATTCGCTGTTGTTTCAACAGGAAAAAGTGAAACAGCTACCTGTCCGGGAGTAAATAATCCTACTAAAGAAATCAAGGCAATTGGAATCAGTTTTACCACCAATGTCGTTGATTGGACCAAAGAAGCAATTTTTGTTCCTAATAAATTAATTATCGTGATACTGGTTCCCGCAAGAATGGCAATTGGAATCAATAAATTTGCCGATAAATGAAACAAATTGATTAGTTGTGTACTAAAAATAATGGATAACGCCGAAATGTTGGCAGGATAATAAATGATACTTTGTGCCCACCCTAAAAGAAAACCAGCTAATTTACCATATGTATATTCAATATACTTCACTGCGCCACCTGTTTCAGGGATTGCTGTAGCAAGTTCGGCACTGGTTAATCCTGCACAAATGGTTAAGGCACCACCTAACACCCAAGCAAAGATAGCTAAACTAGCTGACTGTGCGTGTCCAACGACACTCGCAGCTTTAAAGAAAACACCAGCGCCAATCACCGTACCCATTACCGTGGATAACGCACCAAACGTTGTTATCTCTCTTTTTAATTGCTTTTTCTCCATAGACTCCCTCATTTCATTTAAACTAAAAAAGCGTAACAAAATTTCACTTTCTTGAAAAGATAACGAAAATAATAGCTGTTTTCATGAAAAATTCTGTGACGATCTCTTTTCAGTATAGCTATTTCTTTTAGAATTTCAAGTTTGAAAACCACAAAAAGAAAATTTGTCATAAAAGTTTTAGAGCATTCATCTTTTGTTTATAAACAAGAATTGAAAAACCGACGATTTTTTTATTAAATAAACGAAAAATCGAATCAAAAAGAAACCTTTCTGATCCGATTTTAACTACGTTATTGGTTTTTGACTTTTTCTTTTTCATTTGTTTACTGCGTAATTGTCCGCAAGCCGCATCAATATCTGTTCCGTGTTCTTTACGAATAACACAATTGATGCCATTCTTTTTGAGTACATCATAAAATTTTAAAACCGCTTCTTTAGAGCTTCGGCTATATTGATCGTGTTCACTCACTGGGTTATACGGAATCAGATTAACATAAGAAAGTTTTTTCTTATTCCGTAGTAAATCTGCTAATTGTTGAGCATGTTCTGGTCGGTCGTTCACTTGACTCAACATAATATATTCAAATGTAACACGTCGATTGGTTTTTTCAATGTATTCATCAATTGCTGCCATTAATTTTTCAATTGGAAAACTACGATTAATCCGCATAATTGATGTACGAACTTCGTTGTTAGGAGCATGTAATGAGATTGCTAAGTTTACTTGTAGTCCACTGTCTGCAAATTCACGAATTTTTGGCACTAAACCACTTGTTGAAACTGTAATATGGCGGGCACCAATAGCCAAGCCTTTATCATCATTAATCGTTCGTAAAAAGTTCATGACATTGGCATAATTATCAAATGGTTCACCAATTCCCATCACAACGACATGGCTAACACGTTCATCCAACCCACGTTCATCGAAATAATGTTGCACCCACATAATTTGGGCAACAATCTCGCCAGCAGTTAAATCTCTTTGTTTTTTTAATAGCCCACTAGCACAAAATGTACACCCAATATTGCAGCCAACTTGAGTGGTCACACAAACAGATAATCCATATTCTTGACGCATCAAGACTGTTTCAATCATATTTTTATCTGGTAATTCAAATAAATATTTCACGGTACCATCTTGCGCTTCTTGCACAATGACTTGTTTTAATGGATTTAATGAAAAATTTTCTTCTAATAAAGTCATCAACGATTTAGAAATGTTCGACATTTCACTAAATGAAGCAACACGTTTTGTATACAACCATTCCCACACTTGTGTTGCGCGAAATTTCTTCTCGCCATGGGCTAAAAACCAGTCCACAAGCTGTTCTCTCGTCAGTCCATAAATGGATTCTTTCTGCATTTCTTTTCCTCATTTCTGCTATTACATTCGCTTCATAACTATAACGTATTCTCACTTTGAATGCAATATCACGAAGAGCCTCAAAAAAAAATTCGTTAAGCGTGCATACTTAACGATTTTTTTATAATTAATCTTTCACTAAGTGATAAACTTTTTTTGAAGTAGAACGTTCTGGCAATTAAATAGTAAACGACCTGAATCAATAAGAAAACGCCTAAAACTTGCCAGCCAGCTAATTGCATTGGCTGATCTAACACGGCATACATTGCTTTCAAAGCAACAGCTCCATGAATAAATGAAACAACAATCGGTGTAAAGAATAAAATACCTACTTGTTGGTAAATCATTTTCTTCAATTCTCTTTTCGTCAAGCCAAGTTTGTAAATCATCTTGAATTTTTCAACGTCCGTATTCATATCACTATATAAACGGAAGTATAAGAAACTACCCGCCGAAACAAAGAACACGATACCGATAAATAGTCCGACAAAAAGAACTGGCGTATAAAATTGCGTAATGCCTGCAACTGTAGCCGCGGTTCCTAGTAACATTGGGTATTTTTCACCAATAATATTTTCAGCATCAATTAAGGTTTCTTTATCTGTGCCTTCTTTTGGTTGCCAAATTGTTTCTGTTTCCTCTTTGATTCCATCTGTTGAGGTACTATCTGGGATAACAACCACACCGCCCAAAAGTCGGTAATACATTGGTTTCTTCTGATTTTATCAATGTTTAAAACTTGATCATTTGCCAATTGTAACAGATTTGTATCATCTACTGATGCAGCAGAAGGAGCATCATTTTTGTGATAAATTAACTACTTTTCTCACCTGTTAAAGTTGGTTCATCTATAAATTTTGCGAGTTTATTATATTCAGATGTTTTGATTAATTGGATACCGGCACTTGATTTTGTACATTGTGTAATCAATCTGATCAAACTGAATACTTTTTTCTTGGAATGATTTTTGTCGCAAATTGTTTCATTTCTTGATTTTCTGGGTTGGTCGAATCAGACAATGTCAGTTCGTACGGTACAGAACTTATTCCTTTAAAAATCATCTCATTCACGCCGTATAACGTTCCAATGGCAGCAAAAGCAACCGTTGATATCACCGAAACCAAGAAGAACGAACGTGCATTATCTTTCATGCGGAATGCTAAATCTGATAAAACGACCATATTGGTTTTTTTCCAAAAGATTTTTGGTTTCCGTTTTAAACGTTCAATGACAGAAACACTCAATTGGTCAAATAAGAATTTTGTCCCTAAAATAACTAAGAAAATTACTGGGAACATCACCATTAAAACTAACTGTCCCTTAGCAACTAAAGCAATTCCGTAACCGACAACTAAAAGCAACACGGCTAAGAAAGATTTAACTTTAGAGCTTTTGATTTCACCTTTACCCATTTCTCCTGCTTTTAATAGCTCTTGAAGTGTCGCTTTTGGCAAGCGGAATTGAATAAAGAAAGAAATTACTAAGAACAAGACCGCAAATGAAATGACAGTAATGATAAACGGCATCACTGGCAAATAAAAACCTAAACCTAGATGCATCAATAAATTGCTAATCCATAAAATAAATTGTGAAAATCCAACACCTAAAATGCTACCAAAAATTGTAGCAAAGAAACCAATCACTAAGTTTTCAATAAAAATCATTTTCTTTAACTGTTTTGGACTCATCCCTTGAATCATCAAGGTTCCAAACTCTTTTTTCCGAGATTGGATAAAGACATCCATCGAGTATAAAACGAATAAGAAAGAGAAACCATAGATTATAATTGCCGCAGCCGTCATTCCCATTTGTGCTTTAGGATTTAAACCATTAGCTAAGGCTGGGTGAAAGACAAAACCAGTGAACGTAAAAAAGATCATCACAGAAAACATTGTACTTAGGAAATAAGCCAAGTATAAATGCTTATTTCGAATCGTATTTCTTATAACAAACTGATTAAAATTCATTATCGACACCTTCAATCTCAGCCAGTTTCACCATGATTAAATCGTAGAACTCTTTTTGATTGCCATTTTGGACAATTTCATCAATTAATTCACCATCTTTAATAAAGACGATGCGCTTGCAATAACTTGCGGCTAGCGGATCATGGGTTACCATTAAAATAGTCGCCGCTTCTTCTTCGTTTAATTGTTGTAACAAGCCCATCACATCCTTAGATGATTTCGTATCTAAGTTTCCTGTTGGTTCATCAGCCAATAATAATTGTGGATGATGAATCATTGCCCGAGCAACGGCGACCCGTTGTGCTTGTCCACCAGAAATTTCTGCAATTCGTTTTTTCAACAGATGATTGATACCTAAACGCTCACTTAATTCTGCTAATTGTCGTTTCATTACAGAGACTTTTTCTCCATCAAGCGTCAATGGCAAAATAATATTTTCTTCAACAGTTAATGTTGGCATTAAATTAAAGCTTTGAAAACAAATCCTAATTCTGTACGACGGAATTTAGCAATTTGTTCTTGATTCAAATTGTTTGGATTTTTTCCATTTAAAAGTATTTCACCGTCTGTTGGACTATCGATTGTTGCCAATAAATTTAAAAGTGTACTTTTCCCACTTCCAGAAGGTCCCATAATACCAATAAATTCACCATCTTGGACAGTTAAATTAATCCCTTTTAAAGCTTCATATTTAATTTCGTTTCCGTAAACTTTTTTCAAATTTTGTACTTCTAACATATTTTCCACTCCTATTCTTCTCACTCATTTAGTGTATCGAAAACGAAAAAAAACGACAATAGAAAAGAATAACAATGAACTTACATTACTGTAAGTGCACTGTTATTCTTTTAAAAGTTATGCTTCATATTCAATCACATAAGGATGAATCTTCGTATTATAAATAGCTTCTGAATATTCTACGCAACGACCTGTTGGGCTTAACGAACGCCGAATTCTTTTTAAGCCCGTTGTTTCAGTTGTTTGCAACATCTTTTGCTCTGCTTCTGTCAAAGTTGCAACTTCAAAACGGTCTTCAAATTTATAAATTTCAATGGCATGTCGATCCATCAAACGATACAAGGATTCTTCTTTGTATTCAGTCAATGATACGTCTTTCATGGCAGCTGGCAAATAGTAATTAAAATAAATATAGGGTTGTTCATCGATTAAATATAACCGTGAAAGGTGAACCACTTCTTCTCCTAAAAATTGATAAGCCGGCATCTCTTTTGACAACGTCAAGTTTTCAACTTGTAAAACTTTTTTAGTTACTTTCTGACCTGATTCATTCAAAAATTCAGTGAATGTCCCTGCTTTTGATAGTTTATTATAGGGACGATTGCTTAACACAGTTGTGCCCCGGCCACTTTTTTTCTCAACAAATTCTTCTGTTGCTAACATTTCGATTGCCCGCCGAATCGTAATTTTACTAACGTTAAACATCTCTTCCAATTCTGTTTCTGTTGGTAAAAACGTTCCTACTGGATACTTGCCACTCAAAATATCTTCTTTAATCTGATCTGCTACTTCTAAATAAAGCACGCTCTTTCTTCTCATGATACGCTCCCTCCCAACCGCACTATTCTTTTCTATTTTACCAGAAAATGATGATTATAACATGATGCTTTGCTGAAATTATAAAAAAAGAACAAAAATAGATAAATTTATCTATTTTTGTTCTTTTGTTTATTGTTCTGGCGTCTCGGTTGCTGCCTCTTCTGATTCCGCTTGTAGAAAGACTTTTCTTGGTTTGCTACCTTCTGATGGTCCAATAACTCCGTGTGCTTCCAATTCATCTACTAAGCGAGCCGCACGATTATAGCCAATTCTAAAACGTCTTTGTAGCAATGAAATACTAGCTGTTTGCATTTCAACCACCAAGTTTTTCGCTTCTTCAAACAACTCATCTTGAGGAGCTTCGCCACCGCCTGAAGTGGTCGGTTCATCTGTTGGCATCATGCTTTCTTGATATTCAGCTTCTTGTTGATCCGTTACAAACGCAACCACTCGTTCGACTTCTTGATCAGAGATAAAGGCCCCTTGGATACGAATTGGTTTATTTTCTCCCATTGGTAAGAAGAGCATATCGCCTCGACCTAATAGTTTCTCCGCCCCGTTGGTATCAACAATGGTACGCGAGTCTGTCCCACTTGAGACCGCAAAAGCCATTCGAGAAGGGACATTTGCTTTGATGATTCCTGTAATGACATCCACACTTGGCCGTTGTGTCGCTAAAATCATATGAATACCTGCTGCCCGTGCCATTTGGGCTAAACGGATAATCGCATCTTCTACTTCGTTACTTGCCACCATCATTAAATCAGCTAACTCATCAACAATGACAACAATAAATGGTAGAATTGGACGATTTTCGCCATCTTCCGCATTTTTCTGTTGAATTAGTTGATTGTAACCAGTGATATTTCGGACGCCTGTTGCTGCAAATTTTTCATAACGAAATTCCATTTCTTGAACTACTTTTTGCAGGGCTTGTGCTGCTTTTCTCGGATTAGTAACCACTGGCGTTAATAAATGAGGAATCCCGTTATACACATTCAATTCTACCATTTTCGGGTCAATCATCATTAATTTTACTTCATGAGGTTTCGCTTGCATCAAAATACCTGTGATGATGCCATTGATAGCAACCGATTTCCCACTCCCTGTCGATCCCGCAATTAATAAATGCGGCATTTTTGATAGATCTGCAGTTTGAACCATCCCTGAAATATCTCGACCTAAAGGTACTTCTAATAGTTTATCTGGATGACTTGGTTGTGCCTCAACAATATCTCTAAAGGATACTGTACTAATTGCACTATTAGGAACTTCAATCCCGATTAGTGATTTCCCAGGAATCGGAGCCTCCATACGAACGTCTTTGGCCGCAAGCGCTAAAGCAATGTCATCCGTCAAGTTAACAATTTTGCTAACTTTTACCCCAACAGCGGGTTGAACTTCAAATTTTGTGACAGATGGTCCTAAACTAGCTTTGACTACTTTAGCATCAACACCAAAACTCTTGAAGGTTTGTTCTAAGACGCCAATATTTTTTTCGATTTTTTCATATTCACCACTTTGATCCGTTGCTTGAATTGTATCTAACAAATCAGTTGGTGGTAGTTGATAATCACGATCTTCCGCTTCTTCAGAAATTTCAAATTCGAGAACACCAGCTTCATCTGCCGCCTCTTCTTCCTGCTCTCGTTGCGGTTTTGTTGCTGCAATTGGTGGTACAGGCATCGCCTGATTTTGCTGTTGAAACGAATCAATTTGAACAGGCGTTGGTGCGGCCGGTTCTTCCACCATTGGTTGGTGGGTTTCAACAGGTGTTTTTGTTAAGCGCTCGGCTGCCGCTTGTTCCATGCGTTCCCGCTCTTGTAATTTTTGTTGGGCAGCGGCTTCAATTTTTGCTTGGCGTTCTGCAGCTTTGGCTTCTTTCTTCGCTGCTCGCTTCGCCTCTTTTTCTTCTTGTCGCGCCTGTGATTTTGCCGAAACATGACTTAGGCGATCTTGAATACTTTGGAAATGATCAACAATTTGCTGAAAATCCCACATACTCATCAAGAAAATACCCGCTAACAGTAGCAAGGTGGCAATTAAATAGCTACCAAATTGTGCCACCAAAAAGTACGTTCCTTGATAAAGCAGTGCGCCAATCATACCGCCCCCTACGTTTTGCGTCACTTGGTTAGCTTTTAGATCGCTTTGCAAAAATTCCCAAGTGTTACCTAAAATATCTGGTTGACTGCCACTAACATTTCGAAACATAAAGGCATGGAAAAATAACAAAACACTAATATAAATCAGAACAGCCCCAAAAATAGGGCGCCCTCTTTTTAACGGAAAATCTTTCCCATAAATCATGACTAATAAGCCATACAGGATTAGTAAAATCGCTGCAAATGGAAAGGTATTACCTACAACTAAGCGTAAACAATTCGCTAATAACGTGCCTAAAAACCCTAAGCGAAAGAGTCCAAAGACACCGAATAAAATAAAAATCAGGCCAAGAAACATATAATTTAAACGTTCTTGTTGTTGCTGTTGTTTTTTGGTCTTTTTCTTTGTCGTACTTTTTTTCTTATTTGTTGCTCTTTTTTGTGCCATTTAACTTCCCTCTTTCCATCACTTCTCATTATACATAAAAATGGAATCGAACAAAAGTGCCCACCTCATTTTACTTGAAAAATCATGGAAATTTTTTTAAAAACTTTCATTTAAGAAAAATGAGCGTGGGACAAAAATCACTTTGGATTTTTGCTCCACGCTCAAAAACTGATAAACGGCGGGAACAGAACCAACTCCTTCGGAAATAAGCCGAAATTCTCCAAAAATCAAAGAGCAATTTTCGGAAATTTCTTCTTATTTCTCGGAGCTAAACGGTTCTGTCCCGACCTCATTATTTCTTATTTTGCTGATTCTTAATGGTATAAGTCGAAACGACCTTTAGCCATCATTTCTTTGGTACCACCTGTTTCAAAGAGCGCTTTGTTCATAATAATTTTTTTCATGAATGAAGCTGGGTATCCTTTAATGTCTGTTTTACCAACAATTCCTAAAGCACGTGTATTTCCGACAGAACAAACAGAACCTTGTGATTTAAAGCTGAAAGGTTTAGTTGCTTCCCCTTTCAATTGTGCTTGAATATTTTTAGCAGCATGCGCCCCCATTTTCAAGGCGATTTGTGCTGTCGTTGGGTAAGGTCGATTAGTTTCTGTATCCATAACTGCTGAGCAGTCACCAATAATATAGACGTTGCTATGGTTCGCATCTGTTAAATCTGGTTGAACCATGACACGACCACGACGAGCTTCAAATCCAGAATCGCCTACAACGTGGCTTCCACTAACACCCGTTGTCCAAATAATTGTTTTAGCAGAAAGTTCTGCCAAGTCGCCTGCTTCGTTATCTTGATAAACAACTGCGCCTGGTTTGATTTCTTTAATCGGTTTACCTAATAATAAATGAATAGCTGAATCTTTTAATAATTGCACACCATAGTTCGCAAGTTTTTCGTTAAACATCGGCAATAGGCGAGTAACTGCTTCGACACAATAAATTTGGATTTGATCTGCTGAGACACCTGCGATTTCAGCAAATTTTGGTTTGTTTTCAACAAGAGAACCTAATAATTCAATCCCTGTAAAGCCTGCTCCGCAGACAACAATTTTTAAGAATTCTTCGTTTTGAGTTGCTTTGTATTGACGCATTTGTTCTTGGATATGTTCATACACGTTTAAAGCCGTTTTCACATCTACCATTTGTAGAGCATGTTCTTGCACACCAGGGATACCAAATGATTCTGATTCAAACCCAAGAGAAACAACTAAGTAATCATAATTGATTGTTTGGCCATCTTCTAAAGCAACTGTTTGTGTTGCAGCATCAATTGTTTTAACTGTTCCTTGGATAAAGGTGGTCATTTTTTCATCGACAACATCCATAATATTGTATGTGATTTTTTCAGCTGGTTGTGTTCCAGCAGCAACTTCATGCAAATCCGTTGCTTCGTAGTGATAGTTGTTACGATCCACTAAAGTAATTTCGACGTCTTTGGCGCCTTTTTGTAATTCGCGTAATGTTTTTAGGCCTGCATAACCAGCACCTAAAATAACAACATGTTTCTTATTCATTTTGATTCCCTTCCACTCTATAAAAAATTTACAGCCACCACAAACCTATGGCAAAAAATAGCACTTGTGCAGTTGCTCCCACAGCTAAGATCTTCACAGCACAAACAAATGTTTTACTCTTCACTTGTTCCTTCAGTAAGGCTTGGGTTTGTTTCCGTACAAAAGGTAAAGTTAAAAGCATGAGTAACATTGTTGGCGGGGTTAATCCTAAACCGACAGCTAACAAAATGGCTAACATTGCTATTGTATTTAATCCGACGAATAATTTCAAAGAACTTGCTTTGCCAAGGTAATGAACTAATGTATATCTCTTGTTATTTTCATCTTCCTCTAAGTCACAGATATTATTTGCTAACATTAAGTTAGCAATGTAACAAGTATTAGGTAAAGCGACTAAGAAAATCCCCCATAAATTAGCTGCTGACCAATTGAAAACTTCAAACGTATTAATGTAGACACAAATAAGGGTAATCATGAACCCCATTGTAAATCCTGAGAAAACTTCCCCTAATGGTAGACTGGACAAAGGTTTCGGTCCTGATGAATAAAAAATACCAATTAAGTAACAATAAAGACCCATAATTAATAACGGCCAGCCGACAATAAATGACAACCCAATCCCCATTAAAGCAGAAACGAGAATCATCCAAAAAATCATTTTGCGTATTAATGGCAAAGATAAATTTTCTCGACCGATAATATTCGTTTTTTCCTTATAATCATGAACTTCTGTGGCATGATGGTAATCATTATAATTATCTAAAATATCGACCGCCATATTAAAAATAAACATCGCAATGAAAAAAATTAAAACATAACCAACATGAAGCCGCCCATATTGGTACCAACTAAAACAAATTCCTAACAAAAATGGCAAAACACTCGCTGTTTTTGCTTTTAATTCTACTAATTCAAAAAATATTTCTCGATTCAAACTATCCCTCCGCTACTTTTTTACAAACTTTGTTACTTTTAAAACTTAATTACTGTATTTCTGTCGCCAATTCGTATACAATCAAATAGTATTGAACCACTGAAAGGATCGTAGTATATTTATGAACACATTTTGGAAGTCGTTTCCTGACGTTGAACGTTCTTTAACGGAAACATGTGAATTAATTGAACAAACGTTGCATACACGCAACGAAGACATTGAAGAAGCCTTAGTAACTTTGGCTCGTTCTGGCGGCAAATTATTACGCCCCGCTTTTTTCTTTCTTTTTACTCAACTGGGTGATGAAGAAAAACAAGAGAAACAACAACTATTAAAAATAGCTGCATCTTTGGAAATCCTACATATGGCTACGTTGATTCACGATGACATTATTGACGATTCTCCATTGCGCCGAGGCGCTGTGACTATTCAATCACAATATGGTAAAGACGTTGCTGTTTACACAGGTGATTTACTATTCACTGAATTCTTTACTTTGATTGCAGATGCCATGAATGGCTCTGAATTTATGAAAATCAATGCACAAGGAATGAAACGGTTATTACTTGGTGAACTCGATCAAATGAGTCATCGATTTGACCGCCGCATGTCGATTCCTGCTTATTTAAGAAGTGTCAACGGCAAAACAGCCGAACTTTTTTCACTAAGCTGTCTTGAAGGGGCCTATTTCGGTCATAGTTCAAAAGAAGTCCAACGTTTAGCTAAACGAATTGGCCGTCATATTGGCATTGCTTTTCAAGTCTATGACGATATTTTAGATTATACTGCCGACACGGAAACCTTGAAAAAGCCCGCTTTAGAAGACTTGTCACAAGGTGTTTATACGTTACCTCTTCTCTTCGCTTATCAAGCAGCACCTGACGTATTCAGCCCTTATTTGGATAAAGGACGTGCCATTACCTTAGAAGAGGCAGCTGAAGTTGCGGCGCTAGTCAATGACTATCATGGCGTTACAGAAGCACAAGCTTTTGCTAAAAAAGTAACCAACAAAGCAATCACTGATATTCAACAATTGCCTGATGGCACAGCAAAAGAAACCTTACTTTCCTTAACTGAGCTCTTATTACATCGTTCATTTTAAACGTTTTATAGAAGAATTGCCATTAATTGAAATAGAAAAACGACTGATTGTTTGCTTTAATCAACAACCAGTCGTTTTTTTATTCCTCGAAAGAACTAATGCCACGATCAATTCGGTAAAGTTTCTGATAATGCGCATTGGTTGCAAGTAATTCCTCTGGCGTACCACTCATCTCTAATTGGCCATCTTCAATAAAGATCACTTGATCCATCAAAGTTACACCTTGCAAATGGTGGGTAATCCAGATGACGGTTTTATCTTTTAATGCCTCAAAAAAAGTTTCCAGCAATTGCTGTTCTGTAATTGGATCTAAACCAGTAGTTGGTTCGTCTAATAACACAATCGGTGTATCTTGCAAAAGAATCCGCGCTAGCGCCAAGCGATGTCGTTCGCCACCAGAAAAACGCAAACCTGCTTCATCCACCATTGTTTGTAAACCTTCTGGTAATTGGGTAACCATTTCTTTTAAGCCAACTTTTTCTAAAACCGCCCAAACTTCTGCTTCGCTTGCTTCTTCTCTACCAATCCGAATATTATTTAAAATGGTTGTTCGAAATAGGTACGGTGCTTGGTGCATAACCCCAATATATTCAGTCATCGTCTCACCAAATGCCTCAGTTGGGATATTTCCTAAAAGGATTTCTCCCGAAGTAGGCCGTAAATCACCACGAATGAGCGAAGCCAACGTACTCTTTCCGGAACCACTGCGCCCTAAAATCGCTAATTTTTGTTTTTCAGGAATTGTTAACGATAAGTCATTTAATACCTTTTTCGCTTGATTTTCATATGCAAAAGACAAATGTTCTATCGATAAACTGGTGCCATTTGGCTGAACAGGCGCTTCTGTTGAGTCATCTTCCCCTTCAGGAAGCTCATTAAAACGACGAATGGAATCCTTATAAATCGTTGTTTCCTGTGCTGCAGCAGGTAGCGGAGCAAAGGCATCAATTAACGGAAAAACGGTTAAAACAAAGGCACCAATCCAATTGGCTGCGCCCCCATGATTACCTGGAAACCGCACACTAGTCCAAGCTAAGACAGCAATCGCAATCACGCCAAACAGAAGTTGTAAAACAAAGTCTCGGCCACGGTTAAATTGCTTCATTTTTTCATCTAATGCACGAACGTTTGCTTCATCTGTTTCATAACGAGCAACGAATTCAGAGCCACGTTGACTAAATACCCAATCAGACACACCTAGAATATTGTCGGTTAGTGTTTGATATAACTCATTTTTGGCATATTTATGTTTTTCTTGACGCGCACCATTCACTAGAACTGAAACAAGTGGTAATAGAAAAACAACCACTCCTAACATCAGTAACATGCATAAAGCAAACCACCAAGAAAAGAAACCTAATGCAATCACTAAAAAGATATACAAAATCCAAGCAATAACGGTTGGGAAAATCGTTCGTAAATACAAGTTTTGGATATGATTAATATCCTCCGAAAGCAAACCTAAGATATCCCCAGTGCGATATTTTGTCTTAAAGAAAATCGCATCTTTTTCTAGTACATTATAAAGTTTCAAGCGCAGATCAGAGGTCATTTTTAACACCCAGTTATGACTCGTTAGACGCTCCACATAACGAAAAACAGGACGGCCAATCCCGAATGCTCTTGTTAAAACAATGGGAATATAAATTAATAAAATATTCTCTGGTAAGGAAGCCGCACGACTGATTAAGTAACCAGACGTAAACATTAATGCCCCTGCGCTAAAGAACGTCAAGAAGCCTAAAAGTAAGGCAAAATACAAGGTTTTTTTATAGCGTTTTAAGAAAGGACGAACCCATTGATCGTTTTTCCAAACGTCTTTCGTTGTCGGCTGTTTTTCCATCATTGGCGTCCTCCCCTCATTTGCTTCATTAATTGAACATAGTAGCCATCTTTTTCAATCAACTCTGCTAGCGTTCCTTGTTCCACTAATTGACCTTTTTCCATCACTAAAATGTAATCCATTTCTTCCATCCAATGCAGACGATGTGTCGCAAAAAAGACAAGATGATTGTTCATTAATGGCAACATGCGCTCTTTCATTTCAACTTCTGTTTCAATATCCAAATGCGCTGTCGGCTCATCAAACAGCAAGACGTGGCGTTTTTGATCGACAAAGGCGCGGGCCAACGCTACTCGTTGCGCTTGTCCCCCACTTAACATTCGACCACTTTCCCCAATCAAGGTATGAATTCCTTCGGGAAGGTCTTTAACCAGCTCGTCTAAGCCAACTAACTGAATCGCTTGCTGAATCGCCTCATCTGTTGCTTCAGGTGTATAAAAGCGAATATTGTTTGCCAAAGTATCTTGAAAAATATATGGTGCTTGCGGAATATAAAGGATTTGTTTTTGCCAGTCTTTTTGTAAAAAATGTGGAATCGTTTGGCCATTTATCGCCAATTGACTCGTTTCTTCTGTTGGTAATAAAAAGCCGCTTAATAAATTAATTAACGTTGACTTACCAGAACCACTCGCCCCGATAATTCCAATCTTTTTGCGACCATCAACAGAGAATTGCAACGATTGAATCGCTTCTTGCGTTGCATCTTCATAGGAAAAATTTAACGCTGTGACTGACAACTGACTTTCTTGATGCCAATCATCTAACGTGAGCACATCGGTCTGTTCTGCTTCTGGCAATGCTAATACCGCTTGGATCGCTTGAAAAGAGTTTTTTCCATCTAAGGTTGCGTGATAATCACTTGAAAAATCACGAATCGGTAAAAGAACTCAGGTGCTAAAATTAAAGTAACCAAGGCAGGAAATAATAAAATCGTGCCGTTTAATAAACTTAATCCAAGGAAAACTGCCACAACAGCTACCGATAATGTCGTAAAAAAGTCTAACGCAAAGGTTGATAAAATAGCAATTTTCAATGTACTCATGGTCGCTTTTCTGAATCGTTCACTTGTATGGTAAATACTTCCAGCATATTTTTTACTCAACCCAAACAGTTTCAGCGTGTCAATTCCTCGCAAGGAATCAATAAAATGATTGGAAAGCATTTGAAACGCCGCATATTGCTTGTCCGCTTTACTTTGTGCTGCATAACCTAACACAATCATAAAAATAATAATAATCGGAAAAACAATCAGCAATGTTACGCCTGAACGAATATCTTGTGTAAAAACAAAGGCCAAAATAATCCAAGGAATAATCATCATATTCATCATTTTTGTCAAAATCAATTGTAAATAATTTTCGGTTTGACTGATGCCTTCTAAAGCCATGGTAACCATATTTCCAGTTCCATTTTTTTGAACAACATTTGGCCCCAAACGGAAAATTTTGGTTAATAATTGTTCGCGTAATTCTTTCGAGCGTTCATAACTAAATGTATCGAGCATTCTCTCACGAAAATACGTAATAACATGTCGACCAAGATAAAAAATAAAAAAGAGTAAAATACTCTGTAGTTGTTGGTTAAGATGCCCGCCACTCCAAAGGCCGACAATGGCTTTTGAAAGAAAAAAAGCTTGCCCAATTATAAAGACTGCTTGCAGGAAAGAAAAACCTGCAAGCAAGACAAGAATTTTTTTGATTTTAGGCATCTGTAAGATGTCTTTATCAATCATAGATTTAATACCCCTCTGGTACGGCTGTCTGTGAAATACGTTTTCTGAAAATATAATAGGACCAAGCAGTATAAGCTAACACGAATGGTAAAATGCTTAAAGAAATCCACGTCATAATTTTTAGTGTATATGGTGTGCTTGTTGCATCTTTAATCAACAAATCAAAACCTTCACTACCAATCATAACACGTGGGAACAAGCCACTGAACAAGAGAGCAACTAGTACAACTAATGTTAAACCACTCGCTAGAAAAGCTAACATCTCTTTGCGTTTAAACACCCCAACATTGGCAATGACCGTTAAGACCACAATTGCTAACGTTAAAATTAAAGTGACCGCAAAGTTCTTTTCATAAAAGTCCGTTTTGAAGTACATCAACACTGCAAAAACAACTAAACCGACATATAAAACGCCGTATAAGATTTCTGCATAATTTCGAGCACGTTCGCGAATTGGGCCTTCTGTTTTTAAAGCAATATAGTTCATGCCGTGTAAGTAGCAAAGTAATGTTAAGGCTACTCCACCAACAATTGAAAACAGATTAAAATAATCCGTAAATTGCGCATGCATATTGCCGTTTGCATCTAAAGGCATCCCTTGGACTAAGCTGATAAACAAAATACCAAAGAAGAACGGTACAAGGAAACTACCAATTGATAGTGTCCAGTTCCACATCCGACGACGTTTACCTTCCGGCATGTTATGGCGGAATTCAAAGGAAACTCCGCGAATAATTAAGCCAAATAAAATCGTAAATAGAATTAAATAGTAGCCACTAAATAATGAAGCATACCAATATGGGAAAGAGGCAAACATTGCGCCGCCCGCTGTTAATAGCCAAACTTCGTTTCCGTCCCAAACAGGTCCAATTGTTGCAACGACTTGATCTTTTTCGTCGTCATTGTGTGCCAACGTTTGAACGGCCATTCCAACACCAAAGTCAAATCCTTCTAAGAAGAAGAAACCTGAGAACAAGACGCCGATAAGGACAAACCATAATAATTGTAGTGTACTCATTCGCCAAATACCCCCTTATCAAATGGATCCAACGCTGGTTCATTTTCTTTCGCTAATTTTTTCGCTTCATAGTCTGGTCCTTTACGTAATTCTAAAATAACCAAGTAAACCATGACACTACCTAAACCAGCAAATAATAAGAAATAAATGACATTTGACGTAATTAATGAAGCAACCGATACATTTGGCGAAACACTTTGTTCAATCGTAAATAATCCATAGACAGTCCACGGATAACGACCTAATTCAGTGACTAACCAACCTGTTGTATTGGCAAGGAATGGTGCGAACGTACATAAAGCAACAATCCACAGCATCCATTTCTTCTCGTACAGCGATGGTTTTTTCTTCCTTGTAAAGAATAGTCCTAAGGCAGCAACCAATAACATTAAGGCACCAAAACCAGCCATGATACGGAAGCTCCAGAATAAAGTGTTAACTGGTGGATAATAATTTTTATCATCCCCATATTTTTCTACCAAGCGCTTGTTGACTGTATCCATCCCATCAACCGAACCTGATAATTTATTATACGATAAAATACTTAGCATATACGGAATATCGATACCAAAAACTTGTTTATGTTCTCGTTCATCTGCCCAAGCAATCAATGTCCAAGCAGCAGGATCATCAGAGTCTTCATAGGCCCCCTCCATCGCCGCAAATTTCATTGGTTGTCCTTCAATTAGAGCTTTCATTTGCAAGTCGCCAGCTAATAAAACGCCGATTGAACCGAACAAAGTAACCCATAAGCCAATGCGCATAGATGCTTTGTGGAATGAAATATCCCGTTTTTTCAACAATTGGAAAGCAGCCATACCAGCTACTGCCATGCCGCCCAATGTAAAGGCGCCCATGATAACGTGTGAAAATTCATACCAAACTTTTGGATTGCTGATGACAGCTACAAAGTCCACCATTTCAGCACGGCCATTATTGATGACATAACCTACTGGATGTTGCATAAAACTATTGGCAACTAAAATCCAGAAAGCAGACATCATTGAACCGAATACGACTAACCAGATAAAGGTTACGTGAACTTTCGGATTCATTTTATCCCAAGTAAAGATCCATAAACCTAAGAATGTTGACTCTAAGAAGAAAGCTAAGAGCGCTTCTACCGCCAACGGTGCCCCAAAAATATCTCCGACGAATCGAGAATAATCAGACCAGTTCATCCCAAACTGAAATTCTTGAATAATCCCGGTTACAACCCCAACAGCGAAGCTTAATAGGAATATATTTCCCCAAAACTTGGCCATTTTACGATAACGTTCCTCTTTTTTCACAACGTACATTGTTTCCATAATTGCTACAACAAGTGCTAATCCTATTGAAAACGGTACGAAGAAAAAGTGGAAAACTGTTGTCATCGCAAATTGGATTCTCGCCAATGTTACAATATCAAACATATTATTTCCTCCCTGATTTGCCTCCACACAAAGAAACAAGCTTACCTGAATTGTTCATTTCCATTAGCGATGACTCCTTTTATCTACGAAACTAAAAGAAAATTCAAGTGAACTTTTCCAAAAAGTGTGAAAATGCATGTAATATAGAATAATTCCAATCTAAGTATACAACTTTCTGAGGCAGAAACCAAACAATACAGAAGCATTTCTCACAATTTTTTTTAGGTGCTCCCAAGATTTCTTCCCTTTCTTCTATCAATAAAAAAAGCCCTTCCTAAAAAAAGGAAGAACTAATCTCAATCTATCAACATTTTGACTTATCACTTGATTAGTTTTCGAAAATCGAAGCAGCTCGTCTTTGATGATAAAAATTCTAATCTTGTGATGAAAATTACGGATTGCTTGTGGTGATAGTTTGTTTTTTAACAACATGGCTCTAAAACAAATTTTTTGAACTTAATGCAATTTCTTGAGTTTTGGTACCATTCTAAACAACATGACTCTAAAACAAAACTTTTGACGGCTCTTTAGTCAACCCAGTTTTGGTACCATTCTAAACAACATGACTCTAAAACTTTGATAATCCAGAATCAACATCTTCACCAGTTTTGGTACCATTCTAAACAACATGACTCTAAAACGCTAATCATCATATACGCTAATTTAAATTGGTTTTGGTACCATTCTAAACAACATGACTCTAAAACTTAGGATTGCATCACGCTCTACTTCAACATGTTTTGGTACCATTCTAAACAACATGACTCTAAAACTACGAGCTCCCAACATACGTTGACGGTGCAGTTTTGGTACCATTCTAAACAACATGACTCTAAAACGAACATTGCGAAACAATAGATGAATTTGTTGTTTTGGTACCATTCTAAACAACATGACTCTAAAACCCGTAAACTCTCGGACGTGACTCAATATAAGTTTTGGTACCATTCTAAACAACATGACTCTAAAACATTTATTAGTTTCGTTAATCTTAATATTGAGTTTTGGTACCATTCTAAACAACATGACTCTAAAACCTAATGCCTTACTTAATCGAATAATTTTATGTTTTGGTACCATTCTAAACAACATGACTCTAAAACTGTGCATTCGCACTAATATCCGTTTACGTAGTTTTGGTACCATTCTAAACAACATGACTCTAAAACATCAGAAAGAGAGTGAAGCTGATGTCTCAAGTTTTGGTACCATTCTAAACAACATGACTCTAAAACCTCGGAGAATTATTTTTCTCCATGATTCCGTATTCGCATCACTTATCCATAGCTAGATTTCAGTTTAGAAGGTCTGATTTTTTTCTTCACGTTATTATTACCAAACTTTCTCCTTCTTGGGCGGAAAAAACCCACCATTTTTCAATGGTGGGTTTCTTTATTTAGTAGCTGTAACAGCGAGCCAGATTTCACTATACTTAGCTTCTGCTGGTCCTTGATATTGCGTAAACGAAATTTCTGGTGCTGCAACGACTTGGTAACCAGATGAAGGCAACCATTCAGAGAATATCCTTGCCCAGGTTTCTTGTAAAGTTTGTGGGAAAGGACCTTCATTTGGAAAAACCGCCCATGTATGAGCAGGTACGCTTAGTTGCTCCAAATCTTCATAGGTATTTTCTTGCGAAGTGGCAAAGCCAATCATGTGTGTCATTTCTCCACCTTCTGTTGTTCGTCCCTCTTGAAAGTCAAAAGAAGCATTTACTACTTGATAAGGATATATGTCATCAAATGTATGCATTTCCGCTCGTTGTTGTGGTGTAATGCGCTGTGCTAATTCCATGATTGCTTGATTTTCCCCTTGATACTGCAAGGGAACCTTCTGACTAACTCCGACTATTTGAAACGCTGGTTTTTCAATCAATTTAACATCCATTGATTGTCCTCCTTTAATATCAATATAGAAAGAGAATTTAGGAAACGTTTTTTGGATTTGTGTTTTCATTACTTCAGAAGGGGCTTGTCCTGACCAATCGCGAAAAGCTCTTGAGAATCCTTCAATACTTTGATAACCATATTTAAAAGCTACATCTGTCACTTTTTCACCAGCAAGTAATGCTAAATTTGCTTCCGCCAAACGTCTCTTTTTAATATACTCAGCCAGACTCATCCCCGTAATAAACGAAAAAGTTCGTTTAAAATGGTAAACAGAAATCCCTGTCTTTTTCGCCAATTCATCGAAGGATACTTCTTCCGTTAAATGTTCTTCAATATAATCCATTGCTTGATTTAAATTTGCGAGCATCCGTGTCCCTCTCTTTCTATTTGAAAGTTTACTAAAGACCAACAAGGATGACTTGATTATTTAGAGCCAACATTCGTCAAGTCGCTACTCTTGATTCATAGCGGCTTTTAAGGCCTGCGCTAAAGCACTTTCTTCTGGTTCGTCTGGTTGTGAATATTTTTTCATCAAACGACGTTCTTCATGTTTAGTCATTTTTTGTTTTCGTTCTTTTTTATCGGGAATTTTTTCAGTAATCGAACAGAATTTACATTTGAAAGAACGACCATTTTTTCCTTCTATGATGACCATTTTTTTATGGCATTGTGGGCAACGGTGATTGGATACTTTAGGATCTTTTCGCCGACGATAAGAACATTCTTGGTTTGTACAAACGTAAATCTTCCCATCTTTCGTATTTTTTTCCCGTAAGTTTGAGCCACAATCTGGACATTTTTTTTGCGTAATGGAAAAATCTTGATATTTTTTTCTCGCTTTGTTTAATTTCACGGACTAATTTTTTCGTATCCTCTTCAATATCCTTTAAGAAAAGTTGACTCTTTTGTTGACCCGAAGCGATTGCTTCGAGCGACTTTTCCCATTTTTCCGTTAGTTCAGGTGTCACAAGTGATGGATTCACCAAGTCTAATAGTTGCTTTCCTTTGGCAGAGACACTTAAACCGCTATTGGTTCGTTCCATCAATTCTGATTTAATCAGTTTTTCAATGATTTCAGCTCGCGTTGCCGGTGTGCCTAAACTGTGTTTCTCCATTTTTCCTAACAACGTTCCTTCGGTTAATGGTTTTGGCGGCGACGTTAATTCTTTGTTAATGGTAAAGTTTGGCGCAACGGTCATGCCTTTTTGCCATTGGACAATGGACAGCGGCTGTTCGGCTGTTGTTTTCCAGCCAGCAACAACTACTTTATTTTGATGAAAGACAAATGTTTCTTTTCCAAAAGCGACTGTAACTTTTGTTTGTTTGGTTTGATTTGGCTCAGCAAACAAACCTAAGAATCGTTGAACAATCATTTGATAGATTTTTTGTTCATCATTACTTAGCTTTTCATAACGAGGACGTTGTTCAGTTGGAATCAACCCATGGTGATCTGTGACTTTTGCATTTTGGAAAACTTTTTGTTGTTTAACAACGGCCCCATTTTTAAGGTAGCCTTTCACTTCTGGTGAAAAATCAGCAATGGCTTGAAGTCGTTCTTTCATCGTTCCTTTCATATCCGTTGTTAGATATTTGCTGTCAGTTCGAGGATAGGAAACAATTTTATGGGTTTCGTATAAACTTTGTACAAGAGACAACGTTTTCTTTGCAGAAAATTGGAATCGCTGGTTGGCTTCACGCTGGATTTCGGTTAAATCATATGGTAACGGCGCATTTTCTGTTTTAACTTTTTCTTGAATATCGGTAACTAAGCCCTTTTGTTTTGAGAGTTCTTTGACTAATTGTTCTGCTTCCTGCCGTTCTTTTAAAGCGTATGGATTTTTTTGGGTCATCTTTGCTTTTTCTGATTCAACAGTTAACGAGATAGTAAAATAAGTTTGAGGCTTAAATTGTTCAATCGTTTTTTCTTGTTGGCGCACCATTGCTAAAGTTGGTGTTTGAACACGACCTGCGGATAAGTTATCTTGATATTTCACTGTCAAGGCCCGTGTGACGTTTAGCCCCACTAACCAGTCAGCTTTTGCGCGCGCCAAGGCAGAGTAATACAAATTATCGTAGTCTTTCGCTGGGCGAATTTTCTTAAACCCGTCTTTAATGGCTTTGTCTGTTTGAGATGAAATCCATAAGCGTTTGACTGGTTTGTTAAAACGGACATATTCTAAAATCCAGCGGGCCACTAATTCACCTTCACGACCAGCATCAGTGGCAATCACGGCTTCAGAAACATCTTTACGATTGGCTAATTGTTTAATCGCTTTTAATTGATGTCCCGTTTTCGGTAACGGTTTAATCCCTAAATTCTTAGGAATCATCGGTAAAGTTTCCATTTGCCACGTTTGCCATTCTTTGTTTAAATCTTCTGGCATTTTTAGTCCTAAGAGATGGCCTAAAGCCCAGGTGACAATCACGTTGGGTCCTTCATAATAATTCTTATTTTTTTGATTTGCTCCTAAAACGCGGCTTAAATCTTTTGCTACGCTAGGTTTTTCAGCAATAATTAATTGTTTTGCAACCACTAGTTTCGCTCCTTTTTGAGTGCTATCTTTTCGTATTATACCAAATATTGGTTCGATTTTCTCTAAATTCCGAGAATAGAAAAAGAGTTTAAAGAAAATTCCCTGAGGTTTTTCTTTAAACTCATGCGTTTCAAATAACTTTCCGTTTGCAGAATTTTGTTTTGCCAAAATGATTGGATATTGTGGTAAACTCAGCTTTATTTTCAAAAGTAACCGCATGATGATTTTCTAGTAATGCTAAACCGAAGTATTGTTGTAAATCTTCATCGCATTCTTCACACCAGCGTTCTTCCCCATCATTCCAGAAAGCCGTTAAATAGTTAGGCTTTGTGTTGACGTATGTATAATTCTGAGAAAGTTTTTGCCAAACTTCCACATAATATGTCTCTGCATCGGTCAAGTTATCGAAGGTTTTTTCTTGAACAATGTCCTCTTGCCAATCATCAAAAAACCACCAAGGTTCATTGTCGCCATACATTGTAATTACTTGATACATTGAACCGCTCCTTTTTTTGCTACTGTAGGTATCATAGTCACTTTCTGAAAAAGTTGCAAGGATTTGGTTTCGGACTGAGAAATTTTTGAAATTTATTTTATCCTGCCACTTCTAAAGAAGCAATAAAATCTTCAATCATGCGACGATAACTTTCTTCCGGCGTGGCTTCTTCGCGTTGAAAATAACCTAAAAAACGTAAGGTAATATAACCATGGATTAAGCTACGTAATTCTCGACTTTTATGCAGTCGTTCTTCATTATTAAATGGATAAAAAGCTAAAAGTTGTAAGATAATTTGATTGGTTTCATGGATGCCTTCAATTAATTGTTGGTTTTGCGTTTTCGGCACACTGATAAGTAATTCATAGACTGCAGAATTTTCAAAAGCAAATTGTTGGTACGTTTCAGCATATATCCGAATTGCTTCTGCGCCACTCTTACCCACTAAGGCTCTTCGCAATGCATCATTTAATTCTTGAATTAACAAGTCCACTAGAGCATTTTTTACTTCAGCAATATTTTTAAAGTGATTATAGAGTGAAGGATACTTGATGCCTAAATCAACGGCTAAATTTTGAAAGGTTAATTGTTGAACGCCCAATTCTTCCGCTAGATTGCGGGCACTTTCAAGGATTTTGGCTTTCGTTAAATTCCGTTTTTTTGCCATCTTTCTGACGCCTCCAATTCTTAAATTTTGGACAATTATTAGTTTATCATATCTATTGACTCTTTTTAAACTATAAATTATAGTTTATAATAATAATTTGTAAACATCATTTTTGAAAGAAGGCTGTTTGGCATGCATATTACCAACCGTTCTCATTTGGCCGATCGTTATGGCAAACGAACCAGTGCAGAATTTTTATTACACGAACGTCCTATTTTATCTTTTCCTATTTCTTTAGCGGCCATTCCTAAAGAAGCCCGTTATTTATCCTGGGAATTAATTGATTATGACACGATTCCTCTAATCGGTTTCCCTTTTATTCATTGGTTAGCTGCCAATGTTCCTGTAACCAATGAGATTCCTGAAGACTTTAGTCGAACAGCACTCAAGCCTACCATTCAAGGAAAAAATAGTCTTGCTTCTCCTTTGGGGAAACAGATGATTCCTGCGCTTGCCACTGAAACGTTACCTGAGTTAACCGAACGTTATCTGGGGTTAAGCCCTCGCTCTGGTGTGCACACCTATACGTTATATGTGTACGCTACAAAAAATTCCACTAAATTTAAAAGAAGGCTTTTTTGCGAATGAATTGCATCAAGCATTGAATGATCAACTACTCGCCAAAGCCAAATTTGAATTTCTTTACTAGAAAGTGAGGAAATAGAATGTATGAATTAATTAAAAGTAAAATTTTCCGTCCAAGACAACCTTGGGAAAAAAATCTGCTCGTTTTATGGTTTGGCACATTTATGGCTGGTATTGGCTTTAGCTTAGTGATGCCATTTATGCCTCTTTATATCAACACATTAGGTACTTTTACCCACCAACAATTGAATTTTTGGAGCGGAATCACGTTCTCTTCCACTTTTTTAGTCACAACCATTGTTTCACCTTGGTGGGGCCGTTTAGCCGACCGAAAAGGACGCAAGTTAATGTTATTACGCGCTTCATTAGGGATGGCTATCGTCATTAGTTTAATGGGCGCAGTCACAAGTGTTTATCAATTGATTGGCTTACGCTTGTTACAAGGTGTTTTTTCTGGTTATATCAGTAATGCGACTGCGTTAGTTGCTACAGGCACACCTAAGGAAAAAAGCGGTCAAGTGCTTGGTACTTTAGCAACTGGTTCTGTTACCGGCACGTTGCTTGGTCCTCTTTTGGGCGGTGTCACTGCGTCTATTTTCGGTTATCGGCCAACCTTTTTCATTACTGGTACGATTTTATTACTCGTTTTTGTTTTGAGTCTCGTCTTTGTCCATGAAGAGTTTGTGCCAATTGAAAAAAATCAAGCCGCATCTGGGAAACAAATTTTAAAAAAACTAGAACATCCCCACGTGATTCTTGGAATGTTTATTACGACATTAATCATTCAAGCTTCCAATAATTCAATTAGTCCCATCATCAGTTTATATATTCAACAATTGTTGGGTGGTCACGGAAATGTCACCTTAATTAGCGGAGTCATTGCTTCTATTCCAGGGATTGCAACGTTAATAGCCGCCCCTCGTTTCGGCCGGTTAGGCGATCGTATTGGCAGTGAACGCATCTTGACAATTGGCTTAATTTTAGCCATTTTCGTTTACCTACCAATGGCCTTTGTTCAAAATGTCTGGCAGCTTGCCATGCTTCGTTTCTTAGTTGGGATTTCCGATGCCTGTTTACTACCAGCTGTTCAAACGTTGATCACTCGTTATTCCCCAAGTGACGCTGCAGGTCGTATTTTCAGTTACAATCAATCTTTCCAAGCGACAGGAAATGTGATTGGTCCTATGATTGGTTCAAGCGTATCTGCCGCTTTCGGTTATCGTGGAGTCTTTATTTCCACTTCTTGTCTGGTTCTCATTAACCTTCTATGGGTTCGTCGAAGCACCGCCGAATTAAAAAAAGAGAAAAATGATGACTAAGTTATACACAGAAAAGTTATCCACAATTTGAATTTTTAATTTTTCTCTTTTTCTTATTTTAAAAAAAATAGGCATATAAAACAAAAAAGAAAAGCGGATATTTACTGGTTTTACGACCAGCATATCCGCTTTTCATTTGGTTAACTATACGCTTTTTGTTTCACAACTCGTGAAACTTTTTAGACGTATTGTAGTTCTTTTTCATCTTGGTAGGCGCGATCAATTAAGCCGCCCCCTAAGCATTCCATCCCATCATAAAAAACAACAGCTTGACCTGGAGTGACTGCACGCGCTGGTTCCTTAAACGTAACGGTTGCTTTTGTGCCATCTTCAGATAAGGAAACATGCACTGGAATATCTGCTTGACGATAACGGAATTTAGCCGTACAGTCAAACTCTTTTGGCATTGGCGTATCAACAGTAAAATGAACCTCACTAGCTTCTAAATGTGTTGCATATAGTTTTTCATGGTGAAATCCTTGTCCCACATATAATGTATTGGTAGTTAAATCTTTCCCAATCACAAACCATGGTTCTTGTGTTTTACCGCCGCCACCAATTCCTAAGCCTTGGCGTTGACCGATAGTATAATACATCAGACCATCATGTTGTCCTTTGATTTCGCCATCTTCTGTCACCATGTTGCCTTTTTTAGCTGGTAAATAATTACTCAAAAATTCTTTGAAATTCTTTTCACCAATAAAACAAACGCCCGTTGAGTCTTTTTTCTTGGCTGTGGCTAATCCAGCACGGTCAGCAATTGCACGAACTTCTGATTTTTCCATGCCACCCAATGGAAACATTGTTTTTGCCAATTGGGCTTGTGATAATTGGCTTAAAAAATAGGTTTGGTCTTTATTATTATCAATTCCACGTAACATATGCACTACGCCATTTTCATCCGTTTCTACTTGCGCATAGTGGCCAGTTGCAACATAGTCAGCGCCTAGTTGCATAGCATAATCTAGGAATGCTTTAAATTTAATTTCTTTATTACACATGACATCTGGATTTGGTGTCCGTCCTAACCGATATTCTGCTAAAAAATATTCAAACACACGGTCCCAATATTCTTTTTCAAAATTGACCGAATAATACGGAATCCCAATTTGATCCGCTACTTTTGCGACATCTTTATAATCCTCAGTTGCGGTACAGACACCATTTTCGTCTGTATCGTCCCAATTTTTCATAAAGATCCCAATTACATCATAGCCTTGCTCTTTTAAAAGCAACGCTGTGACAGATGAATCGACACCGCCACTCATGCCTACCACGACACGCGTTTTGCTGTTATCTGCCATTTTATCACCATCATTTCAATTAGATTCTGAAATCATCCACGATTTGAAGGTCGTAACTTTTCAGTGCTTTTCATTATACTATTTTTTTGAAATAAGTAAAGCAAGCCGGGCGTATAATGAGAAAATACTTGGAACAAAGACACAGCCAACAAGCTGTTGCTTTCAAATAAACAGAAAACCTGAAGGAACAAGCTACTTTCACTTGTTTCTTCAGGTTTCTCTAAATTATTCTACTTTCTCTAATACACCACGGCTAATTAAGCCATCCATTAAGAAAAAGTATTTTTCTTTACTCATTTCATGTTGTTCATTCTTGAAAATATTCATTGGTTTTAAACCATTTGCCGTTGTAATGGACATTTTCAACTCTTTTAGATCAGCAGTGATCGTAATTTTCAATTTGAAGCCTTCATTTCTCTGAGGCGTTGGATCTAAGGAACGAATCAATTGAAAGTTCCCTGATTTTGTTTCAGTAAAGCCGTTATCTTTTAATGTATAGCGTTTTGCACTAGGATGTACTTTGTAAAAAACTGTTGAGCCTTCAACAGCAGCCGTTGTTGTAAATTGCCATGGGTTCCACCTCATTATTTTCATTGATTATCTTCATTATAGCGAAAACCTGTAGCTGCCGCAATCAGATTATTTTTTCAATTGTTGAATCACTGCAACTAGTACTTCAGAAAAAGTCGCAATTTCTTCTGGTGTGTTCCCGTAGCCAAAACTAATCCGGATTGATTCTTTAATAGCTGAGGAATTTTCTCCATACATCGCTGTCAACACGTGCGAAGGATCCACAGTTCCCGCTGTACAAGCCGATCCTGTTGAAATCGCAATACCTCTTAAGTCCAAATGCATTAAGAGCAAATCACTGGGAACTCCTTTTAAATGAAGATTTAAGACATGCGCTAAACGATTCGTTGGTTCACCATTAATTGAAAAATCAATATTGGCTTCTTCTAACGCTTTTAAAATAATCGTTTGAAAACTTTGATAGGCTGTTTTTCTTGCTTGCTTTTCTGCAGAAGTTAGTAATGAAACGGCAGTACCCATGCCAATAATTCCAGCTAAGTTTTCCGTGCCCGCACGTCGTTTTTCTTCTTGTTCCCCACCATGTAAAAGAGGTGGTAATTGGATTGCATCGCTTTTAAATAAAAAACCTACGCCTTTTGGACCATTGATTTTATGAGCGGAAATACTTAATAAGTCGATCCCTAATTCATGAGGTAAAATGACTTCACTTCCATAAGCTTGGACGGCATCTGTATGAAAAATCGCCGAATAATTTTTAAGAATTGCACCAACTTCAGCAATCGGTAATCGATTTCCAATTTCATTATTGCCATACATCATTGAAACCAAGATCGTTTCTTCGCGTAAAGACTTTTTGAATTGATCCATTGAAATCTGACCATTTTCATTCACAGGCAAGTAAGTCACTTCAAAGCCTAACGTTTCTAAGTATTCCATCGTTCGTAACACAGCGGGATGTTCAATTGCCGTAGTAATAATATGTTTTCCTTCCTTTTGACGAGAAAAAGCAACTGCCAAGATGGCTGTGTTATCCCCTTCTGTGCCACCACTATTAAAAATAATTTCGTGGGGTTTGGCTTGTAAGCTCTCGGCAATCGTTTGACGCACTTCTTCCAGAAGACCGTGTGCCTTTCGTCCAAACTGATGAATACTTGATGGATTGCCAAAAGTCGTTTGCATATTTTCAGTCATCGCTTGAATGACCGTTGGATGAAGCGGTGTTGTTGCCGCATGATCTAAATAAATGGGTTCCAAATGACTCGTCCCTTTCCTTATGTTCTGGCGTTATTCTAGCATAAAAAGCTTAAAACACAAAATCAGAATACTTTCTCTTCTATTTATAAAAGAGATAAGAAAAATAGGCCCAACACTATTAAAGTTGTTAGACCTATTTCTAGTTTAAGGAATCACTTATTCTCCTTTTGGTTCTAAACGGAATAATGGACTCATTGGTTTATTTTCATGAATACGAAGTAACGCTTCCCCCATTAACTCAGCGCAAGAAATAATATTCAAGGTTGCTGGTTGGCGGTCTGTTGTCGTATAAACAGAGTCAGTAATACTAATTTCCTTAATTGGCGCATTTTCTAAGGTTGCTTTTGCGCCTTCTGATAACAAACCATGCGAGGCGCAAGCATACACTTCTTGCGCACCATTTTTCATTAAAACTTCCGCCGCTGTGGCTAACGTTTGACCAGTATTCAAAATGTCATCAACAAGAATACATTTTTTCCCAGCGACATTCCCAATAACGTAACCTTCTTGGCGCACCCCATCAATCTCTTCATGGTCGACAATTGCTAAGGTCGCATCTAAGTACTCCGATAAACTACGTGCGCGTTGAACGCCACTGTTTTTAGGCGAAACAATCACAATTTCTTCCCCTACTAATGCTTGTTGACGATAATAATGAGCGAACAAAGGCATTGTAAATAAATTATCTACTGGGATATCAAAAAATCCTTGGACTTGAACAGTATGCAAGTCTAATGTCAACAAACGTGTTGCGCCTGCCTCTACCAACATATTAGCAACTAATTTCGCAGTAATGGGCTCTCTTGGTTTCGCTGTGCGGTCTTGGCGAGCATAACCATAGTAAGGCAAAATAACATTAATTGTTTTTGCGCTAGCACGTTTTAATGCATCAATTAAAATAAGCAATTCCATCAAATGATCATTTACAGGAGCATTCGTTGCTTGGATGATGTAGACATGATCGCCACGAATACTTTCTTCAATATTAATTTGAATTTCGCCATCACTAAATTGGCGCACGGTGCTTTTTCCTAATTCTGTTCCTACTGATGCTGCGATTTTTTCAGCAAGTGGTCGATTTGCATTTAAACTGAAGATGCGTAAGGTGTCATCTTGATAGTTTTCGGTCATGATATCCTCCGTCAATATAAAATAATAGTCGTTTTCATTCATATTCTACCATTTTTTGTCATAAAAATCATGGGATCCTCCTTAATTTATTGAAAGAAACGGTTTTCTTTGTGAAAAAAGCGCTTGTATTTAGGCGTGCCTAAAAATTATTTGCATTTTCTTAAACTATCCCTTATACTGATTTTAAGGCAAACCTAAAAAGGAGGAATTTCATGAGAAAAAGCTTTAACTTAGCTGTTCAAGCGTTAACCGTTCAATATCAAGGACGGACCGCTTTAAATAATATCCACGTTACTATTCCCTCCGGTAAAATTACTGGAATTATCGGACCAAATGGTGCTGGAAAGTCAACATTTATTAAAGGGTTATTAGGCTTGATTAAAACAAAGGAACGTAATGTTTTGTTAAATAATCAAGCGATTGACCAACAAAAAACAACCATTGCCTATGTAGAACAACGTAGCGCCTTGGATCTTAGTTTCCCAATTAGCGTTTTTGAAACGGTCTTGCTAGGAACCTATCCAAACTTGGGACTATTAAAACGCCCAGGAAAGAAAGAAAAGCAAGCAGCCATGGCTGCATTAAAAATGGTGCAATTAGAAGACTATGCGCAACGCCAGATTGGCGAACTTTCTGGTGGCCAATTACAACGTGTGTTTATCGCCCGTGTTTTGGCCCAAGGTGCTGAGGTGATTTTTTTAGATGAACCTTTCGTCGGCATTGATATGTCTAGTGAAAAAGTGATTATGGATATTCTTAAATCATTAAAAAATCAAGGTAAAATGATTATCATTGTTCACCATGATTTGCACAAAGTGTCCCACTATTTTGATGAATTAATCGTTTTGAAAAACCGGCTAATTGCTGCGGGTCCTGTTGAACAAACATTTACTGCAGAAACGCTCCAAGAAGCATACGGTGATTTGTTAGGTGATTTATTAATACAGGGGGTTGCAAAATGATTGCTGCATTTATTGATGGTTTATTCCGTTATCAATTTTTACAAAATGCCCTTTTGACGTCTATAATTGTCGGACTCATTTCAGGGGTAATTGGTTCATTCATTATTTTACGTGGGATGTCTTTGATGGGTGATGCGATTTCACATGCTGTTTTACCAGGGGTCGCTGTTTCTTATATGTTTGGTTTCAATTATATTTTTGGCGCTTCTATTTTTGGCTTATTAGCTGCATTATCGATTGGCTTTATTACCCAAAAAAGTCCACTAAAAAATGATACTGCCATTGGTGTTGTCTTTAGTTCTTTTTTTGCTTTAGGGATTATTTTTATCTCTTTTGCAAAAAGTTCCACCGATTTATATCATATTCTGTTTGGAAATGTATTAGCGGTCGCAGATACCGATATTTTAATTACTTGTGTCGTCGGTGTGATTGTTTTGATTTTTGTGGCATTGTTTTATAAAGAGTTGCAACTCACTTCTTTTGATCCCACAATGGCTCAGGCCTACGGTTTAAATATTCAATTTTTCCACTATGCATTGATGTTTTTACTAACATTAGTCGCTGTTTCTTCTTTGCAAACCGTCGGAACTATTTTAGTCATTGCCATGCTGATTACACCAGCGGCAACAGCTTATCTATTAACAAATCACTTACCAACAATGATTGGCTTAGCCTCTACTTTTGGGATTTTAAGTTCAGTGATTGGCCTATTCTTCAGTTATTCTTATAACTTAGCTTCTGGTGCGACGATTGTTTTAACCGCCGCCTTATTCTTTTTATTGGCTTTCTTTTTCTCACCAAAGAAAGGCCTAGTATTTGTAAACCGTGAGAAAGAAATGGAGGAATCAACGAATGAAAAAATTTAGTTTATTTTTTTTAACACTTTTAGCAGGGTTAACGTTAGCTGCTTGCGGGAATCAAGCCGCTGAAAAGAAAGAAAAATTAGCAATTGTGACAACGAACTCGATCTTATCCGATTTAGTGAAAAATGTTGGGCAAGACAAAATTGAGCTGCATAGTATTGTGCCAATTGGGACAGACCCTCACGAATATGAACCGTTACCAGAAGACATTGCGAAAGCTTCTGAAGCGGACATTTTATTCTTTAACGGCTTGAACTTAGAAACAGGCGGAAATGGCTGGTTTAACAAATTAATGAAAACGGCCAAAAAAGTTGAGAATAAAGATTACTTTTCTACAAGCAAAAATGTTACGCCACAATATTTAACAAGTGCCGGTCAAGAACAAACAGAAGATCCGCATGCTTGGTTAGACATTGAAAATGGCATTAAATATGTAGAAAACATTCGTGACGTGTTAGTAGAAAAAGATCCAAAAAATAAAGATTTCTATACAGAAAACGCGAAAAATTATACCGAAAAACTTAGCAAACTACATGAGGAAGCCAAAGCTAAATTTGCTGATATTCCTGATGATAAAAAATTATTAGTTACAAGTGAAGGTGCCTTTAAATATTTCTCCAAAGCTTATGATTTAAATGCCGCTTATATTTGGGAAATTAACACAGAAAGTCAAGGAACACCTGAACAAATGACCACGATTATTGATACCATTAAGAAATCAAAAGCACCTGTGTTATTTGTTGAAACCAGTGTCGATAAACGTAGTATGGAACGGGTCTCAAAAGAAGTGAAACGACCAATTTACGATACACTTTTCACAGACTCTCTTGCCAAAGAAGGAACAGAAGGCGATACGTACTACAGCATGATGAACTGGAATTTAACAAAAATCCATGATGGCTTAATGAGTAAATAAATAATAAAGAAGAAAGAACCAAGTTGACTCCCCCTCAACTTGGTTCTTTCTTCTTTATTTAACTAATTCCTCAATATCAATTACTCGATCCACAATTTCCTCATAAAAATCTGCTTCATGGGAAACCAGAAAAACCGTTCCTGGGTAAACGTGAATTGCTTCTTGTAAACTTTTTTTGGCCGCTTCATCAATATGATTGGTTGGCTCATCTAAAAATAACAAATTACTAGTTTGCATCATTAGTTCCGCTAGTTTTACTTTTGTTTGCTCACCACCACTTAACAGGGCTAACGACTGCATTGCTAACTTATCTGGTAAACCTGCCCTAGCCAAATGACTTCTTCGCTCTTTAATCGTTGTATCTGGAAAACGATCTGATAAATAGTCTAGCGGCGTTAACTGCTCATTAGGCCACGCTAAGTCTTGGGTAAAATAAGCAATTTTTGTATTCAGCGGATAATGAAATTCTCCATCTAATGAAGGAATCACTTTCGTTAACGTTTTAATTAATGTTGATTTGCCAATCCCATTAAAGCCTTTCAATGCGACTTTTTCACCGACATGAACCATTAAATCTAACGGTTCTAACAAAGGTTCCCGATAGCCGACAACTAACTTCTGGGTCGTTAGTGCTTGCGTTGCAACTAACCCTTGATAAGGAAATTCAATCGCTGGCTTAGTCAAGGAACCAGGCGGAGTCAATCGTTCCAACCGGTCCAATTGTTTTTGTCGACTTTTAGCCATCGTTGCTCGATTTCCAGCTTTGTATTTACGAATATAGGCTTCCATTTTTTCAATTTTTTCTTGTTGGGCCTGATACTGTTTCAAATAGGTTTGTTTATTCTGCTCTTTTTGTGCAAAAGATTTTTCTACATTTCCAGTATATTTGGTTAATTTGCCAAACTCAATATCTGCGATGCAATTCGTCACTTCATTTAAAAATTGATAATCATGAGAGACTAATAGAAAGCTTCCTTCAAAATTATTCAGATAGCGAACAAGCCATTGAATATGTGTATCATCTAAATAGTTGGTGGGTTCATCTAAAAGTAACACATCAGGGGCCTCTAACAATAATTTTGCTAAAATCACTTTTGAACGTTGACCACCGCTTAGCTCCCCTAACTTTTTATCCAAACCAATTGCTTGTAGTCCTAACCCATTGGCTAAATCCTGAATAATCGTGTCGATTTGGTAAAAATTACTTTCATCTAAATCTGTTTGTAATTTGCCTGCTTGTTCTAAAAGTTTTTCCGAAGCCGTTTGACTGTATTCTTCATAAAGTTTTGTCAGTTTCGCTTCTTTATCAAAAAGTTCTTGAAAGGCTTGTTTCAAAAAATCAACCATCGTTAGTGATTGTTCTACAGAAACATGCTGATCCAAGTACCCAATCTTGCAATTTTTTTGCCACTGAATCGTTCCTTCGTCTGGCAATACTTCCCCCGTTAAAATTTTAATTAAGGTGGATTTGCCGACACCATTTTGGCCAGTTAAGCCTAAATGATCTCCTTTATTCACTTGCAATGAAGCCTCTTCATACAAGACCTTTTCGCCAAATCGATGCGTTAAATGTTCAATAGTTAAAATACTCATTTTCGTCACTTCTTTCTTGTTAACTGATTATTTTGGGACAACAAAAAAAGAACCACGTCTGCACGTCGTCCATCCTGACAGAAATCCCGACAACCGCTTGTACGTACACTCAAATAAGACTAGCTTTTCTAGTCAAAAAATGTGCTATCAAGCGATGAAAAAATTAATTGCTCGGCTCCACAACAGTGCTTCATCTGTTCTTAAACTATCGGGAGCTACTTTTCTTGTTAATTTATCAGTTAAAACAAAAAACATGTGAATCACCTTTCTTATGCTTGTATTCTACCATAGAATGACAAGAAAGCAAGCCACGTTGGTTTATAACGAAAGGAGCCCACAAACAATCATTTTGTCGGCTCCCTATCCCTATTATTCTGACAAATAGTTTAATGCATAGCGTACGTGGTACTCTGCTGCTAAAAGTAAGGCACGTTCATCAATATCAAATTGTTCATGATGGTGTCCAAAATGAGTAGCAGGATTTTCAGGGTTTCGTGAACCGACCCGTCCATAGATACCAGGAATTACCGCTAAGTAATCAGCAAAATCATCCGCCCCTAAACTTTTAGGATGATCGGTCACAACATTTTCAAAACCAACAATTTCACTGGCTACCTGCTGTGCACGGTTGGTTGCTTGTTCTTCATTAATTAATGGATTCGCTGCCGCATAAACAGAAAAATCAGCAATTTCTGTGCGATGAGACTGGGCAATTTCATGGGCAATTTCTTCGACTCGTTGTAAAACAAATTGGCGCGTTTCCTGACTAAATGTTCGAACAGTACCTTCAATGGTTGCCTGGTTTGCTACAATATTATAGCGTGTTCCTGCTTGTAAAACGCCAATTCCTACTACGACAGAATCTAAAGGATCAATCTCGCGAGCTACAATTTTTTGTAATTCCACAACGATACTGGCCGCTGCTAAAACAGCATCTCGGCCATTCTGTGGTTGGGCGACGTGACTACTTTGACCACTGACTTCAATTTTAAAAATATCACAAGAGGCGTTGGTGGCGCCTTTGGTAGCGACTAATTTTCCGACCGGCACACTAGAATCTAAATGAATCCCAAACACTTGGTCGATTGCTTCTAAATAATTTCCTTCCACAAATTGTCGAGCGCCTGCACCAATTTCTTCAGCTGGCTGGAAGGCCAGTTTAATCGTTCCTGAAAAGGTATCCTGATGTTTTTTGAGCACTTTAGCTGCACCTAGCAATGCTGCCGCATGACCATCGTGTCCACAAGCATGATTGAGTCCTGGATTTTTAGAAGCATAGGCAGCACCTGTTGCATCTGGCAATTCCAACGCATCAATATCTGCACGTAACAAAATCGTTTTGCCAGCGCCAAGACTTCCTTCAATGGTTGCTAAAACACCCGTTTCCCCTACTTCTACAAAAGGAATAGCTAAGGCTAGTAGTTCTTCTTTAATTCGCTTAATCGTTTCATATTCTTTTAAACTTGCTTCAGGGTATTGATGAAAATGACGTCTTAAATGGATTATCCATTCCTTTTCTGTAGCAATAGCTTCTTGGATTGTTTGAATCGTTGTTGTACTCATTATAAATGCCTCCTTTATTTTTTACCAAATGTTTCCCAGGCCGGAACATTGGCGCCTTTTGATGTTTCCGCAATGACCTTTTTCGTTTCTTCTTGTTGATATTCTTCTACAACTTTTTGATAAAGTTTATTCTCTTGATCTTCTTCTCGAGCCACGACAATGTTCACATAAGGTTTCGCTTTTTCGTTTACAGGTTCTAAGAAAATAGCATCTTTATCTGGTGTATACCCAGCATCGACAGCCATGCCGCTATTAATCACTGAAGCATCGACATCTTGTAAAGCGCGCGCTGTTTGCGTAGCATCTAATTCAGTTATTTTCAATTGGCGTTTATTTTCAGTAATATCACTGACAGTCGGTAGTTGCTGTTTCGCAGGATCAACTTTTATCAGTCCTGCAGTTTGTAATAAAATTAACGCCCGCCCACCATTCGTTGGGTCATTAGGAATAGCAATTTCTCCGCCGTCTTTAATTTTCGTGATATCTTTCAATTTATTAGCGTAAATTCCCAATGGTGCATTGACTGTATTGCCAATTGATACTAATTTCGTCCCATGTTCTTTATTGTAATTGTCTAAAAAGATTTGATGCTGAAAGGCATTTAAATCAATTTCTTTTTCTGCTAATGCTGCATTTGGTTGCGTATAGTCTGTAAATTCTACCAATTGTAGATCAATATTTTTCTTTTTCAAACGGTCTTTGACCGATTCCCATTCATCATTTTTTGTTCCTACAACCCCTAGTTTAACGGTTTCTTCCTTAGTATCCTTCGCAGACCCCGATGCACAACCTGCAATCGTAAAAGCTAATACCCCAATAAGTCCAATTAATTTACTAAATTTTTTCATTTGTCATTTCTCCTTTTTTCTAATGTGATGTTTTTTTGATTAATTGATTACTAATGGCTTGACTGATAAATACCATAATTAAAATAATTAACGTGGCCATAAATGTCACATCGGTTTGAAACCGATTGTATCCTCGAGTAATCGCTAAGTTGCCCAGACCACCGGCTCCAATCGCTCCTGCCATGGCTGTTAATCCAATCAAATTAATAATTGTCACTGCTGAAACACGAATAATACTTGGTAACCCTTCAATTAAATAAACCCGAAAAATAATCCCTAAGGGACTCGTCCCCATGGCTTCTGCCGCTTCAATAACGCCAGGATCCACTTCTAATAACGCATTTTCAATTTGGCGCGCGAAGAACGGAATTACGCCAATAACTAATGGGACTAACGCTGCGGTTGTACCAATTGTCGTTCCTGCCAAAATTCGTGTTAATGGTTGAATCAGTGCGAGCATAATGATGAAAGGAATAGAACGACAAACATTAATAATTTTTTCTAAGACGCTATACAGGGGTGAATTTTTCAAAACACCACTGGGGCCAGTACTGACAAGCACGACACCCAATAAGACTCCTAACACACCAGCAATCAATGCTGTCCAAAAAACCATGTATAATGTTTCCCATGTACTTTGAAGAAACTCTTGTTTTAATTGGACAACATTCGGAAAATATTTCTCAAATAATTGATACATTCTCAGTTCACTCCTTTTTTAAATCACCTGTAAATTCTGCTTTTGCTTCGTTTGCTGATAGGTTTTCAAAACATTGGTTCGCACGCCTTGTTTCGCTAAATAAGTAAGGGCTTGTTGACGCTGGGCCTCATCACCAGAAAGCACCACAATTAAATGGCCAATAGGAACGTTTTGAACAATTTCGACATTGCCATAAAGGATATTTGTATATACCTGATATTGGCTATACAATTGTGCAATTAATGGCTCGTTCGTTTGATCTCCCACATAAGAAAATTCAATTAATTCTTGATTTTTATCTAAATCAGCTAATTTAGGATGTTCAAGAATCGTGGTTAATGCTTGGTCAATATGAGTTGCTGTCCGAATAAAATCTTTGGTTAAAGGTTGTTGGGGTTGACTAAAAATCGAAACAATATCGTTTGATTCGATAACGCAGCCATTTTCCATCACCGCGACTTTATTACAAATTTCTTTAACCACTTGCATTTCATGGGTGATTAAGACAATCGTCAAGTTCAGTTCTTGATTTAACTTTTTTAACAAGGCTAAAATCTGTCCCGTTGTTTTTGGATCTAACGCACTCGTCGCTTCATCACAAAGTAAAATTTCAGGATCATTTGCTAAAGCGCGGGCAATCGCAACCCGCTGTTTTTGCCCTCCTGATAGTTGACTGGGGTAAGCGTCCCGTTTTTCACTTAGTCCAACTAGCTCTAATAAATGGCTGATTTTTTGACGCCGTTCACTTTTACTTAGCCCAGAATATTTTAATGAAAAATCGATATTACTAAATATAGTCCGCTCTTTCATCAAATTAAAATGTTGAAAAATCATTCCAATCTTTTTTCGTTGTTGTCGTAATTCCTTTTTAGAAAAAGTTAAAATATTTTCTTTGTTAATAATAACGGTGCCCGCTGTTGGTCGTTGCAATAAATTAATTACCCGTACTAGCGTACTTTTTCCAGCACCGGAATAACCAACGATTCCGTAGATATCCCCTTTATCAATTGTCAAAGACACATCTTGGACAGCCTGAATTTCTTGTTTTTTTTGTTGAAATGTCACACTGATATTTTTTAGTTCAATCATTCTTTATCCCCCTTCATTCTTACCAACCTGCATTTTTTCATAAAAAGAAAAAGCATCCTCAACGACACAACTCGAGTTGTATCGTTGAGGACGCTTTTTTGCGTGTTACCACCTCATGTTCAGAATTTGCTCACACAAATTCCCTTTTCAAGTACGGAACAATATGTTCGATACCCTAGCTCGATAACGGGAGCCCCCGTCGCCGCCTTGTGTTTAACACTCGGAGCGCTTGCTCAATAGCCATTTTCCAAAACGTCTTTGTCACCTATTCTCAGCTACCTAGGCTCTCTGTTAGACAAATCAAGTCTTGTACTTACTATATCACTGCTTTTTTATTTCTATTCATTTTAAACTGATTTTCATCTGTTTTCAAAATTAAACAGACTAGAGTTCCTATCCCTTCAAGCATCGAGTAATCGCAGATAATAGCTACTCTCTCTTTGCATCAGTCGTAGTGCTCAACAGGATTTAACTGTAACGAGAATCGCAGCTTTGGCGAGAATCGTAGGAACACTTTCGTGTAAATGACACAACTTGTCCTTCGGTCACCCTGTACTGTTCATCACTTACAAAGGCCATACTGCGTCGAGTAATCGCAGACAGCATCTACTCTGTCGCTTCGCGCCAGTCGTAGTGCTCAACAGGATTTAACTGTGACGAGAATCACAGCCTTGGCGAGAATCGTAGGAACACTTTCGTGCAAATGATACAACCTGCCCTTCGGTCATCTTGTACTGTTCATCATCTACTCTGTCGCTTCGCGCCAGTCGTAGTGATTCACAGCAAAAAGCCCTTCACTAGCGTTTTGCTAGTAAAGGGCGAATGATTCGCGGTACCACCTTTTTTCGAAATATAACTGATTCTTTATATCTCATCTCTTATCCAAGTCTTTATTAACTTGGTGCACATGGTAACGGGTGCTTAGCCGAAATTGCTTACTTATCAGCAATTTATTCTCAGAGGCCATCTTCAACTTTTCTGAACCTTGTCCCTTTTCACCAATCAGGACTCTCTTTTGAAGGTCATCAAAATTTACTCTTCTCTTCAACGAATGAATAGTTATCTGTGATGTTGATTTACACTTTACTAGAGAAAAAAGAGATTGTCAACAGTTTTTCTTAGAAAAAAATCATTTTCTTTTTTTACGAAAGAGCAATTGACAAACTTTCGTCTATACGTTATTCTATTTCTTGTGTACGAGATTTGTACGATTTTTCAAAAGGAACTTTGACGATTACTCGTCGCAGTGTAGCCTTTGAAAATGAACTCTATGGGTTTCACTTCGTTGCAATCCTCGAGTTAGTTTAGCCTTTGAAAGTGCCGCCTTAGCTCAGTTGGTAGAGCACCACCATGGTAAGGTGGGGGTCGCCGGTTCAAGCCCGGCAGGTGGCTTTTTTGGTAAAATCCCAACTCTTTAATAAAGAGTTGGGATTTTTTGTTTTGCCTACCCTTAGTGTTCTGTCAAGATGAGAAAATAACAAAAGCAATTTCTTCATTCCACTCGTTATGGTATATTTTAATTGTTAAATAATTATTGGAGTGGAGTACAATGATGAAACAATTACCTACAGAATCAAAAAAATTTGATTTAAAGAATTGGTGTATTGAAAATAAAGCCTATCTTCTATTGATCATTTTAATTTATCAAGTGGCAGTTTTATCCATCGGCATTATCAATTTCCCTTACTTAGATGATAATGCTCGCCAAGTCGCTGGAATGACAGATTTTGGTACGACTTACGCACGTTGGGGCAGTGAATTTCTCTCATGGTTTGTTCAAGGAAGTCGTCATTTGACAGATCTGGGCTTGACCACACCGATTCTAACAGGTCTTATCTTATCTCTCACAAGCATACTGGCAATTTATATCATCAATGACCAAAAAATTAGCTGGGGTTCCTCTTTAGTAGCTACTTTAATTGGCCTCAATCCTTGGTTCCTCCAATGTCTTAGTTTCAGGTTTGATAGTCCCTATATGGCATTGAGTATTTTTTGTTCGTTTCTTCCTTTTTATTGGTGGCAGCGTAATTCTTTTACGTTTTTCTTGGTTTCTGTCTTTTCACTGTTTGTTATGTTTAATACTTACCAAGCCTCGTCAGGAATTTATATAGTTATCGTCTTATTCCTTACTTTCAAGCAGTTACTTGCTGGAGAAAATTTCATTGCTCTTTGTAAAAAAGTCGCACTTGCTGCTATCGCTTATCTACTTTCTATAGTCAGCTACCTTATCGAGTTAAAATTTGTACCTTCCGCAACAAACAACATTGGGGGCAGTCAGGCCTTACCAAGTTTGCACGATATTCCCAGTGTGGCTTATCAAAATAGTTACCATTATTTTTCAGAGCTATTGAACCAGAGTAATCGTTTATGGCTCTTATTACTGCTCCTACTGCTTGTTTTATTTTTTATTAGTCATCTATCAAATAGTAAAATCAACTTGGGCTTAAGTTTCCTTTATTGTATCTTGTATTTAGGACTTGCTTCTCTCTTAAGTTTTGGTATTTTTATTGTCTATTCAAGAAATATCGCTGGTGATGCGCCTCGCTATATTTACGGATTTGCTGTTTTTGTTACAATCAGCATGTTAAGTTTATTTAACAATCGACAAGTGAAAGCAATTTATCTAACTTCGTTACTTGTGGCCAGCTTGTTATCTTATTATATTTTATCGTTTGTTTTGGTGTATTCTTCCACATTAAACTATCAAAAAGAAGCATTCAATCGCCAAGCAGCTGTTTTAACAGATGATTTAAAAAATGTTGTAACAAACGAACGAAAAAAAGTTTATTTAAATACGTTTTTCAAAAATTCAACTGTTTATGCTAATACAAGTCGAAACTACCCAATTCTTTCAAAAATCGTGCCACCAAATGACGGTCTATATTTCCCTAATTACGTTTGGTTCAATACTTCATCGAATTTAGGAGTAGAGATGGCACCACTGACCGATACGGATATGTCTAAAAATCAAAAAGTAGTAAGTAATCACTTTTATGACATTTATACAAACAACAAAGAAATATTTGTGTTTATGAAATAATTTGTTCCATCCAAAAACACTTCTTTTGCAATAAACGTGACTGTATGGTTTGATTAAGATGGATTAAGTATTCTTTTCGGGTACATTTATTACTTCCTGAAACTTGTTTATTTCCCATTTTTCTTATGAAGTAACAAAATTTTTGAGAAAAAACAGCTCGTTTTCTATGTTATGATAGAGAAGTGAAAATCACCAGAAAGGTTGTTGCGGACTATGAGAACTCGTCAGAAAAAATTATTTTTATTTTCAATGATTTTATGGTTAGTTGAATTTTTAATTACACGGATTTCTGATTCTTTTCCAGGAGCAACGCCGTTGTTCGTTGTGATTTGCTTGATTCAAGGAATTCTTTTTACTTATTTCTGTCTTGCTTTTTTCTATTATCCGCAATAATCAGTCAAGAAAAGCAATTAGAGCAGATTCAGCAAATTTCTGAAACCGAAAAAATGGCACGTCCTCGTTTTTAGGACGTGCCATTTTTTAAAGCATTATTTTGTGTAAAAGCCGTTCGTATCGGCTGTTGAACTTTTTGAACAGCAGCGATTTGATGGCCTTTTGCTTCAGTCAATTCTTTTTCAATATATTCAGGATAGTAGGTTGCCAAATAACCCAAGACCCAGATAGTTGGATCTGAAATAACCGTCTCTGCTAATGGATACAAATAGGCAAAATGCAACCGAATTTCTTCTTCCAAATGCTGTAGCATAATTAGATCATCATTTTCTAAACGATTCCTAAGTTCAGTACAAATTTTGGAATAGATCGGCGTATTTAACGGTCCGGTTTTCCCTTCTAGTAAAACTGTCTGAGGCTGATTGTCATACCAAAGAAAAGTCAGTGGTTCTGAAAATTGCAACAGTGCTAATTCTTCAATGAACCATTCCCGAGCAAAATAACTAAGTGCTTGGTTCATAACTAAATCTTTTGCGACTTCCACAAATACTGGTTTAGGCAAATATAAACTGGTTTTAATGTTCGCTAATTGTTGATAAACGGGCAATTGATCGCTTACTAACAAGTTCCTTTTAATTGCTTGAATTTGCTGCGTTTCTAATTGTTGATACGCCTCTTCCACTTGCATTAATTGCTGTTCTAACGTTTTTTGTTGTGCTAGCGTTATTTTTTTAGTTTGAAGTAATTGCTTCAATAAAATATACCCTTCAATAAAGCGACGACTTTGACTATAAATTTGCATATAAATTGCCGCTGTTTCAAGGTTCTCAAAATAAGTCTCTTGGAACGCTTCTGCCAATGCTAGTGCTTCGTCAGCTTCACCCATTTCCAACAATAATTGGACAATTTTTTGGTTTACTGGCGGCGTTTGTTGTAGCTGATAGGCTTGTTGAAAATTTTCTAAAGCGGCGATCTGATTATGTTCTACAAGTGCTTCTTCTCCTTGTGCAATAAAACGTTCATAGTTTTTTGGAAATTCATGAATGGTACTCATATCTAACCTCCTTTATTTCTTATTTCAAGCAGATGAGCCTGGGACAAAAATCACTTTGTATTTTTGCTCCAGGCTCAAAACCTGATAACCGGCGGGAATAGAACCAACACTACGCGTTGCTCGGAGCTATACACTTCTGTCCCGACCTCGATTTTAACTATTCAAACGGACTTTTTTAGTAAAGATTACGAATAATAATTGCCGTTTCTAGGTCGCCTTCAGCGTTCATCTTTTCCGCCTTTTCTTCTAAACTATACCCAGCAAAACTTTCGTTTGTTAAAACATCTGCTACTGTAAATTTAGCAACTTTTTCAATACTGACTGCATCTGGTGCTACTTCTTGCACGCTATCCCAGCCTGTATCAATAAAGACTTTTGTATCTTCTGTAATCGCTTCGTTTGCTTCTAACACCTGCATAATTTCTTTTAACTGTGCATACGTCATAACCTCGACTTGATTTTCCATTTAAACGCCTCACTTTGCCATTCCTTTTTTTAGGATTGGGTTTTAATTTTAGACTTTTTCTTTAATTGTTTTTAATGCGTGATATAAGGCATATTTCATTGGTTTGGCTTTCCATTGGAAATTGCCCATTAATTCTTCGACATGACCACCAAAGGATTGTTTGAATTTAAGAACCCCATCACTTCCATCAAAGACACCGTCAACGCCATAAAAATTATATTTGGGAATGTTATTTTCTACTGTGTAAGTTAACATTTTATGTTGAATTAAATACGGTGCATAGTATTGTTTATATTTTTCATACGTACCACTAAACAAGTAAACAACTTCTTGTGGATGAACAATGAATAAGGCGCCTGCTAAAATTTCAGGTTCATCTGATGTTTTCATTTCTTTAGCCTCGTCAATCCGTTTGCGCACGGTACGAACTTCATCTTCAAATTCACGTTTCTGGTTATTTTTTTTACGGCTTTTAGGATTGGCAATTAACGCTTCATTGACTTCGTTGAGCGTCTCTTGTAATTTGCGTAATTTCTCATGAAGATTTTCTAAATAAGTAGCAAAGTTTAGTTCCGCTACCATAAATTTCGCTCGTTCACCAAACTCTTCATAAACAGCTTGGTAATAAGCTAAATCCTTATCTTCAAAATTACGTCGTGCACTTGTTTCTTCCGTTAATTTCTTAAAGAGAGGTAACTCTTCGTAACGAAGTTCTCGGGTTGTCACTCCATATTCCCATGTTTTCTTGATGTCATATTTAGCATCTTTTCCATAAGATTTCCAAAGATCTTCTTCTGTTAATCCAGCCATATCTTTGACAAACAGCCAACGTGGCGCGCCATCAAAATTGTGCACATCAAACCCTTGGTGTTCAAAACCAATTGATGTGAAATAGTCAAATGTTTCTTGATTGACCTTTTCAACTTCACCGCCATTAAAATCACGTAAACAAATTTGTTTATTTGGAGTAAAGGTTAAATAAAGGCCATCATTTTTTTTCACATATTTTTTTAAGCCTGTGAAAAAGGCTTCTATACATTTTTTATCTGTATAATCCATCAAAATTCCGCCGTCAATGTCGAAAGCATAACCAATTTTGACTTTTTTCTTGCTTAGGATACACGCAGCAATTAGTTGGCCTTCTCGTTTGACGCCAACGTATTCACAATGCCAGCCACGTCGTTCCAATAAATGTTTCATTTCGGGTGTTTCTAAAAAGTTACCTGCAGGATGTGTCATTGCAAAGGTAGTAAATTCTTGTTCAGTTAATGTACTAAACTGATCCATATCAAACAACTCACAATCTTTTTTTGTTAAATAAATTAGCACTTTTCAGCTTAACCTACTTTTTGCTTTCTTTCAAACAAAGTTACCTAACTGGCTAATTCTTATTTTTCGGTTCTTATTAATTATATCTAATTTTGCTAAAATGCAAACAGTTTTCAACGGAAAAAAAGAATTTCTTTGGAATCTTTCATTTTTGACTAAATATCTTTCTTTTATAAAAAATATCTGAGACAAAAATCTAAAGTGATTTTTGTCTCAGATATTAAAACTCATGAAAACCCGTTGAACATCTTTCTCTCAGGTTCTTGATTTACTCAACAGTTACACTTTTGGCTAAGTTCCTTGGTTTATCAACATCGTAGCCTCTTTGTAAGGTTGCATAGTACGCTAATAATTGACCTGGAACAATGCTAACTAAGGCAGAAAGTAACGGATGAACATCTGGAATAATCAGTTGGTCCTGTGGTTTTGCCAAGGATTCCAAGGCAATCACAATATTTCTTGCTCCACGACTTTCGACTTCCTTTAAATTGCCTCTTGTATGGGCTGCGACTTTTGCATCTGTCACAATCCCAATCACAGGTGTTCCTTCTTCAATTAAGGCAATCGTTCCATGCTTCAATTCACCTGCCGCAAAGCCTTCTGCTTGAATGTAGGAAATTTCTTTCAACTTCAAGGCCGCTTCCATGGACACATAATAGTCGACTCCTCGCCCGATATAGAAGGCATTTCGAGTATACGTCAGATAATCTTCCACCAAGGCTTTCATTTGTTGTTTTTCATCAATCAAGGTTTCCATGACAGCTGCTACCACGCTCAATTCGTGAGCCACATCAAATGAGACGGCTGCTAATGTTTGGCGTTCTTCACCAATTGCTTTTGCTAAAATAGCTAAGACAGCGATTTGAGCAGTATAAGCTTTGGTGGAAGCGACAGCAATTTCTGGTCCTGCGTGTAATAACAAGGTATCGTCCGCTTCACGTGATAATGTTGAGCCAGCAACATTTGTTAATGTAAGTGATGGATGCCCTAATTCATTAACCTGTACCAGTACTTGGCGACTATCTGCCGTTTCACCACTTTGACTTAAGAAAATGAAGAACGGTTTTTCAGATAAAATAGGCATGTTGTAGCCAAATTCGCTTGATAAATGAACTTCCACAGGAATACTGGCAATCGTTTCAATTAAAGATTTTCCGACCCAACCTGCATTATAACTTGTCCCACAAGCAATAATGTAAATTCGGTCACATTGATTAATTTTTTCAAGTAACGCCTCATCTAAAGTCACTTTTTCACCTTGAGTATACGCTTGAACAATTTTGCGCATCACTGCAGGTTGTTCATCAATTTCTTTGAGCATATAAAACGGATATGTTCCTTTTTCAATGTCATTTAAATCTAATTGCGCTTCAAAAGGTTCTCGGTTGATTACTTGTCCTTCTGGCGTTTCGATTACTACTTTGTCCGCTGTAACAGTTACAATTTCACCATCAACAATCTCAACAAATTGATTGGTTTCTTTAATCATCGCCATCGCATCACTACAAATAACATTAAAGCCTTCGCCTAGACCGATAAGTAACGGGCTTTTATTTTTCGCTACGTAGATAGTATTGGGGTCCATTTTATCCATTAATGCAAAAGCGTATGAACCTTTAATTTCGGCTAAAGCCGCTTTAAAAGCATCTTTTGTTGAAAAACCATTTTCAGCAAAATGAGCAATTAATTGAACGACGATTTCAGTATCTGTATCACCAATTAAGTGAGCACCACTTAAAAATTGTTCTTTTAATTCTTCAAAGTTTTCAATGACACCATTATGCACTAATGCAAAGCGTTGATCGCTTGAAACATGGGGATGTGCATTGGCGACAGTTGGTTCGCCATGAGTGGCCCAACGAGTATGACCAATACCAACTGTTCCATCGATTTCTGGCGTTAATTTTGCTGCTAAATCGGCAATGCCCCCAACTGCCTTAACTACATGGGGCTGTTGGCTTTGATCATTCACACAAATCCCAGCAGAATCATAACCTCTATATTCCAATTTTGTTAATCCTTGAATCAAACTTTCCGTGACATTTTCTTTCCCAATCATTCCGACAATTCCACACATAATGCTAATTCCTACTTTCCAATTGAAATTCTGTATTTACTAGGTCCTGTTTAACTAGCAAATCCCATTATATGTTTCTACCTGCGTGATAACCGCTTTGTTCTAACTTCACAATTAGTTTTTCTTTGTTATCTGTAGAGTGCAGTCCCTAGAGCCACCCGCCGAATCTTCGATAAGCTCTCTCCTCGTCACCTGAACGTTCAGGTCTGGCGCTATCCGATATTGGTCTATATACCTCCTTTGTAAATATATTCCGTAGAAACATAAACAATCATACAATTAAAAGTAGGTACTTGTCAACAAAAATCTAAAAACCGAAAATTGGTCTAGTTCTTTAAAGTTGTAAAAAAAGAATCTAGTACACTCATAGTAAGAGAAAGTACTAGATTCTTAATAATAAAAAAATATCCGTTCTATTTATAGAACCTTATCAATTTGTTATTTATTGGAATGGATTATAAAACCGGCCACCATTCACATGGAACAACCAGAAACTGATTCCTAATAAGCATAAGGCAAGTATCATTACCGAAAAATCACGCAGATGAAAAGGTTGTTGCGCATACCACGTTCGATTTTTCTTTTGACCAAAACGCCTTAATTCCATAGCGGTACTCACAGTTTCAATTCGATCTAAACTAGATAGGATTAAGGGTAAAACGATTTGTGCTACGCCTTTGATTCGTTGGCCTAACCGTCCCTTTTTAGACATCTCATAACCTCGCGCTTGTTGTGCTAAAGAAATATTAAAAAAATCTTCTTGGATATCGGGAATATAACGAATAGCCAGCGCTACTGCATAACTAATCCGATAACTCACACCAATTCGATTCAAGCTGGAGGCAAATTCACTAGGATTTGTTGTTAATAAAAAGATTAATGCCAACGGAATCGTACAGAAATATTTTAAAACTAAATTAAATTCATAAAATAATTCTTCTTGTGTCAAAGTAAACTGTCCGATTCCTTCCCAAATCACGGTACGTGATTGATATAAATCAACCCCATATTCAGGTGCAAAAAGGTAAACCGTTAAGATATTTAACAAAGAAAAAATAGCAATAAATTTAATAACAAAAGATATTTGATGCCATTTAATATTTGATAATTTTAACAAAACAAGCGAAACCACAGACATTCCTAACAGATAACGAGTATCATACGTGGTCATACAAGCCACAGAGACAACGATTAAAAAGACTAATTTGCTTGTGCCATTTAAGCGATGAATCCAGGTTGAATCAGGATGATAGCCTAACATTTGTCGTTCACTCATCCAAAACGCACCTCACGATCGTAAGCAACAAATTTTTCCGTAAATAGCAAGGGATTTTCCAAGCCTAACGCTTTAGCAAAGGTAAACAAGCTCGTTTCTTTTAAAGAAGCTGCTTGAATTAATTTTTCATCTGTTAAAACAGCAACTGGAGTCGCATCTGCTAGTAAACGTCCATCACAAACTACTAACGCACGTGTTGTATATTCCAACATTAAGTGCATATCGTGAGTGATCATTAAAATAGTCACACCTAAGCGGTTCAATTCTTCTAAAAATGTCATCATTTCTGTATAATGTTTAAAATCTTGCCCAGCTGTTGGTTCATCTAAAATTAATAATTCAGGTTCTAAAACTAAGATTGATGCAATAGTTACCCGTTTTTTCTGCCCAAAACTCAACGCAGAAATCGGCCAGTTCCGGAAGGGATACAGCCCACAAATATGTAAAATATTCGTCACACGTTCCTCAATTTCTGCTTGTGGCACATCTCGTAAAACTAATCCTAAAGCTACTTCTTCAAAAATCATTTTTTTAGAAATCATTTGATTGGGATTTTGCATCACATAACCAATTTTATCTGCACGTTCTTTGATTGAATAATTGGAAAAATCCTGTCCCTCCCATAAAATCTTGCCCGATTGAGGCGTGATGAACCCGCAAATTATTTTAGAAAGTGTAGACTTCCCGGCACCATTTTTTCCTACAATGCTGATCATTTCTCCATGATGAATAGTTACTGAGAAGTCATCTAACACTTTTTCACCGTGACGATCATATTGATAGGACACTTGTTCCAAACGTAATAGTTCAGCTCCTTTGACTGCACTAACTGAACTAGGTTGGACAGACCACTGTGTCATTTTAGGCAAAACCGTTTCGCCTGATACTTCGGCTAATTTGTCTAAATGACTAACTTGTGTTAAATCAATCCCAGCATATTTCATGGCTGTAACGTACAAAGGTTCACGAATCCCTTGTTGGGTCAACGTATCTTGACGTAACAATTCATCTGGTGTTGTGTCAGAAATAATTGCGCCCTCATTCATGACAATAATTCGATCAACTGATTCGCAAAGAACGTCCTCTAAGCGATGTTCTATTATTAAAACAGTCGCTTTTGTTTCTTGTTGAATGGTGTCAATCAAAGTCATTGTTTCTTGTCCCGCTCGTGGGTCAAGATTAGCCAAAGGTTCATCAAAAAGTAAAATTTTTGATTGGTTAATTAGAACGCCCGCCATAGATACACGTTGTTTTTGACCACCTGACAAATCTTGTGGACGGTGTTGCAATAACTGATTCAGTTCAACAATCTCGGACCATTTGTGGACCGCTTTTTTCATTTCTGCTTGTTCAACTGCATCGTTTTCTAAAGCAAAAGCAATATCCTCAGCAACCGTTAAGCCGATAAATTGCCCATCGGTATCTTGCAAAACAGTTCCTACATCAAAAGACAAATCAAATAGACTTGTTTCTTGGATATTTTTACCAGCAACCGTAGCTGTTCCTTGAATTTCACCTTCATAAATATTGGGAATTAACCCGTTGATACATTGCGCCAATGTTGATTTACCACTACCACTAGGCCCAACGATTAAAACCTTTTCTCCTTCATAGATGGTTAATTGAATCCCCTTTAATGTCGGTTCAGATTGGCTATGATATTGAAAGGAAAAATTATTAAAAGTAATGATTGGTTTTTTCATTCGGCCTCACCTCAGTTTCTCCATAAAAGAAAGGGTCTGAGCATTAGCAAAGTAATTACTAGGGCAGACCCTTAACCATTTAAATTATTTCGACAGTTTCTTAATCTTTTGATAAACTGCCTTTCTTTGTTCTTGTTGATGCATAAGCTTTCATCAACAATGTTCCAATAATCCCCACAGCGACAATATTTGAAACAGTCGCGAATACGCCTTGTGTAAACACTTTACTTGCGGGTTCACTATAAATCAAAATATCCAAGCTAGGCGCGATTAAGCCCCAAACGACGATATTGCCAAAGGCTTGGAAAATATTGAAACGCACCATGTCATTTGTTGTAAATTCACCATGTTGAAGATCCATTTTACGACCAGCGAAGCCAAAAATAATACCAATAATTCCTGAACAAATAATCCAGCTCCACCAAGCGCTACCATACGTGGTAAAATCTTTTAATGTGTGACCGATCAAACCAATTAGCCCTCCAGCTACTGGTCCAAAAACAACTGACATTAAAGCAAGAAATGGATACGACGTTTCTAAGTTCGTATTAGGAATCCCAGTTGGAATTACAACGAATCGACCTAAAATAACAAAAACTGCAGAGCCAATTCCAATTGCTACAATTGTCTTGACGGACATTTTTTCTTTCATTTCGCTCCTCCATTCTATAACTCCATTGATTTACAGCCGCTCCCTTCTTGATTTTATCAAATAAAAAAAGAAGATACGCGGTGCATCTTACTTCTAAAATAGTACCCTTTTAACCGCTCTATGTCAATGATAGACGGAGCTTATTAGCTATTTTCTTTTTTTGATTTCCAACAAAGAAACCAGACACTTAACGCAAGCTAGCATTAAGTGTCTGGTTTCTAATTGGTTCTTATTCAACGCCGATTTCTGCACGTACTACTTCAGCAATTTTATCAACGTAATAATCAACTTTTTCTTGTGTTGGCGCTTCGGCCATCACACGTAACAATGGTTCTGTTCCAGAAGGACGAACTAAAATACGACCTTCGCCATTCATTTCTGCTTCTGCTTGTTCGACAACTGCTTTGATTGCCGGAACTTCCATTGCACCATTTTTATCTGTGACACGAATATTGACTAATTTTTGTGGATAAATCGTCACTTCATCCGCTAATTCAGATAATTTTTTGCCCGTTTGCTTCATAACATTCAACAATTGAATCCCTGAAAGCATACCATCACCTGTTGTGTTGTAATCTAAAAAGATCATGTGACCAGATTGTTCGCCACCAAAATTGTAATCATTTTTACGCATTTCTTCTACAACATAGCGATCACCCACTTGCGTTACCACATCTTTTAAGCCAATTTCTTCTACAGCTTTATGGAAACCTAGATTACTCATCACCGTTGTAACGATTGTATCTTTTTTCAAACGTTTTTTCTCAGCTAAATATTTAGCACAAATATACATGATTTTATCACCATCGATAATTCGTCCTAATTCATCGACTGCAATAATTCTATCGCCGTCGCCATCGAAAGCCAAACCAGCATCTGCGCCTTTTTCAACAACCATTTCTGCCAAAGCTTCAGGATGAGTGGAACCCACACCATCATTGATATTCAATCCATTAGGACTTGTTCCCATTGTATAGAAATCTGTCTCTAAATCCGCGAAGACACGATTGACTGCTGTTGCAGTTGCTCCGTTGGCCGCATCTAAACAAACAGTCATATCTGCTAAATCGCCAGGAATACTTTGAACTAAAAATTGCGAATATTTTAGTAAGCCTTCTGGAAATTCATCTAATGAGCCTAAGCCTTCTGCAGAAGGTCTTGGTAAGGTGTCTTCTTCTGCGTCTAACAATGCTTCAATTTCTGCTTCTTGATCGTCTACTAATTTGAAGCCATCTGCCCCAAAAAACTTAATCCCATTGTCTTCCGCAGGATTATGTGAAGCTGAAATCATTACGCCAGCGGATGCTTTTTGTAAACGAGTAAGATATGCTACACCAGGTGTTGAAATCACCCCTAATTGGAAAACTTCAATCCCGACTGATAATAACCCGGCAATCAATGCTTGTTCCAACATCTCACCTGAAATACGTGTATCGCGGCCTACGAGAACACGAGGTTTTCTTGAACTATCTTCATGTTGACTCAACACATAACCACCGTAACGCCCTAATTTAAAGGCTAATTCAGGTGTTAACTCCTTATTTGCAATTCCTCTTACACCATCTGTTCCAAAATATTTACCCATTTTGATTCTCCTTAGTCACTTGATTCTCTGTATTTTCAGTTGAACCAGCAGTTGTACTTTCTACTGTTGATCCCTCACTTGTTGTTTCAGAAGTATTTGATTCTACTTGACTGGATGTACTTGGTTGTACTGCTTGGCTACCTGAGCCAACCGTTGTTGAACTTGCAGGTTCCTCTGAAGTTTCATTTGTATTTGATGACTGTTGTTGATTGTACACGGGGCTCAAAGAAACGTCAACCTCATCTGGTGTAACTACGTATTCTCCATTAACGGGAATAGTCACTGATTGTTTTGTTTCTTTGCGAATATCAGAAATATCTACCGGTACCTCAATTGATTCTAGCGTATCTAAAATTGATTGCGGGCCACTGACCCTAACTTGGTACGTTGATAAACTATAATTGTAATGAGCGATCCCAGCAGGTGGCGTACCTGTCATACTAACATTCAGTGGTACATCTTTTGTTGGCGCAGTTAAGCCTACTGTTACTTTGACTTGTGGTGCTGGATTTTCGATACTTAGGACTTGACCTTTGGCATCTAGCGCTTGAACATTTACCGTTTGTTTAATCGTATCAATTGTTTGTTTGGCACTTGAGACTGGCGCAATCACTTTGTCAATTGCTTTCGCTGTTTCTTCTCCAGTTGTTACTTCTACGGTTTTCGGATCTACAGAAATATTTTTTACTTTGTAGCCTTCTTTTTCAATGTTATCAGAAAGTTGTGCTTCTACATCGAATTTTTTTGTTACTCTCTTTTCAATCGTTACAGTCACTGTTTTCGGTTCAATTTCAGCTGTAACAGCTGAACTTAGTCCCCGAACTGTCAAAGGCACTTCCGAAGTCCCTAATGGCAATTTGGTTAAGTCTGCGACCACTTGGAAATTTCGCGTGTCAGCATTTGATTCCATGTTTAATTGAATGCGGTTCGCACTACGCAAATGAACATTCACACTCTCTTCAAATCCAGAGACATAATATTTGTCTTTATCGTATTGGACTTGGACAGGAATATTATTCAATGTTTCACTATACGTTTGGCTTGAACCTGAATTGGAGGGATTATTGCCTGTTGCATTGGCATTAAAAAATAACAACAATGCAAACAGCAATGAAAGCAAACCATTAAACCAGCTTTTTTGGGAGGCTTTTCTCATTTGCGTTTAACCCCCTTTGTTACATCATCGATAAAATGCTGCAAAGCACTTTTTTTATCTTCCGATGATTCCGAAATTAACTCCTTACGCAAAATTGTTAAATACTCTTCTTGCGTTAGTCCAGGAATTAATTCATTGTTCAACGTCAAACTAACGTCACCAGTTTCTTCAGAAACAACAATCGTAATGGCGTCACTGACTTCACTGATACCGACTGCGGCTCTATGGCGCGTTCCAAATTCTTTTGGAATTAAATTGCTTTCTGATAGCGGTAAATACGCACTAGCAACAGCAATTTTTTTCATTTTTGATAATCACTGCACCATCATGTAGTGGTGTATTTGGAATGAAAATATTAATCAGTAATTCACCAGTAATATCGGCATCCAAATCAATACCTGTCTCAATGTATTCATCTAAACCAGTATTGCGTTCAATGGTTATCAAAGCACCAATTTTCCGTTTTGACATGTACTGAATGGCTTTGTCAAAGGCCTGAATAATACGCTCATCTTCTTGTTGCGCACCTTTATTCGGGCGGAAAAACGAACTTCTCCCTAGATGTTCCAGCCCTCTTCGCACTTCTGGTTGAAAAATAACAACCGCGGCGATTACACCATACATAATGACTTGATTCATTAACCAAGATAATGTATGTAGACCAATTATCTCGCTTAGAATGCGGATAATGATAAAAACAGCGACACCTTTTAATAGTTGAACTGCTTTTGTTCCACGAACAAGCATGATTAATTTGTAAACGAGGTACCATACGACTAGGATATCTATGATATTGATAACAAAATCCTTAGATAAGAAATCCGTTGAGATGACTTGCTGCCAATAATTCAAATCTAATAATTGATTCAATTGAAACGACATCATACCCCTCACTTCTCTCTCAAGATTTCCTAACAAGTATACCACATTATTTTCTTTCATCACAGAACGCAAGCGGAAACATCAAAAAAATTTAGGAACTTTTTCAAATAACTTGAAATTTTTCATCAAAAAATCGCATTTCTAACTAAAAAACGTGTCCAAGCAAAAAGCTCAGACACGTTTTTTTGATTTCTATTTAATCTTGCTCACGTTGTTTTCTCTTGGCTGCTCGTTCTGCGCGGCGGGCAGCCCTTCTTGCTTCCACTTCCGGATCAACTACGCGTTCTTTTTTCACTCGTGGCTTCTCGTTCTCTGGCGCAGTTATTTCTGGTTCACTTTGTTTTTCAAGTTTTGCTCGAATTTTTTCTTCTTGACCAGCTAAACGAGCATAATTATAGAACCGTCTCTTAGCATCATTAATTGTTTTATTAAATAACAATTCCGCTGTATCTGGTTGACTAGATTCTAAGGACGCAAAGCGAACTTGTTGGCGCATAAACTCTTTCATTAATGAAAAATCTGGTTTTTTGAAATCCAGTGTCATTGGTTCTTTGCCTTTTTCTCGCAATAATGGATTATAGCGATATAAAGACCAGTAACCTGAATGAACTGCGTCTTTCGCTTCTTTCAACGTTTGACTCATCCCACCTGCTAAACCATGTGTAATACATGGTGTATAAGCAATAATAATCGATGGTCCAGGGAATTTTTCCGCTTCTTCAAAAGCTTTAATCGTCTGCATTTGGTTTGCACCTGAGGCAATTTGAGCGACATAGACATTTTCATAAGTCATTGCCATCATCCCTAAATCTTTTTTAGAGGCATATTTCCCACTGGCAGCAAATTTCGCAATCGCTGATGCCGGAGTTGCTTTGGAAGTTTGGCCACCTGTATTGGAATAGACTTCATTATCTAAAACTAACATATTTACATCCGCGCCACTAGCTAACACGTGGTCAATACCGCCGTAGCCAATATCGTAAGCCCAGCCGTCCCCACCAATCATCCACTGACTTGGTTTGACAAAAAGATCTTGATCGTCATAAATTGCTTCCAATAAAGGTTGATTTGTTTTTTCTTCAAGCAAAGCTGCACGTAATTTAGCTGCACGTTGTTGCGTACCTTCACTTTCGGACAGATGTGCTATCCAATCTTCCATCAATAAACGTAAAGAATCACTGGCTACAGAAAAAGCTTCGGTCATTTTACTAGCTAAACGTTCGCGACGCGCTTGCGTTGCTAACAACATGCCGTAACCAAACTCGGCATTATCCTCTAAAAGAGAATTTGACCAAGCTGGACCTTGTCCTTGTTCATTCGTAGTGTAAGGTGTCACACCCGCTGCAGCACCCCAAATCGATGAGCAACCTGTTGCATTAGCAATCAGCATTCGGTCACCAAACATTTGCGTCAATAATTTAACATAAGGCGTTTCGCCGCAACCAGAACAAGCACCAGAAAACTCTAATAAAGGTTTATTAAATTGCGAACCTAAAACAGTATTCGGTTTTGCTGGGTTTTCCTTTTGACGTAACGTCATAGCAAACGCCCAATTCATAGCCTGTTCTTTTTCTTCTTCATAAGGTTTCATTACTAAAGCTTTGCCTTTAGCTGGACAGGCTTCAACACAAAGACCACAGCCAGTACAATCTTTGACTGAGACTTGGATACGATACTTCAAGCCGTCGGCACCACGTAGATCACGCACAATGAACCCTTCTGGCGCTTCAGTCATTTCTTCTTCATCTGCTAAGAATGGTCGTATCGCCGCATGATGGACTATACAAAGGCACACTCATTACACATAGTACATCGATCGCTAATCCACTCGGGTACTTCTAATGCAACTCCACGTTTTTCAACTGCCGCAGTTCCCAAAGGCATCCGCCCATCTGTCATCCCATTTTTCGCTAGTGTCGCAACAGATAACGCATTCCCTTCTTGACGATTAATCGGTTCAACAATTTCATGAACAAAATCACTAACATTTTCTGAACGTTTTCGCGGTTGAACTTCAAGCGTTCTCCACTCTGCTGGAACAGTTACCTGATGCAACAATTCAACGGTCTTATCGATTGCTTGAATATTTTTTTCGACAACTTTCATGGACTTATGACCATAACTTTTCAGTGCTTCTTCTTTTAAAATTGGCAACACTTGCTCAAAAGGCATAATTTCCGCTAATTTGAAGAAAGCTGTTTCCATCGCGGTATTAATTCGCCCGCCTAGTCCGACTTCACTAGCTAATTTCACTGCATTGATTGTATAAAACTGAATCTCATTTTCAGCTAGATACCGTTTTAATTGATTGGGTAAAAATCGTGCTAGTTGTTCATCATTCCAAATGGTATTTAAGAGGAAAGTCCCGCCTTTTTTAACCCTTTTACTAAATCATAAGTATGCAAATAAGCGGCTGTATGACAAGCCACAAAATCAGAATGTTCAATGAGGTACGTTGAACGAATAGGCGTCTCGCCAAAACGTAAATGAGAAACGGTCAACCCGCCTGATTTTTTTGAATCATAATAGAAAAAGCCTTGTGCATACTTGTCTGTATGATCACCGATAATCTTAATTGCTGACTTGTTCGCCCCTACTGTCCCATCAGAACCAAAGCCCCAAAATTTAGCTTGATAGGTTTTCGGATTCGTCAAATCAAGTGGTTTGCCAACTTCTAATGAAGTATAAGTTAAATCATCATCAATCCCAATTGTAAAACGCTTCTTCATGGCAGAACGTTCTTTCATTAATTCATCAAAAACCGCAACAATTTGATTTGGCAGCACATCTTTAGAACCTAAACCATAGCGCCCACCAATAATTGTTGGGCGAATGTCCGCTTCATACATCGCACTTTGGACATCCAATAATAACGGTTCGCCACCAGCACCGGGCTCTTTCGTCCGATCCAAGACAGCAATTGCTTTAACTGATTGTGGTATTTTTTCAAGAAATGTTTCAACTGGAAATGGCCGATAAAGATGGACATTAAGAAAACCAACTTTTCTTCCTTGTTCTTGTAAATAATCAACCGTCTGTTCAATTGTTTGTGCAACTGAACCCATTGTGACAATCACTTCTTCTGCATCTTCTGCGCCATAATACGTCACCAAATCATAATTGGTTCCCCGTAACCGGTTAATTTCTGTCATATATTTTTGAACAATACCAGGTAATTTTTCATAATAAGGATTTATTGTTTCTCGTTGTTGAAAGTGAATATCTGGATTTTGGTTCATTCCACTAACGGAAGGGTGATTCGGGTTCATGCTCCGACGACGAAATTCGGCTAATTTCTCTTGATTTACTAAGGGTGCTAATTCTTCATAGTCAAGAACTGCCACTTTTTGAATTTCATGACTTGTTCTAAAGCCATCAAAAAAGTTCATAAATGGAACACTCGCTTCAATCGAAGCTAAGTGAGCCACTGGTGCCAAATCCATCACTTCTTGTACACTGCTTTCTGACAACATAGCAAAGCCTGTTTGGCGTGCGGCCATTACGTCTCCTTGATCACCAAAAATATTTAAAGCATTCGTGGTTAAAGCTCGGCTCGCCACATGAAAAACAGATGGTAATAGTTCTCCAGCTATTTTGTACATATTAGGAATCATTAAAAGTAACCCTTGTGAAGCCGTATAGGTCGTGGTAAGCGCGCCTGTTTTTAAAGAGCCATGGACCACGCCGGCAGCACCAGCTTCCGATTGCATTTCGACTACTTTCACAGGTTGACCAAAGATATTTTTCTTACCTTCGGCCGACCACTGATCAACAAGCTCAGCCATTGTTGAACTTGGTGTTATTGGATAAATGGCTGCTAATTCTGTAAAAGCATAGGAAATATAAGCTGCTGCAGCATTTCCATCCATTGTTTTCATTTTCCGCATGTTTTTCTCATCCTTTATATCTAAAAAATAGAATAGTTGCACGCATATTCTTGTTTATTATAGCGTAAAAACCAAACATTTGAAACATTTTTCACAAACATTCTTTAGAGTTTCCTTTTCCAGTTACAAATTATCTCTATGTTTTTATATATAATTAGTTTATAATAACAACTGAAAATAACGATCTACAGAAAGGGAGAATATGTTGAAAACTCTTCAAAAAAATAAATTTATTATCCTTGCTTTTTTACTACTAACCATCATTTTTTATTTTATCCCTTACGCTCACGATGAATGGATGTGGGGAAGTCAAGAAGGGCTTGATTTATTAAAAAACGGCTTTCAAGGATACAATGGACGCTACTTTGGAAATATCTTCGCTTTAATTATTACTCGTAGTGTTTTAATTAAAAGCTTGTTTATGAGTGGCACGATTCTATTATTACTTACAGTACTAACAAAATTCACTAACCTAAGTTTAGATAGAAAACAACTGCAAATAAAAAATTTCTTTTGATTTTTAGCCTAGCTCTGCTTATATTAATTCCCACAAAACTTTTTCAACAAACTTATGGATGGCCGGCAGCTTTTGTGAACTTCGTTCCTCCTGTCATTAGTTTAGTGGTTTTTTTCATAATAGTGAATTACTTATTTACTAATGAAACAGCTAATTTAAAACACCCTGTTCTAACAGGTATTGTTTTAAGTTTAGGGACTCAATTTTTTTCTGAAAACATCAGCGTTTATATCACATTCCTTGCGATTGCTTTATGTATTTATTCTTGGAAAACCAGAAAGATGATTGATTCGTTCTTACTTGCTTTTCTAGTTACAAGTTTCCTTAGTTTGATTATTATGATAATTAATCCAGCCTACTTAAATGCTGCCAATAATACTGATGGCTATAAAAAAATCAATTTATCGCTTTCATATTTTTACTATAAAACAATTGGACCGATGGCAGAAAATATTTTTCATCAAAATCGTTTCATTAATCTTTGTATAGCAACGTTAACTTTATTAATCTCTAAAAAACAAGATAAAGATATTTTACAATCAAAGACAATGGAGCTTATAAATAAAGGAGCCCTATTTTTTATAAGTACTTATACGGTTTTCTCTGTCTTTATTTACCCTTATTTCACAATATCCTATAATCGTAGTCAAGATTTCACTGCACTATTAGCTTTACTATACTACCTTTCAATATTTATATTTATACTCATTCAATTTAAAGGTAATTTAAAAGCAAAACTACTTTTCTTGTTCTTATCTATCGTATGTACAGCTGGGCCTCTTTTCATTGCTGAGCCCATCGGTCCTCGGTCATTTTATATTACTTACGTTTTTTGGATTATACTTATTTTGCAATTTATCGCTTATTATTTTAATTTACAAAGTGAAGCAGAAAACAACCATGAAATACTGTTTATAACGAAAATTCTTAAACAAGGAATTCTTATCTTATTAACCTTTTATACCTTGATGTTTGCATATACCTACAGGGTAGAACAACAGAGAAAAGAAATTATAGATGAGGCAATCGCTAATAAAGAAACTTCCGTAAAATTACCTTTATTACCAAATGGAGAATACTTTTGGGAGAAAGGAACAACCTCAGAATATTGGATACGCCGTTACAAAACATTTTATAACATTCCACAAGAAATAACGATTACATTCGTGCCGATGGAAACAAAATAAAAAAAGAGCCATAAGGCTCTTTTTTTTAGTACAACTCCAAATATTGTTCTCTTTCCCATTCAGAAACGGTTTGACGGAAGGCTGCCCATTCCATTCGTTTCGCTTCTACAAAATTGGCAAAAATGTGACGACCTAATGCATCAATCATTACTTGATCTTTACGTAATTCTTTGATGGCATTGTGTAAGGTTGATGGCAAATCTTCAATTTGTGCATGTTGACGTTCTTCCTCATTCATCACATAAATGTTACGATCAACCGCTGGCGGTGGCGTAAGTTCATTACGAATACCATCCAAACCTGCTTGTAATAAGACTGCCATTGTTAAATACGGATTCGCTGAAGGATCGACAGAACGTAACTCTAAACGAGTCGATAAACCACGAGACTCAGGAACTCGAATGAGTGGTGAACGATTTCTGCCGCTCCAAGCTACATAAACAGGTGCTTCATAACCTGGTACCAAGCGTTTATAAGAGTTCACTGTTGGGTTACATACCGCAGTATAGGCACGGGCATGTTTTAATAAACCACCTAAGAAATGATACGCAGTTTGGCTTAAGCCCATCTCTCCTGACTCGTCATAAAAAACATTACCTTCTTCATTAAATAATGACATATTGCAGTGCATACCAGAACCATTAATTCCAAACAAAGGTTTTGGCATAAATGTTGCATGCAAGCCATGTTTGCGCGCAATAGTTTTCACAACTAATTTGAACGTTTGAATATTGTCACAAGCATCAACTACATCAGCATATTTAAAGTCAATTTCATGTTGACCAGGTGCTACTTCATGATGCGAAGCTTCCACTTCAAAGCCTAAACTTTCTAACTCTAAAACAATATCACGGCGACAATTTTCACCTAAATCGGTTGGCGCAAAATCAAAATAGCCACCTTTATCATTCAAATCAGTGGTAATTTCACCATTCTCATCTAATTTAAATAGGAAAAATTCTGGTTCTGGTCCTAAGTTAAACGAAGTAAAGCCTAATTCTTTCATATCTGCTAAGGCGCGTTTTAAATTACCGCGGGGATCTCCGGCAAAAGGGGTACCATCAGGATTGTAAATATCACAAATTAAGCGCGCAACTTTTCCATGGTCGCTTTCCCACGGAAAAATCATCCATGTAGATAGATCAGGGTATAAATACATGTCACTTTCTTCGATACGAACGAATCCTTCAATGGATGACCCATCAAACATCATTTTATTATCTAATACTTTATCTAGCTGACTCACAGGAACTTCAACATTTTTAATTGTTCCCATAATGTCGGTAAACATTAGTCGTAAAAAACGTACGTTTTCTTCTTCTGCAATATGTTTAATCTCTTCTGCCGTTTTGGCTTTTCTTGTCATCGGTCTGATCCCCATCCTTCATTTTTATTGGCTGCTGAAACGTTAAAGCCTTGGTACATTCGATTGGAACGGATTTTGCTGAGTAAGTCCTCCTTGCGAAAGGATTTCGTCGTATAAAATCTGACGAACATCTGCATCGGTTAACGGACGAGTTGCCTCGGCGGTGTTTTTTTGTTCCTCTAATTTCATTTCATACACACGCTTAATCCCTGCCATGTTCAATCCATCAGATAAATAATCTTTAATTTCTAACAAAACATCAATATCATTTAAAGAATACATGCGTCGGTTGCCCTCACTACGTTCTGGATGAATCAATCCCTGTTCTTCATAGTAGCGAATTTGTCGAGCGGTCAAATCCGTTAGTTTCATAACTGTACCAATTGGAAAAACTGACATGGAACGGCGTAACTCTTTTTCTCTCATCTCCATCCTCCTCTCTTAGTTATTTCTTAGAATAACAATAGAATGACAAATTGTCAAGAACTTATGTTATATTTTCTGACATAAAACAAAAACCTGATAAATATGGACTTTCACATCTTTTCATGGCTGATTTTCTCCTGCTAACCAAAAAAATAGAAATGATTTGTTTTTACAAATCATTTCTAATCAACTTACCATTTTTTATTCTTTTTCGGATTCAGCCAACCATTTAGACTCTTTTTTCGCAAAGCCTTTCACGATATACCGATTTTCATTTTCAGCATATTCTTCTGAAATCATTAGTGTCATCCGGCGAAGTTCACTTAATAGCTGTCCGTCAGTTGGGCTAATTTCTAATTGATAAGGCTCGAGTAATTCCATCATTTGGGCACGGATAGCTTGAACCAGTCGTTCTTTATCTTCAGAAATTTTAGTTGAGATCAATACATTGGGAAATAAGGTTGGGACAAATTCTTTGCTGTCCACTTGATCTCTTTTATTATAAACCGTCAAGCATGGAATATTTTCCAACGCTAATTCTTTAATCAATGTTTGAACTGTGCGTTCATGTTGTAACCGATCTGGCGCACTTGCATCCACCACATGGAGCAGTAAATCCATCGTCCGACTTTCTTCCAATGTCGACTGAAAGGCTTCAATCAGTTGTGTTGGTAAATCTTGAATGAAGCCGACCGTATCGGTCAGCGTAACTTCCATGCCTTGAGGCAATTGCCATTTTTTAGTTAAAGGATCTAACGTTGCAAACAATTGATCCTCTGAATAAGTTCCTGCTGTTGTCAACATGTTGAGAATGGTTGATTTGCCAGCATTGGTATAACCAATCAAGCCAATTTGAAATAGTTCTGAATTTTGTCTTTTCTGGCGGCTTCGTTCACGATGAGCAGTGACTTCTTTTAACTCACGACGGATGCCTAAGATTTTATTCCGAATGTGTCGGCGGTCCGACTCTAATTTCGTTTCACCAGGCCCGCGTGTCCCAATACCTCCTCCAAGTCGTGACAACTGTTTTCCTTGACCAGCCAAGCGAGGCAATAAATAATCCAATTGTGCTAATTCAACTTGTAACTTTCCTTCTTTGGAGCGCGCACGCAAAGCAAAGATATCCAAAATTAATTGTACACGATCAATTACTCGCACAGCTAACGCTTCAGATAACAGTTGATTTTGACGCGGTGTGAGCTCATGATTAAAAATCACAAGATCCGCTTCATAGGCATCTGTTAATTGAATTAATTCTTCCAATTTCCCCTTACCGATTACGGTTTGTCGATCAACTTGTGGTCGTTTTTGTGTTAAAACAAACACCACTTCTCCATTAGCGGTTTCCGTTAAATTCGCCAGTTCTTCCATTGATGCAGAAAATGTCTGATAATTTTTTTCCGTCTCAACTCCTACTAGAATCACTTTTTCATGAGTGGTCATCGCCTACTCACTCTCCTTCTGTTGTAGCCATTGCGCTACTTCTTTTTCCAACTTGGGCAAATCTGTTGGCTGTTGAACCAAATCCCACCAATGCGCAGCCATGCGATTTCTAAACCAAGTCAATTGACGTTTGGCATATCGCCGCGATTGCTGTTTGACTGTTTCAACCGCCATCTCTAATGATTGTTCACCGGAAAAATACGGGAAAAATTCTTTATAGCCAATACCTTGAGCTGCTTGTGCATGTGGTTGCTGAAACATCTGTTGTGCTTCTTCCACCAGCCCTTCTGTCATCATTTGATCCACCCGCTGATTAATACGTTCATATAATAAAGCGCGATCTGTTTCCAAACCTAACAAATAATAATCATAGAGACGAGCTGGTTTTTCCTTCGGGGTCAAAATACTATAACCTGTTTTATCAAAGACCTCTAACGCACGAATGACTTTTTTGCGATTATTAAAATGAATGCTGTCAGCCGCTAGAGGATCCTTTTGTTGTAATAACTGCCATAAAGCTTGATTCCCTTTTTCTTCCGCAAATAAATTGTACGTTTCTCTAATTTCAGGCGAGTCATCTATCTCACGACTTCCTAGTTGAAAATCATAAAGGAGTGATTGAATATACAAACCTGTTCCTCCAACGATAATTGGTAGTTTCCCTTTTTCAGTAATTTCTTTGATTTTTTGACGACCCTCTTTCTGAAAATCAGCGGCAGAATATGTTTCGCTGACTTCACGGCAATCAATTAAATAGTGAGGAATTCCTTCTTTTTCTGTTTCTGTGACTTTAGCGGTGCCAATGTCTAACGAGCGATAAACTTGCATGGAGTCACCGCTAATAATTTCACCATTAAATTTTTTTGCTAAAGCAATACTTAATGCTGTTTTCCCCACCGCGGTGGGTCCTACAATAACTAATACTTTCTCCAATTATGTTTCTCCTTCTTCTTGCCAATTTTGACGAGCAAATTTTGCTTCTTCAGGAAAATCTGTATGAACGCCTGCCAATTTTAGCTGAAAACAATTTTCCATTTCTTCCATCCGATTAACAGTCCACGGCCGCAGCGGTTTGCCAATTGCGATAAGTTCTTTTTCATGAGCCAACACCCAAGACATTTTTGGATGTAAACTATCGACAAGCGCGAATGCCGGTCCCGCTTGACTTAAATCCTCTGCAGATTCATAAATAAAGGCAATTTCTGTCTTAGGATCAGCTTTTTTTAATTTAACTAAACTCGGAAAATAAAAACTGGAATATAAATAACGAAACGGCCAGTTTTTTTGCTTCATTTGTTGGACGACTTTTTTCTCAATTCCTTCATAATGGATAATATCCGTTTTAAGTTCAATATTCAAAAAACCATTGAATTGTTCTTCTACAAGACAATTTAAAACATCTTCCAATGTTGGAACACATTGAACAGAAGAATTTTTCTGAAACCAGCTTCCAGCATCTAGTTGTTTTAATTCGTTTAATGTTAACTGTTGGATTTCACCATGACCATCTGTTGTACGATCCACCGTTTCATCGTGCATAACGATTAAATAACCATCTTTAGAAAGATGAACATCTAATTCAATTCCTTCAGCACCAACACGAACAGCCTCTCTGAAAGCAATACACGTATTTTCAGGATGGGTGCCTTTACTTCCTCGATGTGCAATAATATCTGTCATGCTCTCACTCCAATCTTGTTTATTGTACCATTGGAGTGAGGTGGGTTCAAATATAGGAAAAACGAGATACAGTCATTCGACTACTACCTCGTTTTTTATAAGTAAAATGAATATATTCATTAATCAATCTCTTTTAACTCTGATTCTTTAGTCTCATTTTTCTTTGGCAAACTGTATATATTTTCTACAAAATACAAGGGACGTTTCTTAGTCTCTAAAAATACACGGCCAACATACTCCCCTAAAATCCCTACAGAAATCAATTGGCAGCCACCTAAAAATAATATCATAATCATTAGCGAAGGGAAGCCTGATGTGTCCGCTCCAAATATCAATGTTTTAATTAATACATATATCATGTAAATAAACGCAACAAAAGAAACTAAAAAGCCAAAATACATTGAAATCTTTAAAGGAGCCGTTGTATAAGAAGTAATTCCTTCAATTGCCAATTTCAATAATGCGCCAAAACTCCATTTTGTTTCACCATGTAATCTCTCATCCGCATCAAATTCAATTGCAACCTTTTTGAAGCCTACCCAATTATATAACCCCTTCGTATAACGTTGAGATTCTCTCATTTGCTTCAGCGCCTCTACTACCTTGCGATCAAGTAACCGGTAATCTCCTGCATCTGGTAAAACAGGCGTATTGGCTAGTTTTCCTAATACTTTATAAAACCATTTAGAGGATGTTTTTTTGAACCATGACTCCCCTTTGCGTTGATTTCTTTTAGCATAGACATCTTCATAACCTTGCTGCCAAAGATCAATCATATCAATAATTGTAGCTGGCGGATGTTGTAAATCAGCATCCATTGTAATAACAGCATCATGTGTAGAATAATCAAAGCCCGCACTCATTGCTATCTCTTTTCCATAATTCCTGGACAAATCAATTAAAGAAACATTGTCCGTTTGCTCAATTAATGATAAAACTTCACTTACAGTGTTATCTTTACTTCCATCATTAATGAATAGTATTTCAAAATCAACTTCATCTCTTTTTTCTTCTAAAGTTTCATTTAATTTTTTATATAGAGGACGTATATTATTTGCTTCATTATACGCGGGTATTGAAATTAAAATTTTCTTTTTCACAGGTTAAATCCCCCAAATTTAATACTTGCATACAAATTTTAGCATACCATATTAAACTTTTTTTATCTATGACTACTTCGTACAAATTACTTGAAAACTTCTTGAGAGCTGATAGTTCTCAAGAAGTTTTATTTATTCTTTTAATTCATAATTAACATATTTATCCAAACCGGACTGAATACTATATTTCGGTTCATAACCAATGGCACGTAATTTAGATATATCCGCTAAGGAATCTTTGATGTCCCCAGCTCGCGCTTCTTTGTATTCAACTGGCAAAGTGACTTTCATAATATCATTTAAAGAAGAAATTAACTCATTTAAATCGGTTGCTTTCCCAGTCCCGACATTATACACTTCCCCAAGTGATTGGTCAGAATGAGCGACAAGATTCAACGCTTGAACCACGTCCTCAACAAAGACAAAATCACGGGATTGTTTTCCATCGCCAAAGATATTGAATGTCACTTCTTGATTGGCTAATAAGCGTTTGTAAGAGTCCATCACAATCGAAATAACGCCAGAATAAGGGGAATTAGGATTTTGGTTTGGCCCGTAAACGTTAAAGAAGCGAACAGCGCTTGTTGGAACATCATATAAATGACAATAGTTTAACACATATTTTTCAGAAGCAAATTTATCCACTGCATAAGGCGTTAATGGACGAATTACTGATTCTTCCTGTTTTGGTAAAGTTGGCTCATCACCATAAACCGCTGCAGAAGAAGCAAACACCAAACGTTTTAAATCTTTCTGGTATTTCCGAATTAATTCCAGTAATTGTAACACACTCTCAAAATTGACTTGGTGTGTTTCCACTGGACGTGCTACTGAATCTGCTACACTAGCAATCGCTGCTAAGTGAAAAATGTAATCGAACTGATACTCTTGCAGTACTTTTTCCATTAATTGTTGATCAATCACGCTACCTTCAATGAACGTGATATTTTCAGATGTGTTTAAATTTTCAGTTTGGCCCATTGATAAATCATCAATGACCACAACTTGATTGTCTTTACTATAATAATTTGCTAAGGTTGAGCCGATAAAGCCGGCGCCGCCTGTGATTAGGAATGTTTCCACTTTATTAATAACTCCTTACTATCTTAGTTAAATATACCCAATAGTTTTATTATTTAATTAAAATTGATACACCATCAAACAATTCGACAGTTCTGCTGATTTAATAACTTTTGCTTGTTGGTTGGCATATTTAGATCTTCAACCTAATTTTACCACATTTTCTATTGTCTTTGATGGTTTTAAATATATGACATGCTGTTTTTTACTTATTTGAAATTTTAATAACAGCTATCTTGTTTTCTTTTTTCAAATTTGCTGTATACAAAGCTTCGTTTAACCCTCATTTGTCCATCCAACCTAATATTTTACTGTTAACCATTATTTTTGGCACGCTCTAAACAACTACTCGTATATTTACCCTACGTTTGATTTTCACTGATCAGTTATAGTTATGCGACTCAAGGATTATGTCGTAGTTAAGAGCGCTATTCCCATTTGCAACACTCCCCGTATAATCAGCTTTAACATTAAAAAGCGCTCCATTCATTCTATGCTATATAAATAGCTAATCATATTTGCTTTGCAACAGGCTCATAAAGATAGCTATCCTTATGAGCCTCACCCTAGATGAGAAGGAGAAAGCATTGTTTGAGTAAGTCAAAGTGGTTGGAAATAGTGTCTAACATTAAAGTATTCCCTAGCTTTCAACTGATTCACAAAAGTGATTGAGTTATTCGCTAACTGTCCATCATTCATAGTAGTATATTCTGCATCGTTTGCCATAATCGTATCTTTAAATTACTGCATCTACAAAGCAGTTTACTTCTCGAGTGGCTTGGCTCTGATTAGCAAATACACTAAAATAATATCCAGAAATCTCTAATCTAACTTCTTGTGCATTTTTAATTTGTGTTGAAGCCGTTTCTCTCATAATAATGATTGCTTTGGTTAATCTTAACAGCCCACTCCTCCTTCACACTATATTTCTTCATAGTTTGCAGTTAAATATATGTTCCGTGGATACATATCGACAAAATTTTGGGTGGTTTATTAGTCCTGTTACATTAATTAGCCCCATAAGTACATCTTTCTATAGAATGATCAGCTCTTGCTTTTTAAGCTACTTCCCATTAGCATATCTTCATTTAACTTGAAGCTTAGCTCATTTTCTAAATCAGTATCTTTCTATTGATTTGAAGAGTTTCCTAAACTTGAAAGCTCTTCAGATATAAACAAAGTTTCGGTAGTTTTTTCAATGGCTGTTAACAATTCGTTATCACTTAAATTTGTTTCTTTCATTTCAGTCGTAGTAACTTCTTAGTACGGTTCTACGTAATTATCTGCTGATGTAGCTCACTTGAATTCTCTGTAGTTTATGAAAAATTTATTTTTATAACTGTTGAATGTTCTATCTCTTTTTTATGGGACTTACGGAAATCAGCAATACGAGTATTTGAAAACAGAGCTCCTACCATTAATAATGTGTCCATTGACAGATTTTTTATTTAAGTAAATATCTTTGTATCTTTCTACTCCGTAATTTTGATTTCTTTTTTATACCTATTGTTACTGTAGTGATTTTCTAACACTTTTATCGAACGGTCAAGAACTAGTATATTTTATTTATTCAAATTCAATACTTTATTTAAAAAATGAAAAATTTTTCTATTAAATCAGAAAAATTCTCCATTTTCTCAAATTATTTTTTTCGCTTAATTATTTTTATGAATTGTTCGATAAAATTTGAAACAATATCTTTGTTAAAAAACATTAATGCAATAAACATTATAAATTCAATAACCATTAATAATCCGGCATCTACTAAAAACAACAAAATAAATTGAATAAGTAAAATCATATGATTGCCTATTAGCCTTGACCAATCTATTTTTATATGAACAAATGATCGAGTATCATAAATTCTTACCATCCAGCCAGCGAAGAGACTGATGGCTGATGCTATCCCGATACCCATTAAGCCAAATGCTGAAATAAAAATATAATTACAAATAATACTTAAGATACCTGATATTATAGATGTATTCATTAAACCTTTTGTTTTTTTTCTCGGCAACGTAAAATTTGACCATAAAATCCAATGAATCCTGAATAAATAGCAGATAATAATAGTAAAGGCGTTACTTGCCAACTATCATAATAAGCTTTAGCAACTAAATTGGCTGTAAAAAATTTTAAAAAGACAAGAATTCCTGAAGCCACTGTAAATAGCAGAAATGAATATACCTTAAATATTTGTCCGTGAAATTCGTGTTTATTTTTAGAATCTTTTTCTTCCACTAATGAAATTTGCCATGCCTGAGAAAAAACAGATTGAATCATAGAAATTAGAGAGGGAATTTTGTTAGCTACAGCGTAAAGACCATTTGCACCTGCACCTAAAAAAAACAAAATAAAATATCTGCTTGAGCTGTTAACAAACCACCAAAGAACATCATTTGGAATAGTAGGCAATGAAAAAATCAACATATCTTTCATATACGTAAAATCTACAGCTGATAATTTTAAATAACTAAAATAAGGTGTTGTTATTAACAGATATATTAAAGAAACAATTTCTGCCACTACTAAAGCAAGTAAATACCCTTGCAAGCCCATATGAAAATTAACTAAAAAGAGAATGTTAGTAACGCCAATAACTGCTGTCTTTAACATTCCGTTGAATGCAAATACTTTTACTTGTCCATTTCCTCTAGCAAACTGAGCTAAAATCTGTGTTAAAATTTGTAGAGATAATAATAAAACAAAATAGATTAACGCATTTTCCAAAACATTAAAAAAAGACAATGCAACATATAAAGCAAAGGATAAGACGATTCCTATTAATGAAATCACAGCTGAGTTTGACACTACAATACTTTTATTTGCATTCTTATCTAAAGTAAATCGTAAAACTGCTACAGCAATTCCACCAGAAACAATTGGCAGTAACAAGCTAGTCGTCGTTGTAACCAAATCTACAATTCCATACTCTGTAGTAGTTAAATAGTATGTGTATAGAGGAACCAAGATAAATGAAATCATCTTACTTCCTAAATTACCTGCAGCAAAAACAACTGAGTTCCCAGCAAGCTTCTTATATTTTCCCATAGCAATCAATGCCTCCATTATAGAAAGGAATAGCTACCTTGTTGAACTACCCCTAAATAATACCTTTATTTAAATTCTTTTGATAGATAGACAATTCTTCCTAAAAATAACCAGAATATTAAGGAACCGATGGAGTTTACTAAAATAATGTCATTTAAAAACATTCCTGAAACTGCCACAGCTAAAACACTTAATACATAGGTAGCATACCCTTGTTGAAAGAAATTATTAACTTTACTAAAAGAAAAAGCTACAATTTCAATAATTCTCGATACAAAAAAGCTAACAAAAGTTACAACTCCTAAAGATCCAGTAGATGCCAACAAATTAATATATGAATTATGTGTATATTTTTGTGTTTTAGCAATAAACGTTTGTGGCAACATATCTGATGCGTAAGGTAACATGTTCCTAGGAGAAACCCCTACTAACCAACTTGATTTAAATAATTCGATACCACTTTTCCAAAGTGCCAAACGCCCATTCGAAATATCATCGTTATTTTCAACATCTGGACGAGTTAAATCAACTGGTTTTTCTTTGACTGGATTTTTTGTTTTCACTTCATTAAATAGTTCAGGAATATAAGAAAGAATCCATTTAAACAAATCAACAGATAAATAGATTATTCCACAACCTACTAAAGATAACAAAATTGCACATAAAAATTTCACAAGAACATGCTGCTTGTTTATTCTTTTAGAATAAAAAACTTTAAAGAAGGAATAAACGAAGAAAACAGATATTAAGACTAACACTCCAGTCCTAGATCCTGACAACACAATATATAAGAACTGTAAAATAATATTTATTTTCAGTAATAAACCAAGCCATTTATTTCCATAACTTTTTCTGACTAGATATGTAAAAGAGAGTATAATAACAACCACACAAACAGTTGAACCAAAGTTAGGGTCTTCAAAAACCCCAAACAGTCGGCCTTCATAGAAACCTATACGTAGGAAACGAGATCTTGTTTGTAGGTGAACAGTATAACTATATTGAAAGAAAAACATTATTAAAGAAACTAACGCTAAGACAAACCATACACTTGTTAGTAAACCAGTGAATTTTTTTGATTAATCTTGGAAAAATTTCGTTGTCTTGTGTGACTTCGTAAACAACTAAAAAATAAATAGATTGCCAAACTAACAATTTAATATTTCCTGTAATTCCATATCTTCTATTAACAATTGAAGAAATAAATATTACAACCAAAAACCAATTAACCACCAATTATAATTCCACTTCTTTTTACCACGTACAATGTTGACTAAATCAATTAATATTATAATACTACCAAAAATTGCACCCGCAGCATATAGAAGATTATCAACAATAGATGGCAATAAACTGTATGGCCCTATTGCTCTGAACATCAACAGAATTAACATAAAAAGAATATAATACTCTTTGCTTAACTGATTAAACCTTTGCACATTTGATTTCATTAAATTTCCTCCTATCATTTCACCTGATCAATTTCTTGAAGGATTCGATCCCCTATATCTTGACTTGCATGACCAGTTTCAAAAACATTATATATTTTTTTGAAGCGTTCAACTTTTTCAAGATAATCACTATTAGAAAATTTATAAACTTGGTTTATTAATTCTTCTTTGATTTGTTGAAACTGGAAAAAGGTAAATTATCCAAATCAATCAGTAAGCCTCTATCTTTAGAGTACTCTTTATAGTCATACGCATAAATAAAACATTTTTTTTCTGAAATCAGTGTCTTCTCCTTGAGCTAGAAGAATAATCAGTTATTAATGTATCTGTAGCACATAAAAGTTCCTGCATATCTTCATAATCAGATGCATCGATAATATTTTGAGGAAGGCTTCCCCCTAAAATTCTTTCTTTATTTTTTGTGTCGTTGGGATGTAAACGCACTAGCATTACATAGGAATTTTTAAATCTCTTTTCAAAAGTTTGCGTTAGTCGTTCCAAAAATGTTATGTCCACTTCTAAATCATATCCTTGACGAAATGTCGGTGCGTACATCACAATTTTTTTATGATAATCTATATTGTAGTGATCATAGACTTTACGGACCAGTCTCTCATCATAGTTAATAAATATATCACCACGTGGTGTACCATTTCTAAACATTTCACCTTCATACCAGAAATTATACGGAACATCCGAAATCGTATTGGCACTTTCAAAAATCAATAAATCACACATCTTAGAATCTTTTTTTGCTCGTTTGACATATTTAGGTGGTAGTTTATCCTCCACTAAACGTTCCATCATTTTCAGAGAGAAACTTGCATGCCATGTTTGAATATAAAACTGATTCTTTCTCTTTTTAGGATATATATTTTTACGACAATTATCTATCCAGATTTTTGCTGTATGTAGCTCATACAATGCTCTAAATGAAGTCAAGGATACCAACCTTATAGAAGATGGAAAAGCTTGCGCGTTCTTCACCCGTTTTTCATCAATAAGCCATACAATATCTAATGCTTCGTTTTGACTAAGTAAATATTCACAAATGTACTTTGGATTGTCTCCATACCCCTGTCCGTTAAAATTACTAACAACAATTTTATTTCTTTTTATTGGAACAAAAAAACAAAACAGGATAACAGATATAAAAAAAGGTTGTCCTAATAATTCTGGGAATTACTCTTTTCCGCCAGTAGTTTATTTCATTTTTATACTTTTGTTTCATTTTAGCACTCCAGTTCTTTGCTATCGGATGAAATAACAAGATTCCTTATTTAAAATCTTTTAGTTCTTTTTTTATTTGAGTAGTTGAAATCTCAGGAGTTCTTTCTAAATAAGCAACTTCAACACCCGTTTCTTCAGCTAAATAGTCAAATTTACCTTCCCAGTCGTTCCCCATTACAAAGGTATCAATATCATATAATTTCATATCTTTTACTTTTTGATCCCAGTTTTCTTCTGGAATAACTAAGTCAACGTAACGGATGCCTTCTAATATAGATTTCCGTTCTTCATAGGAAAAATAACAGACTTTGTCTTTACTATTGAGATTAAATTCATCTGTAGACAAACCAACAATCAAATAATCTCCTTTTGACTTAGCTCTCTTTAAAAGATTTACGTGCCCGTAATGCAATAAATCAAATGTCCCATATGTTATTACTCTTTTCATAATCTATTCTCCTCTATTCTAGTCTCAGTTATTTTTTCATTTCTAATAAAATACGATTTCCTATATCTTGACTCGCATGTCCCGTCTCATAAATGTTATGTTCTTTTTTAAAATCACGGACTTTTTTTACATAATCAGAGGCCGAAAAATCTTTGATAGATCTAAGCAACTCTTTTTCTGTTAAAGCAAACGGAAAGGGCAGCTCTTTAAAATCCATCAACAATCCCCGATCCTTTAGATATTCTTCATAGTCATAGGCATAAATAAAACATTTTTTTTTTCCATAATCAACATTTCTCCTAAAGTTGAAGAATAATCTGTCACCAATGTATCTGTTGCACATAATAATTCTTGCATATCATCATACGAAGAAGCATCTATCATTCCTGCAGGAAGTCCTTCGCCAATTATACGATTTTTGTTTACTGTATCATTTGGATGCAAGCGAATCAACATTACAGCATCTTGATTAAATGTTTTAGAATAGACTTGAATAATTTTAGAAAGTAATTCATTATTCATTTCTAAATCATACTCTTGCCTAAAAGTAGGTGCATACATAATTATTTTTTTTGAAGAATCAATATTAAAATAGCTATATACTTTTTCGATAATGAGCTTATCATAGTTTACTAACAAATCGTTTCTAGGAAGACCGTTTCTAAAAGTCTCTCCCTCATACCAAAATGTATCCTGTACATCAGGAATCATATTAGAAGTTTCAAATAATAGTAAGTCACACATTTGAGAATCTTTTTTTGCTGTTTTTACGTACCTTGATGGCAATTTAGTTTCAACATATTTTTCAATTTGTTTTAATGTAAAGCCAGCATGCCAGGTCTGAATATAAAACTGATTCGCTCTTTTTGGGGGATAAAAACTTTTTCGACAATTGTCAATCCAAATTTTTGCCGTAAACATTTCAAATAATGCTTGAAATGATCGAACATGAACAGTACGAACACTATTTGGACAACCACCGTTTTCTTTAACCCAATGTTTGTCAATTAACCATACTATATCAACCGGTGCCTTAGCTTCCAACAAATAATTACATATATACTTTGCATTATCCCCATAGCCTTTACCATTAAAGTTACTGACTACAATTTTATTCTTTTTAATTGGAAAAAAAATTAAAATTGGATACAGTAAATAGAATATACTATTTGCAAATATTCTTGAAAAGACCCTTGTCTTCAAATAAAGCCACTTATCCTTTAATTTTAAGACCACTTATTAAATCCACCTCTCAGTATAGCTACTTATTAACCTTTCTTAAATACCTCTGTTGCATTTTAGGAAAAACTTTATAAAGCATTGGGTGTATTCGAAGAAATGTTAAACTTAATTTTCTATTTTTAGTAAAATAGGGGTTAGCATAAATAAACTTTTGATTTTCTTTTAAAAAGCCTACTATTCTTTTAGTCATCTCAGGGTATTCTGACTCACTGTCTGATTTCATCATCTTGTCCAAAACATAAAAATTAGCCGCACATACACGTTTGAATGCAAGGTCGCTATATTCTGGCATAATTTCTTGAATAGTATGCCATGCTTGTTCCCAAGAATCAATACTTTCTAAGTCTCGAATATTAAACTTAGAAGCGGTAATGCTTCCTTCTCTATGAACGTAAAAATAATAACTAGCAGTATCTACAACTACCTTTTTACATTGATTTAAAACATCCATAATTACATAAACGTCTTCGTGGGCCTTACCAACTGGATATCTTAAGTCATCAAATATATTTCTCTTATATAGTTTAGCCACCGCATAAACAGATGCTTGTTTACCGATTAAAATCATTTTAGTTGCTTCTTTTTGGGTAACTACATATTTTTCAGAAGGAGTTATCTCAGGCTCTTGACCAGAATAAACACTTGTTACCCCCACAATGGATAAATCAGCATCTTCCTGTACCATATTTTTGTACAATACTTCTAGCATATGTGTATCAATATAGTCATCACTATCTACAAAAGTTAGATACTTCCCTTTAGCAACATCAATCCCTGCATTTCGTGCAGAACTTAATCCACCATTTTCTTTATGAATTACTTTTATCCGCTCATCTAATCTCTTTAATTCGTCACACATTTCTCCTGATGAATCTGTAGAACCATCATCTACTAATAATAATTCAAAATCAGTAAAGGTTTGTGAAAGTATTGATTCAACACATTTTTTCAAATAATTTTCGACATTATAAACAGGAACAATTATACTAATTTCTGACATCTTTAACTCCTTACTTCCCTAAAATTTTTCGATACATAAAATTATATAATGGGCCATTTACTAAATATAGAAGTAAACCCATTTTTTTGGCACTACTTGTTTTAGTATTTTTCATTAACCCAACGAGATTTTTTCTAATCCTTTTTCTAGAAAAATCCAGATATTTTTTATTGATTTCCCCTCTAGGTTTACTTGTTATTTTAAATCCTGTAGATAAATATCCATCTAATACTTTATCTAAAGCTAGTGACGATAAAGCAGGATACTCCTCTACTATTTTATTTAACAAAATCTCCCGTTGAGTAACATTATCGTATTGTTTCTCGTTAAATTTTTGATGTACTATACTCGAATGATTTTGGTAATAATAAATCCCTGGCATGGCTAAGTAATTAACGGCTTTGGCTCGTTTCATAACCTCATAGGTAGGCACTATATCTTCATATAATTTACCTTCAGGAAAACGTACTTCATCAAAAAGGTGATTGCGGTATATCTTATTCCAAGCGTAAAAATCTATTCCTTTATCAACAAAGAGAGAGCGGATGATTGCCTCTTTGTCAGTAATTATTTGCTCTTTAGGAATCAAAGAAATTTCTTTGGTTTCGTTACCCTTTATCAGACCAAACACTACTACATCTATTTCAGGAGAATCAAAAGCTTGGACTGCTTTATCTAAAATGCTTGGTAAAAAATAATCATCACTATCTAAAAAGGCAATAAGGGTACCTTCGGCATACTTCAAACCATAGTTCCTTGCAGAAGCAAGTCCACCGTTTTTTTTATGGTACACTTTTATATTTTTATGTTCTTCTACTAATTTTTCAGCTAATTTGCCACTGTCATCAGAAGAACCATCATTAACCAAAATTATTTCATAAGGAACTGATAAATCTTGGTTCAAAACGCTAGTTACTGCACGAGTTAACGTGGTCATCACATTATATACTGGAATAATCACGCTTAACTTTAAATTTTCTTTTTCCACACTTTTCCCTCATTTTATTAATATATTTTGACGTTTTCATGTTCAAGGAACTTAACATGTACAAAATGATTGAGCACAATAGATCTTTAAAATATCTCTCTCTATAGATATTTCAAGCCCGACTAATCGTATTATATTTATTAGCTGATATTGAATTCTCTCATGATATAAATAGATAGTTCCTAATTAATTGCATAAACTTTATAATCTTCTTTAGTAACATAAACCAAGATATATAGCATCTGTTTTTGACTTCTGGCATATGGTATAGTTGTAGTAATTCCTTATAGCTGTCAAACAGCCTATAAAATTGATTTTTAATAAATCTTATAGCTTTCTTTTAATAATCGCGAGCCAGCTTTATGTCCTTCTCCATTGACTATGGAACACGCTGTACCAGAAAAATTAAGTTTTTATTCTTGCATCAACGTTATATGGAATGTTTATTTCTCGGGATACTAAACATCATCACTATAAGAACAGCAATACATTCTATAGTAGCTTTTTTCAACTCTATAATTCCTTATTTTTACAATCCCTAGATTTTTATTATTCTTTATCAACTTGATATGCTTATTTTTTTAATGTACTTGTTAGTAACAAAAATCAATCGATCTCTACTACCATTCTCATTAACTATTAATTTCCAATTTTTATAAGTTTGCTTTCCGATACTTTCTATCGCATTCAAGATATATATTGGAATTATAAACAGGCATAATAGCTGATACAAGTATCTTTTCCATCCATTCACCCCTGCTCTTACTTTATTGCTTACTAGGTAAATAACACCCCATATTATCTCATACGCATACATATATTTCAATTAATCTTTTATAATGATTATCCACAGTTTTATCTCTCTGTAATAAAAACATACTAAGATTAGAGGGGAAATGCATTGACGGATGAATTTCCCCTCTATTGCTCTTTTAAGCGTAGAGTTGTAAGTGAAAGGATGACCGAACATAGCCTCTTTGACTTCGAGCCCCACACAAAAAAACAGTCTCCTTCACTAGAACAATTAAGCAAACTGCTAGTTGAAGCAGCCAAACAGACGGAATAATTCGAAAGTATTCTAGGAATTAGTAAACTCTCTGCAGGACTCATTATTGGTGTATTAGGTGACATTCGCCGTTTTTTTTCTCACAAATAACTAAACGCTCTTACCAACTTCTTCACTTTTACGGATTTTTATCCGTTCGTCATGTGTCTGATGCCATGAGTTTCCTAATTTTTAATGGGCAAACAAGAAAATTATTTGATATTGTTGAAAACCGACAACTGCCTTGCTTAGAACGTTATTTTAATCGTTTTCCACTGTCTGTGCGGGAAAACGTTCAAATAGAAAAGATCCAGAGGATTTTATCCTCTGGATTTGACACGATTCTATAATTCCTCTTTCCCGATATTATTTGACAAAGAGTCTTTTTAAGTTACTTAACTAATTCACTTTTTGTACATAACGTTTATTTGAAGTGATATACCCTTGTGATGTTTTTAATCTTGGATAACCATTTTTACTATATTCAATTCCTTGCACTCTAATAGTAGTTCCTTTTTTTACTGGAGATCCAGGTGTTTTAAATTCTAAATCAGTATAATAACGATCATTGACAAGCATTACAATTTTTACTGGATTTTCTGTATAGTAGTTGTCAATATTACTGATTGCTGCTGAAACGATATCTTTTCTTGCCGTTAAATATCCTTTTCTTGTTACCAAGCGGGGATATCCATTAGATGAATATTCAATTCCTTGCGCTTCTACTAGTGTATTCTTTTTCACTGCGGCACCTTTGCTTGTAAAGTCGGCATTGTTATAAAATGTTTCATCTTTCATTACTACTACTCGACCTGGATTAGCTGTGTAATACTTATCAATATTACTGATTGCCGCTAAAACGATATCTTTTCTCGCTGTCAAATATCCTTGAGGTGTTACCAAACGGGGGTACCCAGTTGATGAATATTCAATTCCTTGCACTTCTACTAGTGTATTCTTTTTCACTGCGGCACCTTTGCTTGTAAAGTCAGCGTTGTTATAAAATGTTTCATCTTTCATTACTACTACTCGACCTGGATTAGTTGTGTAATACTTACTTAAGTCAGGCCCACTACTATTACCCATATTTAAAAAATTACTATAGGTCATGGAAATATCAAACGGACGCCCTTCATAATTAGCTAAACCAGGGAAATACATTTGCGAAGACCATTGCCAAGCACCATGGTCATTATTCCACTGCATGGAACTATCTGGAGTATATGGATATTGCGCTACCCATACTCTGTCTCTTCCGAAGGCGGAGGTGTCGATATAGCCATTTGTTAACCACCATTTGCCAACATACAACGCATCATTTTTATACCCTAGTGCCTTTAATTGCTGGTTAAACGCAACAGAATTAGCATGGGCGTTTCGCCCATTGTTTGTAAGCGTTGGATCTTCCGCATCATTAAACATTATGGTATTTTTATCTAAGCCAGAGTTAGCCGCTGCCTGAGCAAAATATCTTGCTTCATCTTGTGCTGTCGCAGCAGAGACATACATACTATAGTGATATGCTGAAACTTTTAAGCCCGCAGCTTTGGCATTTCTAATTTGGCCCGCAGCATATGGATTAACATACCAAGTTCCTTCTGTTAATTTAACCGAGACACCTGTTACACCATAGCTTTTAATTTTTTGATATTCAGCTACTGAAATGTCTCCATTCCAACTAGAAACGTCAATAAAATTCTTGCCAGGCAAATTAGGATCATTCGCATAGACGTTCGCAACTGTTGCTCGCGCTACCCTAGAAGAAAGGCCGTTTTTCATAGCATATGTTCCTTTTTTATGGTTCGTTCCTTCACGTGCTGCTTCTTGATAATCCGCTTCATCTTGGTCAATGGTCTTTTTTTCTACTTCAGAGCTTTGTGATGCTTCTGTTTTACTATCTGTTGTGTTTGTTTCTGAAACAGAAGAATGTTCTTCCGTTGTACTATTTGTTGAAGAATCAAGAGACTCTTCTTTTGTGCTTGAAGTAGAACTATCTCTTTCAGAGGTATTTTCTTCTGTAACAGAAGATGTATCCTCCGTTGAATTAGTCGTTGTTTCTGACGTAGCTTGAGTGACCAAGCCAGTCTCCCCCGTTGTTTCTGTTTTTACAAGCTCTTCTCCTGATGCAATCACACTAAAACTATTTAATAATACAGTACAAATTAACATACCTGAAATGATTTTTTTCATGAAACTCTCCTTATATATTTAATAATATGTATCTTTCTTAAACACTTGCCATTCGCTCTCGAAAAATGTGTATCCTATAACCTTCAACTAATTGTTTTCACATTTTAAAACTAACACCAATTATTATCTCATACCTTTATTTCAAATTCAATTACGCTTTTTTAACATTCCTATATCAATTTTTTACTTTTAAATGGTAAAAAGATGAAAACAGATCTTTAATCGATTGTTTTCATCTTTTATTTATTTTTTAAGATATTCTGTGTACGATTTTTTAGCATCAACAATTAGCGCTTCATGATGGGGTTGGCGATCTTCCTCTGGTGGCAATTGCATATAATCCCCAAAAACCTGTGTTAAGTAGCGCTTGTAGTCCACTGGTATTGGCATTTTTGTATCTTCAAACGGAACAAAAATAGCAGATTTAAAATCTGCTATTTGTTCCACTTTTCCTTTTCCTCCCTATTCATTCTTTGCATATTTAAATGTTGTATAGAATAAAAAACGCATTAAGTAGAATGAACTTTTAATAACTGAAAACTGTTCATTTTGACGCAAAATTTTCCAAACCCAACTGATTGTATTCCATTTGTTAGAAGATGTAGAGGTGGTTAGCTTACGATAAATGGCTAATTTTTCGTTAATAAAATAGACCGTATTTATTTCTTTCAAAATGTTTAACCAAGTAGCATAGTCTTCATGTTTTAAATCCGGCATTAAATGGCGTTTAAGCAGATTAGATTCGACTACGACTGTTAAGCAGCCGATAGTATTTGTTTTTAAAAGATCTTGATAGGTTTGTGGTCCCTCACTAAAATTACGCTCATGAGTAATGTTGCCATTTTCATTACATACAAAATAAGAACTACATGTAAATAAAAGTTTTTTTTCTTCCATCCACTTGATTTGAACTTCTAATTTATTAGGAAGCCATAAATCATCACTATCTAAAAAGGCAATATATTGTCCCTTTGAAGCTTCAATTCCTTTATTTCTGGTCTTTGCAATGCCCATGTTCTGTTCATTTTTCAGTAAAAAGATTCTTGAATCTTTTTCCATAAAGGCAAGTGCAATATCAATAGAATCATCTTTACTTCCATCATCAATGAGTAATAATTCCCAATTCTGATAGGTTTGTTCCAGAACGCTTTCAATAGATTTTGATAAAAATTTGCCAGCATTGTACATGGGCATAATAATTGAAACAAGTGCTGTTTCCATTTGTTCACTCCTCGTTGCATTTTATGTAAGAATGTAACAGTTTATATTATCGCATAGCTCTTTTATTATTTCAACGTTCCTTGTTTCCAAAAAAGTTTGAGACATAAGCTTAAATAACTTATGTCTCAAACTTTTAACGGTAAATTCTAATAGCATTCTCTTTACAATAATCCATCGTCAATTCTTCACGTTCTTCAGACTCATCCAATCCTCTTGATGATACTTTATCAAAGAGAATTTTGATGGTTTGAAGCAGAATTTTCATATCCAACAGTAATGAATAATTCTTGATGTACAGTAAATCAAAGTTCAATTTACTATTGTAGTCAGAAGCATACTTCCCATAAACTTGGGCATAGCCGGTAATCCCCGCACGTACATTGTGACGTAAATAGTAATTCGGGTTTTCCTGATTAAATTGATCAACAAAGAATGGTCGTTCAGGACGTGGTCCGACAATGGACATATCCCCGCGAATAACATTGATTAGTTGTGGCAACTCATCAATACGTAAAGCGCGCAAGTATTTACCAACTGTAGTGACGCGACTGTCGTTACTTGTAGATAAGACTGGACCTGATTTTGCTTCCGCTGTTGCCGACATCGTTCTAAATTTTAAAATCGAGAACTCACGTTGATCTAATGTAATCCGAGTTTGTTTGTAAATCACTGGTCCCGGTGAAGTTGCTTTGACTAAAATCGCTGCAATAAGCATTAAGGGTGAGGTAATCACAAATAGGCAAACAGAGACTAAAATATCGAATAAACGTTTAATAAAATTCTCTTCTGGTTGGATTTCAAAATTTGAGACTTCGATAATACTTTCATCTTCAAAGTTCATCATGTTTGGTTTTAACATAATTAGATTTTCAAAACTTGTATCTAAAAAGATTTTTTTCTTGTGTTTGACAATTAATTGATACAATTTTACTTTTTCGTTCTCATCAACATTACTTGAAATATAAACAATATCGATTTCATCGATAATTTTTTTAAGTTTTCATAGTAATTGCTGACAACAACGCTCGTTACTTTATGCTTGTTATTTTTATCAGACATAAAGTTTTGAATTGACCGCATGACTTGATTTTCTTTACCTAGTAAAACAACTTTTCGCTCATTGCTGACCTTTAAGTAAAGATAATAAACAAGAATTCGCCAAAGACTTAGAACAATAATTCCGATTATAAAGGAATATCCTAAAACAGAACGCGGGAACGTAAACCAACGTCCGGCAAATGTCACAATCATAATCGTTAAAGTCATTAAAATTTGACCAATCACCGTGACAAAAATGATGTCACTAATTTTGCGATTATAAAAAATATACGCACCTAACAACAAATTCAAAAAGATAAAAAAGATTGAAATGTAAATTGCAGATTTTTCATAAGCCACAAAGTTAAATGAAGGAATTTCTCGGCCAAATTTCACCATAAACCCTAAGATGATTGATAAATTATAGAGCAAAACGTCTGCTAAAATAATTACAATTCGTCTTGCATTACTCCATTCACTTTTTGATGTCATTAAAAACTTCCTCTCTTCACTTCCAGTAATTACATTATTTGTAATAACATGCAACCCCTATATTACCATAATGTCAGCGGACAAGAAAGTTCTATAGGATGAAAATTATCTGCGATGTCTTTGGACACGACTTAATTCTTCAGGTTGGTCCCAGCCCTCTTCGTCAACAGGTGCTATCGGGCGCTCTTCATTGCTAACAGGACTTGTTTGTTTCACTCGTTTTCTTCTTTTAGGTGTCGTTGGACTTTCATGTCTTCCTCGTTTTTTCTCTGGCCGGAAGTAGAAGGCTAGCCCAAGGAAACTATAAACAATCGGCATCCAATGAGGCGCTAATAAAATATCTTCCATAAATGAATGAATCCAGATTAAAAGGAAGCCTAAAAGTAAACTAACTTGCAAACGATCCAATGTTTTTTTGCGAAAACCAATCAATAAAATCATACTGACTAAAAAACCAAATAAAATCAGATAGCCAATGACACCAAAATTACTTAACGTAAATAGAAAAGCATTATGTGTCCCCAGCGGTTTCCATGAGGCCACAAAAGGCTCCATACCGACTTTAATATGTTGAGGATCAGATAACCATTTAGCAAAAAACTCATGCCAAATTCGTTCTCTTCCTGTAAATAAATCAACAGTATCCGATTCCGCACATAAGTAAAATAACAATGGTCCCAATGCAGCTACTCCGACAAAACCAAACAGCCAAACTTTCGAACGTTGCAAGAAACGTTTTGGTAAAAGATTATCCACCAGAATAAAACCAACTAAAATGGCAAAAGAGGTTTTGGATTGACTGACCCATGTACCTAAAACACCACCAATGTATACAGGTAAAAGCAGCAGGTTAAAAACCTTATTTCTATATGCTTTGATCAAACTACTGGCCATCATTGTTGAAAACATCAACGTTGCACCAATCGTATTGGTATTAATCCAAATACTTTCTAGTTTATTTGATTCTTTAAAAATTTCGTCTGCTGGAATCAACTGTGGCAACTCCACGGACATCCGATACAAAGTCGCACTCAAAGCAACTAAAGAGACAATTAATAAAAGCGTTTGATCCACACGGTCAAAGACACAAACTTTAAAACAAAGGACCAACAAAATAATTAAAGGAATCATTGTATCTGTTTGCATTGTGCTATGACGGATTGATTCCGTAAAGTGAAACAAGAGCCAGGTGGCTAGCGCCAACGCTACGGTCAGCCAGTCAATAAATTTTAATTTCGTACAATTTAATAGCAGTACAAGTATTACTGCTATTAATAATAAAATTGAACTATTGGCATACATATATTTTGTGACTGGCGCATCAATTCCTACGACCCACATCGTATACGAGCCGATCATTGTAACTAATAAAATAAGTCGACCGATTCTATTCAATACTTTTCCCATATTCAAACCTCATTCCATGAATGAATCACTAGTCGTTTATTCGATAAATATATGCCCCGTTCTGATCAGGTCCATATAATTTTTCAAAATGAATCGTTGGTGTGTCTAACGGTTCTAATGGTTTATAAACGACCGCATATTTAATCCCATATTCTTTTAATTTTTCTGGAGATAAACGAGCAATAATCGCATCTTTTTGCATCAACTCTAAAACAGGGGTCTGATTTCCTACTTCAACATTGATGTGCGCATAGCGATTATAAATAAATGTGTCTTTTCCTTTTGGATCTAATGGTTTCCAAGCCTCTAAGTCAGGTGTAAAAGCAACACCGTTAAATGTATGCACACCTAACATTGGCAAATAGCCATACATCAAGCGTTCGCCCACCCACAATTGGTTGGGGTCTTTTTTGTTAATTTCTTCCACTTCTACCGCTAATTTTTTACCATAGACAGCAGAAACGCCACGAGAAATTGGATTTACAAAGGCTCCAGAAACCATAATGATTCCTAATAAGACAAGGACAAATAACGTGCGCCAACGTTTAAATAAAGCAACAATTAAAACGGTAGCGACAACTAAGACACCAATGATGTCCATTCGTGTAACGTATAACCGTAAATTGCCCGTATATAAAACAAAGAAATACAGAACAACATTTAATCCTAGCGCCCCTAACCAGGCCATCATTGGAATTTTTGCTTGGCGATTCCATAAATAATCGATGAACCATAAACTCAACAACACAGCTGCAAACCCGAAGGATAACATCGCCCGTTGTTCTGGCACATAAGACCACAATGTCAACTTAGCAAAAATGGTTGGAAATTGCACGCTCATCCAAACTAAGTTAAATAAACAATACACGAATAAGACAAAACCGTAAATGTTTTCTTTGATTTTTTTATAAAAAATAAATGGTGAGAGCGGCAAAATAACAAAAAATAATTGATAAAAACTACTGATTTCCGAATTATTGGAATATGGAACATCTTGAAACGGCATTTTCCAATTTGTTAAAAATAACAAAATATCGCGTTTAGGCATATCGCCACCTAAACTTACCCGTTTTCCTGGATAAGCGGTATCCATTACTGCTTTTAAGGAATCCAATGAGCCATATAGCGATCCGCCAACAATAATCGCCGTCATCAAGAGTGCCCCACCTATCAGGACCCCATCCCACTTATCCAACTTAATTTTTTTACGAAATTCTAAAAAGAATAAAATTAAAAATAATAAAATCAAATAACCAAGTGGTACTTGTAACGCAGGATAAATAACTAAAACAAATCCTGAGGCCATAATAACAGCCGTTATCGCACAAATGACACGACGTCGAACACTACTATGATAATAGAAATAATTATAAATTCCCACTAAAAAACCTAAGCCAAAAAATACTAAATCTCCAACTGGCGAGACAAACCACCATTGAAGGGCCGAAGAAAACGGAATCCAAACACTTGCTAACAAAGCTAAATATTTATTCCGCCGTGTGACGATCAAGCCAATTTCAAAAGAAAATAAAATTAAGCCAATTAATTTAAGATTCCAATACCACGATAAGCCATATTCTTTGCCTAATAGTACATAGCCCCACGTAAAAGGTTTCGCTAACGTGGCCAAATTCCACGCTGGGGAATTATAGCCTACCACCATGTCTTGCCCATTTAACGTAATCACATCATTATGTGTTTTCAAACCTGTTTGTGTTTGTGAGAGGCTAAATGGGGTTTGAACGAGCCATTCATCCGAGCGAACACCTCTTGGTTCACCAGCAATTAATGAACTTTTTTGACCATCCGCATATTCAGAAACATACGCATCCCACATGTTTAATGAACTACCATGGACTTTAAAGGCGACCAGTAAAATAAAAATGACTGCCGCTAGCAGATAGCGCCAGCGTAACAAATGATCAACCAAGCGAGCACTCTGCTCAGCTTGGTTGCGTAATGGTTGTTTTTCTTTTCTTGTAGTTAGTTGTTGTTCCATCTTTTCGCTCCATTTCGTCATCCGCAATTGCATCTAGTCAATTCGTAATGAAAAGTTGGGAATATCCCTTGTCAGATTAGGATTATAAAATGGATCATTTTCAATTAAAGGTCCCCATTTTTCTTCCATCATCACTTTTTCTTGTTCAAAACGTTTTTTCTTTTTGCCTTTATCATCATATCCACGAGTTTGAGATTCAAAATGATAAAGCTCTGCTTCATGAAGCCAGACATTGTCACGTCCTAAAGCTTGGACTTTCAAGCATAAATCAACATCATTGAAAGCTACGGTAAACGCTTCTTCAAAACCACCAACTGCATCAAAATCTGCTTTTTTCATAAGTAAGCATGCGGCAGTTACTGCTGAATAATTAACATTAATAGCTAACCGACCAAAATAGCCTAAGTCACCATGGGGATAACCATAATGACCATGTCCAGCAACACCACCTAATCCTAAAATAACGCCTGCGTGTTGGACCGTATTATTTGGATACAATAATTTCGCACCTACACAGCCAATCCGTTCTTGCTGAGCAAATGAAACCATCAAGGTTAACCAATTCTCTGTAATCACTTCGGTATCATTATTTAAAAATAATAAATACTCTCCGTGCGCTTTTTTTCGCTGCACGATTGTTAATAGTTGAGAAATTGAATGGAATATCGATTGATTCAACGAAAAAGCGGCCAGGTAATTGTTGTTCAAATTCTGCATATAATTCGTGCATTTTTGGATCTGTACTTCCATTATCAGCCATAATAATCTCGTAATTTTGGTAGGTTGTTTTTTCAATAATCGATGAAACACAACGTTGTACGTCTTTATAGCCATTTTTAGTTGGAATAATAATTGAGACTAACTTTTCAGATTCAATGTCATAATAAACATCGTATAAGCCATTCGCCGCCCCATGCGTTGCATGACCATTAATACCTCGACGAACGAGCGCATCTTGCACGGCTCTTAGCCCCGCTTCAAAAGCATAACCTTTGGAGCCCTGATCCACTGCTGTTGAGGTTGGCAGCATCCGCCAATAGTAAAGAACTTTTGGAATATGTGTGATGCGTTCTTTTGTCGTTTTTTCAGTAAATCTTAAGACTAAATCGTAGTCTTGAGAACCTTCGTAACCTTTTCGAAAGCCGCCAATTTCTTCTAGAATACTCCGACGATACACGCCTAAATGCGAAATGTAATTGGTTCCTAAAAGTAAATCAGGTGACCAATCTGGTTTAAAGGCTGGATCAGAACGATTTCCATCCATGTCAATCTTATCTTCATCACTATAAATTAAATCCAGTTCTGGGTTTTCATTCAGCACTTTAACCACTTCATAAAAAGCATTGATCGCTAATTCATCATCGTTGTCTAGTAAGGCGACAAATTCTCCGGTAGCAATCGCTAAAGCAGAGTTGGTTGCTTCGGAAATATGACCATTTTGTTCACGAAAGACGACCCGAATTCGCTCATCCAATTGCTGGTACTCTGTTAAAATCTTTTTGACATTAGGATCTGTTGAGGCATCATCGGCCATACATAATTCCCAGTTAGTATAGACTTGATTCAAAATAGAATCAATGCACAACCGAAGCCATTTTTCTTCAACATTATACACTGGCATCGCAATGGAAATTTTAGGCTGATAATGAAATGTTGCGATTTCTTGCGTCATCGCTTCTATGTCTAGTACTTCATTTCTAGCTAACCAGTTAGGATACGAAGCTTGATTTCTCAGTTTCTCAATTTTCGCTCGTTGAATGGTATGAGAAATACCATTTTTAGCCATATACTTAAATCCTTTTTTGGCTTTTATCCAAAGACGAGTTACTTTATCTTCTGTCCCTGGAATCACTGGATATTTTTTATTCAAGGGAAAATCCACCGTTACAACATGTGCTGATGATTGAAAATGAAAAGGGAGTACTTTTTTTTGTTTAATTCCTTCAAGTGTAACAACAAAGCCAGCTTCAATCGCAGGCTCTGTTTGATAAATTTGATTAACATCTTCACGTAAAACGCGCTGAATGTTATAAGCGGACACTTGGTTTTCATTATTAATTGTGAAAGTTGGGCTTTCTTTAGTGATTGTATCCAACGCCCAACCTGTAATGGTTAAATTATTTGTTGTTTTGTCGCGATAGATACTATCAAAGATCACCTTAATGTCTTCATTCATGTGCATTCTCCTTATAGATGTTTCGGATTTCGGTAGGGATCAACTAAAGCTTCCGCGGTCCATTTTTCCGCAAGTTCTTTATAAGATCCTTTTTTATCATGGTTTTGCATTTTTTCGTCTGCTTTCAAAATTGCATAGGACACATATACATTTCGTTTACCAGCGCTAGCAAATTGTAACGATAAATCGACACCCATCCATTCTTTTCCTAAGCTTTCGTTAATTCCTTCTAAATTTAGGTAAAGTTGTTTGTTGAATAGTAAGCAGTCTTCAGTTGCTGCTTGAATATTTCTTGGTAAAGCAATTCTGTAATAGTAACCTAAGCTTTTACCAGGGGTGCCTTTTTCGGGATAAAGTAATCGACCTTTGTCTGTATCAACTGATACTCCCACCGTTTCCACGCGATAGCGTGCGTCAACTACGCGGCCAGTCACTAAACCAGAGGTCTCTTGTTGACCAATGTTCATTAACTCTTTTAACCAATCATTTTTCGTTGGTACCAATCCAGCATTTAATAAAGCCACATATTCTCCCTTAGCAGCTTGAATCATGCCATGACGAGTTTCTGTTGAAACATAACGAAGACGGTCATTTTGGATATTTATTTGATTCTCGAAGCGTGCAGGCAATAGAATTTCATAATTTGTATAGGCAGTTTTTTCTAATAATTGACGTAAGTAACTACTCATATTCTCTGTATCATTCGTAATAATCAATGATACCATCGGCACATGATCATAAAGATAGTTAATTTTATAGGAACCATAAAATTCGGCAATCTCTACTTGTGCTTTTAAGCCACGGCGTTCCGTTGCCGCTTGGACCGCTTTTTGACCAGCTACATAGGCGTAACCTTTGCTTTCAGGGTTTAGAGCAGTCGATGATTCAATGGCACGCCAATGATACATCATACCAGGAATATGCTTGATTTTCGTTGCTTGTTCCGTTGCTCGTAATACGAAATCATAGTCTTGAGCGCCGTTATATGCTGAGTTCAGTCCGCCTACTTTTTCTAATAAATCACGTTTCACAACAACAAAGTGTGTAATGTAATTATGGTTTAAAATCAGTTCTGGATTCCAGTCCGATTTGTAAAACGCGTTGAAGCGACGACCATTTTCTGTAATTTTATCTTCATCAGTATAAAGAAAATCAATCGTTGGGTCTGTGTTTAAAGCTTTGACCACTTCATATAATGCTTGTGGCGCTAATTCATCATCGTTATCCATGAAACCAACAAAATCGCCAGTAGCAATCGACAAAGCTGAGTTAGTTGCTTCTGAAATATGTCCGTTTTCTTCGCGATAAATAACTTTGATTCGTTGATCTAGTTCTTTATATTTTTCTAGCATGGGCTTAATATGTTCGCTTGGCGATGCATCATCTGCTAAACATAACTCCCAATTTTCATAGTACTGATTTTGTAAAGAAGAAACGCACGCTGCAAGCCATTTTTCTTCGACATTATAAACAGGCACAGCGACAGAAATTTTAGGCTGAAATTGGAACGTTTTAATTTCCGCTAAAACTGCCTCCACGTCAACAGGGGCTTCTGCTTTTTCTTGTCGTTTAAAGTACCACTTCACTGAGCCCATCAAACCACGTGTCTGAATCGAACGCCATGCTCGATCAAATTTTGTGCCTGGTTGAACCATGTTTGGACGCTCCACCACGTATTGAACCTTCTGGCCTGATTTTGTGTCAATGTTTAGCGTGTAGGCTGGTAAATCTTCTGGATCTTTAATCGTAATGACAAAACCATAATCTTGATCGCCTTCTAATTCAAACATATCAATAACATCACGACGGTATTCTGTTTCCACCGTATAAGTGACTGATTCACTAGCTTCTGCAATGCTGAATCTTAGCGGATAATTTGTTTGTTTGTCATACGCCCACCCTCTGATAACAGAAACGTTATTTTCTACATCGCGAGCAATATCATCGATGGTTAAATTAATCATTTTATCAAATTTAGTTAACGTGATTCGTTTATATTTTCCAGTAGGCATAGGGGCAGTCTCCGTCTGTTTATTCATTTCTTCTAAAAATTGATTTCTTTCATCTAACAGTGCATGAATAAAGGTATTTTCACGTTCTGAATAGTTGCCTTCAAAGAAATAATCAATGTCTACTGTCAGGTCTTTGCCTGCCATTTGTGCATCGGTTACTTCGATTACAGGTACTTGCGTATCTAAGAAATAATAGATATTCTCTTGTACCAGAAAAGCATTCGTGGCTGCGACTGGGACTGTCTCGCCGTCTATCGTCATGGATAATTTAATAATTGCCCCCGTTAAACTTGGGAATAATTTTATCAGTTGGACGTCTTCTGGTATCTTCAGTTGGAACTGTTTTGTTTCAGGTTTTTGTAAATCAACTGGTTGATCCAACTCAGTCTCTTTTTCTTCGCCGCAATTAATTAAAATTATGAACGTTTTTTTCATTGTATGAATTTACTGGTGTCACTCGCTCTGGCTGTTCTACTGGTTCAGCAGTCAAGGCAAAAAAGTACTGATACACTTCGCCAAAGGGACGCGCTTTAAAAGCTGCTTGTACTTCTACAGGTAACGCTTCATACGTCGTAGGAATTTCGTTGTAGCCAACTTGATTAAATGTAAAATCTTCTTTGGCAATGTATAAACCAACTTCTACAAAAACTTTTTCAAATCCTTCTTGTAAATAGAATGATTTATGCGTAGCATCCAACAGCCCAGTTTCATTCCACGTTAAACGATTATTAAATAAATCAATTAAGACAGAATTATGCGCCAAATTAGGGAAAGTGATTAAGATTTGACCGCCTGGTTTTAAAAACGGTTTGACTTTTGCTAAGGCGCTTTGAGGATTCATTAAATGTTCCAACACATCTGCAAAAACGATATAATCAAACGTCTTACCAGCAAAGTATTCGACCCAATCATTTTCATCAATATTGCCATAAAAGGCATCTGTTGAAAATTGACTGACATGATCATAAAGTTCTTTGTCTAATTCAACAATTGAGACCTGGCACTTTTTTTCTTCCATCAAATAGCTAGTCATTCGCCCATTACCTGGACCAAATTCCAAGACATCACTATTTTCTTTGATTTGTGCTACGATTTTCCCAACACTGGTACTCTCGTCTGTTTCCATTTCAAAATCATACTTCATCTTTTGTCGTATCCTTCCATTTATGATCTAAGATGACAATTCCTTCTCCGGCATAACGACCGGTAATAAACATCGTCACGTATTTTGTTTTGTAGACTAATGGGACTGTTGCATGTTCCTCAAAGAAAGCAATATCAAAATAATATTCACCTGTTAATAATGACATTTTTTCATATTCTAAATAAAAAACATTCCGTCCTTTTTTCCAAGGAATTTGCACGCCATCTAACAACGTATTTAAGCCACAGACATAATGATTGTCCACTGTTCGAATAGCGACCCCACAAACAGGCTTCTTAATTTGGTCGTTTTTGACAGTATATTCAATTTTTACAATCACTTTTTCATCTTGCGTTACCATTTCTAATGGTTCATAATCCGCATTTAAAAGTTCCGCATGATCCACTTCAATAATATCTGGTGTTGGAGTTTCATCTTTCATGGTCGCTTCGCGGTCAACCGTTTTAATTGATTTCTTTTTCAAAAAGTTTTCGTAGTTGGTCGTCACGTCCATCGTATCTCCATATTCAACGACTTTCCCGTGTTGCAACCAAAAAGTTCTGTCACAAAAACGACGGATGGAGTTTACATCGTGAGAAACAAATAAAATTGTTTTACCAGAATTTTTAATTTCTGTAAATTTTTCCATACATTTTAATTGAAACTCTAAATCCCCGACAGCCAACGCTTCATCGACAATTAAAATATCGGGATCCACGTTAATGGCTACCGCAAAAGCCAAGCGGACAAACATACCACTAGAGTATGTCTTAACTGGTTGATACAAATGATCGCCGATGTCAGCAAAATCAATGACATCTTGGACACGCTCTTCCATCTCTTCTCGGGAAAAACCCAAGACCATTCCATTTAAGAAAATATTTTCATATCCTGAATATTCAGGGTTAAAACCTGAACCTAATTCAAGCAACGCTGAAATTTTCCCATTAATCACCATGGACCCGGAGGTTGGCGTTAATACTCCTGTAATAATTTTTAACATGGTTGATTTTCCAGAACCATTTTCGCCGACAAAGCCAATCATCTCGCCTTTTTTAATTTGCATCGTGACATCGTCTAACGCATAAAACAAATCGTGGTAAGATTTTTTGGTTGGACTAAGCGCTTCTTTAAACCGATCGGACGGCTTTTTATACATGTTGTATGTTTTGGTAATATGTTGGATATCGATTGCATATTCTGACATGTCGTTCTCTCCTTATAGTACATCTGAAAAATGTGGTTTTAAGCGTCTAAACACGGTTGAGCCAATTAATAGTAAAACAATAGTAACTCCCCAGAAATATAAGCTATATTGCCAATGTTCCCAGAACCATGCACCGCCTAAATAAGATTCGCGGTATCCTTGAACAATATAATATAATGGATTGATTTTTAAGATTGTCGCAATCATTCCAGTTGGTTGCCATAAAATTGGCAATGTCCACATAACTGTTTGCATAATGATATTGATAAATTGCATAATATCAGGTAAAAATGGTTGTGTTGAAGCAGTAATCCACGTAATTGCTGTTAAAAAGACTAATAAACAAGCTAAGTAGTAAATTAATTGCAAACTGTACAGACTTGGGTAATAACCGTTAGCTGTAGTAATTACAAAACCAATTAGAATGAAAAACAAGTGGGTGTACAAGTTCGATAAAATTTTAGACGTTGGTAAAATTTGTACATTAAACACGACTTTTTTAACTAAATAACTATATTCACGAAACACATTCGTGGCTGATAATAACGAATCTGAAAAGAAGAACCAAGGTACCATCCCTGTTACTAAATAGACAATGAATGGCATATTGTCGCCAGCTCTAGAACGAAGGCCTACAGAAAAGACAAACCAATACGTCAAAACAGTTACTAATGGCGTTAAAAACGCCCAGACAATTCCTAGTGCTGAACCAGCATACTTGGCCTTAAAATCATTAAATGAAAATTGTAATAACAATTTTTTGTTCTGAAAAATATTCTTGAAAATTGAAAATGTTTCTTTAAACATATACTTATTCCTTCCGTAATAAACTATTTTTATCTAAAATTTTTTGGATACAAAAATGCCATTTTAAACAACATTTCTATTTTATCGATAAACGCCTAGCTTTTCAATAGTAGACCCCTTTTTATAAAGAAAAATTTAACTGATTTCGCTATATTAAAAAATCTTGTCCAATTTTTAGGAGATTATGCTACAATAATGGAGGTCTTGCATTTTTTTGCACGGAAATTATTTTTGAGAGAAGGGAAATTATGGTTCTTTTTATTATTTACGTATTTCTGTCTTCTGCTGGTCTGGTCTTATTTAAACTAGGTTCTAGCAGTTTGAACATCCAACTCCAACAAACAATCTTTTCAATGAATATCTCACTTATATCTTTATTAGGTTTATTTTGTTATTTAATTAGTTTTATTTTATGGATGTTAATTATTAGTCGTTCCGATGTTTCTTACATTGTTCCTTTAGGCGTTGCCTGTACAAACATCGCTATTTTAATTGCTTCAAATCTTATTCTAAAAGAGACAATCACAACGAATGCCCTTATTGGTGCTGTGGTTATTATTGTCGGCATTGTGATTATGAATCTTAAATAAAAAAGATCGCTATTCATTGAGCTGACCCTTAAATATTAGACTTTCAGGTCCAACTTTTAAGGGTCACTACACATTAGCGATCTTTTTTATTTTCTTCAGATTTCATGATAGATAATTCTTGCAATAATGTTTTAATGCGATTTTCGTGTTTTGAAATCAACACAGAATTTTTAATTTCCATGATTAAAAGGACAATCACCGCAGCTGATAATAAAAAGTTTGATGTTGTTTCAAACCCAAAGGCCATTGCTAACCATTCTGCCACATGCGGGAAAATAGCAAAAATAATTAAGACAATTGAGATTAATAACCAAATCAAAGCATTTTTTAGGAGAAAATATTTTTATTAATTCCTCGAATAATGTATAAGAAAAAGCCAATTGCAAATAAAAATAAAGCTAGCCATAACACGGTTGGTAGCATTAATCTCCCTCCTTCATAAAGGCAGCAATCAGAATTGCTGAGCCGACTTCCAGCATATACTTCACAGAAGCCAATGCACGAATCGAAGAAACACCACCAAGCCGTTCCATCATATTGACAGGTCTTTCAACAATCACAAAGCGTTTTTTAATTAAGTGAACAATCGATTCTGGCTCGGGATAATTTGTCGGATAACGCTTTGCAAAAAAAGCAATCACTTTCCGATTTCCCGCTCGATAACCAGAAGTCACATCATAAATTGTTTTACCAGAAGCCATTCGAATACAAAAGGATAACAAACGAATACCAAAACGGCGCATTTTCGTACTTTGAAAAGACGCTTCGTTTCCAGGAATGAAACGAGAGCCAATCGAAAAATCACATTTACCCTCTGCTAATGGTTCCAGTAAAATAGGTAAACTATTGATATCATGTTGACCATCACCATCAAACTGAACCGCCACATCATACTCATTTTCTAAGGCATATTTATAGCCGGTCTGTACCGCCCCGCCAATACCTAAATTCAACACTAAATGAATGGCATTAATTTGGTTGACTTCTAAAATTTGTTTGGTTCCATCTGTCGAGCCATCATTAATTACCACATAATCCAATTCATGTTGAAAATGCGTAACTTCCTGTTTAAATGTTTCAATGGAAGCAATCGTCCGCAAAATGTTTTCTTCCTCATTGTAAGCAGGAATGATTAAAAGTACCTTCATAAAGAGAAACACCTTTCCACTTTTTCTCTAACAAAACCCCTCACTTACACAAAACAATTTATTGTTGAACATTTTCTAACATTTGTGCTAAGGCTTCTTGCCAAGTAGGAATTTTAAAGCCTAACGCTTCTGTTTTACTTAAATCCATGACAGAATATTGTGGTCTTTGCGCCTTTTGTGGAAATTGAGTTGAATCCACTGGCAGTACTTCCACTTCAGTATCTTTTAAAATTTCTTTAGCAAACTGATACCAGCTACAGCTGTTTTCATTAGACAAATGATAAACACCAAATGGCGCTTTTTCTGCAATAACAAATGCCATAAATTCGGCTAACGTTCTTGTCCAAGTTGGGCGGCCAAACTGATCGTCCACTACCGTTAGTTGGTCTCTTGTTTCCGCTAATTTTTGCATGGTAAAGACAAAGTTATGACCGTATTGACCAAATACCCATGATGTTCGAATAATATAATAATCGTCCAGGATTTCTTGGACCGCTTGTTCACCTAATAACTTCGTCCGACCATACTCATTTAAAGGATTCGGTTGATCATCAATCGCATAGACGCCTTCTTTTTTAGTTCCATCAAAAATATAATCTGTACTTACGTAAACAAGTGTCGCCCCCACTGCTTTAGCAGCTTCTGCAACATGACGTGTGCCATCTACATTCACTTTTTCATCTAATTCCTTGCCTTCGTCTTCTGCTTTATCAACAGCTGTATAAGCAGCACAATGATAAATGACGCTTGGTTGAATTTCTTTCACTTTTGCCAACGTACTATCCGCATCAGTAATATCTAATTCTGTGGAATCCGTTGAAACATACTCAATTCCTTGTTCGTCTAATAGGTGACGTAATTCTGTGCCCAATTGGCCATTTCCACCAGTAATTAAAATCATTTTTTTCGCTCCTTCTTGAAAAAAAGGCAGGGCAAAGTAGCTTTTGTACTTTGCCATCGCCTTTCGACTGTTATCTCACATGTCAGAAAAAATTACTGACCATTTTGTGCATATTTTGCTTCAACAGCTTCTTTATCTGCACGCCACCAGTCTTCATTTTCTGTATACCACTTGATTGTTTCTGCCAAGCCTTCACGGAAATTCGTGAATTCTGGTTCCCAACCTAATTCTTCGCGTAATCTGGTTGAGTCAATCGCATAACGTAAGTCATGTCCTACACGATCGTTGACATGCTCATAGGCATCAACAGGTTGTCCCATTAATTCTAAAATTAATTCCATCACTGTTTTATTGTCTTCTTCACCATCGGCTCCAATTAAATATGTTTCGCCAATTTGCCCTTTTGTTAAAATTGCCCAAACAGCCGAAGAATGGTCGTTTGTATGAATCCAGTCACGAACATTTTTACCAGCACCATAAAGTTTTGGTGTAATACCGCTTAAGACATTGGTAATTTGACGAGGAATAAATTTTTCAATATGTTGATATGGCCCATAGTTATTTGAACAATTTGAAATTGTTGCTTGTAAGTTGAAAGAACGAACCCACGCTTTGACTAACAAGTCAGATCCTGCTTTTGTTGAAGAATAAGGACTTGAAGGATTGTAAGGCGTTTCGGCAGTGAATTTTTCCCCTTCGCCTTCTCCATGTCCTGGTAAATCTTCTCTTAAAGGTAAATCACCATAAACTTCATCAGTCGATACATGGTGGTAACGAACATTGTTTTTACGGCAAGCTTCGATCAATGTGTACGTCCCAATCAGATTGGTTTGTACAAATGGGAATGGGTCGTTTAATGAGTTGTCGTTATGCGATTCAGCAGCATAGTGAACGACCGCATCTGTTTCAGCAACTAAACGATTAACTAATTCAGCATCAGCGATATCTCCTACGACTAATTCCACGCGATCACTTGGTAGACCTTCAAGATTTTTTTCATTTCCTGCATACGTTAATTTATCTAATACAGTTACATGAACTTCTGGATGATTCTTTACAACATAATGAACAAAATTTGAGCCGATAAAACCAGCTCCACCTGTTACGATGATTTTTTTCATAATTGAAACTCTCCTACTTTTTTCTTAAATTTCGCCATAGATAAACGGATTTTCCGCTTCAAATTCTTTTAAGGTTGGATGTTTTTGATCCTTTTCTGACGTAATCGCTTTTTCTGGCGCAATTGGCCAATCAATAGCTAACGCTGGATCGTTAAAAGCAATACCGCCGTCTGCTGCCGCATTGTAGTAATTGTCACATTTGTACATAAAGTTCACGTTCGGTGTCAAAGTGACAAAACCATGAGCAAAACCTTTTGGTACTAAAAGCTGACGGTGATTATGTTCTGATAAAATGTAGCCTTCCCATTGGCCATAGGTTGGACTCCCTTTACGAATATCAACAATCACATCTAATACCGCACCTGTTACAACGCGAATTAGTTTTGTTTGCGCAGCTTCGCCTTTTTGAAAATGCAATCCACGCAAGACACCTGCTTCTGTTGATAATGAATGATTATCTTGGACAAAATCAAAGTCTAATCCATGTTCTGCAAATTTAGCTTTGGAATAACTTTCTGTAAAAAAGCCACGATGATCACCGAAAACATCCATTTCGATAATTTTGACATCTTGTAATTTTGTATCAATAACTTTCACGTTTCTTCGCTCCTATTCTGCTGCTAAACGTAGCAAGTATTGGCCGTAGCCATTTTTCTTCAATGGTTGTGCCAATTCTACCAATTGTTCTTTTGTAATATAGCCCATTCGATAAGCAATTTCTTCCAAACAAGCGACTTTTAAATTTTGACGTTTTTCAATTGTTTCAATAAATGTTGACGCTTCTAATAAGGATTCGTGTGTGCCTGTATCTAACCAAGCAAAGCCACGGCCCATTACCTCAACAGAAAGTTTATTTTTTTCAAGGTAGACTTTATTAACGTCTGTTATTTCTAATTCCCCACGTTCTGACGGTTTGATCCCTTTCGCAATTTCAACCACTTCATTGTCGTAAAAATACAAACCTGTCACTGCGTAATTTGACTTCGGTTGTGCTGGTTTTTCTTCAATAGAAAGCGCCCGCATCTCTTCATCAAATTCTACCACGCCGAAACGTTCTGGATCATTTACATGGTAGCCAAAGACTGTTGCCCCTGACTCTTTAGAAGCTGCTCGTTGCAACATTTTTGATAAGCCGCCACCATAATAAATATTGTCCCCTAAAACTAAGCAGACACTATCATCACCAATAAATTCTTCACCAATAATAAATGCTTGCGCCAAACCATCTGGGCTTTCTTGTACCGCGTATTCGATATGAATGCCTAAATCATGGCCATCGCCGAATAAGCTTTCAAAACGTGGTGTATCTTCTGGTGTAGAGATAATCAAAATTTCATTAATTCCCGCCAACATTAACGTTGACATTGGGTAATAAATCATTGGTTTGTCGTAAATTGGCATTAATTGTTTTGATGTTGCTTTTGTTAGCGGATATAAGCGTGTCCCGCTTCCGCCTGCTAAAATAATTCCTTTCATGAACAATCTCCTTAAATACTTCTATTTTTAGTTTCTATAAAACCAAATATCCTTCCCTATTATCGCATTAAGCATAGGGTTTGTCATGTTTTTTACGTAAATTTTACAAATCTGTAAAAGTTTAGCGTTGTTCCTTTAAACGCTGATGTAAAGCTTTTAATAAATTCACACGCCAATTTAATTTTTGTTGGAAACTTGTTTTGGTAATAATAGGGCTGACATTCGCTCCATGTCTTCGGTAAAGCACTAATGGTTCTTTAATGAAACCCGTTTGCTTTTTCCGTGCAGCTAATAAGCCAATCCACATATCATGCATAGGAACTTCTGGCGGAATGGGTAAAATGACGTTTTTCATCTCTTGACGAAAGGCCATACCTGCCCCAATATAGCCACTTTTTATCGCATTTCGCCAAAACCCTGGTTTGATTTTTCGAAACTTAAAATAAGAGGGATTGGTAACTTGTAAATCCGCATCAACAATTTTCAAGTCACTAATAACCACTTGGATGTCAGGGTGCGTTTCAAAATATTCTGTCACTGTCGTTACTTTATTTGGCAACCAAACGTCATCTTGATCTGCTAAAAATATCACTTCGCCTTTCGTATGCGTAAGCGCAAATGCAAAATTAGCAATCACTCCTTGCCCTGGACCTTGTAACAATTGAATTTGGGGATAATTCGCTGCATACGTCCTCAAAATTTCCAACGTATGATCAGTAGAACCATCATCTGAAATAATTAGTTCATCTTCTTCACTGACTTGTAAAAGAATACTATCTAATTGTTCCGCGAGATATTTTTCTCCATTATATGTCGCAATACAAACTGAGATCATAGATTATCCTTTCATTAACTTGAGAAATTCTGCCAATGTTTGCCGCCAAATTTGGCGATTTTTGACAGTTAAAAATTGCTTACTACTGCGTAAAAATAAATGGCGTCGATGATGGGAAAACTTTTCTTGATCATATCGACGATAAAATAACGTTTCTGCTTCAATAATAGAGCGATAACGTTGAGGACTCATTGTACGATAATCTAAAACAGACAATTCTTGTTTTAGGTGGATTGGTAAGACTTCAATCTTTTTATTGGCTTGATTTAATTGATAAAAGAACCAATGGTCTAAATAGTCCAAAGGAAATTCTTCCGAAAATTCTTCCAACCAGCGCAGTGTTTCTGCCGTAATGACTGTACCAGAATTGATAGCCATCAACGGTTGGTTGGCTATACCTGCTGTTGGCTTTGCTCCTTTAAGTCCAACGTATTGATCACTATACACTGGCGAAATTTGTTGTCCATTTGCATCTACAATTGGAACATAGACTGCCACAGTCGGATCTAACGGCATGATGATCAACGTATCAAAATAAGAAGCTGGCACTTCTGTGTCTTGGTCAAGGAGCAACAATAATTCACATTGATTCGCTTGACTAAAAGCAATCGCTTCATTATAAGCGGTCGCTAGGCCTGGATTATCAGGATTATGTCGATAAGTAACATTTTGTTGTAAAAATAATGCATCTTCTTGAGGAAGTGGACTGTTGTCATAAATAAATAAGTGCAATTCGGGATGATTTACAACTTCTTTTAATAACAAATAATTTGGCGCATCAGCCATTTTCATTTGATATAAGACGATGACTACCGCTAATCTTTGACTCATTAAAAGAACCTCCAGCCCCATTTGTTAAAAAATTTCCCCATTGATTGCATAAAGATTTTAAACAATTTTCGACTTTTATGGGCGCCCTTTTCATACATGTGAACAACCGTTTCAAAAGGCGTATAGAGAATCCGATAGCCTGCTTTGCCAAAGCGTAAACATAAATCGTTGTCTTCAAAGTACATGAAAAAACGTTCATCGAACCCACCAATTTCAACGAATTTTTCACGATCAATCAACATAAAACAGCCTGAGCCCATTTTAATATCCGTTGTTTCTGTATCCGACAAATCGCGACATTCATAAATGCTCAAACGTTTATCAAAAATTTTCTTTACAAATTGAAAGGGAATAAAACGTAACATATAATCGAAGACATCTAATTTTTGACGAACTAAATATTGCGTCGTGCCATCTTCATTTAACACTTTAGGGCTAACGACTGCAATGTTCTTATCTATTTTGATACGGTCTAATAGACGATCAAGCACGTCTTTAGTAACCAAAACATCGGGATTAAAAATAATTGCATACTTTGTCGAAGCATTGAATAACACTTGATTATGACCATGACCAAACCCTTGATTTTCTTCAGCGCGATGGATAGTAATAAATGGTTCATATGTTGTTAATTTTTCAAGATACGCTGTTTCAGAATGATTGTCATAGATATGAATATCATAGATACTATCAGTACCCAATTCGGCTTTTAATTGGTTTAGTACATTAAAAATGTAACGACTATTATAAGTGACAATCGAGATTGTTACCATTTCTTGCATGCTCATTTCTCCTTACTACTGAAACATCGTCTTAAAAAAAAAGCATATGTTTCACACATATACTTTTTTAAGTTTAATGGAATTATATCATAGGTTTACGCTCTCGCAAAGCAACCTAAAGATTTCTTTACTTTCTCTTAGAATGCTTGCCAAGTCGCTTTTTCATTTGCTCCTGACGATATTCACGATTCCCTAAAATCCGTAACAAATACATCAACGGTTGATGTCCTTCGCCAACTAGACCGATTAGTTCAATGAATAGTTCTAAGCCAATTAAACAAAAGACAATTAATAAAATTGATGCTACTGTACTTGAATAGCTGAACAATAAAGAGACAAAGGAAAAAACTAACGCTAATGCATAAATAGTCATGACCGCCCCTTTATGGGTAAAACCTAAAGATAACAAGCGGTGATGCAAATGCATTTTATCTGCTGAGGAAATGGGCTTCTTGTTCAATAGCCGTCGAATAATTGCATAAACCGTATCCGTAATAGGCACACCTAAAATCACCATTGGCGTAATTACCGTAATAAACGTAGCATTTTTCAAGCCCTGTAACGACATTACTGCAATCATAAACCCGAGGAATAACGCCCCGGTATCTCCTAGAAATATTTTAGCCGGATAAAAATTGTATGGGAAAAATCCCGCAATGCTCGCAACTAAAATAAAAATAACAATTGGAATATAGACCGTTTTAGCATGTAGGAAAAAATACCCTGTAATACCAATCGTGGTTAATCCAATAATGGATACGCCTGATGCTAAACCATCCAAACCATCAATTAAATTTACTGCATTCGTAATCGCTAAAATCCACAATAAAGTTAGTGGTAAACTAAACCAGCGCAAATCAATCATTCCAACAACTGGCAACGTCACAAAATCTATCCGAATTCCAGCAACAAAATAAATAACTAATGCTGCTAACAAAATACCGATTGTTTTTTTCATTGGAGTAATCTCTTTAATATCATCAATGAGGCCTGTCAAAACAACCATTCCACCAGCCAAAATAATCGGCCAAATATAATCTTGTGGGATAATCGAACGAAAAATCAATAAACATGAACTAGCAAAAGCAATGTAGATTGCAAGTCCTCCTGCTGTAGGCATATTTTTGGTATTGATTCGTCGCTCTCCTGGTGCATCATAGGCGCCAATCCGAAACGCTAGAAGCTTAACAAGTGGTGTTAATAGCAAAGATAAGATAAATGTCATAAATAAACGTATCAAAACTTCATAAATAAATAGTGACATAGTCGAACCCACTTTCTTCTCGTTCAGGGTATATTATACCGTAAACTGAAGCATTTACAAGCTGAAACATGTGTTCTGGCAACGGTTTAGACTTTTTTAAAGAAATCCATTTATTTTTTCTTTTTAAACCATCTAAACAAGCGTTGTTCAAAACTTGGTTGTTTTTTTTCTTTATCTCCAGATAAGTATTCATCGACGACAGCGTTGACAATTGCTCCTAAAATAATAATCGTGGCAGCAAAATTCAGCCATAACATCAAGATGATAAAACTCCCGATGATTTGATAACTTGCGATTCTAGAACTAAAATATTTTACGTACAAACCAAAAATTTGTGATAATAGCATCCAACCGACTGTCGAAAAAATAGCCCCTGGCAAAATAGAACGTAACGATAATTTCCGATTAGGAACGACCGCATAAATCAAACACATAATCACTAATAAAACAACGGTCGTTAACGGCCATTTTAACGCTTGGAAAGTATCGATCACAGACGTTGAGTAATGGAAAATTGGTTGCAGTAATTCAATAATGTACTGACCCAGACCTAAAATTACTACTACACCAACAATCGCTACCATAAATAACAAAATAACTAAAAATGAGACCACTCTTACGAGAATAAAATTTTTCCTTTGTTCGACACCAAAAGCTTTATTCATCGCATTTTGTAGTGCATTAATACTTTGACTGGCACTCCAAAATGCTGCTAAAGCGGAAACAGAAAGCAACCCGCCTGAACGTTGAGTCAGTAGTGAACGAATCGCTGGTTCTAAGTTCTTATAAACATCTTTCGGAATCGCCTCTGCAATATAAGGCAACACAGAATTAGGGTCGATTCTTAAATAAGGTAAGACATTACCTACCGCAATCAGTAATGGAAACAGCGAGAGTAATAAATAATAGGCAACAACCACTGAGCTGTTGCCTATTTCGGCTGTGACCATGTGACTTTGCGTTGTCTCAATAAAACGCATCAAAGATTGATTCTTTTGATGTTGTCGAGAAACTTCATCACACACTCTCCTTATTAATAAGTCAATTCTTCGCCTTGTGACGTTAAGATTCTTGGACCTTCTTTCGTAATCGCTAATGAATGTTCATATTGACAACTTAGACCGCCATCTTCAGTATAAGCAGTCCAACCATTTGGGTCCATTTTCATGCGCCAAGTTCCTGTGTTAACCATTGGCTCAATGGTAATAACCATTCCCTCTTTTAAACGTAGTCCTTTACCTGCTTCACCATAGTGAGGAATCATTGGACTTTCATGAATAGTTGGGCCAATGCCATGACCTACAAAGTCGCGAACTACCCCGTAGCCTTCTCCTTCTACATACGTTTGAATTGCATGACCAATATCGCCAATTCTATTTCCTACTTGTGCTTGTTCAATCCCAAGATATAGCGCTTTTTTGGTTACTTCCATCAAGCGATCAATTTCAGGTGTTGATTCACCCACGACATAAGACCAGCATGAATCAGAGATTGCGCCCTTTAAGTCGACACACATATCTACTTTGATTAGGTCGCCATCTTTTAATACTTTTTTACGAGGAAATCCGTGGCAAATTTCGTCGTTGATACTACAACAAGTAGCATATTTGTAACCTTCATAGCCAATTTGAGCCGCCACGCCACCATGACTTTCAATAAAGTCTCTCACAAATACTTCAATATCCCAGCTTGTAATGCCAGGTTTAATAAACGTCCGTAAATGACGGTGAACATCCGCTAATAATTCCCCTGATTCATCCATCATTTCAATTTCTCGTGGTGATTTTAATGTAATCATACTATCTCTCCTAAACTTGTTTCATTCAAATTATTTTATCACATTTTTTGCAAAAAAGATTGTTCAAACACCAATTTTCAAAAAGTCCCTTAATAAAAGCACTCGCTAGTCTTTTATAAGAAATGCGCATCTGCTATAATAAGTGACAGAATTGTATGAGGGGGAAGAAAGTTTATGACGTTAGCTAAAATTGTGTATGCAAGCATGACTGGGAATACAGAAGAAATTGCCGACATTGTTGCAGAAGCATTTGAAGATTTAGAATTAGAGGTCGAAATTGATGAGTGTACGCAAGTCGATGCCGCTGATTTTGAAGAGGCCGATATCTGTGTAGTAGCTACATATACGTATGGCGATGGCGATTTACCTGATGAAATTGTCGACTTTTATGAAGACTTACAAGAGATTGATTTATCAGGAAAAATCTTCGGCGTTTGTGGTTCAGGAGACACGTTTTATGATGATTTTTGTAAATCGGTGGACGACTTCGAAGCAGTCTTTACTCAAATTGGGGCAAAAAAAGGCGCCGACAGCGTTAAAGTTGATTTAGCCGCTGAAGAAGACGACATCCAACGTTTAGAAGAATTTGCGAAAAAATTAGCAACTGCCGCAGAATAACTACGTTGAAATAAATAAAAAAAACACCAGAAAAAAATGGCTAGTTCCCATTTTTCTCTGGTGTTTTGATATTCCTAATTTAAAAATAAAATACTGTAATTTAATGCTGCCGCAAAAGTAACCCAAAGAATATAAGGAATCATCAACCAGCCACGCGTTATTAATTTATAACGCAAGTAGTCCCACTGTTGAACTATTAATAATAGCCATAACAATGAGATATCAATCACAGATAATAAATTATTTTGTAAAGAAAAAAGAAAAATGTCCAGAAAAAGTTCGCAATAAATTGTAAAATAAATAGCGTAATCATCCGTTTTTTCTGTTGTTTATTTGGATGAACTAAGATGAAATAAAAAGTAATGCCCATAAAAATATACAACACCAACCACACTGGTCCAAATAACCAGCCTGGCGGAGCAAAACTTGGTAATCTCAACGCTTGATAATATTCTCTCGCATTTACTGAAAATAAGCCCGACAAGAGCCCTAGTCCGGTAATTCCTACAATACTTAGCCATAAACGCTTATCTTTCACTCGGTTCATGTTTTTTGCCCCTTTCTATTTCTCTTCTTTACTGTAGCATGGTTGCGAATAATCTACCATTAATACACTTAACAAAAAAAGACCGTTCTTTTAAGAAACAGTCTTTTGCTGTAACCTCACAGAAGTTATCAGCATGAGGTTACACTTTTTTTAATTTTTATAGGTCAATATCAATTGGTTCATCTCGTTCAAGAATTGCTTCAATACTATCTTTCATTAAATGAATGATTTGTTCTTCTGAAGGATGGATAATTCCAGAAGTCATCAATGCAGCCACACCAGTAGCGACCACCCATGTTCCCATGTGTAAAGAGTCAATTTGAACATCGTTTAAATTAGCATACTCAGGATCAGCTTTTACCGCTTCAGTAAAATAGTGATAAGAGAATTCTTGCATTTTTTTGCCGCCACCATATTCTTCTAAATAAAGCGCACGGTATAACTTACTTTCACTTGTCGCAAAATGAATATAGTTTAAAGCCAAATCAACAATTGTATTCCCAGTATGTTTTACTGGAAAGACTTCTTTCGCTAAGTATTTATGAATTTTTTGGAATAAAGCATCGCGTAAATCATCCATGTTTTTAAATTCCAAATAAATCGGTTGGGTGGAACATTTCATTTTATTAGCAATATTACGTGCAGTGAACTTCGAAAATCCTTCAGTGGCGACTACTTCATAGGCAGCTGTTAAAATCTGCTCTTTCGTAATGGTTTTTTTTCTTGCCATAATTCCCTATCCCCTTTATTCATTCATATACAACGCTTCCAAATAAATGCTTATGGTTATTGTAACACGATTTTTCTATTATGCAAAATTAGAACAACTCTTTGTACAAAAGTTCACTGAGCGGGAGCACGACAACTTTTACCCCAACTTAAAATAACAGTTGATAAAGGCTTTATTTCGTTGAGTTCCCTGCTCTTCCGTGTTATGATATGAGCAGTCATTACCCATGAAAATGAAGGAGGAATCACGAATGACCTTAGAGAATTTTAATGAAAATCTAAAGAAATATGCACGTTTAATTGCTGAAACGGGTGTCAATGTTCAGGACAATCATACGGTTGTTTTACAAATCAGTGTTGATCAAGCGCCCCTTGCCCGCTTAATTACGGAAGAAGCTTATCGCTTAGGTGCGGCCGAAGTAATTGTTCAATGGAGCGACGAAACCATTCAACGTGAATTTTTAGCTCATGCTGCAACTGATCGTATTGAAAATGTTCCTCAATATAAAATTGATCAAACCGATGATTGGATTGCCAAAGGCGCAAGCCGAATTAGCGTGGTTTCTTCTAATCCTGATGCATTAGCTGGCGTGGATGCACAACGTGTAGCAGCTTTCCAAGCGGCTAATGGGAAAGCATTGGTCAACCTACGAAAAGCAACGCAAGCCAACAAAGTAAGTTGGACTGTTGTAGCTGCTGCTAGTGAAGGCTGGGCAGCTAAAGTCTTTCCAGAATTAGCAACAAGTGAAGAACAAGTTGATGCACTTTGGAATGAAATTTTCAAAACAACACGAATTTATGAAGAAAACCCAGTCATTGCTTGGAATATCCATGATAAAAAATTACAAGAAAAAGCGGCTGAATTAAACGAACAACAATTTACTGCTTTACACTACACAGCTCCTGGGACAGATTTAACGATTGGTTTGCCTAAAAACCATTTATGGGAAGGCGCTGGTAGTTATAACGCTCGTGGGGAAGAATTCATGGCTAATATGCCAACAGAAGAAGTTTTCACCGCCCCAGATAGTCGCCGCGTTGATGGTTATGTTTCTAGTACAAAACCACTAAGTTATGCTGGCACAATCATTTCGGGAATGAAATTTACATTTAAAGATGGAAAAGTTGTTGACTTCTCAGCTGAACAAGGCGAAGAAGCATTGAAAAATCTCTTAGCTATTGATGAAGGTGCCAAACACTTAGGAGAAGTTGCTTTAGTACCAGACCCTTCACCAATTTCACAATCCGGTTTGATTTTTTATAATACATTGTTTGATGAAAATGCCTCTAATCATTTAGCCTTTGGTTCAGCCTATGCCTTCAACTTACAAGGCGGCACGGAGATGAGCGAAGAAGAATTAGCTGAAGCTGGTTTAAATCGTAGCCAAACACATGTGGACTTTATGGTAGGATCTGACAAAATGAATATTGACGGCATTAAGGAAGACGGGACGATTGTTCCAGTTTTTAGAAATGGCGATTGGGCATAGTCTACCAAATGTTGAAACCAAAGTTTTTAGCTCCAAGAAATAAGAAGAAACTGCTTTTATTCAGTAGGTTCTTTTAAAATTTAGAAAGTGAGGCCTAAGTTGCAGCGATTTAGGCCTCACTTTCTTATGCTAAAAAATCAATTGCATTCGAAGGACCTTTAACGTTATAATTAAATTGAAAGCGGATTCTTTTACACGATATAAGTTTACTTTTAAATAAAAGAATTTTTTCAAAAAAGTAGAATTGGAGAATTAACATGGGATTATTTGATGGATTATTAGGGAATGCAACACAAAATAACAATGAAACAGCTGAAAAAGAATTACGGGATGTTTTAATCCCTAACGAAAAAGTAGATATGGCCTTCACTTTAGTAAGAGATTTAATTGTCTTTACAGATAAACGCTTAATTTTAGTCGATAAACAAGGAATTACAGGTAAAAAAGTTGATTATAAATCGATTCCCTACAAATCTATTTCACGCTTTTCTGTTGAAACTAGTGGACATTTCGACCTAGATGCAGAACTAAAGATATGGATTTCAAGTGCTGAGTTACCTTCAGTAAGTCTTCAATTTAGAAAAGATAAAGATATTGTTGCTATTCAACAAGCCTTAGCAGCTGCTGTGTTATCTTGAATCCACAAAAAAAGACAGGGAAGCGACCAACTTTCCTGTCTTTTTAATTTTAGATAAAATAAAAAAGGCTTCTCAGCCTTGATACGTTCCTTATTCAATCAGACACATGGCGGCACTTGCTTAGTGCTGCTTCCTTCCGGATCTGACACAATTCACTAGCCCGCCATTGTCCTAGCCTTTCGGCAAAACCTAGTATAACGTATTTTTATTCTTTTGACTAGTCTTTCTTTTGATTTTTTAAAAGTTTCTCTTCTTTTTTCTTTGCCCGTAACTTTTTAAAGAACTGAACTAGCAATAAGCGACACTCTTCTTCTAAAACGCCTGCTTCGACATAGGCCACATGATTGAAGCGTTCATCTTCTAATAAATTCATCAATGTGCCAGCAGTGCCTGCTTTAGGATCGGTTGCGCCATAATAAACTTCTGGAATTCGTGCTAAAAGCATCGCCCCACTACACATTGGACAAGGCTCTAAAGTTACAAATAATTGGGTTTCTTCTAGACGCCAATTTTCTATCCCGCGACACGCTTCTTGGATTGCATACATTTCTGCATGCGCCGTTGCTTCTTGCCGTGCTTCTCTCAGATTATGCCCGCGGCCAATAATTTCCCCTTGCCGAACAATTACAGCTCCAATAGGCACCTCAGCCAAACCTTCTGCTTTTTTCGCTTCTGCAATGGCTTCTCGCATAAAAAATTCTTTTTCTTCTTGTGTTAACGTTGTTTCTTTTTTTCCCAATTAATTTCCACCTTTCGGCTTTTTCCCACTAAACTTCTGTCTTGCTTCATGGTACAATAAATCAGTGAGGTGTGTCTATGATTATTGAAAATTTATCTCAGCTTTATCCCAAAGGCTATTTATCAAAAACAATTGGTTCCGAAGCCACCTATTCAATTCCTGTTGACGACCAATTTTTCATTGTGAATAAAGCTTTCTTAAGTATTAAAGAACAGCATTTGTTGGAAGCGCTTTTCCCGATTTCTGAAAACCCAACAATTACTGGTAACCATCCTTGGTTCAGTTACTTATTTCAACAGGCAAAATTACCTGCCGAAGGGACCTTTCGTATGTTGCAAATTCAAACGAATGTCACAAAAGAATTACAAGCTGAATGGCAATTTAATTTAACAAAGATGTTTCCAGATACAGTTGATTGTTTCAGTCCAAGTAATAATATGTATATTTTAGTTGAAGAACAGTCAAAAAATACCTTTCAACAAGAAGAAATTCAAGGGATCTTTTTAACATTAGATACAGACTTTGATTGCACTAGTGCTGTATTTGTTGGCAATTTTTATTCCTCTGAAGACATTCTCCGGCGTTGTTTCCATGAAGAACAACGTATTTTTTCAGAAGAACTTAATTCCTCTAGTCGGACGACTGTTTTTAGTTTAACTGATGTTGCCCTCCACTATTTTACCAAGGAAGCCATGAGCCAAAATGTACTTGTTGAGTATTATCGTCGTTTATTAAATAAAGACACCGATATTCAGCCAATCATCAGCGCTTTATGGAAAAATCAAGGCAATATCAGCTCCACTGCAAAAGATTTATTTATGCATCGAAATACTTTACACTATCGGTTGGAAAAGTTTTTTGAACAAACTGGCTTATCTTTAAAAAAATGGATGATTTAATCTTTTGTTATTTGTTATTAAGAAAGTAGTACGTCCATTTTTTACTCGTATGTTTTTTATTCCCAATTAGAAAGTAGGCGTTCCAATGAAAATTACCGCATATGTCGCTAGTGCATTTAGTAAAAACCACGAAGGTGGCAACAAAGCAGGCGTTGTTTTTATGACACAGCCCTTAACGAGAACCCAAAAAATGGCCATCGCTAAAGAACTAGGATTTGCAGAAACTGCTTTTATTTCAGACTCAAAGATTGCTGATTTCCGCCTTGAATATTTTACACCAAAAGAAGAAGTCGACTTATGTGGCCACGCGACAATTGGCGCTTTCACCATCATGAACCACTTAAATAAATTATTGCAAACAGCATATACAATCGAAACGAACAGCGGTTTGCTCGCAATCACGGCTAACGGTGAACAACTATTTATGGAACAAACTGTCCCAACTTTTTATGATACGCTCACTTTAGAAGAATTGAGCGGCTGCTTTGATTTAAACGCAGTGGCAACTGCTTTTCCTATCCAGATTGTGTCAACGGGCCTAAAAGATATTTTGGTTCCCATTAAAAATGCGCAATTATTACAGGATTTACAACCAAACTTTGAAAAAATTAAGTTACTTAGTCAAAAGTATGGAGTTATTGGGATGCATCTTTTTGCTTTGTCTGAAGAAAATATCATTTGTAGGAATTTTGCACCCCTTTATGACATCGATGAAGAAGCCGCTACTGGTACATCAAATGGTGCGTTAGCTTGTTATCTGTACCATCACCAAATTTTACAAAAAACCAATTACACCTTTGCCCAAGGTTATACCTTAAACGCTCCTTCAGAAGTCTTAGTGCGTTTGAACACTACACCTCAAAAGACAATTGATCAAGTTCTAGTTGGTGGCAGAGGCTATTATGTTGAAACAAAAGAATTATTTTTATAAAAAAAGATGGCCTAGGCCATCTTTTTTACTTCATTGCATCTTCAATAAATGTGAAAAAGCGTTCTTTTAAAGAATCTGTATTGTCTTTAACTTTTTCGCCATATTCAGCTAATTTTGAACCGCCATCTTTCACACGATCCACAACATTTAAAACAGAATCTAATTCATCATCAGATAAATCATCGACAATCGATAATAATTTTTGGTTTCCATCAAATTTATCGTCTACAAACTTTTTAACTTTATAACGATTGGAAACATGAGATACCTTCTTAATAATTTTTTCAGAAGCGATGACTGCAACAGAGACACTTGCAACTGCAGCAATGCTTAAACCGATACCAATTTTTGTTGATGCTTTCATTTCCTTCAGCTCCTCTGTTATTTTCTACTTTAATCATAACATATTATTACTTTTATGCGTAATAGAAAGACCTTTACTAGCACTTAGTCTCGTCGGTTATTGCCACCAAATAAAATAACCAAACGTAAAAGTTGTAAAAAGGTCGAAAGCGCCGCTGCTACGTAGGTAAGTGCAGCTGCAAAAAGAACTTTTCTGGCCATTGGGACTTCTTCTTCTGTTAATAACCCACCTTCAGAAAGAATACTTAATGCACGTCTAGACGCATTAAACTCCACCGGTAAAGTCACCAATTGAAAAATCAAGGCTAATGAAAAAGCCAAAATTCCAATGTTGATTAATGTTTGATTCCAACTAAATAAAACACCAATCAAAATTAGTGGAAAGGAAATGGTTGAACCGATGTTGGCAACTGGAACAATAGCTGCACGAAGACGTAAAGGCACATAGTTCGTATGATCTTGTACCGCATGTCCGCATTCATGAGCCGCCACGCCAATAGCCGCGACCGATGTCGATTGAGCAGTGGCTTCGGATAAGCTCAACATTTTGTTTCCAGAATTATAATTGTCAGTTAAATCACCAGCAATTTGCTGAACTCCAACATCATTAATTTGTTCTTTTTGTAAAATATATTGTGCTGCCTGCGTGCCTGTAACATGTTTACTGCTTCGTACTTGATCATATTTACGAAAGGTACTGTTAACATATGCGGAGGCCGCACCAGAAATCGCAATTCCGATAATTACCAATATATAGGTTGGATCGATTCCAAAATAAAAGGGCATCATTGTCCTCTACCTCCATCTTTTTTTCTTTATTGTAGCATGATAGTGAAAAAAAGGGAGCGACAAACGTTGTCTTTTGTTTAAAAAAATGATGAATTTTTCAAGAAAGTGCCGAAACTAACAAAATTGTCACTCAATTAACGGAAAAAAATATGGCAAATTTCCTAAAAAAAAGGCATACTATTCCTTGAGGTGAGGAAAATGAAAACATTACTAAAAATATTAATTCCCATAGTCATTTTAGCCGGTGGTAGCTGGGGCGTTTATAATTACTATTACGGTGGAGAAGCCTATTATACACAAATCACAACATCTGGTGAAAAGAAAGATGAAAAAACAAATTCTGGTGAAGCAATGACCATTTATTACTATCAACAACCTGCGTTTAATAAAAACGGTGAAGAAAAAACCGTGGAATTAAACGAATCCCGTGATCAACCTTTGCGTATGAAAGCCTATCTAAAATTGAAAGTTAATCCCCGTAAAGGCGTGATCAGCTGGAATGAAGTGACAGAAAAAGAAGTCCCTGAAAAAAGCTTTAGAAAAATTAAAAATAAAAGAAAAAATC
>OIEK01000015.1_pt1 | contig 192487 bp, 168 predicted proteins | sample 1581821 | NCBI WGS metagenome assembly OIEK01 (sample SAMN03281017, study PRJEB24777) | human gut metagenome | isolation source: fecal sample PR221 from 1 month old male Chinese infant, caesarean... | reverse complement strand
CCGGAGTGGACGCATCACTGGTGTTCGGGTTGTCATGCCAATGGCACTGCCCGGTAGCTAAATGCGGAAGAGATAAGTGCTGAAAGCATCTAAGCACGAAACTTGCCCCGAGATGAGTTCTCCCTGAGACTTTAAGTCTCCTGAAGGAACGTTGAAGACGACGACGTTGATAGGCCGGGTGTGTAAGCGCAGCGATGCGTTGAGCTAACCGGTACTAATGAACCGTGAGGCTTAACCTTACAACGCCGAAGATGTTTTGGCGGATTGAGAAGATTTTCAGCTCTGATACAGATTAATCGATACGTTGGTGAGACGTGTTGATAAAACAGAATTTGCCTGGCGGCACTAGCGCGGTGGTCCCACCTGACCCCATGCCGAACTCAGAAGTGAAACGCCGTAGCGCCGATGGTAGTGTGGGGTCTCCCCATGTGAGAGTAGGGAACTGCCAGGCATCAAACAAGTGAAGAGCCCATCCTGCCGGATGGGCTTTTTGCGTTTCTGTCGTCCGGCCAGCGTGCCGGTATGTCTCCCCGGTGGCGCTGCGCTTACCGGGGCTACGGATCCGACACGGGGCTACGTCCCTGTGGCCGGACAAAGTGCGCAGCACCGCCTTTATTGCTTCGCAAAATAGCGTGACGAATGCTTGTGGCATGGTCAACCGGATAGTGAATTTACCGGATGATACAAGTCGGAAAATAATTATCAGCAGCTACGATTAATATTATTTCTTTATTTCAGCGCCATTATATTGTGCTCAGGTAAAATAATGATGCGGCCTCTTCCTCCCACAAAATAACGCGTTTACGCTTCAGAAAAAATATTTCCGTGACTGGATACTTCGCTTCCGGATGTATTGTGGCGAACGGTATGCTTCTTCCCTGTTTTTGTCTAAATGAGCTTTATCATTAACACTTTGTTAACTTGATCTGGTTTATATGGCAGCAAATTTGATATACAAAGGGGGATGATTGCCTGTATGGATGCTGCCCGAAATACCTTGCGAAACATAGACTGGTTCTCGGCTGGCAAATGAGAATAGAAATGAAAATCCTGCTTAACTGGTCGCCATTGCGCCAGCTCTTCACTTACATTCAGGAGCGCTTTACCTTTCTGGTGCTGCTCTGCTGGCCAGCGATTATCTGGTTGTTCTGTCGGGTCGGCGTGTGGCTCACCGATAACGTTTATGAACTGCTGGGAAAATCACCAGCCCAGTCCTTCACCGTGTATCTGCAGCCGTTTATGACCCCCGGCACGCTGCTGCGCATCTCCATCAGCTGGGTGGTGTTGCTGTTCATTCTCTTCAGTATGGCGATGGCCTTCACCTGGGGTTTACGTCGCTTTATGAATCGCCATAAATAAACCATTCGGCCGCCGTAAGTCGACGGCCCTTCTTAAGCCTTTATGCCATCTCACCAATAGTCTTACGAAAACGCAGCAACGCGATAGTAAAGAACACTCCGCCGATAGCCAGCAAGGTTAAGAACTGCGGCCAGACGATGGCGAAGCTGGCGCCTCGATACAATATCGCCTGCGCCAGGCTGACGAAGTGGGTGGTCGGCATGGTCAACATAATATCCTGTACCAGCTGCGGCATACTTTCTTGAGGCGTGGATCCGCCGGAGAGCATCTGCAGCGGAAGTAAGACCAGGATCATCAGCAGCCCCAGCTGCGGCATCGATCGGGCGAGGGTGCCCATAAAAATGCCGATTGAGGTCGTGGCGAACAGGCTGAGCGCCACCCCCAGCATAAACAGGGTAATCGACCCTTCAATGGGCACCTGCAAAATCCCCTGCACCATCAGCACCAGCGACAGCCCGGACACCACCAGCACCACCAGACCCATCGACCAGATCTTGGCCATCATGATTTCAAACGGCGTTACTGGCATCACCAACAAGTGCTCAATGGTGCCATGTTCCCGCTCGCGGATCAGCGCCGAACCGGTGAGGACAATGGCCAGCATGGTGATATTGTTGATGATCGCCATCACCGCGCCAAAGCGCTCCTGCTCAAGGTTAGGATTAAAACGCATCCTGACCGCCAGCTCTACCGGCAGCACGCTGTTATCCCGATAGCGGGCGATAAAACTGTTTACTTCGCCGGTGATAATATTCTGGATGTAACCGTTGCCGGTAAAGGCCTGACTCATGCGCGTGGCGTCGACGTTGACCTGGATTTCCGGCTGCCGATCGGCCAGTACATCGCGCTGGAAGTTAGGCGGGATGTTGATGGCGAACGTGTAGCGCCCGGCATCCAGCCCGGCGTCCATCTCATCAGCGGTGATCAGCTCCGGCTCAAGAAACCAGGGACGGTAAAAAGCGTTAATAATGCGTGAGGAGAGCTGTGATTTATCCATATCAGCAACCGCGATCGGCGCCAGGTGCAGCGAACCGGGCATCACCGTGGCCGAGGAGTACACCGACACGGTAAACGCAAACACGATCAGCGCCAGCATCGCTTTATCACCGAGCAGGCTGCGCAGCTCTTTGACGCCAAGATTATAAATATTGCGTAATCCGCGCATCATCCCTCCTGTTTCTTCAGCAGCAGCACGCTCAACCCGAGCACCAGCGGCACCGCAATCAGTAGCGGAATGAATGAGCCCCACAAATCGCTAATATTCAGCGCTTTCGAAAAGGTCCCGCGGGCGATAGTCAGGAAGTGGCTGGTCGGGTAGATTTGCCCAATCCAGCGCCCGGGACCTTCCAGCGAGGCCACCGGATCGATCATTCCGGAAAACTGGGTTGCCGGGATCAGCGTAATAATCGCGGTACCGAAAATGCGGCGATTTGGCTCTTCATAAAGGTTGAGATCAGCAGCCCCAGACCAGTGGCGATGGTGACATACAGCAGCGCCGCCAGGGTCAGCGTCAGGAAACTTCCCCTTATGCGCGACGCCAAAGACAAAGACCGACAGCGCGCACAGCAGGAAGAAGTTAAACATCCCCAGTACGATGTAAGGCAGCTGCTTGCCGAGCAGGAATTCGCTGCGGGTGGTTGGCGTCACGTACAAGTTGATAATCGATCCGAGCTCTTTCTCACGCACTACGCTCAGGGCGCTGAGCATCGCGGGGATCATCATCAGCAGCAGCGGGATCACCGCCGGGACGATGGCCGGCAGGCTCTTCACATCTGGATTGTAGCGATAGCGGGTCTCGATGGAGATGAGCGAGGTATCGCGCTGCGGGCTGCTCTGCCGGCCGGCCATCTCCTGCAGCCAGGCCAGATGCATCGCCTGTACGTAGCCGCGCACGGTTTCCGCGCGGTTGGGCATCGCGCCGTCCACCCACACGCCGATTTGCACCGGCGTGCCGCGGGCGATATCGCGACCAAAGTTCGGCGGGATCTCTATTGCCACCGCCAGCTCGCCATCGCGCATCCGGCGGTCCAGTTCGTCATAGCTGTGCAGCGGCGCCTGCTCGATAAAGTAGCGTGAACCGGCTATGTTCTGCGACCAGCCCTGGCTGCTGAGGGTTTGATCGCGGTCGAGGACGGCAAAGCGCAGATCCTCAACGTCCATGCTGATCCCATACCCCATGATAAACATCAGGATCACCGTCCCCAGCAGCGCCAGCGTCGATCGTACCGGATCGCGGCGCAGCTCCAGCGCCTCGCGGCGGCTATAGCTAAACAGCCGGCGAAGACTGAAGGCCTGCCGTGGAGCCGTATGTCCGGAATGCGATGCCACAGCAGACGTGGGTTCTTCTGGTACTGGAGAGGACGGCTGGGCCTCTTTAAGCCAGGCGATAAACGCCTCTTCCAGGCTGTTTGAACCGCGCTGCTCGACCAGCGCCTGCGGCGTATCGCTGGCCAGCACTTTGCCGGCGTGCATCAGGGAGATACGATCGCAGCGTTCCGCCTCATTCATAAAGTGGGTGGAGATAAAAATGGTCACCTGATCCTGCCGCGCGAGGTCTACCATCAGCTGCCAGAACATATCCCGCGCCACCGGGTCGACGCCGGAGGTCGGCTCGTCGAGGATCAGCATCTCCGGGCGATGGATGACCGCCACCGCTAACGACAGGCGCTGACGGATCCCCAGCGGCAGATCGGCGGGAAGCGCGTCTTCAACCTCGGTCAGCATAAAGCGCTCGCACATTTCCGCCACCCGGCCGGGGATTTCGCCGTCCGGAATATGGAACAGGCGGGCGTGCAGCTCGAGGTTTTGCCGGACGGTCAGCTCGCTATAGAGCGAGAAGGCCTGCGACATATAGCCCACCCGCTGGCGGGTGGCGATATCCTTCGGGTCGACCGGCTGGCCGAACAGCCAGGCTTCACCTTCGCTGGCGGGCAGCAGGCCGGTGAGCATCTTCATGGTGGTGGATTTGCCGCAGCCGTTGGAGCCGAGGAAGCCGAAGATTTCACCGCGGGCGATGCGGAAATTAACGTGGTCGACGGCAACAAAGTTGCCGAAGCGCATGGTCAGGCCGCGCGCTTCGATGGCGATCTCTTCCTCACGGCTGTCGCGCGGTGGGATAACTACCGCCCTATGCGCCTGACGCTGTGCTTCTGGCAGCAGGGCGATAAACGCCTGCTCCAGGGTCTGGCTGCCGGTCTGGGCTTTGAGCTCTGCGGCGCTGCCGGTCGCCAGCACCTCGCCGGCGTTCATCGCCACCAGCCAGTCAAAGCGCTCGGCCTCTTCCATGTAGGCGGTGGCCACCAGCACGCTCATCGCCGGCTGGCGCTGGCGAATACTGTCGATAAGCTCCCAGAACTGCGCCCGGGAGAGGGGATCGACGCCGGTGGTCGGTTCATCAAGGATCAGCAGCTGCGGATCGTGGATCAGCGCGCAGCACAGGCCGAGCTTTTGCTTCATCCCACCGGAGAGTTTTCCGGCGGGGCGATCGCGAAACGGCGCCAGCCCGGTACTCTGCAGCAGCTCGTTGATGCGCAGTTCGCGCTCGGCTTTATCGTGGCCGAACAGGCGGGCGAAGAAGTCGACGTTTTCATACACCGAGAGAGTGTGATAGAGGTTTTTCCCCAGCCCCTGCGGCATCCACGCGATTTTCGGACACACCTCGCGGCGGTGATGCACATCGCGCATATCGCCGCCAAGCACCATCACGTTCCCCTGCTCGATGATCCGCGCCCCGGCGATCAGCGAAAGCAGGCTCGATTTGCCGACGCCGTCCGGGCCAATCAGGCCAACCATACGCCGTGCCGGGATCGCCAGACTGATATCGCGCAGCGCGATGGTGGCGCCAAACTGCTGACCAACGTGTTCCAGCAGGGCGACGGGGGGCGAGGTATCCTGCGGCGTTAGTTTCATTGCGGCAACCTCACCGCCAGGGCTTCAGGCCAGGGTTGTTGTTTATCCAGCCGTACGTAAGCCATACCGGGCAGGCCAGTTTTGACATACTCCAGGTGCTGCGCCAGCAGCTCCGGCGGGATACGCGCTTTGACGCGGAACATTAGCTTAAGGCGCTCGTCGCTGGTCTCGACCGTTTTCGGCGTGAACTGGGCGACGCTGGCGACAAAGCTGATATTGGCCGGGATCACCAGATCCGGCGCGGCATCAAGGACCAAGCGCGCTTCGCTGCCGAGCGCCAGCAGACCTGCCTGTTCGGTGGGCAGAAAAAAGGTCATATAGACATCGGCGAGATCGACCATGTTCAGTACCCGGCCACCGGCGGCCAGGACTTCGCCTGGCTCAGCGACGCGATACTGAATGCGGCCGTCGCGGGGGGCTTTCAGCTCGCTATCGTCAATATCGGCGAGGATCCGCCGCTCGGTCGCCTGGGAGGCTTCGACGCGGGTTTGCGCCTGAATAATGCTGGTGCGGGCAGCTTCGATGGCGGCGCGGGCGGCGGAGACCTGGGCTTTCGCCGATTCCAGCGCCGCGCGGGCGCTCTCTGCGGCCGCGCGATCGTCATCCAGCTGCTGGGCAGAGACGGCGCCACGCTGGGAGAGGGTGTTGGAGCGAACATGGCGTTTCGCCGTGGAATCCAGCTCCGCCTGGCGCTGCTTCACTACCGCTTCGCTGGCGCGCATTTCACTTTGTCGCTGATCGAGCAAGGCTCTGGCGGCCAGGACCGCGCTTTCCGCCTCCTTGATTTGCGCGGCGGCTTCAAGACGCTGCTCGTTCAGTACCCGGGTATCCATTCTCGCCAGCACCTCTCCCTGGTGCACGAACTGACCCTCTTTGACCAGAATGGTGTCGATACGCCCGGCGATTTTACTGGCAATATCGACTTCGGTGGCTTCGATTCGGCCGTTGCTGCTGGCAAACCCCGCCGGGAGTCCCGGCGGGCGCAGCAGCCACCATGCGGCGGCGGCGAGCACCACCAGTAAGCCGACAAAATACCCTGCCCAACGTTTCTTTATTTTGTCCATACGCGACTCGCTTGATTCCCTGTGCTGAGTGGTGCGCGTGTTTCCTCCGGCGGGCGGAGCGTCCTTCTTGCGAAGGACGAAAAAGTGGAGGGAGGGCCGCTGACGCCGCGCTCTGCCGCGCCGATGCGCAGCCGCTCGCTGGGCTACTTATGTGGTCATCATCAGCGATCCTGGCCTTAATGAAACACGCATAGTGAGAGCTACCGTTAACGCGATAGTAACAGCCGGGGCGATATTGTCCATACGAAAGACAGGGTCTTGTCGGCGTGTTAACAAAATTATCCGCACAGGGAGTATTTCACCATCTCAGAACAGCACCGGCAGACCCAGCCCGCGCTTCACCTCATGCAGCGTCTGCTGCGTCAGCTGGTGGGCACGTTCGCTGCCCTGGCGCAGCAGCTCAAGCAGCATCCCTTTATCCTGAATATAGGTAGCCCGGCGTTCGCGGATTGGCGCCAGTAGCGCCTGCAGGCAGGTTTCCAGTTCATTCTTACACTGGCGATCGCCCAGCCCGCCGCGCTGATAGTGGGCTTTCATCTCTGCCACCCGCGCCTTATCGCTGTGGAATGCATCGAGATAGGTAAACACCACGTTGCCCTCGACATGTCCCGGATCGCTGACTCTCAGGTGCGTCGGGTCGGTATACATCGCGCTGACCGCGTGGTGGATCTCCTCCTCTGTGGCCGATAACGTCAGCGTATTGCCCAGCGATTTCGACATTTTGGCGTTGCCATCGACGCCCGGCAGGCGACTCACTTCGCTGAGTAGCGCCTTGCAGTGGCGCAGCACCGGCTCGCCGGTGAGGCTATTCATCTTGTGGACGATCTCGTTGGTCTGCTCAATCATCGGTAGCTGATCGTCGCCCACCGGCACCAGTTCGGCCTTGAACGCGGTGATATCGGCCGCCTGGCTAATCGGATAGGCAAGAAAACCCACCGGCAGCGAGCGGGCGAATCCCTTCTGGGCAATCTCATTTTTGACCGTCGGATTACGTTCTACGCGGGCGACGGTGACGATATTCATATACAGCGCGCTGAGCTCCGCCAGCGCCGGCAGGGCGGACTGCAGGCAAATAGTGGTGAGCCTGGGGTCGATGCCGACGGCCAGATAATCGGCCATGACTTCGAGGATATGGTGGCTGATTTTTTGCGGATTGCTGCCGTTGTCCGTGAGCCCTTGCAGGTCGGCGATCAGGATAAATTGCTGGTGGTTATGCTGCAGCGCGACGCGCTGGCGCAGCGAGCCGACGTAGTGGCCAAGATGCAGCTGGCCGGTCGGGCGGTCGCCGGTGAGGATGGTTTGTGGATGGTTCATCAGGGACTCCTTATCAGACTGTTCAGCCGAAAGACGTCCTGAAAACACCAAAGCCGCCTTCCGGCGGCTTTGAAAATGGAAACGTGTATCGTGCCGCCTGTTATGCAGGCAGCCACCAACGGCGGGGATAGGTAACGATAACGTTTCTGTTCATAGGGAGTATCCTGCCACGGAAGGGGCTGGAGGCGCAATCAAAAATCACATACTTTTCCTGATGTTATTTATGTGATTGTTTTTCGGTAAATAACGAAGCGGGAAAAATATATTTTCTCTGCGACCCGATCATTATTCTGGAACAACAAACTATGTTGCATTTTTTTTGTGAAAAAGCTCACGCCACAGGATTATAGTATTATTATCCATATTTATAGCTGGATATTACCTGTCTGCTGTTACAGCTTGTGTTTATTCTCTTCTAAATTATTAACATTATTACAATTTCTATCTATTTTTCCGCTTTGCGTCATACCCCTGTCTGACTACAACGTATTGAGGCTAATTATTATGCATAAACGTCTGGTCGTTAATATTTTTTCATCATTGCTGTTGGGGGCTGCGCTTATTTCCGCGCCGGTATATGCGGCGGAAAAAACCGTAGTCAATATTTCAAAAGTGGACGGCATGCCATGGTTTAACCGGATGGGGGAAGGGGTAGTCCAGGCCGGGAAAGAGTTTAACCTCAACGCCTCCCAGGTAGGGCCGTCCAGCACCGATGCGCCGCAGCAGGTGAAAATTATTGAGGACCTGATTGCACGTAAAGTGGATGCCATCACTATCGTGCCTAACGATGCCAACGTGCTGGAGCCGGTATTCAAAAAAGCCCGTGACGCCGGCATCGTGGTACTGACCAACGAATCGCCCGGGCAGCCGAGCGCCAACTGGGATGTGGAGATCATCGATAACGAGAAGTTCGCTGCTGAATACGTGGAGCATATGGCCAAGCGGATGGGTGGCAAAGGCGGCTACGTTATCTATGTCGGTAGCCTTACGGTACCGCAGCACAACCTGTGGGCCGATCTGCTGGTGAAATACCAAAAAGAACATTACCCGGACATGCATGAAGTCACCCGCCGAATGCCGGTGGCGGAAAGTGTTGATGATTCCCGCCGTACCACGCTCGATCTGATGAAAACTTACCCGGATCTGAAAGCGGTGGTCTCTTTTGGTTCGAATGGCCCGATTGGCGCGGGGCGCGCGGTGAAAGAGAAGCGTGCGAAAAATAAAGTCGCGGTCTACGGGATGATGATCCCCTCGCAGGCGGCTTCTCTTATTAAGAGCGGCGATATTACCGAAGGGATCACCTACGATCCGGCGACAGCCGGCTATGCCCTCGCGGCCGTCGCCAGCACCCTACTGAACGGCAAAACCATTGAGCCGGGATTTGAACTGAAAGAGCTCGGTAAAGCGGAAGTCGATAGCGACAAGCATATTATCCGCTTCCATAAAGTGCTGCTGGTAAATAAAGACAATATTGATTCGCTCTACTAATCCACCTTCCGGGGCGCCTGCCGCCCCGGCTTAACCAGCCAGGGGATGCTATGGAACCTTTCCTTTCCCTTCGACACGTCAGCAAAACCTTCCACGCGAACCGCGCGCTCAATGATATCAGCATCGACTTTATGCCCGGAGAAGTGCACTGCCTGGCCGGGCAGAATGGTTGCGGGAAGTCGACGTTGATCAAAATTATCTCTGGCGTCTATCGCCCGGATGAGGGCGCAGCGATGACGCTGGGCGGCAAGACGTGGCCCAAACTGACGCCAGCGGCCTCTGTCGCCCATGGGATCCAGGTGATTTATCAGGATCTGTCGCTGTTTCCCAATCTCAGCGTGTGGGAGAACATTGCTATAAACCACTATCATCGCGGCGTGCTGGTGAGGCGCAGCGAACTGCGACGCAGTGCGGAGCAGGCGATGCGCAGTATTAACGTCTCGCTGCCGCTGGATGCCGCCGTGGAATCGCTCTCCATCGCTCGCTGTCAGCTGGTGGCTATCTGCCGCGCGCTGGCGCAGGATGCCCGGCTTATCATTATGGATGAACCCACGGCCTCATTGACCCATCAGGAAGTGGAGGGACTATTGCATGTGGTGCGCCAGCTGCGTGAGAGGGGGATCTGCATCGTCTTCGTAAGCCACCGTCTGGAAGAGGTCATGGCCGTATCGGACCGCATCAGCGTGCTGAAGGATGGCAATCTGGTCGGCACCATGCCGGCGGCAGAGGTAACCACCCGCCGGCTCGGTTTTCTGATGACGGGCCAGGAGTTTGACTATCAGGTGCGCGATCTGTGGCAGGGGCAGGGCAGTACGCCGGTGCTGGAGGTGCGCAATCTCAGCCGCAAGGGGGAATATCATAACGTCTCCCTGAAGGTCGAAGCCGGAGAAGTGGTGTCGATAGTCGGCCTGTTGGGCGCCGGGCGAACAGAGCTGTGCCTGAGCCTTTTCGGCATGACCCGCCCTGACAGCGGCGAGATCCTGATAAATGGCCAGCCGGTGCGGTTGCGTAGCAATCAGGACGCTATCCGCCACGGTATCGGCTATGTCTCCGAGGACCGTATGTCGCGCGGCCTGGTGATGAGTCAGTCGATTGAAAACAACATTATCAGCACCGTGTTTCATAAAGTGAAAGGCGCTTGCGGACTATTGAGTGATAGTAAAGCTCAGCAGCTGGTCGCAAGAATGGTCAACGCGTTGACCATTAAGGCGCCGGATACGCATCTGCCGGTGAATACCCTCTCCGGTGGTAATGCCCAGCGCGTTTCTATCGCCAAATGGCTGGCGATCTCTCCTAAGCTGCTGATCCTCGATAGCCCAACCGTGGGGGTGGATATCGCAAACAAAGCCGGGATCTATCATATCATCAGCGATTTGGCTGCCCATGGTATCGCCGTGCTGATGATTTGCGACGAGATCGAAGAGGCGTGGTACCAGAGTCATCGCATCCTGGTGATGAAGCAGGGCGAGTTGACCCATAGCTTCCTGCCGGACAGCAGTACCCAGCAGCAGATAGCGGAGGTGGTCAATGGCTAATCTGTTGAAACGACATGAATTCTGGTTAGGCATGTTCATTATTGCGCTGTGCCTGCTGCTGGGCTGGCGCAGTGAGGAATTTTTCACTTTCGGCAATATTTACGACCTCGCTAATAACTATGCGATGCTGACCATTCTCGCCTGTGGTCTGTTCGTGGTGCTGATCGCCGGCGGGATTGATATCTCCTTCCCGGCTATGACCATTATCGCCCAGTACGGCATGGTGGTGATGCTGCAAAAAGTAGGCGGCAACTTCGCGGTGGCTTTTGTGCTTGCCGGCGGCATCGGCGTGCTGCTGGGGCTGGTGAACGCGCTGTTGGTTAATCGTCTGCGGGTGCCCTCGATCATTATCACCATTTCTACGCTCAACATTTTCTACGGTTTGCTGCTGTGGTTAAGCAAAGGTGTCTGGCTCTACGACTTCCCTCCGTGGTTTGAAAAGGGGGTTATGCTGTTCAAATATACCGATGCCGATGGTTACGATTACGGCCTGGGGCTGCCGCTGCTGACGATGATCGTCGTGGTGCTGTTGACCGCGTTTATCATGAATTTCACCACCGTTGGCCGCAAGATCTATGCCATGGGCGGCAACCGGGAATCCGCCAGCCGCGTCGGCTTCAGCGTGCTCCGCCTGCAGCTGTTCGTTTATGGCTATATGGGGCTAATGTCGGGGGCCGCAGGTGTCGTGCAGGCGTGGACAGTGATGACCGTTGCGCCGGATTCACTGCTGGGCTATGAGCTGACGGTGCTGGCGGCGGTGGTGCTGGGCGGCACCAGCCTGATTGGCGGGCGCGGAACTCTCACCGGTACGCTGCTGGGGGTGATTTTACTGGCGGTGATGCAGAACGGCCTGAACCTGCTAGGGGTCTCCTCCTACTGGCAGACCCTGATCACTGGGGCGATCATCGTCGTCAGCATCAGCGTAACGGCATGGAGCCAGCATCAGAACCGGAGCTTGTTATGAAAAAATCGTGGCGCAACAACGTTGAGTTTTACCTGATCGGCCTGCTGCTGCTGATGGTTATCGCCTTTAGCATCGCCATGCCAAACATCTTCTGGTCTGTAAGCAATTTCCAGTCGATTGCCTCGCAAATGCCGGTGCTGGGGATCCTGGCGCTGGCGATGGCCATGACTATGCTTTGCGGCGGCATTAATTTGTCAATTATCGCGACGGCTAACGCCTGCTCGCTGGTGATGGCCTGGGTGGCGACGAGCTATCCGCCTGGGGGCGCTACCGCGCTGGCGACGCTGCTGGCCGGCGGAGGGGCGGCGATGATCATTGGCCTGTGCAACGGGATATTGATCGCCGGGATCCGCGTTTCGCCGATCCTGGCTACCCTTGGCATGATGACCCTGCTCAAAGGGATAAATATTCTGATCACCGGCGGCAGCGCCATCGCTAACTATCCGCAGTGGGTGCTGTGGCTGAATCACGCCCAGTGGTTCGGTATTCCGCTGCCAATGTGGCTTTTTGCGGTGGTGGCGGCCGGGCTGTGGGTGCTGCTGGAGAAAAGCCCGCTGGGTCGGGCGATCATGTTGATCGGATCCAACGAACGGGCGACCCATTATTCCGGGATCAATACCCGGCGGGTGTTGATGTGGGTATATGTCATCTCGGCCCTGCTCTGCGCGGTGGCTGCGTTTCTGATGATGTCGAAGCTGAACTCAGCCAAAGCATCTTATGGGGAATCGTATTTGCTGGTGTCGATCCTCGCGGCGGTGCTTGGCGGCGTGAATCCGGATGGCGGTAGCGGGCGCATCGTTGGGATGGTGCTCGCGCTGTTCCTGCTGCAGATTATTGAGAGTGGGTTCAATATCCTCGGTATCAGCCCCTATCTGACGATGGCGCTGTGGGGCGTATTGCTGCTGTGCTTTATCCAGGCGCGAGGCATGCTGGGACTGGAGAGAGCCGGGTAAATGACCCGTCCTCGGGGGCGAAGACGGGATAGCTAGTTATTCGCTACGCAAATGCACCGCCAGGCCGCTTTGCCCCGGCGCCAGCTCCGGGCGCAGCGTCAGCGACGGGATCAGATAATCGCCATGATTCTGCCGGCGGAATGGAATGGGCTCGGTTTGCCACAGCGTGTCCAGCCGCTCGGCCAGGGCGGCGCACTGATCGGCGAACTGCCCGGCATCGGTTTTATCCGTGCGGTAGAACACTAGCGGGGGAAGCACCTCAAAGCCGGGATAGAACAGCATACCGTGCTGAATGGGGAACAGGATGTCGTCGATGGGGCCATTGATCCCGCGCGGTGAATAGTGTTCCGCCCAGCCGCCGGCGGTGACGATCAGCATCGCCCGTTTGCCGACGAAAGTGCCTTCCCCGTAGCGATCGCCCCAGTGGCGGTCGCTGTGCTCGCCGACGCCATAGGCAAAGCCCCAGGCGTACACCCGGTCGATCCAGCCCTTCATGATGGCGGGCATCGAGAACCACCATAGCGGGAACTGAAAAATCACTGTATCGGCCCACAGCAGCTTTTCCTGCTCGGCTACGATATCCGCACTTTGGGTGCCCTGGGCAAAGGCCTGTTTGGAATCGAGGGTCGGCCGCCAGAACTCGCCGACCGGCGGCGCGCCACTGTCGTCGGCGTCATACCCGGCCTTCCAGCGCATGGCATAGAGATCGGAAACCTGCACTTCATGCCCGGCCTGCTGCAGATGGCGGATGGCGAAATTTTTCAGCGCGCCATTGAGCGAGCGCGGTTCCGGATGGGCGTAAATCAGCAGTACTTTCATAATATCACCTCTGGCGTATGGAGAGCTGCAGAGTAGGAAAGCTGACGCTATAGTAGAAATTAATTACTTAAATTCCCGGTATAGTCGTGATTAATTTACAGCGTCTGGATCTCAATCTGTTGCGCACCCTGGATGTGCTGCTTAGCGAAAACAACGTTACCCGGGCGGCGCAGCGGCTGAATCTGTCGCAGCCCTCGGTGAGTATTCAGCTCGCCAGGCTGCGGGAGATTTTCGCCGATCCGCTGCTGATGCCGGGCCCGCGCGGCATGCAGCCCACCGCCCGCGCCGATGAGCTTCGTCAGCCGTTGCGCGCTGCGTTAGCCGCGCTGGAGCAGGCGGTGGCGCCGGTCAGCCCTTTTGATCCGGCCACGGCGGCGGAGACCTGGCGGGTGGCGGCGACGGACTATATGGCCTCGGCGATCCTCCTGCCGATGCTGGCTGGGTTACGCCAGGCCTCTCCCGGCAGTCGGCTGGCGGTATTCGAACTGCAGCCGGCGCGGCTGGAGCAGCAGGCGGCCAGCGATACAGTAGATCTTTTCTTTCATACCCGCGAGGGCGCGCCGCCGGGGCTGCATCAGCGCCTGCTGTTTCGCGAACGCTACGTGCTGGCTGGCCGGGCGGAACATTCGGCGCTGCGGCCTGGGCTTAGCCTGGAAACGTTCTGTCAGCTGGAGCACGTGATCGTCTCCCCGGACGGGGGCGGCTTCAGCGCGGCGACCGATATCGCGCTGGCGAACCTCGGACTGATGCGGCGGGTTGTCCTTTCCGTGCCACATTTCCTGTTTATGCTGGAGACCCTGCGCAATAGCGATCTGGTGGCGGTCCTGCCGGAGCGGCTGGTGCGCGGGCAGAGCGGGCTGGTGGTCGTCGAGCCGCCGCTGGCGGTCGCCGGCTTTGAGATGCTGATGCTGTGGCACGAGCGCTGGCACCGCGACCCGGCGCATCAATGGCTGCGCCAGTTCATTGTGAATTCACTGGAGGAACAGACATGCTGAGTGGACTGAATCACCTGACCCTGGCAGTCAGCCAGCTGGCGCCGAGCGTGGCGTTTTATCAGCAGCAGCTGGGCATGACGCTGCATGCCCGCTGGGACAGCGGGGCTTATCTCTCCTGCGGCGATCTGTGGCTGTGCCTGTCGCTGGATCCGCAGCGGCGCGTTACTCCGCCGGAAGAGAGCGACTACACCCATTATGCGTTTAGTATTAGCGAAGCCGATTTTGCTAGCTTCGCCGCCCGCCTTGAGGCTGCCGGCGTGGCGATCTGGAAGCTGAACCGTAGCGAAGGTGCCTCGCACTATTTCCTCGATCCCGATGGCCATAAGCTGGAGCTGCACGTCGGCAGTCTCGCCCAGCGTCTGGCCGCCTGCCGCGAACAGCCGTATAAGGGGATGGTGTTTTTTGCTGAGTGAAGCTGCTTCGCAGACGCTAGATCACCCGTAGCCCCGGTAAGCGCAGCGCCACCGGGGAGAACAGGTTAAATTCACTCCATCGCCACCTTCACCGCTTCTCCCAGCTTCACCATCACCGCTTTATGTTTCTCGGTCGGCGGCAGGGCGCAGTTGATCCTGACGCAGTTGCGATACTTGCCCGCTGCCGAAAACAGCGAGCCCGGCGCGACCTGGATCTTCAGCCGGCACAGCTGTTTGGCGACGCAGACCATATCCACCTGCTCCGGGAGCTCCACCCACAGCATAAAACCACCTTTTGGCCGGGTGACACAGATCCCGCAGGGGAAAAACTCCCGCAGCCAGCAGGTGTAGATCTCCATATTACGCTGATAGATCTGCCGCATCCGCCGCACGTGACGGTGGTAGTGGCCTTCGCGAATAAAATTGCAGGCCGCCAGCTGAGTGGAGGGGACGTTGGTCCCGCTGGCGGCGTACTTCATCTGTAGCAGCTTGTCGTAGTAGCGCCCGGGGGCGATCCAGCCGATACGCAGCCCGGGGGCGATGGTTTTGGTAAAGGAGCTGCAGAGCATCACCCGGCCGTCGATATCCCAGGAGTGGATCGTGCGCGGGCGCGGGTATTCGGTGGCCAGCTCGCCGTAAATATCATCCTCGAAAATAACGATATCGTAGCGTTGGGCAAGGTTCAGCACCGCGCGCTTGCGGGCGTCCGGCATGATAAAGCCCAGCGGGTTATTGCAGTTTGGCACGAGGATCACCCCTTTGATCGGCCACTGATCCAGCGCCAGCTCCAGGGCCTCGATGCTGATCCCGGTTTCCGGATCGGTGGGGATCTCAATCGTCTTTAATCCCAGTCCGCGCAGCATCTGCATGGTGCCGTAGTAGCAGGGGGATTCCACGGCGATGATGTCCCCTGGCTGGCACACCGACAGCAGGGCCAGCGACAGCGCGCTGTGGCAGCCGCTGGTGAGCACCAGATCGTCGGCAGTTACCACCGATCCGCCGTCGAGCATCAGGCGGGCGATCTGCTCCCGTAGCTCGCGACGCCCGGCCAGTTCGTCATAGTTCAACACCTCAGTGAGGTTGTGCTGGATAGCCCGGCTCAGTTCACGCCAGATGGGCTTCAGGCTTGGCTGCGTCACGTCCGGCGAGCCGCCGCCGAAGGGGATGATCGATTTATCGTAGCGGGCGTCAAGCATGGTCAGCACCTGATCCCACTGGGTGATCTCCACCGGGCGCTGGACCGGACGCGACATCGGCGGCACCGGCGGCTGGGCTTTGCGCGGGGCGACGAAATAGCCCGATCGCGGCTGCGGCACAATCATCTGCTGCTGCTCAAGCAACTGATAGGCCTGCTGGACGGTGCTGATGCTGACGCCGTGCTCCTGGCTCAGGCTGCGCACCGACGGCAGCTTTTCGCCATGGCGATACAGGCCCTGTTCGATGCGTTCGGCCAGCAGCGTAGCGAGATGTTGGTAGCGGGTCATGCTGTATCCTTAATTGCCGCCATACAGATGGAATAACCAGTACAGATGGGCGTAAAAATTGGGCTCTGGTGTACGTTTTAGCTAATCTGTATGTTAAAGAAAAGCGTTTTGTGAATCTGTATTCCTTACCCCCAAATCCGTGAAGATAAAGCCTCTGGCAAGGTGAGGAGGTAGAGGATGGAATTTCACGAGAACAGGGAAGACAGCCATTTATCGGTTTCGTACTGCTGGTGCGGTTTATCAAAAAATGGTGGCTTCAGGAGCAAACGCGCAGAGTTTTGCAGCAAATGAGCGACGAACAGCTGAAAGATATCGGCCTGCGTCGGGACCAGATCAATTAAAACGTGCGGTTTTTTACAGGCAAACCTTCTTCATTATCCCGGTGAGCGCAAAGTGCCGCCGGGATACATTCACGAAATTTATCAATTGATGCGGCACGAGCTTCCGTTTCTTGATACTTACCCTGATAAGTATTATTTTCTTCTCAATAATGAGAGGAAGACCCGTGACTGAAGACGAACTGTTTGCCCGCCGCCCGCTGGGGATGCGGATGGCTATGGTGGTGCGCCAGTGGCGCGCCATTATTGACTCCGCTATCACCGATACCGGACTCACCCAGTCCAGCTGGACGGTGCTGATGCAACTGCATCAGCTGGGAGACAACGTCTCGGTCAGCGAACTGGCGGAGGTGCAGGGCATTGAACTGCCGCCGCTAATGCGCACCCTCTCATTACTGGAAAAGCAGGGCTATCTGGTGCGTTCCACATCGCCATATGACAAACGCATTCGCCTGCTGACGCTGACCGCCGAGGGGCGGGCTATTCTGGAAAAACTGAGCTGCGTGATCGAGACCTATCAGGAGCGCGTAACCCAGACCATCCCGGAGGCCGATCTCGCCACCTTCAGCGCCACGTTAAATCAAATCGCCTGCCGTTTGCGGAATATCCGCGAAGAAGATAACAAGATCTAACACACTATGATGACGCCTGAACAAAAATTTGCCCGCTGGGTACGGGTGAGTATTGCCGCTTTTCTGGGAATATTCGCCTGGTTTATCGTTGCCGATATCTGGATCCCGCTGACGCCGGACTCCACCGTCATGCGCGTGGTGACCCCGGTTTCGTCGCGGGTCTCCGGCTATGTCTCGCACGTCTACGTGCACAACAACAGCCAGGTGAAAAAGGGCGACCTGCTGTATGAGCTCGACCCAACGCCATTCATTAATAAAGTTGAAGCGGCGCAGATCGCCCTCGAGCAGGCGAAACTGAGCAACCAGCAGCTGGACGCGCAAATCGCCGCCGCCCGCGCCAACCTGCGCACCGCGCAGTACACCGCGCGTAACGATAAGGTCACGCTCGATCGCTACCAGCGCTTGAGTACGATGCAGAACGTCTCGCAGTCCGACCTCGATAAGGTGCGGACCACCTGGCAGACCAGCGAGCAGTCGGTCTCGGCGCTGAACGCGCAGATCCAGAACCTGCTGATCCAGCGCGGCGAGCGCGACGATAAGCGCAACGTCACCCTGCAGAAATACCGCAACGCGCTGGAGGAGGCGCAGCTGAACCTGGCCTGGACCAAAGTGCGTGCGGAAACTGACGGCATGGTCAGCAACCTGCAGCTGAACCCGGGGATCTACGCCACCGCGGCGACGGCTGTGCTGGCATTGGTTAACAACAACACTGACATCGTCGCCGACTTCCGCGAAAAAAAGCCTGCGCCACACCGCGGTGAATACCGATGCGGCGGTGGTCTTTGACGCCCTGCCGGGTCAAGTCTTCCCGGCGCACGTGACCAGCAGCGACGCCGGGATTCTGGCGGGACAGGAGGCGGTGAACGGTCAGCTGTCGCAGCCGGAGCAGTCCACCCGCTGGGTGCGCGACGCCCAGCGGATGCGCATTCACGTCGCGCTGGATCAGCCGCTGGACAAACCGCTGCCGACCGGCGCCCGCGCTACGGTGCAGCTGTACAATAGCGAGGGACCTTTTGCCCGCACCTTCGCCGGCCTGCAGATCCACCTGGTGAGCTGGTTGCACTATGTCTATTAATACCCTGGCGCATGTCTTTACCCCGCACGGCAATATCGTCTACACGGCGAATGATTTTCGCCAGACGGTGCGTATCGCCGTGGCCGGGACCATTGCGCTCAGTATCTCCACCTTCTACGACGTACAGTACGGCGTATTTTTCGTCGTTTATCCGCTGATGCTGATGTCGCTGGTACCGATGTTCAACCTGCACGTCGCCCGCCAGTTTATATTTAGCGCGGCGGTAAACTGTGTCGAAATGGTGCTAATTGTCGGCTATTTGTCGCAGTGGCCGGTGATCATGACCCTGGTGGTGTTTGCCCTGTACGTGATGCGTTTCCGCTTTATGAGCCAGGGACCGCTGTTCCTGTTGGGATCGATGGGGGTGGTGTGCCAGAGCACGATGCTCAACTTTATGAGCTATCCCACCAGCAACTGGCACACCCTGATGTTCTCCAATATGGAAGCCTGCGTGATGGCCGTGGCGCTGAGCGCGCTGCTGCATTACCTGATCCCGGACGTCGAACCGCGCAAGCCGCCGCCGCGGATTGAGAAAGACGCCGCCCGCATCCGTCATGAGTCGCTGCTCTCCGGTACGGTAGCGACGATCATCTTTGTGGTGTTTCAGATCTGCGATCTCAGCGACTCGCTGTCGGCGCTGATGGCCGGGATCCTGATCCTGTTCCCGATGCACTATCGTGGGGCGGTGATCAGCTCGATCTGGCGCGTCGTCGGGGTGGTGCTGGCCTGTCTCTATATACTGGTGGTGCAGCTGATTATCTATGATTTCAGCAACCACATGATCCTGATGATGCCGCTGATTGGTCTCGGGCTGGCCTTCAGCGCCCGCCTCCACGTGATGGAGAAAGTGGGCGCCGGGGTGGGCTTCGCCAGCATCACTACCATCGGCATTATGTTCGGCCAGAATTTGCATCCGTATCAGGATCTGGTGTTCAGCGATCTGTACCGCATCACCTCGGTGACGGTCTCGCTGGTGGTGACGCTGACCCTGGTTTTTCTCATGCACCGCCTGCTGAACTGTTTCGCGGCGACGCGTTTTGTGGTGAGCGATTAACCTGCAGGTGGGAAGGTGGCGAGACAGCGCCATGCTTCCCCGTTCTGCTGATACAGCGCCGCCGTCTGTTCCGGGACGATCCAGCCTCGCGCATCGGCTTCCGTCCCCTCCAGCAGGATGCACAGCCCGCAGCCGCTGCGCAGCTGGCGGGGTATATCTTTGACCTCGAAGGCCACTCCCGCCGCCTGCAGGGCTTTGCGCATCCGCACCACCCCCACCGTGGAGTGAAATAAAAACAGAAACGTTGTCATCCGCGCCTCCGCTGGCGCTGGCCGATCAGCGCCGCGCCGATCGCCCCGGCAAACTGGGCGTCGGGATGGGTTGTCACCGCCATGCCGACATGGCTTTCCAGCATCCGGGCAAAGGCGGCGCAGTGGCTGACGCCGCCGGTAAACAGCAGCGGCCCCTGCGCCGATAAGCGGCCGATAAAGTTCGCGCTGCGCCGGGCCATGGCGTTAATCACCCCCGCCAGAATCGCCTCCGGCGCGACGCCGGCCGACCGCAGGCTAATGACCTCCGATTCGGCAAACACCGTGCACATACTGGTAATGGCGTGCGGTTCCACGCCGTCGGTAATGGCGTCCAGTTGTTCGACGCTGGCGCCGAGGGTGCGTGAAATGACTTCCAGAAAGCGGCCGGTGCCGGCGGCGCATTTGTCATTCATCAGGAAGTCGCTGAGGTTGCCCCCGGCGTCCAGCTGGATGACTTTGCTGTCCTGGCCGCCGATATCAATCACCGTGCGGGTGTCCGGCGCCAGCAGGCGGGCGCCGAGGCCGTGGCAAGAGATCTCCGTCACCTGCTTATCGGCAAAATCCACCAGCTGGCGGCCATAGCCGGTGAGGGTTAAAAAAGGCGTCTCCATGAGGCCAGCGCGCAGTGTCTCCCAGGCCTCGTGGATGGCGTCGGCGGGGCGAAAGGGGGTGGGGCAGAGGAAGCGGCGCACGATGACGCCGTCCGCCAACAGGATGCCTTTTGTGGCGGTGGAGCCGGAATCAATGCCAACCGTATAGTTCACGCCAGCTCCTTACAGCATTTCGATAAAGGCGGCGACGCGGGTGCTGAGCTGGCCGAGGTCCGCTGTCGAATAGTCGGTTTCAATCGCCATGTAAGGAAGATCGTGCTGTTGGCGCAGATGGCGTTTAATCGCCAGCGATTCCACGGCATAGGTATGGCAGGCCTGCAAAATGACGTCGATCACCCCGTCGGCCTGATACTCCTCCACCATCTGGCTCAGCAGCTGCAGACGCTGGTCGTTGGGGGAGATACAGGAGCAGCCGATGGCGAGATATTTATCGGTTAAGGCGTCGTAGACGTCACCCTCTTCCGCCACGCAGCGCTCGGTCGCTTTCGCGCCGGTGCAGTTCTCATAGCCGACCACCCAGCCGCCGTTTTCCTCGATGGCGCGGACCACTTTTTCCGCCGCGCCGCCGATCGGGCAGCCGGTGATCAGGATCCGCGGACGAGGTTCCAGCCGTTTACCCTGCTGCCACTCCTGATGGATGCGCTCCGCCATGGCATGCAGTTCATCAATCAGGGCGGTTTTGTCGAAACGAAAAGTGGCGCCGTACACCACTTTCAGGATGTCGCCGCCGCTGAGCGCCGGCGGATTGAGCTGCCCGAGACGATAAAAGTGGGCCAGCGCCCGGCGCTCGCGATTTTTCAACACTATGGCTTCGCGCAGCGCCGCCTCGCTAATCGGCGTGCCAAACCGGGCCTCAATCACCTGCTGCAGGCGCAGGATCTCCGTTTTCCACAGTGCGCGCGAGGCGGCATCGCTGGCGCTGTTCGGCAACTGCATGACGTGGACCGCCTTGAACTCGGCCATGTACTCATACATTTTCTTTTTGCCGTCGCAGGTGGTTTCCCCAACCACCAGGTCAGAGAAATAGAAGTAGGGACATTTATCGGTTTTGCCGAAGCCGTAGCTGCTTTTGATAAGCGGGCAGAGGTTGCGCGGGAGATCTTTTTCCGCTTCCTCGATGGTTTCATCGGAGGTTGAGCACAGCGAGACGACAACGGCGCCCGCCGCCATGGCGATCTCCTGGGGCATAAAGGTGCAGTAAGTGCCCACCAGCGGTACGTTCTGCTCTTTAAGATCCATGACGGTGAGAAAGCCCTTCTGGCGAGCTTCTGAGAACTGGTCAAAAATGGCGGGTAGATCGGTGATAAGCGACATGGTTTTCCTTCCCCGTACACGGGAGATGCTGAAAGAGTCGCCATTATAGCCATGGTGTATGCAGGGTTTTATTGATCTCCTGCGTCTGTACGCGGTGTTAATAGACCTTTTTCAAATCCATCTCTTCCTGGATACGCTCGCTCCATGCCTGATGGGTGCGGATGGCCTCTTCGATACCGGCGTTGTAAAACAGCGGCCCCAGTTCTTTGGCGATAAAGTCGACGAAAAATTCGGCGTCAAACTACTCCAGTTCGAGGTCGAAGGTCTCTGCGCAGTACTTGCTGAGCCTGTCGCGCAGCAGGTCGCGCTGCGCCTGGCTGAGTTCAATGTCATTCATGATGGGGCTTTCTCCGTAAAAGGGCTCACGACTGCCGGGCTTCGATCACCGCTTGTCCGCGCTGGTGGCGTAACAGTCCGGCCAGGCAGCAGGCGGCGACAATCCCGGCGGCCACCGCCAACAGGTGGAAGGGGAGTCTGCCGCCATGGAACCACAGCCAGCGCGCGCCTTCAATTGATAACGCGCTGACGCTGAGGATCACGATATTCAGCGAGGCGGAGACCGTGCCTTTCGGCAGGTCGTTGGAAAAGAGGGTAAAGCGAAACAGCGTCGGGAAAATCAGCCCGATGCCGAAGGCGTAGAAGCAGGTGCCGAGCACCGACCACAGCCAGACGTGGGGCCATACCAGATTGCCAACGATCAGGATGGCCAGGCCGAGCATCTGTACCGGCACCGCGCTGAGGACAAAGCGCGGGCGGGTAGGGTCTTTTACCCAGCGCGCCACCGACAGGTTGGCGATGATAACGGCGCTGAAGACCGGCACCTGGCTCCAGGCGAACTCGCTGGTGGTCAGTCCGCCGGCGTCCATTAAAATCACTGGCGATACCGCCACCCAGCTCATCAGCGGAATATAGCTCAGCGACAGCGTGGCGGCGCCGAGTAAAAAGATGCGGTTGCGAAAGACGTTGCGAAAATCGCGCAGCACGCCCAGGGGGCTGAACGGCACATCGCCGCGGCGCACCGTCTCCGGCATGGTCAACAGTAGGCCGAGCCAGGCCACCAATCCCATGGCGGCGATAATGCCGAACAGCGCTTTCCAGTGAATGAAATGCATCAGCGCCGCGCCGGAGAGCGGGCCGACGATCGGCGCCACCAGCACGACGGAGGTGATCACCGCCATCAGTCTGATCGATCTTTTTTCCTCAAAGGCCTCCTGTACGGTGACGTAGCCGACGGTGGCGATAAAGCAGATGCTGGTGCCCTGCACGAAGCGGGCAATCAGGAACTGCGTCATGGAGGTGGTGAACAGGGTCGCCAGGCATGCGAGGGTGAAAATCAGCGCGCCGGTGAGCAGCACCGGACGCCGTCCTATCCGGTCAGAGAGCGGCCCCAGCAGCCACTGTAGCGCCATGCCGCCGGCCATATACAGGCTCACCGAGGCCGGAGCCAGCGCCACATCAGCATTGAAATCCCGCACCACGTGCAGGATCCCCGGCTGGATCAGATCGGTAGTGAGATAAGCGGAAAAATCATACAGAATTAACGCCGCCGGGAAGAACAGCGCGGCGGCGTGTCGGCTCAGCCAGTGGGAAATCCTGTGCATCATCTCGCCCTCCCTGTGGAATATTTATCAGCGCTATTGTTCGGATAGTATCATTGCTAACCAATATGCAGATGCAGCAGCGAGGGGATCTGCGAGAGCAGCCACAACAACAGGCCGATGGTTCCCCCCACCAGGGTACCGTTGATGCGGATGAACTGCAGATCTTTACCGATATTGAGCTCGATCTGCCGCGACATATCGCGGGCGTCCCAGCTCTTCACTGTGTCGCTGATATGGCGGGTGAGGAAGGCGGCGAACTCCGGCGCCACCCGGTGCGCCGCCTGCTCCAGGTGTTCGTTAAGCGATTCGCGCAGCGCGTCGTCGCGGAGTAAGGTTTCACCGAACCACTGCCCCGCCTCGGCGATACGCTGCTTAATACGTGAGTCGTCGCTGCTGATATCGTTTTTTACCCAGCCGCGCAGGTCGCCCCATACTTCGCCAAGATAGTGGTTAAAGGTCTCATCATTTTTTAGCCAGGCTTTGATGTTATCGGCCTTCTGCGCCATATCCGGGTCGGATTTCAGGTTATCGATAAGCTTTTGCACGGCGCGGTCAAAAGTCTGACGGATCTGATGCGTACGGTCGTGAGTCACCTCGTCCAGCAGGGTATTCACCGCGTCGGTGACCATCTCAGCGCTGTGCTCGCCGAGCCACTCGGTGGGTAGGAGTTTGGCCTTCAGCGGGTGTTCGGTCTCCAGCCAGTGTACGATGCCGCGGGCGATAAAGGCGCGGGAGCTGTCGCGCTGCAGCAGGGCGATCAGTTGGTTTATCAGCGAATCGAGCAGCTTTTGATGGCGATTGTCGCGGGTCAGTCCCTCCAGCATCATGGCGCTGGTCTGCGTCAGGTCGACCTTATCGATAGCCTTATGCACCGCGCGTCGCAGCAGACGTTGAATGCGCGCGTCATCGGTCAGTTCGAGAAAACCGCTCATCACCTGCAGCAGGTGCTGGCCGACCCGTCGGGCGTTCTCCGGCTGGCTGAACCAGTTGCCGAGCATCAGGGCTGGCTGATAGCGGCGGATCAGCGCGACCAGCGACGGGGTATCAAGGAACTTTTCCTCGACAAAGCGGCCGAGGTTGTCGGCGATGCGGTCTTTATTGCGCGGAATAATCGCCGTATGGCGGGCGACAAAGGGCAGCGGAATACGGCGAAACAGAGCCACGACCGCAAACCAGTCGGCCAGCGCCCCGACCATCGCCGCTTCGGAAATAGCTTTTAGCGCACCGACCCAGGGCGACGGTGGTAGCGCGAGGGTAGTGATAAAAATGGCGGCTGCAATCAGCAGCAGCGACAGCGCCAGCAGTTTGGCGCGTTTCAGTTCAGCGAGTTTTTCCATATGCTTAAGCATATAGCCTGACGGCGAGGTCGTGCAAAAATCGCCAGATAATCCCCAGGCCGAAGAGCATCAGGATCGCCCCCGCCGCCCGCTCGACTCGCCAGACGATGGCGCCCAGGCGGCGCTGTATCTGCGGCAGCGCAATCGCGCTCACCAGCAGTAAATCCCAGAAGAACACCACGCTGACCATCCACAGCCCGCTCACCGTTTGCTGAAGCAGGGTCACAGCCGGCCCGAGCAGGGAAGTCATCAGCGCCAGATAAAACAGGGCGTTTTTGGGGTTGAGCAGCGATGACCCCAGCCCCAGCAGCAGCTGCCTGCCGAACCCCGGACGCGCTGCGCGAACGCTCTCCATCGCCAGCGTCGCGGGACGGCTGCGTATCAGCAGGCTGCCAATCCACAATAAATAGCCCGCCCCCAGCAGCTCGATGAGCAAAAAAAGCAGCGGCGCCTGGCGCAGAAGCCCCCAGCCGACGATGGCGAGCACAATATACAGCGCATTGCCTGCGGCGATGCCGAGACACAATCCGATGCTGCCGCGGATCCGGTAGCGCACGGCGTAGCCGACCAGCAGAAAAAAATCAGGGCCCGGACTGAGCAGAGCGACAAAGTGGGACAGGGCTAACGCCGGGAAGGCGGCGGGAAAGAGCGTCGATAAGGTATGCATAGTGGCCTCGATAATGGTGCAGAGGCCACCCTACGCCAGGTGGCGTATTACTTATTGTCAGATATTGATCTGCTTTGCGCATACTGCCGCGGCGTGGCGGCGGTATAGCTGACAAAGGTTTTATGGAAATGGCTCTGATCGGCAAAGCCGGCCTGATAGCCGACGTCGGCGATAGGAGCCCCGGCGCGTAAGCGCGTTTTCGCATATTCGATGCGCGCCATGTTGATCAAACTGGCAGGCGTCAGGCCGGTATCTTGTTTCACGGCGCGGATAACGGTCTCTTTACGAAGCGCGCTGTCGTGGGCCAGCTTATCCAGCGACGGCGACGCCGTCAGATCCATCGCCAGGCGCTGAAACAGCAGGGCGCTGGCGTGATGTGGCGCCTGCGGCGCGGCGGCGCACAGCGGCAGCGCGTGCAGGAGTTGCGCCAGCCGGGCGGGCAGTTGTTCAAGGCTCCCGCGGCTCATCAGGGCGACAACCTGCTGGAAACTGGCAAAGAGAGGGCTGTCGCGCAGCAGCGGCTGCGGCGAGGTGATACTGGCGCCAGGGGGAATATCCGGGCGCTGCGCGCGGCACCATGTCGCGTCCAGGTAAAGCATGTGATAGCTGCGCGGCCTGTCATGCAGCGGATTACAGCTATGCGGCGCGTGCGGTGGGATCACGATCAGATCCCCGGGCTGTAGCAGGTACTCCTGGCCAGCGCACAGGCAGCGCGTTTCCCCCTCGATAATCGCCCCCACCGAGAGCTGGGGGTGGCTGTGGCGCTTATAGGCCTGGCGGCTGTGCCAGGTGCTGCGCAGCTCCAGCCACGGCAGACGATCGTCTCGCCAGAAGGTTTGGGGAATATCTCGGGTATGGTTCACTGCTTTGGCCTTTGCTGCGGGGATAAGCCGTTTATAGCATGCTGCGTCGAGGCTGTCGCCCGCCTGGATTTGCGTACCGCGTCGAAAAAGGATGTCACGCTTGCAGTCAGGGGAAATATGTTTTCGTAGCGGAATGTAAAATCCCGGTTTCCGGGGTGCCAGAGACATTCATGGGATGTAGAGTCCCTGCAGGATAAGCAGGCAGGGATGAGCCGATGGCAAAGGGCACCACCTCGACGCCGCATGATGCGGTGTTTAAACAGTTCCTCACTCAGGCCGACACCGCGCGCGATTTTCTGGCGATCCATCTACCGCCTGCGCTGCGTCAGCGCTGCGACCTCGATACCTTACAGCTGGAGTCGGCAAGCTTTATCGAGGAGAGCCTGCGGGCCTGGTACTCCGATGTGCTGTGGTCACTCAAAACCGCCTCTGGCGAGGGCTACATTTATGTGGTTATCGAACATCAGAGCTCGCCGGATGCGCAGATGGCCTTCCGCCTGATGCGCTACGCCATCGCCGCGATGCAGCGCCATCTTGATGGCGGTCATACAAAACTGCCGCTGGTGGTGCCGATGCTGTTCTATCACGGAGCGACCACGCCATACCCGTGGTCACTCAACTGGCTGGACTGTTTTGCCGATCCACAGCTGGCGAGTGAGCTTTATATCTCGCCCTTTCCGCTGGTGGATGTCACGGTGATCCCCGACGATGAGATCGTTCGCCACCGGCGCGTGGCATTACTCGAGCTGATACAGAAGCATATTCGCCAGCGCGATTTAATGGGCATTGTTGAGCAACTGACGACGATTTTACTTAGCGGGGACGCTAATGACAGACAGCTAAAAACGCTGTTTAATTATCTGCTGCAGACTGGCAACGCGCGCCGCTTTGGCCGGTTTATCCACGAAGTGGCGCAACGGGTTCCTCAGCACAGGGAGAGATTGATGACTATTGCTGAAAGATTACAGGAAGTGGGCCGCAGAAAAGGCAAACGGGAAGGCCGGCTTGAAGGCAGACAAGAAGGACAGCATGCCGAGGCGCTGCGCATTGCCCAGAGGATGCTGGCTGACGGCATTGCCCGCGAGACGGTGGTGAAAATCACCGGCCTGACCGCCGACGAGATCGCCGCGCTGGCGCATTGATAACGCCGGGGCGGCCTGACGGTCGCCCCGGTTAGCCTCGTTATGGAATATTCCGGATATACCTAACTTTACCCGCATCGCCAGCCATCTCGACTACCCTTAATATCCTTAACGGCATTTTTGACTGCCTTAGTAGCGATAACAAGGAGACATGCGATATGGCCTATCAGACGGTGAATCCTGCGAACAATCAGCTTATTAAAACGTACCCGGCGCACAGCGATGCGGATGTGGAGGCGGCGCTGCAGCAGGCGGATGCGCTCTACCATTCTGCCTGGGCAAAAGGCGATATTGAACCGCGGCTGGCGGTACTGCATAAGCTGGCGGATCTGATCGATAGCCGGGCGGAGGAGCTGGCAAAAATCGCTAGCCAGGAGATGGGGAAACTCATTAAGCAGAGCCGCGGCGAAGTGAAACTTTGCGCGCAGATCGCCCGCTATTACGCCGATAACGCCAAATCGTTCCTGGCGCCGGTGAAGTATCCCTCCGAACTGGGTGAAGCCTGGGTTGAGCACCATCCCATTGGCGTCTTACTGGCGGTGGAGCCGTGGAACTTCCCCTATTACCAGCTGATGCGCGTCCTGGCGCCAAACCTGGCGGCCGGTAACCCGGTTATCGCCAAACACGCCAGCATTGTGCCGCACTGCGCGGAGACCTTTGCCCATCTGGTGCGTGAGGCCGGCGCTCCGGAGGGGGCGTGGACCAACCTGTTTATCTCCCAGGATCAGGTGGCGAAGATTATCGCCGACGATCGCGTGCAGGGCGCGGCGCTAACGGGGTCGGAGAAAGCCGGCAGCGTGGTGGCGGCGCAGGCGGCGAAGCATATTAAGAAATCAACGCTGGAACTGGGCGGCAATGATGTGTTTGTCGTGCTGGACGATGCCGACCTGGAGCGCGCGGTGAAAATCGGCGTCCAGGCGCGGCTGAACAACGCCGGCCAGGTGTGTACCGCTGCCAAGCGCTTTATCCTGCACGAAAATATCGCGGATGCGTTCCTGACAAAATTTAGCGAGGCGTTTCGCCAGGTGAAAATCGGCGATCCGCTGGATGAAAGCACCACGCTGGGGCCGCTCTCTTCCAAAGATGCGCTGGATACCCTAAGCAAACAGGTGGACGAGGCGGTGAAAAATGGCGCTAAGCTGCATCTGGGCGGCAAAGCGGTGGCTCGAGAAGGCAATTTCTTTGAACCCACCATTTTGACCGGTATCACCCGTGATAATCCGGCGTACTTCGAAGAGTTCTTTGGCCCGGTGGCGCAGATCTACGTGGTGAAAAACGATGAGGAGGCAATCCAGCTGGCCAATGATTCCCACTATGGTCTGGGCGGCGCGGTGTTCAGTCAGGATATCGAACGCGCCAAACGGATGGCCTCCGCCATTGAAACCGGAATGGTTTATATCAACTGGCTCACCGATACCGCGCCGGAGCTGCCGTTTGGCGGCGTGAAGCGTTCCGGTTACGGACGGGAGCTCTCCGATCTCGGCATCAAAGAGTTTGTGAACCAGAAGCTGGTGGTGGTGCGCCGCTAAGCCTATGACCCGGCCATAAAAAATCTGCCATTCGGCAGGTTTTTTTATGGCTAATGCTCAGCGCACCTTAACTTTATCGCGGGGCGTTGATCATAATCAGAAGGTGACCCCGCCGCCCACATAGGCGCCATCAATCAGGGTGTGGTTCGGGCGACCCTCTTTACCGTCAACGCTCACATGGCGGTAACCCACTTTCAACGTCACTGGACCAATCGGAGACCAGCTCACGCCGCCGTTCGCTTCAACATAGTTTTTCACGCTGTTGTTCAGACCATCCGGCGCGACATACCCTTCGCCAAACACGTGGATGCTGTCGGTCAGGGCCACGTTCACCCCGCCGCCGACCGGAAACGCGACGCCGTTATCGCCTTTTTTCGGCCCGAGGTAGATGGCTTTCGCGCCGGCGTTGAGCATCACCGGGCCCACTTCCAGGTTGTAACCCGCGCCCACGCCGCCGGTCTGGCTACCATCATCGGTATTCTTCAGCCAGTGGCTTTCGGCGTACAGGCCAGAAGAGGATTTACCCATTTCCATATTCAGATTAGTGAAGTTTTTACCCTGTTCAACGGTAAACCCCACCGCCATGGCGGAACCAGAGACCGCGGTCAGGGCTGCAAGAATAAGGATGTTAAGCTTTCTCATGGTTTACTCCTCGTCAATAAAGTTGTCTGAGGGCACCTTAACAAGCGATGTTTACCTCTGCAAATGTGACTTGCGTCGATTTTTTATGCTGGTTTTGTCAGGAAGGTGTTTTGAAAATGTTGTAATGACGTTGGGTTACGGCGAGGTCAATCATCAAATTTAGCCTGTTTAGCCGTGGTTTAATTGGTGGGCTAAACAGAAACTGAACAGAGCAGTCATTAATTATTAAGGGACCTATTCATTCAGTTTCTTATAATTTCCAAAAATGTTTCTACTGTTACTTATTAAAACGTTGCTTTACATTTTTCGACACGCTGCCGACGTTTGGTCCCTGTTTTTGACGAGGTCTCAGAGAGAAGGGGGCCTGCGCCTTAGGGCGCAGGCGGGCAGGTTAGCGTCGTAACCCGGCAAACGCCGCGCGAATTTCCTCTTCCGGCAACTGAATGCCGATAAACACCAGCGTGCTGTGCGGCGTTTCATCGCCCCACGGGCGATCCCAGTCGGCGCTGTAGAGGCGCTGCACGCCCTGGAACAGCAGGCGATTTGGCTCGCCGTCGATCCACAGCATGCCTTTATAACGCATCAATTGCTCGGCGAAGGAGAGCAGCAGATTTTCCATTACCCGTGAAACTTCACTGATATCCACCGGATAGTCGAGCTCGACCACAATCGACGAGACGTCATTCTGTTTTTCTGCCACAAAATGAAAGCGCGGTGTGGCGCTGACAACCTTCTCTTCCAGCATAAAACCGCTGGTGTTAAACAACTGGCTTAAATCGATATCGCCGTGAATGACGGTATAAATCGGCGCCCGCGCGTTAATGCGCGCCAGCCGTTCACGCAGCTTTTCGGTGTCGCCGGCGACGTCGGTTTTGGTTAACAGGATCCGGTCCGCGTAGCCGACCTGCGACTGGGCGATGGTGAACTGATCCATCTGCTGGTCGGCATGGACGGCGTCAACCAGGGCGATCACGCCGTCCAGCAGATAGCGCTCGCAGAGCACCTGATGGGAGAAAAAGGTCTGGATAATCGGCCCCGGGTCGGCCATGCCGGTGCATTCAATCACCAGCCGGTCAAACTCGATTTCGCCGCGATCGCGACTGTCGAGGAGATCGAGCAGGGCGTCTTCCAGTTCGTTGGAGCGTGTACAGCAGATACAGCCGTTGGTCAGGGTTTTAATCTGCGTGGCGCGGTCGCCGATGAGCTGATCGTCAACGGAGACTTCGCCGAATTCGTTTTCAATTACGGCGATTTTGAAACCGTGCTGCTCATTGAGGATATGGCGCAGGAGGGTGGTTTTTCCTGCGCCGAGAAAACCGGTGAGTAGGGTGACTGCAATCGGTGCCATTATTGCCTCCATTAACAGCAGCGTACGCCGCCTTTGCCGTCGCCGCCGTAGCGGGCCTGCTGGCGTTCGCGGAAGAATTCTTCATAAGTCATGTACGGCTGATCCGGATGGTTGGTTTGCATATGCGTGACGTAGTTGTCGTAATCCGGAATGCCAATCAGCATTTTTGCCGCCTGACCGAGATATTTTTTTGCCTGACCTAAGTTACCAAACATTATAAGTTCCAGATAACGAATAAAGCCGGATGGCGGCTAGCGCCATATCCGGCCTACGTTAATGCGCTTTTGGTAGGCCGGATACGCGTAGCGCTATCCGGCATCAGGGTTAATGATGTGACGAGGTCTTCACGCCGCCTTCCGGTACCGGCACATACGGAGTCTCTTTGTCGGTACGCACCTTATTGTTGCGGACATTGAGCCAGGTTTTGATGCCGTAGAAGATGATGCTATACACCACCACCAGGAACAGAATACTCAGGCCGGCGTTGGTGTAGTTGTTGACCACGATATGGTTCATGTTGGCGATCTGCTGCGCGGTCAGCTCGCCGCCGGCGGCAATCTTCTCTTTATACTGCTGAGCCATAAAGAAGAAGCCTTCCATCTGCGGGTTGCTGCTGAACAGCTTCAGGCCCAGCGCCCAGGTGGTGCACAGCAGCAGCCATGCCGCCGGGATAACGGTGACCCAGATATATTTGGTGCGCTGCATCTTGACCAGCACCACGGTGCCAAGCACCAGCGCCACGGCGGCCAGCATCTGGTTAGAGATCCCGAACAGCGGCCACAGGCTCTTCACGCCGCCCAGCGGGTCGACCACGCCCTGATACAGCAGGTAGCCCCACAGCCCGACGCAGCCGGCGGTACCGATAATCCCGGCGACCAGCGAGTCGGTTTTTTTCAGGAACGGCACGAAGTTACCCAACAGATCCTGCAGCATAAAGCGGCCTGCGCGGGTACCCGCATCCAGCGCGGTGAGGATAAACAGCGCTTCAAACAGGATACCGAAGTGGTACCAGAAGCCCATATCCGCCATCGGGATGATTTTATGGAATACGTGGGCGATACCGACGGCCAGCGTCGGCGCGCCGCCAGCGCGGTTCAGTACCGAAGGTTCGCCGATATCTTTCGCCGTCTGCAGGATCTGCTCAGGTGAAATCACAAAGCCCCAGGAGCTGACGGTCGCCGCCGCGTGGACGGTCACTTCTTTCAACTGCACTGCGATCATCGCCGCGTTTTCACCGCCCATTTCATGCAGGTTCGGCATGACGATGCCCAGGCCCGCCGGCGGGGTGTTCATCGCGAAGTAGAGACCCGGTTCGATAATCGAGGCCGCAACCAGCGCCATGACTGCAACAAAGGATTCCATCAGCATCGCGCCGTAGCCAATAAAGCGGGCATCGGTTTCGTTGGCCAGCAGCTTCGGCGTAGTACCGGAGGCGATCAGCGCGTGGAAGCCGGAGACCGCGCCGCAGGCGATGGTGATAAACAGGAACGGGAACAGGGCGCCTTTCCACAGCGGACCTGTACCATCAATGTACTGGGTCACTGCCGGCATTTTCAGGTCCGGGTTGAGGATAACAATCCCCAGCGCCAGGCCGACGATCACGCCGATTTTCAGGAAGGTGGCCAGATAATCGCGCGGCGCCAGAATCAGCCATACCGGCAGCAGCGCGGAAATGAACGCGTAGCCAATCAGGGTAAAGGTGATAGTGGTATCTTTAAAGGTCAACGCCGGGCCCCAGTACGGGTCGTGGGCAATCACGCCGCCGAACCAGATAGAGGCCACCAGCAGCACGATACCGATAACCGACACTTCACCGACGCGGCCTGGGCGCAGGAAGCGCATGTAGATCCCCATAAACAGGGCGATAGGCACCGTCGAGCAGACGGTAAACACGCCCCACGGGCTTTCCGCCAGCGCTTTCACCACGATGAGCGCCAGCACCGCGAGAATGATGATCATAATCAGGAAGCAGCCGAACAGGGCGATAGAGCCCGGAACCGGCCCCATCTCCTGTTTAATCATCTCACCCAGCGAGGCGCCGTTACGCCGCGAGGAGATAAACAGCACCATGAAGTCCTGTACCGCGCCCGCCAGCACCACGCCGGCCAGCAGCCACAGGGTACCCGGCAGATAACCCATTTGCGCGGCCAGTACCGGGCCGACCAGCGGGCCGGCGCCGGCGATCGCGGCAAAGTGGTGGCCAAACAGCACGTAGCGGTTGGTTGGCACATAGTTCAGGCCATCGTTATTAATGACCGCCGGCGTGGAGCGCGTCGGGTCAAGCTTCATCACCTTCTGCGCGATGTACAGGCTGTAATAACGGTAGGCGACGAGGTACACAGAAACCGATGCGACGACGATCCACAGGGCACTGACGTGCTCACCGCGGCGCAGGGCGACGACTGAGAGGCAAAATGCCCCGATGATTCCAAGAATCACCCAGGGTATGTGCTTGAATAGTTTTTTGGTATCCATAGTAAAACCTGGCGTTAATTAGATGAATAATTGGCCGAAGCCGTCTGGTTTTAAGTAAGGGTTGATGGAGGTATTGATTAGCTAGGCTGCCTCCGATCTTGCCAGAACAGCGCGCGCGTAAAGTTGGGTAAATCGGTGAGTGGTTGTATAGGGGGTTAAGCGGTTACTTGCGGGGGTAAGCGGTTAGATATGAGTACGAGAGCGCGTAAATGTGTGATTAAGCTCACAATATTATTCTGCGCATCTCAAAGATATGCTTTCAAACTGAGGATAACGGTTTTTATCACCCGCAGATCACTATCTTTATTTCAAGTAGAGGTATTTTGATATTATGCTGACTTTGCCATGTCGTATGGATAGCGTTTAACAAAGGGAATTCGAGTTATGAAATTTGTAAAGATAATGATCATCGCCAGTGCTTTTTACTTAACATATGCTCATGCAAGAGAGATACATCAGGCTGTTGATGAGCCGGCAGCCCCTTATAATTTGCGCTGGGGGATGAGTTACGATGAGGCCAGAAACACGCCTTTATATTCTCTGGAGGTATCAGATATCAATTATGCCGGAAAAGACCCGGATCTGATTATCTCAACGCTGACTCCCCAGGAAGTGGGGGCGTTGAAATATCAGGAGATGAAGCTTTATTTCGATAAGAATAAAGGGCTGAAAAGTGTTTTTGTTAGCGCTGATGTTGATTCCAGTCAGCAGGCCTATAAAGTTGATGATGGCCGGGAAGCACTCGCCTTATATAATGAGGAAGTTAAGGTTCTTGATCGAGAATATGGGCCAGCGACAATCAAAGAAGAGTTCATTGCAGAAAAAGGGAAATTCTATCAAAGTCTTTCCGCCTGCATTGCAAAACAGCAAGAGTGGTATAATAAAAGATTAGATCTGAATAAAATAACAAATTGTTCAACCTGGCAACGTACTTATAAAAAAGGTCGGGTAACCGTTTTGCTATACATCGAACCGAGACAAGTTTCCAAACATTATATTTATAAATAAATTAAAGGACTTAACGGTGAGAATATATAAGATTTTTTTTAGAATTATTTCCATGGTCATTATGGTTATGATCCTTTCTGATTGTCGTCAGTCGTATTATATTGCCAGAAATACGGGGCGCAATATAATGACCTTATCCGACCATCAGCGCGCTAAATCGGCGTTAAACGCTAACGATTTAAATGCAGCTCAGGGCTACCTGACGGGAGAAAAATACAATAATCGCTACAGGCCTGTTAGCGGTGAGGAATCCTGGGGAAGTTTACAATATCGGGCGGCGAAAATCGTCGCCAACGCCGCGGCGAACGGTCAAAAAGTGCGTGATGATGCGCTCTATCTCGCTTATATCTCTTTGTTTGAAGCAGAAGAGGGAGTGCCCGAACATCCCGATATTATGTTGGGTTACATGCATAAAGCCATGGCGCTACTGTTAGCGAATCCGCAATTACTCGATAAAATCGATTCTAAAAATGTCAGTACTTTACCCAGCCAGTTTACCCTTGAACGCTATGCTGTATGGCAATATTTATACGATGGCGGCGAGATTGACTGGACCAAAAAAGCGCCTGAAGGTGAAGGTTATACAATTGCTGGTGAAAGCTATCAGATCTGGAATATCAAGTTAAAAAAAGCCATCTGGAATCGGGGAGACGCTTTTTTAACAAATATAGGTAAACAACAATTTATTCATGACGCTATAGATTATTCGCAATTTCCGGTTATTGCCTGTACCGCCAGGCGAAAAGGCTGGCACTTAACATTACCTGCTGACTACCGGGAACAAAATTTCCGCGGCGGTGGACGTTTTGATTGGGCTTCATGTCGCGCTGTTGAATAAGGCTGGCGGGTGAGATGACGCATATTAAGCGCCAGGTTTACGTATCGGGCGATAAGTAAACCTGGGCGCGGATTTTAGACTGCGACTTCCATTTCCATCATCACCGGGTGGAAACGGCGTTTAAAGTAAATCAGGCCGTGCCCTTGCGGGCTCAGGGTAATATTGCGGATCTCCACCAGATACACCAGGTGGGTACCAATGGTTTGCACCTGGCTAATTTCGCCTTCGAGACTGGCCAGCGAACCTTTCAGCACCGGCTGCCCGAGCGCGCCCTGTTGCCAGCCGCTGAGGGCAAACCGCTCTTCCATCGTCACCCCGGTCATCCCGGCGAAATGACGGGCCATGATTTCCTGTTCGTGGTTCAGCACGTTGATGCACAACTTGCCGTTGCCCTGAAACACCGGGTTCATCGCGCTGTTGGCGTTGATACAAACCATCACCGATGGCGGCGTATCCGTCACCGAGCATACCGCCGTGGCGGTAATGCCGCAGCGGCCGGCTTCGCCTGCGGTGGTGACAACGTTAACCGCAGCCGACAGGCTGGCCATGGCATCGCGAAAACGCAGGCGTTGTTCATCTAATTGCATTATGACCTCCCGCTGTGAATTACTTCAGCAGCTTATCCAACATGTTGATATCAGCGTTATTGTGCAGATGCGGCACCGTCCAGCCGTTCTGGTCGTACTCGGACAGGCAGCGGTCGACCATCGCCATCATTTTGTCCATATTACCGGAGCTCTGCGCCTGGCGCAGACACTGCAGGCGAATTTCATCCTGGCTACCGGAGTAGTTGATCTCATACAGTTCATGGCGGCCGCCGAATTCGCTGCCGATGGCGTCCCACATCAGTTTGAGGATCTTGATACGTTCAACGTGATCCATGCCGTTGGAGCCGCGCACGTACTTCGCCAGATACTGATCGATCTGCGGGTTGTTCAGATCGCGGGCGCTGGACGGCAGATAAATCAGGCCGCTGGTGACGTTGCGCTCGATGATGTTCTTGATCTTGGCGTAGGCCATCGGCGCCATCACGCGATAGGTCTGCAGCGCGGCATGATCCGGCAGCCATGCGCCGTTGACCCACGGCGTCGCTTCCGAGCACATGGAATCGCTTAGCGCCCAGAACATGTTGCGCCACGCCACCACTTCGCCAAGGTCGGCCTGCACGCCACGGAATTCGAGGGTGCCGGTACATTCCAGAGAACGCTTCAGCAGGGCAGTGATAAAGTCCAGTTTGACCGCCAGACGCACGCAGGCCTGGAGGGGGTACATGCGGGCAAAACCGCCTTCCATGGTCCAGCGACGGCAGCGGTCAAAGTCGCGATAAATTAGTACGTTCTCCCATGGGATCAGCACCTTATCCATTACCAGAATCGCGTCGTTCTCGTCGAAACGGCTGGAAAGCGGATAGTCGTACGGCGATCCGGTCGCGCCGGCGACCATCTCATAGGAGGCGCGGGAGATAAGCTTGACGCCTTCGGCATCCATCGGCGCGACGAACATCAGCGCGAAGTCCGGGTTCTCGCCCATCACCTGTGCGGAGCCGAAGCCGATCATGTTGTAGTGGGTCAGCGCCGAGTTGGTGGCGACCACTTTCGCGCCGCTGACGATGATCCCGGCATCGGTCTCTTTTTCCAGCTTGATGTAGACATCCTTCACTTCATCAGCCGGCTTGTGGCGGTCGATCGGCGGGTTGACGATCGCGTGGTTGAAGTACAGGCCGGTTTCCTGAATGCGGGTGTACCAGTTGCGGGCGTTCTGCTCGAACTGGCCGTAAAACGCCGGGTTGGCGCCCAGCGCGCAGCCGAAGGCGGCTTTGTAGTCCGGGGTGCGGCCCATCCAGCCGTAGCTTAAGCGAGACCATTCGGCGATGGCGTCGCGCTGCTGGCGCAGATCGTCGGCGCTTTTCGCCACGCGGAAGAATTTATGGGTGTAGCCGCCGCTGCCGGTATCGGTGCCCCAGCACAGGGAATCCTGCATCTCCGGTTTGTGCAGCGCATCATACAGCTGAGCGACGGAGGCCGCGGCATTACGGAAGGCCGGATGCGTGGTGACGTCTTTCACGCGCTCGCCGTAGATATAAATTTCGCGGCCATCCTGCAGGCTTTTTAAATACTCTTCGCCAGTTAACGGGCGTTTCGCGTCGGCGCGGAAATCTTCAGGTTTCATAGGGGCCTCTTCAATATTTATCGGAATAATGATGTTAAATATATGTTTTGTTTTTGTTGTTTAATTGAAGCGGTTATGGCGCTTGTCGTGAAGGGACGTTTGCGACAACGGCGGGTACTTTTCAGGCGGGAGTGAATTTTGTGATCTCTGCAACTTTTACCGGCTGGCGCGGCGCTGACCCGCCCTACGGTCTGTAGCCCAGGCAAGCGCAGCGCCGCCGGGGTATTACGACACCGGTACTTTTTGCGCCCGGTAGCTGCTGGGCGAGCAGCCGACCTGGCGGCTAAAAAAGCGCGCAAAATAGGCGGGGTCTTTAAACCCCAGCTGCCAGGCAATCTCATTGACCGCGCTATCGGAGAACAGCAGCAGGCGCTTCGCCTCGCGTAGCTGACGGTCAAATATCAGCCGCTTCGGCGAACGGTTGGCGAAGCGGCGACAGATGTCGGTCAACCGCGATTCGGTCAGATGCAGCTCCCTGGCGTAATCCGGTACCGTCCAGTGCTGATGGTAGTGGCTGTCGATCATCTGGTTAAAGCGCTGGAATAGCTTCAGCTCGCCGCGCATCCCGCTGGCGGCGTGATCGTCGAGCTTTGCGTTACGCAGCAGCAGGGTAAAGACCGCCTGCGCCAGTAGCGCCAGGGTATGCTCCCGCCCCGGCAACTGGGCGGTAGATTCCCGGCGAATCAGCTGCCAGTAGTGGGCCAGCGCCGCCAGCTCGTCGGGTTTATCCGCCAGCGACAGGCAGATCCCCGGCAGGCCGAAGGTCTCCCGCGTGCCGGGATAAAGTACCTCCAGCAGCGGCCAGATCAGCTCCTCATGGACCGTCAACACATGGCCATCGCTATCGGACTCGGTAATAAAGGCGTGCGGTACCGAGGGCGGCGTTATCACAAACAGCGGCGCCTGCACCGAATAGCGATGGTCATCAAGCTGCAGCTCAATCTGTCCGGTATCAAGGTAGTGCATCTGGAAATAGCGGTCGTGGCGATGCGCCTGCATGTCGCGGCCAAAAAAGGCCGCCATGCGGGAGAACGACTGGTAGTGCACCTCTTCGGTACCCAGACTCTCGTCGTAATCTTTATTGATGTCGATGTTGGCGATGGAATGCTGGCACATACCCGCTCCTTAGTGGCCTTTTTGCGCCGCTAATCCCGGCGCGGCGGCGGCGTCCTCACGCTGGCTCATTGGAATGCGGGTAAGCACCAGCGCACCGACGATCAGTAAACCGGCGACAAACCACAGCCCGGAGCTAAAGCTGCCGGTGGTATCGCGCAAAATGCCGATCAACAGCGGGCTGACGGCAGAGCCGACGTTGCCGATAGCGTTGATCACCGCCAGCGCCACCGCGCGCGACTGCAGGCTGATCACCCGATCCGGGGTGGTCCAGAAAATGGCCATCGCGGTAAAGGATCCCACCGAAGCCATAATAATGCCGATCAGTTGGATCAGGCTGTGGTGCGTTGCCGAAGCCAGCAGCCAACCCGCCGCGGCGAACAGGTAGGGCAGGATGGTATGCATCTTGCGCTCTTTGCGGCGGTCGGATCGGCGGCTCCACCAGATCATGCCGAAAATAGTGCAGAACTGCGGGATCGCCGCCAGCAGGCCAATCATGATGTTGCTGCTGCCGGTGTTGAAGCTCTGCAGGATCTGCGGCGTCCAGATATTAATGGCGCTGAGGGTATTGGTCAGGCAGAAGTAGGCGAGGGTATACATCAGCACCGCTGGCGTCAGTACTTCGCGCAGCGTGGAACGCGGCGAAGCCGGGACGATCGCCGCATGTTCCCGTTCGCGATCGATCATCGCCTTCAGCGCCTGTTTCTCTTCGTTATCCAGCCAGTTGGCTTTATCCGGCGTGTCGTTGAGGAAGAACCAGGTGACGACGCCGAGCACCACCGACGGCAGGCCTTCCAGCAGAAATAGCCATTGCCAGCCTTTCAGGTTCCACAGGCCGTCGAGCGCCAGGATATAGCCGGAAAGTATCGAGCCGAGCATCATGGTCACCGGCATGGCGATCATAAACAGGGCGTTGGCGCGGGCACGATGGTAGGCCGGGAACCACCAGGTCAGATAGACGAGGATCCCCGGTAGAAAACCGGCCTCGGCGATGCCGACCAGCATGCGCAGGATGTACAGCGTATGCGGATTGGTGGCGAACATGGTGCAGGTCGAGGCGATCCCCCAGACCACCATGATCCCGGCGATCCAACGGCGCGCGCCGACTTTCGCCAGCATGATATTGCTGGGGATCCCGCACAGCACGTAGGTGACGTAGAACAGCGTCGCCGCCAGGCCGAACATGGTGGAGGTCAGGCCGAGATCTTTACCCATCGTCAGACCGGCGAAGCCGATATTAATTCGATCCAAAAATGAGAAAACAAAGAGAACAAACAGGAAGGTAATCAGGCGGCGGAACAGCTTTTTGATCACCCGGTTTTCTACTTCAACGGCTTTATTATCATTGTGTTGCAGGGTAGAGGTAGTCATGTTGCGCTCCACATTATCCGTTCAATAGACGGATTTATTGTTATCGGTTGTGGTCGTTGCGGTGTGGGTAAACCGGGCCGCCAGCGCTTCTGCGCCGCGGGCCAGCAGGGTGGTATCGACGCCGACGGCGACGAACAGCGCGCCCAGTTCGAGATAGCGTTTCGCCAGCTGTTCATTGGCCATCAGGATCCCCGGCGCCTTGCCGGCCTGACGGATTTGCTGGATGGCATCTTCAATGGCGGCCTGCACTTCCGGGTGCTGCGGATTGCCGCCGTGGCCCATATCAGCGCTGAGATCCGCCGGGCCGATAAACACGCCGTCCACCCCTTCGACATCGAGGATCTGCGGCAGATTTTTCAGCGCTTCGCGAGTCTCAATCTGTACCAGGACGCACATGGCGTCATTGGCCCGGTGGATATAATCCGGGACGCGATTCCAGCGCGAGGCGCGGGGCCAGCGCGCTGCCGACGCCGCGGATGCCGGCAGGCGGGTAGCGGGTGGCTCTGACCGCCAGCCGCGCTTCTTCGGCGTTCTGCACCATCGGCACCAGCAGGGTCTGTGCGCCGACGTCCAGCAGTTGTTTAATTTGTACCGGATCGTTCCACGACGGACGCACCACCGGCTGGCTGGGGTAGGGCGCAATGGCCTGAAGCTGGGTCAGCACCGTTTGTACATTGTTGGGCGCGTGTTCGCCGTCGATCAGCAGCCAGTCGAAGCCCGCGCCGGCCAGCAGTTCGGCGCTGTAGCTGCTGCACAGTCCAAGCCACAGGCCGATTTGCGGACGGCCCGCTTTTAAGGCGTCTTTAAAGGCGTTATTCATGGTGTTTCTCCTAGACAAACCGGCAGCTGATGGCGCCCATGTTGCCGTAGTCGACGTGGAAGGTATCGCCCTTGCGCGCCGGGACCGGGCGGGTGAAGGAGCCGCCGAGGATAATCTGCCCGGCTTCGAGCTGGACATCGTACGGCGCCAGCTTGTTGGCCAGCCAGGCCACGCCGTTGGCCGGATGATTGAGTACGCCCGCGGCGACGCCGGTCTCTTCAATTACGCCGTTGCGATACAGCAGGGCGGAGATCCAGCGCAGGTCGAGCTCGTCCGGTTTAATCGGCCGGCCGCCGAGGATCACCCCGGCGTTGGCGGCGTTGTCGGAGATGGTGTCGAACACTTTGCGCGGACGCTGGGTTTCCGGGTCGATGTTGTGGCAGCGCGCGTCGATAAGCTCCAGCGCCGGGATAACGTAGTCGGTGGCGTTGTAGACATCAAACAGCGTACAGTTCGGGCCGCGCAGCGGTTTGGCCAGCACGAAGGCCAGCTCGACTTCGATACGCGGAACGATAAAGCGGTCGGTGGGAATATCGCTGCCGTCGTGGAAGAACATATCGTCGAGCAGCGCGCCGTAGTCCGGCTCGCTAATCTGCGAGCTGGCCTGCATCGCTTTAGAGGTCAGGCCGATCTTGTGGCCTTTGAGCACGCGGCCTTCGGCGATCTTCATCTCGACCCACTCGCGCTGGACGGCGTAGGCGTCCTCAATGGTGATCGACGGATAATCCAGCGAGATCGCGCGGATCTGTTCACGCTGCTTTTCGGCCTGGTTCAGCCGCTGGGCAATCAGGGTACGGGTCTGTTTATCGAGCATAGAGATTCCTGTGGCATTGCATTGCCGGATGGCGCTTCGCTTATCCGGCCTACAAATTCATGGCCGTTGTAGGCCCGGTAAGCGCAGCGCCACCGGGCAATTTGCACATTATTTAAATAACGCGTGCACGTTGTTTTGTTTGTAGTTCAGCGTCGGGTCGAGCTCTTCCATGGCGAACGACAGCGCCAGATAGCGGCTCTCCATTAGCGTCGCGAAGTGGGATTTGATCAGCGCGAACAGCATATCTCCCACGTCCTGACGGCTCTCCAGGCTGCGCCCGGCGCCGATCTTCAGGGTCATATGCACGAAGGCGTAATCCTGCCTGCCGTCGGCCATCTGCCAGGTATCCAGCCAGTGGGCGCGGCTGCGGATCCCGCCGATCGGAAAGATGCCGGTGGCGGCCAGCGCCTCGTTGACTTTGGCGAACAGCCCAGGCAGATCGGCCTGCTCGCGGATGTTGTCGGTACATTCGGCGATAAAATGCGGCATGGGGCCCCCTTACGCCTGCGCTGGCAACGGGAACACGGCGTTAACCTGGCCGGTACCGGAGCTGGCGAACAGCTCGGTGATAAACTCCACCTTGCCGTCGTATTTATCCCAACCCAGCAGACCGAGCAGCATCACCGTGTCGTGCATGTTGCCTTCGCCGTAGCAGTAGTCGGCATACTCCGGCAGCATGGTGCAGAACTCTTTGAATTTGCCCTCGCGCCACAGCTTCACCACCCGCTCATCCATCTGATGATCAAACTCGCGGGTGTAGCTGTTCATCCCCTCTTCGGCGCGCTGGTCATCGATAAAGCGGTGCGACAGCGAACCGCTGGCCAGCACCGCCACGGTGCCGTCATATTTGTCGATGGCCTTGAGGATGGCCTCGCCCAGCTTGCGGCTATCGGCAAAATCGTGAACGGTACAGAAGGCGGAAATGGACACCACTTTGAAATGCTTATCGCTGTTCATGTAGCGCATCGGCACCAGGGTGCCGTACTCCAGCTTCAGGCTGGGAATATTGTGCGCTTTGGCACGCACCCCGAGCTTCACCGCCTCGTCGGCGATAAGCTGGCCCAGCTCCGGGTTGCCGTCGTAGTCGTAGGTCATGTCGCGAATGAAATGCGGCAGTTCGTTACTGGTGTAGACGCCCTGAAAATGGTCGGCGCAGTTGATGTGGTAGGCGCTGTTGACCAGCCAGTGGGTATCAAACACGATAATGGTATCGACGCCCATTTCACGGCAGCGCTTGCCAATTTCTTTATGCCCGTCGATCGCGCCCTGACGGCAGCCGTGGTTTTTCCCCGGCAGCTCAGACAGATACATCGACGGCACGTGAGTGATTTTTGCTGCTAACGCTAACTTACCCATATCAGACTCCCCATTTCGGGATCGGATGGTCGCCCATCGAGATGCAGACGTTTTTCATTTCGGCGAACACTTCAAAGCTGTACTCGCCGCCTTCGCGGCCGGTGCCGGAGGCCTTCACGCCGCCGAACGGCTGACGCAGGTCGCGCACGTTCTGGGTGTTGACGAACACCATCCCGGCTTCAATTCCGCGCGCCAGACGCAGCACTTTGCTGACGTCCTGGGTCCAGATATACGACGCCAGGCCGTATTCCACATCGTTCGCCAGGCGCAGCCCTTCCGCTTCGTCTTTGAACGGCAGCAGGCAGGCGACCGGGCCAAAAATCTCTTCCTGGGCGACGCGCATGCGGTTGTCGACATCCGCCAGCACCGTCGGGCGCAGGAAGTTGCCGGCTTTCAGATGCGCTGGCAGATCGGACGGTTTATCCGCGCCGCCGGCCAGCAGGGTGGCCCCCTCTTCGATGCCGAGGCGAATGTAGCCGGACACTTTCTCCCAGTGCTGCTGGCTAATCAGCGCGCCGATCTGGGTGTTCGGATCGGTCGGATCGCCTACGCGCAGGCGATTGGCGCGCTCGGCGAAGCGTTTAACGAACTCGGGGTAGATACTCTGCTGAATAAAGATGCGCGAGCCGGCGGTGCAGCGTTCGCCGTTGATCGAGAAGATGGTGAACAGCGCGGCGTCAAGCGCGCGCTCGATATCGGCATCTTCAAAAATCAGCACCGGCGATTTTCCGCCCAGCTCCATGGAGTACTTTTTCAGGCCGGCGTTTTTCATGATATTGCGGCCGGTGGCGGTGCCGCCGGTGAAGGAGACGGCGCGCACATCATGATGGCGCACCAGCGCGTCGCCGGCGGTAGCGCCATAGCCCTGCACCACGTTGAGCACGCCAGCCGGGATCCCGGCCTCCAGCGCCAGCTCGCCCAGACGATCGGCGGTCAGCGGCGACAGCTCGGACATTTTCAGCACCGCGGTATTCCCCAGCGCCAGGCACGGCGCCACCTTCCAGGTGGCGGTCATAAATGGCACGTTCCACGGCGACACCAGCGCGCAGACGCCAACCGGCTGCACGAGGGTGTAGTTCAGCATCTTGTCGTCGACCGGATAGGTCTTGCCGTTCATCTGCTGGCACACTTCGGCGAAAAATTCGAAATTGTGTGAGGCGCGCGGGATCAACACGTTTTTGGTCTGGTGGATCGGCAGGCCGGTATCGGCGGTTTCCATCGCCGCGATCTCCGGGACGTTCTGATCGATAAGATCCCCCAGGCGGCGCATCAGGCGCGCGCGCTCTTTCATCGGCAGGTTAGCCCACTTCGGGAAGGCCTCTTTCGCCGCCGCTACCGCCTGGTTGATTTCGGCTTCGCCGCCGGAGGCGACTTCCGCCAGCACCTCGCCGGTGGCCGGGTTGGTGGTATGAAAATAGTCTGCGCCGGCAACGTTTTTACCGTTGATCCAATGGTTAATCTTTTTCATGACAGTGTCTCCTCATACGCTTGCTGGCTGATGATATGGTTGACCAGGCGGCCCACGCCCTCGACTTCAACGATCACCTCGTCGCCCGGTACCACGTCGGATAGCCCTTTCGGCGTGCCGGTGGCGATCATGTCGCCCGGTTGCAGGGTCATAAATTCGCTTAAATAAGCGATGAGGAACGGGATGCTGAAGATCAGATCGGCGGTGGTGCCCTGCTGGCGCAGCTCGCCGTTGACCCAGGTGCGCAGGGCCAGATTATGCGGATCCGGGATCGCCTCTTTGCTGACGATCCACGGGCCGATCGGCGTCAGGGTGTCGCGGCTTTTCACCCGCAGGTTCGGGCGGTAGTAGTTTTCCAGATAGTCGCGGATCGCGTAGTCATTGCACACGGTATAGCCGGCGACATAATCCATAGCCTCGGCTTCGCTGACGCGGCGAGCGGTTTTCCCAATCACCACCACCAGTTCGGCTTCGTAGTGCATGTATTCGACGTTATCCGGGCGTACCGACTGCTGCTGGTGGCCAGTAAAGGTGTTCGGCGCTTTGATGAATACCAACGGCTCGGTTGGCGGTTTAAATTCCAGCTCGCTGGCGTGATCGGCGTAGTTGAGCCCCAGCGCGAACAGCGTGCCGTTGGCGGGCGGCAGCCAGCGGAATTCACCTTCTTTTAATACCGTGCCATCGTCCAGGCGCACCTGGTCGCGTTCATTGACCAGCACGTCGCGTACCTGTCCTTGCCATTCAATGCGTGCCTGTTTCATGCCAGCTCTCCTTCTGCGACAACCGGGTTTTCGAGCGCCGGGAAACCGTCGGCGAGAATACGTACCCGGTCGCCGGGGCGCAGCGTGACGCGAGAGTGGGGCGTGCCGATAAGGATCGCGTCGCCGGGATTGAGGGTGGCGAATTCGCTCAAGGCGCTCAGCAGCTGCGCGGCATTACGCTGCAGATCGCCGGTATGCCAGCTATCAGCCTCGCGGCCGTTAATTTCGGTGATGATGGTCAGATCGTCGACGTTGCGTACCGCCGATAGCGTGCCGATGGGGCAGAAGCCATCGCGGCACTTGGCTTTGATCGCCGGGCGATAAAAACTCTCTTCCGGCAGACTCACATCGTTAGCCAGCGCGTAGCCAGCGATATAGTTCGCCGCCTCTTCCGCCGCCACTTTACGCGCGGTTTTGCCGACAATCAGCGCCACCGTTGCGCCGCTTTGTACGGTCTCGCCCTGCGGATACGGGATCGCTTCGCCATCGCCAATTACGGTATTGCGCGGCTTGATAAACCAGACCGCGGTTTTCGGCGGCGTCTTGTAGGGGGCCTGTTGAAATGCCTCGCGCCAGGCGTCGAGCTGGCTGCGATGATTGAGCGCAACGGCGAAGATGGTACCTTTCATTCACCACTCCTCTGGGACAGATTTCGGTTTAAAGGGATTTCGTTAATATATTAATGATCATCTTTTATGCTTTGCGCTGAGGTTTAGCAACTGGAAGTGAATGTTTTGTGATCGGATTAACACAATATTTACATAACAATTACTTATTTGTTATAAATCAATAGATTGAATATTTTTCAGGAAAAGACTGGTACTTTTCAGGTGCAGAAACCGGTTGTACATGGCAGGATTAACGCTAATTATTAAGTTATTAATAAGTTTTTGGTGAGGCTGTTGAGGGGATACTATGCATGATTCATTAACCATTGCCTTGTTGCAGGCGCGTGAAGCGGCGATGGCCTACTTTCGACCGATCGTCAAACGGCACAATCTCACCGAACAGCAGTGGCGGATCGTGCGAATTCTCGCCGAACGTCCGTCGATGGACTTTCACGATCTGGCCTTTCGCGCCTGTATCCTGCGCCCCAGTCTGACCGGTATTTTGACGCGCATGGAGCGGGATGGGCTGGTGCTGCGCTTAAAGCCAGTTAACGATCAGCGCAAGCTGTACGTCTCGCTGACGCCTGCCGGAACTGCGCTGTACGAAAGCGCCCAGGCGGAGGTGGAAGAGACCTATCGCCTGCTGGAGGCCCAGTTCACCACGGAAAAGCTGCAGCAACTGACCTCCCTGCTGGAGGAGTTTATTGCGCTTGGCGTCCCTGCCGGGCGCGGCGATGAAGAAGAGTAGCGGTTACGGCTCGGCGCTCAGCCTGGCGAGGGCAATAAGCGTTTCCGCGCGGGCGGGGGACAGCGGCTCTCTCGGCTGCGGCAGCGGCCAGCCATACAGCCAGCGGGCGCTGGGTCAGTTTGGCCTGCAGCCAGTCGTCGGCGGCAGCCACGTCGCCGCAGCGCACATCTTCGCAACGGCACAGCAGGCTCTCCGGCGTCGCCGCGTTTTTCAACGACTCCGCCAGCCGGAAGGTGCGGTTGATGGCCGCGGCGAAGCGCTGCCAGCGCTGCAGCAGAGGATCAGTTTCTGCCAGTAAACCACGCCGCCGCCATCGGCGGTTTCAAACAGCACGCTGTGCGCGGAGGGGCGGGCATTCAGCCGCGCGCCGTTCACCTCCCGGATGGCGGCGATGTCGTTGGGGATTTACTACTGGGGCGCGCGCAGCTGCCTGCCGCAGGCTAACTTTAGCGGAGACGAAGAAGAGTAAAGGAGAACAGTATGGAGTCGGTAACTCTATCGTTACCTGAAGCTTATGACCTGGCGCTGGAGGTACTCAGCGCCAATGGATTTAGCGCCGACCACGCGGCGGCGATTGCCCGCAATGTGACCGCCGGGGAGCGCGACGGCTGCGCTTCCCACGGCCTGTGGCGGCTGTTGGGCATTGTCGATACCCTGCGCAAAGGTAAGGTATCGCCCGATGCCGAGCCGCAGATCCATGACCAGGCGCCGGGGATTGCGCGGGCGGACGCCGGGGGCGCTTTTTTCACTGCTGGCCTACGAGCGCGCGCTGCCGCTGCTGCTGGAGAAGGCGCGCCACAATGGCATTGCGGCGCTGGCAATTAATCGCTGCGTTCATTTTTCCGCGCTGTTTGCCGATATTGAGCCGTTGACCGAGGCAGGGCTGGTAGGGCTGGCCTGTACGCCAAGCCACGCCTGGGTCGCCCCGGCGGGCGGCACACGTCCGCTGTTCGGCACCAACCCCATCGCCTTCGGCTGGCCGCGGCAGGATAAGCCGCCGTTTATTGTTGATATGGCGACCAGCGCCGCGGCGCGCGGCGAGATCCAGCTGCATCAGCGCAGCGGCAAAGCGCTACCGGAAGGCTGGGGAATCGACAGTCAGGGACAGCCAACGACCGATGCCGCAGAGGTGCTGAACGGCGCGATGTTGACTTTCGGCGGCCATAAGGGCTCGGCGCTGGCGGCAATGGTTGAGCTGTTGGCCGGGCCGCTTATCGGCGATATGACCAGCGCCGAATCGCTGGCGTGGGATAACGGCGCGGGCGGTCTCCCCTACGGCGGTGAGCTGATTCTGGCGCTGGATCCGCAGCGTTTTCTCGGCGCACAGGCACCAGAGCAGCTGGCGCGCGCCGAAACGCTGTTCATGGGTATGCAGGAACAAGGGGCGCGGCTGCCGGGCGAGCGGCGTTTTGCCTGCCGCCAGCAGAGTGAACGGCAGGGGGTCATTATCAGTCGTTCATTGCATGATGAGATTTGCGCCTTGCGCCGGGGCGGGTAAGGCGCGAAGCGCCGCTACCCGGATGCCTGTCAAAACAGCGTGTCGAGCTCGTCCAGCACGTTGTAGTCGTCATCGACCAGCAGCAACGTCTTCCACTTATCAAAGGTCAGACACGGGTGCGAGGTGCCGAACAGCAGAATATCGCCGACCTGCACATCGCTGCCTGGCGCCAGGCGCAGCATGCAGTGCTGATCCATGATGCCGATACTGACGATCGACTCCGCGCGCAGCGCTAACTGCTGGCCGTTACGATAATGGGCGATCGGCTGCGGCAGCCCGGCGTCGAAAGCGCAGTCGCGCTTGCCGAAGTTTACCACCGCGCGATCCGCCTCAGGCACCGATTGCACCATCGCCATCAGCTCCAGCGCTGATGTAAGATCGCCGGCGAGATCACAGGCAATCGGATCGCGGGCGATCAGCTCTTGTTGTGCGAGATCGTAGATCCCGCGATCGTGGGTGATATAACAGCCAGGGCGGATGACGATACGGCAGCGGCGCGGTTTTGCCGCCGCCAGCCAGATGTTGCATACCACGTCATACCAGACGGTGCCCGCGCCGGTGAGAATAAATTCGCCGTAAACCAGCGGCTCCATGCGGCAGGCAAGTGCCGCGGCCTGCTGTAACAGCGCTTCCACCTGCGGCTGCGGATCGTCGCCGTGCAGCACCCCTTCATACAGTTCCAGACCGCGTAGCCGTAGCCCCGGCAGGTCGCTTACCCGCTGCGCCAGCGCCAGCGCGTCATCAACGCTACGACAGCCGCAGCGCCCGCCAGGCACGCCAAGTTCAATCAGCACATCCAGCGTTTGTCCCTGGTCTGCGAAGAATGCGGAGAGGGCGCGCACGTTGACCTCGCTATCGACGCAGCAGATAAAATCCACCGCCCGATAGTGGGCTTTTAGCTGCGCGACCACCTGCATATTGGCTTTGCCGACCAGCTGATTGACCATCAGGACGCGTTGGATGCCGCTGGCCATTGCCGCGCTAGCCTGCCAGACGCTGCCCACGCCGATCCCCCACGCTCCCGCTCGCTGCTGCGCCTGAAATATCCATGGCGTCATTGTCGTTTTACCATGCGGCGCCAGCGATACGCCGCGGGCGTCGGCGTAGCGCTGCATCCATGAAATATTATTTTCCAGCGCCGACTTTTTTAGCAGCGCGGCGGGTAGACAGACCTCTTCCGCCAGCAGATTAGCCGGCGCGGACATGAGGGCGGATTTGTGCGGGATTAGCGGTGCTGAATGGTATTTCATAACACTATCCTTTCAGGGTTTATAATCGGTTAGTCGCCGGGTATCATTTATAACTATTTGATAAATATATTTTTAATATAAAAATGTTATTCGTTTTGAATAAAAGTATCACAAAACGATCTGAGTTTTGCGTAGTTTTCCACTGTTTTTTGCGCTTGTAAATGGTTAACTTATCGGCATGTCGAAAGGGAGTAATTGCTATGAAAGTTGACTGGCTTTTCAAAAACGTCACGGTGATCGACGGGAGCGGCGGGCCGCAATACCGTGCTGATGTGGCGGTGAAGGGCGATCGAATTATGGCTATCGCCCCGGCGCTGGACGTTGCGGCGGAGCAGGTGATTGATGGCCAGGGGCGGGTACTGGCGCCGGGCTTTATTGATGTGCATACCCATGATGATATCAACGTGATCCGCATGCCGGAGTACTTGCCGAAGCTCAGCCAGGGGGTGACGACGGTGATCGTCGGCAACTGCGGGATCAGTGCGGCGACCGCCACCATGCGGGGGGAAGTGCCGGACCCGATGAATCTCCTCGGCGAGCAGCAACACTTTATCTATCCCACCGTGGAGGCTTATGCCCATGCGGTGGAGGCGGCGCGACCGTCGCTGAATGTCGGCACGTTAATCGGTCACACCGCGCTGCGTAATAACCATATGGACGATCTGTTTCGTCCGGCGAACGAGACGGAAATCGCCGGCATGCGCGTACAGCTACGCGATGCGCTGCGCCAGGGAGCATTAGGGCTCAGTACCGGGCTGGCCTACGCCAGCGCCTTCCAGTCGACCACCGAGGAGGTGATGGCGCTGGCGGAAGAGCTGGCGGCCGGGAAGGGCGTCTATACCACCCATTTACGTTCAGAGTTTGAGCCGATTCTCGAGGCGCTGGACGAAGCCTTCCGTATTGGTCGCCACGGCAACGTGCCGGTGGTGGTTTCGCACCACAAGTGCGCCGGGGCGAAAAACTGGGGGCGTACCAAAGAGACGCTGGCCTTTTTCGATGAGATGCGCCAGCAGCAGGATATCGCCTGCGACTGTTATCCCTACTCCGCCAGCTCGTCGACGCTGGATATGAAGCAGGTGACCGACGAGTTTGATATCGTGATTACCTGGTCCGAAGCGCAGCCGGAGCAGGCGGGGAAAACGCTGCAGCAGATCGCCGATGAGTGGCAGGTGAGCCTGCACGACGCCGCGGCGCGGCTGATGCCGGCGGGCGCTATTTATCACAACATGGATGAGCAGGACGTACGGCGGGTGATGCGCTATCCGGTCACCATGATTGGCTCTGACGGGCTGCCGAACGATCCGATGCCGCATCCGCGCCTGTGGGGCGCCTTCCCGCGGGTGCTCGGCCACTATAGCCGCGACGAGCAGCTATTCCCGCTGACTACCGCGGTACACAAGATGACCGGGCTGTCGGCGGCGCGCTTCCAGCTGGCGGATCGCGGGCTGGTGAAAATTGGCTACTTTGCCGACCTGGTGCTGTTTAACCCGCAGACGGTGCGCGATGTCGCCAGTTTCTCCGACCCGAAACGACCGGCGGACGGCATTGAGGCGGTGATGGTCAACGGCGTGATGAGCTACGGCAGTGATAAGAAAATTACCGGACGGGCAGGGCGTTTCCTGCGTCGTCGGATGGACTAAGGAGTTGAGTATGAGTATCAAGCGTTATGGCGTAGAAGGTGGTACCGGTACCGGCGGGCAGCACCTGCCGTTCGCGCGGGCGGTGGAAGCGGGAGGCTGGCTGTACGTTTCCGGCCAGACGCCGATGAAAAATGGCGAAGTCGTGGAAGGCGGGATTGTCGACCAGTCGCGTCTGGCGATTCAGAACTGCGTAGATATCATGACCGAAGCGGGCTACACCCTGGCCGACGTGGTGCATGTTAAAGTGATCCTCACAGATGCGCGCTATTTTCAGTCGTTCAATAAGGTATTTCGCGAGTTCTTTGGCGACAACCCGCCTGCCCGCATCTGCTGCGTAGCGGACCTGGTGGTGGATTGTAAAGTCGAAGTGGATGTGACCTGTTTTAACGCTGCGCGACAATAACGCTCGAAACCTAAAATAAATCCCTCCCTTTGCGGGAGGGAGCATCAAAAAAGTGTGATATCGGCACCAGAGTGAATAAATAAATCGGTGCCACTGGGTTCGCTATGCCTTTTTTCAGGCATGGTTCCTGTTAACTCATAATATTCAGCGGCACGAATATTATTTATTACGTCTGGATGTGAGCCATGAATAATATGTCATTTATGATTTGGTTTTCCGTTTATGCCTGCGCGATGATTACCTTAGGCTGGTACGTTTCGCGCAAACAGAAAACCGGCGAAGACTTTTTACTTGGCGGTCGTTCGCTGCCGATGATCCTCACTCTCGGTTCGACGGTCGGCACCATGGTGGGGACCGGCTCCAGCGTCGGCGCCGTCGGCTTTGGCTACAGCAACGGCTGGGCCGGGATGCTTTACGGCCTCGGCGGCGCGGTGGGGATCCTGCTGGTGGCATGGTTATTTGCACCGGTACGTAAACTTCGCTTCATGACCATGAGTGAAGAAATGTCGTATTACACCGGCGGCAGTAAAATTATTAAAAACCTCGTCGCGATACTTATTTTTATTGCCTCTATCGGCTGGCTGGGGGCGCATATATTAGGCGGCGGATTATATCTGGCGTGGGCCAGCGGCATTGATATTAATGTCGCGAAAATTATTATCGCGCTGGCTTTTGTGGTTTATGTCGGTATCGGCGGCTATTCCGCGGTGGTGTGGATCGATACCATTCAATCGATCGTGCTGTTCGTGGGCTTTATTTTAATGGCGATACTGGCGGTTCATCACGTTGGCGGCTGGAACCATATTCAGCAGGCCGTCGATCCGGCGGCGCAAAGCCTGTTCGCGGTCGATAAATTAGGCGTGTTGCCGGCGCTATCATTGGCGATGGTGATCGGCGTCGGCGTGCTGGCGACGCCTTCTTATCGCCAGCGTATTTACTCGGCGAAGACCGTCTCCTCGGTGCGCCAGTCCTTTACCATTACCGGCCTGCTGTATCTGGGCTTCTCCTTCCTGCCGGCGATCATCGGTATGGCGGTATGGACCATGAACCCGCAGCTGGAGAACAGCGGCTTCGCTTTCTTGTTTGCCACTCAGGTGCTGCCGCCGGTGCTGGCGATGGCGATCCTGATTGCCGGGATGTCGGCCAATATGTCTTCCGGTAGCTCTGATGCCATCGCCGCGGTGTCCATTATGCTGCGCGACCTCTACACCCTGGTGACCGGCCATATGCCCGCGCCGGAGAAAGCGATTCGCCTGTCGCGGATCTTCCTGGTTCTGGTGATTGCGCTGGCGCTGCTGTTTGCCCTGACCTCCAACGACATCATCAGCTACATCACCAAAATGATCTCGATGATTATGTCCGGGATGTTTATCTGCACCATGCTTGGCCGTTTCTGGACACGCTTTAACTGGCAGGGCGCGGTCGCCGCGCTGGCCGGCGGCGCCGGGGCATCGGTTGCGGTGCTGGTGGATAGCGACTGGCTGGCGTTCTGGGGCAACCCGTGTATTCCGGCGGTGCTGACGAGCCTGGTGGCTTCGGTTGTGGTGACGTTACTGACCCCGGCCAGCAACATGAGCCGCGAGCAGGCGCTGGAGATGATTACCCGCGAGCGTGAAAGCCGCCCAACGCCGCCGCCGCTGCCGATTGGCAAACGTCATACCTCACGCGGGTAAGGGGCAATCATGAACGAGTATATTGCCGTCGATTGGGGCTCCACCCAGCTGCGGGCATGGCGGATGCGTGATGGCGAATGCATCGACAAGCTGAAACTGCCCTGCGGCGTCACGCGTCTGAACGGGCAGCGCGCCGAAGCGGTATTTCAGCAGCAGCTGGCGCCGTGGCGCGGCGACCCCGCGCTGCCGGTGGTGATGGCGGGCATGATCGGCAGCGATGCCGGTTGGCAACCGGTGCCTTATCTGGCCTGCCCGCTGGCGCTGGAGGCGCTCAACGGTCAGTTATATGAGGTGGCGGAAAAAGTGTGGATCGTGCCGGGGCTGAAAGTGGCGCAGGCTGCAGATTACGACGTAATGCGCGGTGAAGAAACGCAGCTGCTGGGCGCCTGGCAACTGATGCCCGCGGAGTGTTACGTGATGCCCGGCACCCACTGCAAATGGGTGCAGGTGCAAAACGGCGTGGTGCGCCAGTTCGCCACGGCGATGACCGGCGAACTGCATCACCTGCTGCTTAACCATTCGCTGCTCGGCCAGCAACTGCCTGCGCAGTTGCCGGATGAAGCCGCTTTCGCCCTCGGTATGGAAAAAAGGGTTAAATCAGCCGGCGTTATTATCCGGGCTTTTTAGCGCCCGAGCCGCGCGGGTGTTAGGCGCGCTGGCGGCGACTTCGGTGAGCGATTATCTCTCCGGGCTGTTGATTGGCGCGGAGGTGGCGACATTCAGCGAACGCTATCGCGCCAGCCGCGTGGTGCTGGTTGGTGAGCACTCGCTCAACGCCCGTTATCAGCAGGCGATGGCGGCGCGTGGGTTAGCCGTTTCCTGTTGCTCCGGCGAGGCGGCGTTTCTTTCGGGTATAGCGAGGATGATTGATGGACAAGATTAAGCTGGTGGCGATTTTACGCGGCATTCAACCCGCTGAGGCGGCAGATCATATTGAGACGCTAATAAATGCAGGCTTTCGCTATATCGAAATCCCGCTCAATTCGCCGGACTGGCAGCAAAGTATTCCGGCGATGGTGCGTCAGTTTGGCGAGCGGGCGATGATTGGCGCGGGAACGGTGCTGAAGGTTGAACAGGTTGATTTTCTCGCTGAAGCCGGGGCGAAACTTATCGTGACGCCCAATACGGCCCCGGCGGTGATCCGCCGCGCGGTAGATAAGGGGATGCTGGTGTGCGCCGGCTGCGCGACGGCCTCCGAGGCGTTTAGTGCGCTGGATGCCGGGGCGCAATGGCTGAAAATCTTTCCGTCATCAGCATTCGGCGCGGACTATATTCGCGCGCTGAAAGCGGTGTTGCCGCCGGAGGTGCCGGTGCTGGCGGTCGGCGGCGTGACGCCGGAAAGTCTGGCGACCTGGATACAGGCGGGGTGCGCCGGTGCCGGTCTGGGCAGCGATCTTTATCGCGCCGGACAGGCCGTGGAACGTACCCGCGAGCAGGCGGAGAGGTTTATCTCCGCCAGTAAAAGTTAGTCCCCCAGCGGCTGCCGATCGACGCCGCCGCGGTGGCTGTCGAGCGCCAGCTTAATACGGCGTAATTTGCCTTTTGCCTGGGGTTTGTTGGCCATCGCCAGTTCGGTGGCCAGCACATCGACCATCGCCAGCATCGCGTAACGGGAAGTGCTGGGCTTAAAGATATAGTCGTTTTCCCGTACCAGCAGCGGTAGCACCAGATCCGCCTGTTCAGCCAGCGGCGTTCCGGCGGGGGTAATCGCAATAACCTTCGCGCCGTACTGGCTGGCAATCGCCGCGCTCTCGATGATTTCCCGGGTATAGCCGCCCAGAGACAGCACGATCACCACATCCTGCGGCGTCACCGCCGAGCTCATCATGCGTACCAGCAGACCATCGCTCTGGCTGACTACCGGCAGACCGAGGCGAAACAGGCGATACTGAATTTCCTGAGCGCAGATGGTCGAACCGCCGCCCATCCCCAGGGCGAGGATCTGCCGCGCATCGCTCAGCCAGCTCACCGCGCGCTTCAGCGCCTCGATATCCAGCGCCCGCCGGTTGGTCTCCAGTACGCTGATGATTGACTCATAGATCCCCTGGACGCCTTCGAGATCCGGAACATCGAGGATAAACCGCTGGCCGACCGCAAGAGATTGCGCAAGCTTCATCTTCAGCTCGCGGACGTCTTTACAGCCGAGCGCCCGGGCAAAACGGGTGACCGAAGCCTGGCTGGTTTGCGTCAGACGCGCTATCTCGGCGATGGGCAGCTCCACCGCCGCCGCGATATCATCGAGAATAAACTGCGCGATGCGTTTTTCGGTCGCCGTGAGTTCCACAAAGCGATCGGTTATGCAGGAAATAATATCGATTGACCAGGACATACGGGTAACAACGGGTAAGTTTTGAATGGTACTTTGTACCATATTGCGCCGCTGAAATCAGTGCTGAAGTCTACAACGCCAGGCGCATGGCGCAGCGCGACTCGGGCGGCAGGCCGTGCCGGGTCTCCTGTTCCCTTTTTGCCGCCAGCCCGGCGGGCAGGGTCAGCTCATCGAGCATGGCGAATCCCAGACGGGTATAAAACGGCGCATTCCACGGCACCTCGCGGAAGGTGGTGAGGGTTACCGCCGGGTAGCCCATCTGCCGTGCGCTCTCGATAACCCGCTCCAGCAGCATCCGGCCGATGCCCTGTTGCTGCCAGGCCTGGTGGACGGCAACTTCGACGATAAATAACGCATCGTCGAGCGGTTCGGTCAGAATAAAGCCAACGGGTTGCCCGGCGGCTACCGCCAGCAGGCTATGCTCCGTTTCCAGATAATCATGATGGCGCGCAACGCTAATCACCTCGCTGTCCGCCAGCCAGGCGAGAGAAGGGATCTGGCGAAATGCCTGGGCGGCAGAACGTTCAATGGCGGGCAGAAGGGCGATATCGCTCTCCTGAGTCAGGCGTAATACGGCACCGGCAGTTATAGTGTTAGTTTTCATCACCTCAGCATAGCAGCCTTCGGGAGAAAAGTATGGAGCTGACCGCCGTTCCCGCCACGCAGTTCAGCAGCGTGCAGTTAACGGATATTCTCAACGCCTGTTTTGAAGCCTACCTGGTGCCTGTTACCCAGTCGGTAGAGGGATTTGTTCAGCGTTTTAGCGCCGAGGGGATGAGCCTGGTCGATTCCCGCGTCTGGCTGGCCGGAGATGAACCGGCGGCGATCGCGATCGTCGCGCGCCGGGGGAGTGCCGCTCGCCTGGCGGCCTTTGCCCTGCGCCCGGCCTGGCGCGGCAAAGGCCTGGGCCGGAAACTGATGCAGGAGCTGCTGATGCTTTTGCAACAGCAGGGGATCGAGACGGTATTCCTGGAGGTGATCCGCGATAACCATGCGGCCGTCGCGCTGTATCAGTCGCTGGGCTTTACGCGACGCTATGGGCTCTGCGGCTACCTGAGTACAGAACTTCTGCCCCCGGTGCCGGGCGTATTGCAGCTTTATCCCACCCTGTCCCTGCTTCGGCGCGCCATTGAGGAGAGTAACAGCCAGCTTCCCTGGCTGCTGGATCCGCTTACCTTCGCCACTCTGCCATGTCAGGTCGTGACGCTGGAACAGCGCGTCTTCGCGGTTCTAACGACGGCGGGCTCGCGCCCTGTACTGTCGTTTTTGTGGGTGGAGCCCGCCGCCCGCCGCCAGGGGCTGGCGCGTGAGCTGCTGATGGCGCTGGCGCAGCAGTTCCCGGGCATTGGTACTTCGGTGACGGTCCCGGAAACTTTTACGCCGCTGTTTGCCGCGGCCGGCTATGCCGCTTTGACACTACAACAGTATGAGATGAGCGCAACGATGAATGCCCTGCGGTCGGCAGGGCGTTAAGATTTAGTCGTTACGCGGATCGCTAATTGGCTGCCGAACCAGGAAAATGTAGGCCAGCGCGCCGAGAGCGGTCACACAGCCGCATATAACCAGCGCCAGCTGGAAGGAATGGGTGGTATCGACAATAAATCCGGTCACCACCGGTGCAAATGAAGCGCAGATAAAGCTGGCGAAATTCTGAATACTGCCGACGGAAGCCGTCATTCTTGATGCCACGGCGACGTGGATCAATCCCCAGCAGGACGTTCCGGCAAAATGAATGCAGAACAACGCCATACCGATTAACAACACCGCCGCGAAAGAGGTAGTGGCATGCGGCACGATCAGTGTAAACGCCGCGGAGCAGAACATCCCGGCAATGATGCAGATCTTGCGGCTTTTGATCGGTGCCATGCCGCCTTTGACCAGCCAGTCGGTGACGTAGCCATTGATCAGCATACCGGCGGCACCAAACAGGAAAGGAATTGCGGCCATAAATCCGGTACTTTTCAGATCGAGGTTATACGCTGTTTGCAGGTAGCCCGGCAGCCAGGCCAGATACAGCCACGCGGTATAATTGATGCCGCTGAAGCCGAGCATCATTCCCCACATGGTTTTGTTTTTAAACAGGCTGCGCCATTCGGCAAAGCTCAGCGGGTCGCGGCGAACGTTGACGCTTCCGGCGTTAAGGTACGCCTGTTCATCGGCGGTGAGGGGGAGATCCTCCCGGTTGCGATAAAGCATATACCAGCCGATAGCGATAAAGATCCCTAGTATGCCGATAGTGATAAACATCCAGCGCCAGCCCATCATCAGCATCATTGCGGCAAGGATCGGTGGGCTGACCGCGACACCGATCGTCGAGGCGGCGTTGAAGAAGCCCATTGGGCGACCGCGCTCTTTAATATTAAACCAGTCGTTGATCACCTTGACGCCGCAGGGGTTCATTGGCGCTTCGCCGATCCCCATGCCGATGCGCACCAGGACGAACTGGGTAAAGCTGTGCACCATCCCGGAGAGCGCCTGAAATAGTGACCAGAAAAACATACCCAGCCCTAGCATGATGCGTGGACCTTTGCGGTCCAGCAGAGGGCCGCAGGGCAGTTGCGCAATGCCATAGGCTAGAGAAAAAACCGATAACAGCGCCCCGATTTCAGTGGCGTTGAGCCCTAACTCCTGGCGAATCGTTAAGTTCGCCACGGACAATGAACTTCGGTCGAGGTAGTTAATCACCGCCGCCAGAAATAACAGAATCATTGCCGTTGTTTGAATCTTTTTAATACGAGAGCTACGTTGTAGCGTATTTTCTAAGGGAACTGAAAGGGTTTCCGCTTTCCCCTCTTTAAAGTCGGTCTGCGGGTCTATGGTTATATTTTGTGATTCCACGCCTGACTCCTGATTATTATGTTTGAACGCCAAGTAACAACGAATGGTTTAAACACCACCCACATATTTCACAGTAAAGTAAGTCGACTTGTTTTCAGCATAAATAACCTTTTTGAGGGCGCCGGATTACGTTTTTGGATTTGTGCTGTTGCTAATCATTTTCTGTTTTTAATCGGTACTTAATGCGCCAGCGATTCACTTTGCTTGATAGAGTTAATCATGGATTGCTTCGCGGTGTTCAGGTGGTTACGTAGCGCCAGGTTGGCATCCAGATCGCTGCGACAGATGAGTGCGCTCAGGATAGTCATATGTTCGTCAATAGCGATGATATTGCGCTGTTTAAGGTCGCTTTCATCCCACTGATAGTGGAAGTGAAAGATCACGGAGATAATCTCAAGGGATTGATTAAAAAATATATTATCCGCGGCGGAAAGCAGCAGCGAATGAAAATCACGATCGAGCTGGGAGAACATACGAAAGCTGTCGCCAATGCTGTCCCGCAGAGTGCGGTGGCGCTCAAGCAGGGTTTTGGCCTGCAGCCAGCGGGCATCGCTGTCCGGCAGATTAAGAAAGTGTTGAAGTGCGTGAGTTTCCAGCATTTCCCGCAATTCGAACAGTTGTTCGGCCCAGGATTGCTCAAATTTCTTCATGTTCCACTGGCCGCGTTTTTCGCTTTCAATCAGGTTGTAGCGGCTGAATTTCAGTAAAAACTCTCTGACCACGACCGGGCTGACGCCCGCGGCACGCGCCAGTTGCAGTTCGGAGAATCGCTCTCCGGCGCGTAACTGGCGTTGGTTAATCATGGTGAAAAACGCTTGTTCAAAGAGACGGTTTTGTTCGGCCAGCGAGGCGCTGGAACTATCGAAGCCGTCCTGTACTTCCGGTTGACGAAGGATCTGGTAGTCGTGATTGACCTGGCTCAGGACGCCGCGCTTGCATAAGTGGCAAAGGATATGGCGCACCGTGGTGCGGCTGATGTTATACATTTCCGCCAGTGCGCTTTGCGAGGGGAGCGGCGAGGGGATAAAGCCGCGCGCCATGTCGTTGATGACCTGGTTAATAACATTGTGACGAAGGTTTTGTGAGCGACTCATAACGTTTTCCTTTTTTATCCATTAAAACCGGATTTAAAACAGTTTTGTGCGCGATATTTCACAGATTTTGCAATGACTTTCACTCTACTTCTATTTTTCATCGATATCTAAGCCAACAAATACGGAGGCAATAATTATGACGTCGATGAATACTTTAGTATGTCAGGAACCTAAAAAATTACACTGGGAAAAACGCCAGATTCCCATTCCCGGCGATGATGAAGTGCTCATTAAAATAAAGGCGGTGGGGATTTGCGGGACAGATATTCATGCATGGGGCGGCAATCAGCCCTTTTTTTAGCTATCCGCGTGTTCTTGGACATGAAATATGCGGTGAGATAATTGGGCTGGGTAAAAATATTCTTAATTTGAAGAGCGGCCAACAGGTTGCTGTGATTCCCTATGTCGCCTGCCGCCACTGCCCGGCCTGTCTGAGCGGCCGGACAAACTGCTGTGAGAACATTTCGGTGATCGGGGTGCATCGCGACGGCGGGTTTAGCGAATACCTCTGCGTTCCGGTAAACAATCTGCTGGTGGTGGATGATGTCGACCCTGAAGCTGTAGCGTTGATTGAGCCATTCGCCATTAGCGCCCACGCGGTGCGTCGCGCAGCGATCCAGCCGGGAGATCAGGTACTGGTGGTCGGCGCGGGTCCGATTGGGCTCGGGGCAGCGGCGATCGCTAAGGCTGACGGCGCGCAGGTGGTGGTGGCGGATACCAGCCCGGCGCGGCGCGATCATGTGGCACAACATCTCGGCCTGACCACCCTCGATCCCTCCGATCCACTGTTTACCGAGCAACTGTCGGCCACGTTTGACGGTTCTCTGGCGCAGAAAGTGATTGACGCGACGGGAAATCAGCAAGCAATGAACAACACCGTTAATTTAATCCGTCACGGCGGCAGCATCATTTTTGTTGGTCTGTTTAAGGGGGAACTGCAGTTCTCTGACCCGGAATTTCATAAGAAAGAGACGACGATGATGGGGAGTCGTAATGCGACAGAAGAGGATTTTGCCAAGGTCGGGCGGCTGATGACTGAAGGGAAAGTGACCGCCAGGATGATGCTGACCCACCGTTACGACTTCAAATCGCTGGCGGAAATTTACGAAAGCGAGGTGATTAACAATCGTCAGCTGATCAAAGGCGTTATTCATTTTTAGCAGGGAAGCTCATGAAAACCTTAAACCGACAAAACTTTCCAGGACCTCAGTATCCGACCCGTGCGATTCAGTTCGGCGAGGGCAATTTCCTGCGGGCATTTATTGACTGGCAGCTGGATCTGCTGAATGAGAAAACCGATCTGGCGACGGGCGTCACCATTGTTCGCCCGATCAACACCGTTTTTCCGCCGTCGTTAAATACTCAGGACGGGCTGTATACCACGGTGATCCGCGGGTTGAATGAACGCGGCGAGGCGGTGAGCGAGGCGCGGATTATCCGCTCCGTTAATAATGAGATCAATCCCTGGCAGGATTTTGCTGGCTACCTGGCGCTGGCCCGTGACCCGGAGATTGCATTTGTGTTTTCAAACACCACCGAAGCGGGGATTAGCTATCACGCCGGGGACCGGCCTGACGATATGCCGCCGGTCAGCTTCCCGGCGAAGCTGACCCAATTGCTTCTTGAGCGGTTCCGTCATTTCAACGGAGCAGCGGATAAGGGCTGGACAATAATCCCTTGTGAACTGATTGACTATAATGGCGAAGCACTGAAGGCGTTGGTGCTGCGCTATGCTAAAGAATGGCAGTTGCCAACGGCATTCAGCGACTGGGTTGAAACTGCCAATACATTTTGTTCAACGCTGGTTGACCGCATCGTCACCGGCTATCCGCGTGAGGAAGCGGAAAAGCTGGAGGCGGAGCTCGGCTACCATGATGCTTTCCTGGATACTGCCGAATACTTTTGGTTATTTGTAATCCAGGGGCCGCAGGGGCTGGCGGAAATGCTGCGGCTGGATCGCTGCCCGCTGAATATTCGTATCGTAGAGGATATCCGGCCCTATAAAGCGCGCAAGGTTGCCATTCTTAACGGCGCGCATACCGCGCTGGTGCCGGTAGCATGGCTGTGTGGGGTGGATACGGTTGGCGAAGCGATGCGGGACGAAGCCATTCGCCATTATGTCCAGCAGACGATTGATGAAGAGATTATCCCGGCGCTCGATTTACCGGCCGAGGAGCTTCGTCAGTTTGCCGATGCGGTCACCGGGCGCTTTCTTAATCCCTATATTCGCCATCAATTGCTCGCCATCGCCCTGAACGGCATGACTAAATTTCGTACCCGGATCTTGCCGCAGCTGCTGACGACTATCCGCCAGCACGGCGCGATCCCGCCGCGGCTAACGTTTGCTCTGGCGGCGCTCATCGCCTTCTATCGCGGTCAGCGTGACGGACAGACGTATCCGCTACAGGATGACGAAGTTTGGTTAACCCGCTTTGCTGAAGGATGGGCTCAGGTGGCGAACGGCAGCCCGCTGCATGAACTGGTCACAGAAGTCCTGCAGGATGCTGCGCACTGGGGTGAGGATCTGACGGCCATTCACGGCCTTGCCGACCAGGTCACGCGCTATCTGGAAATGATTTTGCGCGCGGGGATGCGCGAGGCCCTGTCGCGGCTGTAGTCGGTTTGTTGTGCGGCGCCCGCGGATTGGGGCGCGTTTTTTTTGTGCTCTGAACCGCAAAAATGAATTAAGCGCCAACGGTTGGCGGATTTCCCGCATCATATCCCTTCGTAATGGCGAAGAGGGGGATGCGATGCGTAAAACGGAACTGTTGGCTTTTTTGCAAAATCAGACCGATTTTTTCGATCCGGATAACCTGAGCGAGGTCTTTACCGCCAGCTGGCTGGCCCGGCGTTTCGCGATGCAAAGAAATACCGCCAGCCATTATCTCAATCAGCTGGTCGCTCAGGACGTGCTGGTGAAAATCAACACCCGGCCGGTCTATTTTCTGCATAAAAAAGCCTTTTGCCAGCAGTTCTACCCGCTTTCCCGCAGTGAGTATGCCAGCATGGCGGAGTTACTCGCGGAGAGCGACCGCCAGCCGGAGCAGGCGGACCATTTTTCGTTGCTGACCGGGCATGACGGCAGCCTGCGTAAACCGATTGAGCAGATGAAAACCGCGCTGTTTTATCCTAACGGCGGGCTACCGCTGCTTATTACCGGCGACAGCGGGACCGGCAAAAGCTATATGGCTGAGCTGATGCATGAGTTCGCCATCGCCCAGGGGCTGCTGGCGCCCGATGCCCCCTTTGTGAGCTTTAACTGCGCGCAGTATGCGAGTAATCCGGAGCTGCTGGCCGCCAACCTGTTTGGCTACGTCAAAGGCGCGTTTACCGGTGCGCAGGGCGATAAAGCGGGGGCGTTTGAGGCGGCAAACGGCGGGATGCTGTTTCTCGATGAGGTCCATCGCCTGGATGCTCAGGGGCAGGAGAAGCTTTTCACCTGGCTGGATCGTAAGGAGATCTACCGGGTGGGGGAGACCGCACAAGGCTTGCCGATTTCGCTGCGGTTGGTGTTTGCCACCACCGAAGATATTCACAGCACTTTTCTCACCACCTTCCTGCGCCGAATTCCGATCCTGGTTAGCTTGCCCGATCTTCAACACCGTAGCCGCGAGGAGAAGGAGGCGCTAACGCTACAGTTTTTCTGGCAGGAGGCGCGCACGCTTGCCGCCCGGCTGCAACTAACGCCGCGACTGTTGCAGGTCCTGACGCAGTATGTTTATCGGGGCAACGTCGGCGAGCTGAAGAATGTGGTGAAATACGCCGTGGCGTCAGCCTGGGCCAGGTCTCCGGGCCGCGAAATGCTGACCGTGAGGCTGCACGATCTGCCGGAGAATGTCATGGCCGCGACGCCAGCGCTCAGCGAAGCGATGGGCCAGCAGGAGCCGCTGCTTATCGAGCCGCAGACCAGCCTGGTCTGGCTGCTGCGTGCGCGCGACCCGGTACAGGGGCTGATCTATGACGTTCAGTGTCGGGTTCTGGCGCAGTATGAAGCGGTGCTGAATAAAAAAACGGTCTGGGAAGAGGCGCAAAGGAGCATGGGGGAAGAGATTGAAACCCTCTTCGATCGGCTGATCTTTGATAATCATGACTCCAGTAGCTCGCAGATGCTGCTGCTGATCGCTCATCAGGTTCGGGAGGAGTATTATCGCCTGGAAAAGCGCTTCAATATCCAGTTTAACGGCAACTGCCTCTACGCGCTGAGCCACTACCTGATCCACCGATCCCGACAGGCGCAGTCCACGATAAACAATGAAAAAGCCCGCCAGCTGGAGGACTTCCTGGTACAGAAGTTTCCGCTGCTGTATCGCTTTTGCGAAGCGATCCTCGGTGCGTTGACGCTGAAGCTGGATATTGAACCCCAGCGTATCGACCTGCTGCTGTTAGTGCTGTGGTTCCACAAGAATGGCGCCATCAGCCAGCAGCAGGTGACCCGGGCGATAATTCTCGCTCACGGTTACGCTACCGCCAGCAGCATCGCCAACGTGGCAAACCGCTTGCTGAAAAGCCAGCTCTTTGAGTCATTCGATATGCCGCTGGACGTGACGCCGGAGGCTATCGCTAACCAGGTGATGGCCTACATAGAGAGCCATGCCCTGGCATCAGGATTGATAATCCTGGTCGACATGGGATCGCTGAACGCCATTCACCGCCATTTTAATCGTCGCCTGAGTACGCCGATGGCGATCATCAACAATGTCTCCACCGGTATGGCGATGTACGTCGGGGAGCGCATTTTGCAGGGCGTTATGCTGGAAGATATCGTCCGCGAGATCGGCGATGACCTTGCGGTTGAGCACCAGATCTATTACCCGCAAACCGATAAGCCGCGGGCGATTTTAACCACCTGCGCGACCGGTCTGGGCGCGGCGGCGAATCTGTCGGCGCTGTTAAAAGCCAGCATTCCTGAAGCGCTTGGCATTGATATTGTGGCCTGTGATGTGGAGACCCTTGCCGATCACGCGCGACGGGAGCCGATGCTAAGCCGCTATGAGGTGCTGGCGATCGTCGGCACCCTGGATCCGCATCTTGCCGATCTACCCTGGATCTCGCTGGATTCGCTGATCTCTGGTGAAGGGAGTCGTCCGCTGATGCGCATTTTTGGCGAACTGGCGACGGCGGAGCAGGTCAGCGAGATCAACAACCTGATCCTGAAAAACTTTTCGCTGCGCCGGGTGATCGAGTCGGTGACGATCCTCGATACGGCTAAGGTGATCAACCAGGTTGAGCAGTTTTTGCTGCGCTATGAGCATCTGGCCGGGCGCGATGTACCTAACGATCGTAAGGTCGCGCTGTATGTGCATATCAGCTGTCTGATAGAGCGATTAATTCGTCACGCTTCCCCAGCCCAATACACTGGAGGGCAGTGTCCGGATCGCGAGCTGGCTACGCTACGCGAGGCCTTTAGTGTCATAGAGAGCGGGTATAGTGTCAAAATTCCCGTTGTAGAGCTCTGCTACATTCACGATATCCTGACGCGGGAAACGGAATTTATTCAGGAAGATCAAGACTTTTAACACATCTCTTCTTTTTTATCCTTGCGTTAGCCGACGCGCCACTGTTTCTGGCACGTCGGTTGCAATTAAGAAAGCAGTGGAATGCGCTTTCGAGGTAAGGATGAAACGACACTATATTTTTGCCAGCCATGGCAGCTTTGCTAACGGTTTGTTGAACTCCGTGGAACTGATACTCGGTAAACAACCCGATATACATACCTTGTGTGCCTACGTGGAAGAAGAGGCCGATCTGACGCAGCAGGTGGAAGCGCTAATGGCGCGTTTCCCGGCGCAGGATGAGCTGATCGTGATTACGGATATTTTTGCCGGTAGCGTGAATAACGAGTTTGTTCGTTTTTTATCTCGCCCACATTTCCATTTACTATCCGGTTTAAATCTGCCGTTAATTATTGACTTGCTGATTTCCGCAGCCGAAGACGATACCGAAAAATTAATTACCGAGGCATTAACAAACGCCAAAGAGAGCATTCAGTACTGCAATCAAACGATTGCCAGCGCGATGACTATGGATAAAGACTTCTGAAATGAGGAAGCATGATGATTACATTATTAAGGGTAGACCATCGATTACTTCACGGCCAGGTGGCCTTTTCCTGGACCCAATATGTCGGCGCCGATTGTATTTTAATCGCCAACGATAGCGTCCCTGGCGATGAGTTGCGGAAAACCACCATTAAGCTTGCCAAACCGCCCTCGGTGAAGCTGGTGATTAAAAATATAAATGATTCTATTGAGGCAATAAAAAGCGGGGTTACCGATAAATATAATTTATTTATTGTTGTGGAGTCGGTTAATGACGCCTGGCGTATTGCCAGCGCCATCGACGAAATAAAAAGCATAAATCTTGGCGGAATAAAGGCTAAAGAGGGCAGTAAAAATATCTCTAAGGCGATTAATTTACTGCCGACAGAAATAGAACAGCTACAACAACTGGTGGGCAAGGGCGTCGAAGTGGAGATTCGCCAGGTCCCGAACGATCGCAAACAGCTTTTTGCGGAATGCGTGTAATTCCGGAGGACAGATTATGGTAGAGGCTCTCTTACTGGGTCTGGTGGCGTTTATCGCGCAATCGGAATATGCCTTAGGGACGTCGCTAATTTCACGGCCTATCGTCACCGGGCTGCTGACCGGGCTGGTGCTGGGGGATGTACAGACCGGCGTCATTATGGGCGCGACGCTGGAGCTGGCGTTTATCGGCTCTTTCTCCGTTGGCGCCTCGATCCCGCCCGACGTGGTGACCGGCGGTATTCTCGGCGTGGCGTTCGCCATTACCTCTGGCGCAGGCACAGAAACGGCGTTGCTGCTTGGCCTGCCTATCGCCACGCTGACTTTGATCCTGAAAAATATCTATCTGGGGATGTTCATTCCAATGCTTAGCCAGAGGGCGGACGGGTATGCGGAACGGGCGGATCTCCGCGGCATTGAGCGGATGCATTTGATTGCCGGATTCGGCCTGTCGCTGATGCTTGCCGCGGTGGTCACCGTCTCATTCCTGGTGGGCAGCAACGCGGTGAAATCCCTGCTCGATACGATCCCGGAATTTATCAAACATGGGCTCAGCGTCGCCACCGGCATCATCCCGGCCCTCGGCTTCGCGATGCTCGCCAGGCTGCTGATTAACAAGAAAGTGGCGCCGTATTTTTTCCTCGGTTTTGTGCTGATGGCCTATTTGAAAATCCCGGTGACCGGTATCGCCATTCTCGGCGCTATCGTGGCGGTGGTCATGGTTAACGTCACCGCATTGAATTCACCTCGTATCACGACAGAACAAGGAGTCAGCGATGACGACGAAGATGATTTCTGAAGAGACCCTGCAGCCGCAGGCGCAGGAAGAAATCCGGATTACGCCGCGCGATTTACGCCGGGTGTTCTGGCGCTCTTTCCAGATGGAGTTCTCGTGGAACTATGAGCGGCAGATGAATCTCGCCTTTGTTTACGCGTTGATCCCGGTGCTGAAGAAGCTCTATCCGCGCAGAGAGGAGCTGGCCGCAGCGCTGAAGCGGCATCTGGTTTTTTTCAATACCACGCCGCATATCGTCACCCTGCTGCTGGGGATCACCACGGCGATGGAAGAGAAAAACAGTCAGCAGAAAAACATGGATGCCACTGCGATTGATAACGTCAAAGCCTCACTGATGGGACCGTTAGCCGGGCTGGGTGACTCTTTCTTCTGGGGGACGCTGCGCCTCATCGCCACCGGGATCGGCACCAGCCTGGCGCTGAAGGGCAACATCCTCGGGCCGATCCTGTTTCTGCTGGTGTTTAACGTGCCGCACATTCTGGTGCGCTGGTGTTTTACCCGCTGGGGCTACGTACTGGGCACCGGGGTCCTGCAGCGGATCCAGAAGAGCGGAATGATGGAGAGCCTGACCTACGGGGCGTCGATTATCGGTCTGATGGTAGTCGGGGCGATGACCGCTTCAATGATCGATATCACCATTCCTCTCTCCTTCGGCGCCGGGGAGGCCAAAACCCAGGTACAGGACATTATCAACGACATTCTGCCCTGCATGCTGCCGTTGGTGAGTTTTGGCATCGTCTACTGGCTACTGGGACGGAAAGTTAAACCGCTCTCAATTATTGGCGGCATGGCGCTGGTGGGCATTCTGGGTTCGTGGATCGGATTGTTTTAACGGGAGTGAGCTATGCGACCAACAATGATGACATATATCAGTGAAGAGCCTGCCTGCCTGGCGCAGATCCTGCGCGAGTACCGGCAAAAGCTGGCGCCGATTGAAACCTTCGCCCGCCAGCACCCGGTACGGCGGATATTATTGCTCGCGACCGGATCGTCGCTGAATGCCGCGCTGTGCGCGCGCTATTTCTTTGAGCAACGCTTCGGTGTGCTGCTTGACATTAAAGAGCCGTACAACTTCACCCATTACGACGCGATCGACCCGCATGCCGATCTGGTGGTGGCGATTTCACAGAGCGGAAAAAGCGCGTCGACGCTGGAGGCGATGCGTAAGGTACAGGCTTCCGGCAAGTCGGTTTTCGCCCTGACCTCAGATCCGCAAAGCCCGATAGGAGGCGCCAGCGATGGCGTTCTGGATATTAATACCGGGATCGAGAGCGTAGGGTTTGTGACCCGCGGCTTTAGCGCGACGGTGCTCAACCTGTTGCTGATAGCGCTGATCATTGCTCGTAAGCAGGAGAAAGCCAGCGAGGTCGAGGAGCAGCACTATCTCGCTGAATTGCAGCGGCTGGTAGCGGCGATCCCGGAGGTTATCGTCCGCACCTCGCGCTTTATTGACCGCCATAGCGAAACGCTGCGCAGCGGCGAGCGCTTTGTCGCCACCGGCTACGGCGCGCTGGTTGGCGTGGCGAAGGAGTTCGAAACCAAATTTACCGAGACGGTGCGCGTGCCTTCCAGCGGCTTTGAGCTGGAAGCCTATATGCATGGCCCCTATCTGGAAGCCAATGCCCGCCATGTGATGCTGTTTATTGAAGATACGCCGGACGCGCGAACCCGGGCGCTGCGCGACTATCTGGCGCCGTCCATTGGCCGGGCCTTTACCCTGACGCTGGGTGACGAAGAGGATGCTCAAACGCTGGCGCTAAACTGTCCGTGCGAGCATCACCTGGCGCCTCTGCTGCTGATTGTCCCAGTGCAGATGCTCGCCTGGCATACCGCAGGACTGAAAGGCATCGATCTGGCTAAACGTATTTTCGACGATTTTGACCGCGTCTTAAAAAGTAAAATCTGAATATTCAGGAGAAAACTATGTTGGGTTTTAATCAGGACGAGTACCTGACCAGTGCTCGCGAGATCATCGCTGCGCGTAAACAGGCTGAAACCGTAGCCGACGATATTTATGACAACGGCTGTAGCGCATTATTTTTTGCTTCGGTAGGTGGTTCCCTGGCGCCGATGATGGCAATTAATGAATTTGCCAAAGAATTAACCAGCGTGCCGGTATATCTTGAACAGGCCGCGGAGTTAATCCATCGCGGACATAAAAAATTTAAATAAAGATGCGGTTGTCGTTACGTTATCTAAATCCGGCAGATACCAAAAGAGTCGGTCGCCATTGCCGAATGGTGCAAGGCACAGGGGATCCGCGTGGTGGCTATTACTCGTCACGCCGACTCGCCATTGGCTGCCGCCGCCAGCTGGCATATTCCGATGTGCCACAAAAATGGCGTGGAATATGAATATATGCTGCTGTACTGGTTATTCTTCCGCGTCATTTTTCGTCACGGCGAGTTTGCTGATTATGCGCGATTTGCCAGCCAGCTCGAGTTACTGCCGGAAAATCTCCTGCAGGCGAAACGCCAGTTCGATCCCCGAGCGGATAGCATTGCCGCGCAATACCATGACTGCGACTATATGATGTGGATTGGCGGCGCGGAAATGTGGGGCGAGGTCTATCTGTTCTCAATGTGTATTCTCGAAGAGATGCAGTGGAAGCGGACGAAGTCGGTGAGCTCCGCTGAATTTTTCCACGGCACCCTGGAGCTGCTGGAAAAAGAGGTTCCGCTGTTTCTGGTGAAAGGCGAGGGGAGATGCCGGGCGCTGGACGAACGCGTCGAGCGTTTTGCCGAAAAAATAACTGACCATCTGGTGGTTATCGACCCGCGCGACTATCCGCTGAACGGCATTGATGACGCGTTCCGCTGGATTATGGCGCCGTGCGTGGTGTCCACCCTGCTGGTGGACCGGCTGGCGGCCCACTTTGAACACCATACCGGCCACGACCTCAATATCCGCCGTTACTACCGGCAGTTTGATTACTAAGCCGTGTTGATGGCGGCCAGCCGGGCTGGCCGCCATGCTATTCTCCGAGGCGCTTCCCAGAAAATTGTCGTCAAACCCAACCGGGTAAAAACCGGTGATAGAGTCCGGCTTACCTTCTCTTTCAGGCAAGCGGATGGCCATGAAAAAACGGATGACCTCGACGCCGCACGATGCGGTCTTTAAGCGATTTCTTCGTCACCCGGAGACAGCGACTGATTTCCTCACCCTCTACCTTCCCGAAGCGATCCGTCAGCGGTGCGATTTCTCTACCCTGAGGCTGCAATCGGCGAGCTTTATCGATGAGGATCTGCGCGCCTGGTATTCAGATGTCCTCTGGTCGGTGCAGACCACCTGCGGCACGGGGTATGTTTACGTGGTGATAGAGCACCAGAGCTCACCGGATAGCCATATGGCCTTTCGCCTGATGCGCTATGCGATTGCCGCAATGCAGCGCCACCTGGATGCCGGGCACAAAACGCTGCCGCTGGTGGTGCCGATGCTTTTTTATCACGGTGCAACCAGTCCGTATCCTTTTTCCCTCAACTGGCTGGATGAATTTGCCGACCCGCAGCTGGCGAAGACGCTGTATGGCTGTCCGTTTCCATTGATCGACGTGACGGTGATGCCGGACGATGACATCGTGCAACATCGGCGAGTCGCCTTGCTGGAGCTGATGCAAAAACATATTCGCCAGCGCGATCTCAGCGGCATAACGGAGTCGTTGGCGGCCGTTGTGATGCTGGGATACACTAACCGTCGGCAGTTGAGAATGCTGTTTCACTATATGCTGCAGTACGGTAATACGGCCGAGCCGGGCGTGTTTCTCCGCCGGCTGGCCCGCCGTCTGCCACAGTATGAGGAGACATTGATGTCTATCGCGCAAAAGCTTAAGCAGGAAGGTCGGCAACAAGGCCGACTGGAAGGCCGGGAAGAAGGGCACCTGGAGGGCTTGCAGGAAGGCAGCCGACGCGAGGCGCTGCGCATTGCCGGCAGTATGTTACAGAATGGCCTCGACAAAGAGATGGTACAGAAGATCACCGGACTGTCGGCTGATGAACTACAGCCGCTGTGTGGTTAACGTCCTGCCACGACAACCGCTGCCCGGCACGAAAATCCGCCGGGCAGGATTGCGTTAGCCTTCGCTTTTCACCACTTTGATCTCCACCATGCCGATCCCCAACTGACGCGGGGAGTGGCCGAGGATATTGCCCTCGTTAGTGGTTTGCGGGTCCGGCGGGGTGATGATCAGCGTGTTGCTGCGCGTTGGGTTGTCAAAATGCAGCGTCGTGGTAGTCACGTCATTATCCAGAGTGAGCACTTGCTCACTTTCTCCAACTCGCACCGGAATCGGCTTATTAGCGTTTGGGCCATAAGCTTTGGCGGTGATCACCAGATCAAATTTCTCCGGTAGCGGCTCTTTATATTCAATCTTCACGTCGCTGCCCAACTGAGCATTGGACCACCGCCCCCACGACTCGGGACGCGAAATACCGCTGAACTGTTTGACCTCTTCCGGGGCGCCAGCGATGTTAAACACGAAGCTGTCGGCCTTATAGCGAATATCGTTGTCGACAATTTTCAGCGTATCGACGTTGCCCTTATAGCGCTCCATATCGATAAGGGTGTCCCTGAAGGCGGTCTTGCCGTGCCACTGCGGCTTATCAACGTGCTGGACCTTCTGCTCACCCCCCAGCTGTCCCTGCGAGACGCACCAGTCGGTGGAGAGCGCCAGCTCAGGCGACCACAGCTGGCCCATTTTATAACAGCGATCGACCCACACGAAATTATCCCGTGGCGCGAAATCGGCCAGCTGGAAGCGCAGCGGCGCAGAGTATTCACTCTCCGGCAGCGGTTCTACGCGCTGGTCAGATACCCGCAGCAGCAGCGGCAGACGGAAATGGCTGCCGGAGAAAGCGATCATATTTTTCTGCGAGTCGATGGTGAAATTCTTCATTTCTTTGGGGAAATTCCACAGGCGGATCACGTCAGGCTTCCATGCCAGGACTTTCTCTTTCATATTCATGAAAATACCGGAGAGCGACTGGCCGGAGAGGCTGCTACGCCCGAGGCCGATATAGTTATCGCCGCCGAGAATATCCAGCACCGTCGCGCCGTTATCCATGGTGTTGCGTTTCACCGCCAGGGTCTCCTGCTGCGGTTTATCGCCGCGCAGGACGAAGAACAGATTGCTGCGATCGTGCTTGTTGAGATAATCCCAGGCGCTGTTCTTCATGGCCAGGTGATCGGAAGAGACCACGATGACCGTGTTTTTGAAATAGGGTGAGGCTTTAATCTTCTCTATCAGCGCGGCGATATGTTCCTGACTGCAGCTAACGGCGCTGAAAGAGAGGTTTTTCTTGCCGTCCACATCATAGCGTTTACGCTCGCAGGTGCGTGAGATAAAACCGTCGGGATGGTGGGTATCCACCGTCAGGGCGAAGAGCGAGAAGCGTTTCCCGGACTGCGACAGCTCTTCGAATTTTTTCCAGGTCTCGTCGAGTACGGTGTCGTCATAGAAGCCCCAGTCGTTGCGGTAGGTAGGATCCGCCACCGTAGTTTTTAGCTCTTCCGCCCCGTACAGATGATCGAAGCCGTGGGATTTAAGAAACACGTCTTTGCCGGCAAAGCGCAGGTTAGCCCCCTGCACAAAGTAATTCTCGTAACCGGAGTTCTTCAGAATATCGCCAAGGCAAATATTCTGTGGAAAGAAGCTGGAGACTGAGGCTGAGGCATTACCTTCGAACGGCGCGAACAGCGGAATGCCGCACTGTGAGGCGACCATGCCGGCGATAGTGTAATCGGTCCCCGGCAGCTGCATGGTATTGCTGAAATCAATGGCCTCAGCTTTAATTCTGCCAAGCTCAGGGGTGAGGTTGGGGAAGGCGTCGTTATCAAAATAGGTGCGCTCGAGACTTTCGCCATAGATATAGACCAGGTTCAGCTGCGGATTGTCGATTTGCTTCGACGGCTCTTTATAGTACGCGGCAAAGTCTGGATCGCCCTCGCGTGACTGGGATTTCACCAGCTCGCTGATCTGATGGAAGGCCGGGCTGGCATCAACGGAGGCCAGCGCCAGCAGTAGCGCCGCCAGGCTGTAACCGACGTGATGAGGATGATGCCGACGGCGGCGCAGCACCCAGCCGAGGGCGCCAAAGACGGCGACCAGTGCGACGGCCACGCCGACCCCCGGCAGTATATATTTGCCGATCCCGGCGCCGGTCAGGCTGTTGGTCAGAGTGTAGAGTACCGCGTCGTTGATGCCGTCGCCGGTGAAGTAGTCACTGGCGTAGAGGGTGATATTCAGCACCACGAACAGGCCTAACACCGTGAGCGTGGCGGCAAACCACCAGGTGTTACGACCCGCTTTCCAGGCATACAGCACCACCGAAGCTAAAAATAAGGCGATGGATAACAACTCTGACACAGCTCATCCTCATTAATGCCAGTTATCGGCTGGCAGAACAGATTACTTTTCAAGCCCCACTGTAATTGCAGCGCCATCTTGCTGCAATTCTAGCGTCATGAAAGTGTGCAGTTATTCAGAATTGGTTTAGAAGTTGCCTTTTTTTGATCGGTATCGCATCGGGTGAAATGGGAAAACGGAACAGGAAAACTGCAAAAAAAAGCGTTTCAGGCCGCGGCGCCGCCGCGAAGGCAACAAATGCGGCCATTGTCAGTCAGGATCAGGAGAGGAAATTAACACCCTGTTTTAAGACCAGATCGCAGGCTTTGGTTTTTACCTGTTTCGCCAGCGAGCTATTGCCGAGCGTATTCAGGTCCAACTGCTGGCCGTTTTTGCTGTTGAGCAGCCCCTGCAGGCCATCCAGATAGCTGGTGTCCTGTTTTTGTTTTTCCGGCGTGCTAAGCCCCAGTTTATCCAGCACCTGATTTTTGACGTTATCGGCGCTGGTCACGGAGGCCAGCTTCTGTTTCGCGCAATATGACAGGATCCCGGCCGCATTATTCATGCTGCTGGCGGTCAGGGATTGGCTGCTGCCGTTAAGCAGGCTGGTTAGCGAGGAGACGGACATGCCGCCGCTGGCCTGGGCGTTACTGCCGCTGAGCTGGCTGGCAGCGCTGTTAAGGGAATCCTGCCAGGAGGCGGCGTGGGCGCCAGAGAGGGTAAACGCGCTAACGGCAAGCGCGGCAACAACGCTATTTTTAAACGATTTCATAGACGGACTCATAAGCGTGACTGAATAATCGCTTTAGTATAACGCCGTCGTCGCCCGGAAATCTCTTAATACTCCTTGCCTGTAACGCGGTGCCGGTAACTTTCCCAATTGAAGATAACCCACAGGCTGTTGCCGAGCCGCATACGGTCCATCACCCGCTCGCCGAGCAGTTTGTTCATCTCTTCCATATTGCTGTTGGTGAGCATCCCGGTAGGTCGTTTGGAGGATGAGCGCCGGTCAACTATCTGATTGATAATGACCTTTTCATAGCGAGACTCCGTCTGCATCCCAATTTCATCGATCACCAGCAGGTCGACCATGCTGAGGTCGTTAAGCAACTGTTCTTCGCTCGTTTCCCGGTTGCCGAAGGTATCTTTCATCGCCGACATAATATCGGCCACAGTGATGATTAAGACCGACTTCCCGCGCAGCAGCAGCTCGTTGCAAATGGCTGCCGCCAGGTGGTTTTTGCCAGTGCCCGGTTTACCGGAGAAGATAAAGCTGGCGATATTGCCATCGAACTCTTCCACGTACTGGCGCGCCCGGGCGAGCGCATTCATCTGCCCCTCGCACTCGACGCGATAGTTATCAAAGGAGCAGTTCTGATGCAGCGGGCGGATCCCCGAGCGGTTGAAGGTGCGCTGCATTTTCATCGCGCGATTCTCTCGCTCCAGCGCTTCGGAACGCAGCCGGCCTTGCTCTTTTTGCCAGGCCAGCAGCTCTTCGCCGGTTTTAAACGCCGGTTCAATATGTGCCGGCATCATTTTCTGCAGGCGTTTCATCAGGTCGCCAACGTTTTTCATGCTCATCCTCGGAAACCTCGCGGAATATGGCTGTCGGGTTCGCTAACGCTGTTCACATCGCGCTTCGGCTGTCCGCCGTTGCTGGCGCGGCTGATTTGCACGCTACGCGCCAGCTTCTGCTGCCACTGCACGTGGTGAAAGACTTTACCTTCCGCCTGCCAGTAAGCGACGAAAGCGGCCAGCTCTTCGGGGGTAACCGGCTGGCTCAGGGCAATGCCCCACAGCGCGGCCAGGCGCTGAAAATCGGCGTCAGGCTGCCACCCGGCGTACATAGCAAATTTGCCCATCGGCACCGCAACCGGCGCCGCGGCGGGCTCCTCGAAAAACTGCGGGTCAAGCGCGATGTCGCTGCCGGGGCGCGCCAGCCTGGCTTCCAGCTCCAGCAGTTGCGCCAGCCGCGCTGGCGTCAGCGCATAGAATGCCGGCGCGTTATTGGCAAAAACGGCAACGGTGCCGTCAGTCGATTTTGCCAGCAGCGCCGCGTGCTGCTGGAGGAACTCTTCCAGGCCGCTAAAATGGGAGGTTAAAATTCGCGAAGACATAACTCTATCTCAACTCTGAACTGCAAAGAGTGGGGTGATCTGCACATAGTAGCACAGAGGCCATCGCGGAAGGAGCGTCGCGGATTAACCGCGACGTCGGGGTTAGACGCGAGGACGCTTACGATACAGCCACAGGCCGGGTATCGACAGGCCAATCGAAAGGGCGCCCACAATCGAAGAGGCCTTTAAAAAATTGCTCAGCAGCAAAATCATCATCTCTTCCGAATAGCCAAAATGACTGATTTTTACCGCGGAAATCATCGCCGTGTAGGCTGAGATGCCAGGAAACATCGGGATCACGGCGGCGACGGTAAAAATCTTCGGATGCGCCAGATACCAGCGCGACCATTGAATGCCAATGCTGCCCACCAGCAGAGCGGCGAGAAAGGTGGCCCATTCAATGTTAAAACCGGCGCTCATCATGATCATACGCGAGCCATGGCCAATCGCCCCCAGCAGCGCGCACCAGCGCAGAGCGCGCTGAGGGACATTAAAGACCATCGCAAACCCGACGGCGGGGATCGCCGCCAGCAGCATGTCTTCCGCCAGCGCAAAAATAAATGAGATTATGCCCATCCGCGCAGCCCCCATACGGTCATGGCCATCACCACGCCAATGCAGGTGGCGAGGGTTAGCAGGCTGGCGATCGCCCAGCGGGCGAGTCCGGTATTGATATGCCCTTTAAACATATCGGCGACGGCATTGATTAATGGAAAACCCGGGACCAGCAGCAGAACGCTGGCGGCCATGGCAATGGTCGGCGTGCTGGCAAACGCCGGGAGGCGCAGCAGCAGCCCGGAGATGGTGGTGGCGACAAAGGCGGTGATGCAGAAGTTGATCTGCGGATGCATGGAGCGATGGGTCAGCACCTGGCGAATGTACATGGCTACCGTGCTGGCGCAGAAGCTGACCAGCGCCCCATCCCAACCGCCGTTATTCAGTTTGCAGAAACAGGCGCAGGAAAGACCCACCATCAGCACCAGCAGCCAGCGCGGATAGCGCAGGGGAACGATCTGCGCAAAACGCTTCTCGACGTCGCGATAGTCCAGCAGCTTATGCTCGGCGAGGATCACAATGTGCTGCACTTCCGTCACCACATGCATATTAATGCCGCGATCGACATTTTTGCGCGTAGAGGTAAGACATTCGCCATTTTTAATGGTGGTCAGGACGATGGCATTCGAAGAGATGGCGCTTTCAACGCTGTCCATCCCCAACGCCAGCCCGAGACGTGTTGACAGTTCCTCCACCAGCGCACTCTCGGCGCCGTGCTGTAACAGAAAAAGACCACACTGGATGCATAAACGTGTGATTGCCCGCTGCTGTGTCCGATCAACCTGCATACTTCCTCTATTGTTCACGACGCCTGGTATCTGCCGATACTTTAACCTGAAGCGCAGTGGCGGCTGAGGGGGGGGATCAAATAATGTGCAAAAATTCCCAGTCTGCGGGGCGGCAGAATTTGAAGCATCCCACACTTTTGCCAGTTTGGTGAAAAGTGCAATTTTTGTCGCCATTCATCCCTTCTTTTTCCCCACTGACTTATCAAAAATGCAGAAAAGCACTTTTATTAAACAAAAATTATACAAATAATTAACCCTGCAAGAGTGAGACATCCCTATGAAGACACAGGTCGCGATTATTGGCGCGGGCCCCTCCGGGCTGCTGCTGGGGCAGTTGCTGCACAACGCCGGGATCCATACCGTGATCCTTGAGCGTCAAACGCCGCAGTATGTGCTGGGGCGCATCCGCGCGGGAATTCTGGAAAGCGGCACCGTCGATCTGCTACGCGAAGCGGGCGTGGCGCAGCGGATGGATGCCGAAGGCCTGGTGCATCATGGGGTGGAGTTTCTGTTTGACGGCCAGCGGGTGCCCGTCGCACTGAGCGAGCTAACCGACGGTAAGAGCGTAATGGTTTATGGCCAGACCGAAGTCACCCGCGATCTGATGGCTGCCCGGGCCGCCAGCGGCGCGCCGATCGTCTATGGCGTGAGCGAGGTGGCTATCCATGACGCCAAAAGCGACCGGCCGACGATCACCTACCTCAGCGAAGGGGAAACCTGCCGTCTGGAGTGCGATTTTATTGCCGGTTGCGACGGTTTCCACGGCGTATCGCGGCAAAGTATTCCAGCTGGCATTTTGCAGACCTACGAGAGCGTGTGGCCGTTTGGCTGGCTAGGCCTGCTGGCGGATACGCCGCCGGTCAATCCGGAGCTTATTTATGCGCACCATCAGCGGGGGTTTGTATTGTGCAGTCAACGCTCACTGACTCGCAGCCGCTATTATCTGCAGGTTCCGCTGAGCGATAAGGTTGAAGCATGGTCGGACGAGCGCTTCTGGCAGGAGCTGAAAAGCCGCTTGCCGGAGGAGCTGGCATCCAGGTTAGTGACTGGTCACTCACTTGAGAAGAGCATTGCCCCCCTGCGTAGCTTCGTCGTGGAGCCGATGCAATATGGGCGGTTGTTCCTGGTAGGGGATGCGGCGCATATCGTTCCGCCAACCGGGGCGAAAGGATTAAATCTGGCGGCATCGGACGTGAACTATCTGTGGCGGATTCTGCGCGAATACTACCATCGTGGCCGCAGCGATCTGCTGGCGGCCTACTCGCAACTGGCGCTGGATCGGGTCTGGAAAGGGGAACGCTTTAGCTGGTTTATGACCCGCCTGCTGCATGATTTTCCGGATCAGAACGCGTTCGACGCTAAAATGCAGGCCGCCGACCGCCGCTACTATCTGGGCTCGCGCGCCGGGCTGACCACCATCGCGGAAAACTACGTGGGCTTGCCCATGGAGCGTGTCGCCTGAATTAAGAGGAGTCATCATGCCGTTCGTTCAAACTGTGCCCGTATTTAAGCTGTATGGCGAAGAGTGCGGCTGGCCGACGCCGGACCTGCTGCACTGTGAGTCGATTTTACAGCGCAGCAGCCTGTATCAGTGGCATATTCGCGTCCATCAGCATGCGGAAATGGTCCAGCTTCTCTATCTGCATCAGGGGCGGGCGGAGATCGAAATTGAAGGTGCCACCGAGGTGATGACGGAGTCCTGCATCCAGGTGGTTCCCGCCCTCTGTATTCACGGGTTTAATTTTTCACCCGGGACGCAAGGGTTTGTGCTCTCTCTGGCGCTGCCGCTGCTGAGCCGGTTTGAAAATCAGTTCGGTCGCCCTCTGGATGTGCTTAGCGTGCCGCAGTGTGTGCCGGTGGGCCGTTCTCGCGGGCGCATGCATACGCTGTTTTCAGCGCTTCGCGAGGAGTACTGCGAAGAGCACGATGCGCGAGAAATGATGCTCTATTCGCTGCTGGGGACGCTGTTGGTCTGGCTGAACCGACAGTGCCATCCCGCGTCCCCCGCGGAAGATAAAGCGGAGCGGAAGCGCAGCATGATGCGCCACTTCGCCCGCCTTATCGAGAGCCACTACCGACAGCATCTCCCGTTGGCGGAGTATGCGAAGCTGATTGGACTGTCGGTTACGCACTTAAATTATTTATGTCGTGAGTTTTATGGCTGTAGCGCTCTTGGAGTATTGCATCAGCGGTTGATGCTTGAAGCGCGACGCAATCTGCAGTACACCCGCATGACGATTACACAACTCTCTGATTATTTGGGGTTTAGCGATGCAGCCTATTTTTCGCGTTTTTTCCGTCGCTATAGCGGTATGTCACCCAAAGCATTTAGAGAAACAATTAAAGATAATGCTTCATAATGTTCAGTACTGAAATTATTTTTGCTAAATAATGTTTTTATCTTTTCTAATTTATTAGCGCAGGAACGTCTGTGTTAATATTAATCGCAAGTATACACGGCAATAATATTTTACACGGTATGACCACGGTTCGGTCGTTACGTATATCGTGTGCGCAGGCCATGAATATGATTTTAATATTCATCCAGGAAATGATATGGCGATAAAGTCGCTCGCCGATCGTTTGCAGGCAAGCGAAGGAACTTCGACAGGAAGCGGAGGTGTTATGTTACCAGGACAAGGTAAGTTTGGCGTCGTTATTAGTAAAATTCCCGTCATGCAATCAGGGTTAAAGGTGATCTTCAATGAGAACCTCCCTGATTACGAACTGAGTTTTTGTCGTTCTCATGATGAGCTCACCCTTTTACAACTGCGGCGGGCGGTGCTGGTTGTCGCGGATATCTCCGGCGAGATTGCGCACCCCCGAGCCGTCTGCGAGCGTTATTACTCCCTCATGACCCAGTACCGTGATATTCACTGGGTTTTTATGGTCAGCGACAGCCTCTATCCGTTGGCCGTTGAGCTATTAATTCGTCCTGAAAGCTCGTTGATCTCCGAGAGCGAGCCGGTTAACCGGCTGATTGAGGTGATTTGCGCCGGTAGCCGTGCGGCTGAACAGATTAGCCGTACGCTGTTTGCCGGGGATGAGGACAGCGACTTCGCAAGCTACCACTCTGCGGCGATGCTCACTCTTTCAGAGCGTAAAGTTCTGCGCCTTCTGGCGAAGGGGTGGGGAATAAACCAGATCGCCGCGCTGTTGAAAAAGAGTAATAAGACGATCAGCGCGCAGAAAAACAGCGCAATGCGTCGCTTATCGCTACGCAGCAACGCTGAAATGTATGCCTGGATCAACAGCGCGCAGGGAATGCAAGAGCTGAATATCAATTCAGCTTACGGGGAGCAAATGGAATGGAAAAAAATAGTACAACCCGCCATGTCGCCATCGTAGAAAAATGCGTGATGACGGAAATGGCATGGCGCTATATCTTTAGTCGTGAAGATAATCGCCGTTATCATATTCATCTGTTTAAAAATGTCAGTATGCTCAGGGCGGCGGAAATACCGTTTCCCTGGTCAACCATTATTTTTTCTCTTTCGGGAAGTCGTTCTTCACGAGCCGAGAGTCTGCTCTTTGTTCATGAAATGGCGCGGTGCCGGCCGGAAGTCCAAACGATTATTCTGGCTAATAATGAAAGTGAAATGCACCTGATCGGCCATCTTATGCCGGCCTGTTTGCACGGCATACTGAATAAATCCGCGCCGCGACGCGGGCTACAGGAGCGTTTGCTGCAGCTACTGGACAATCATCATCTCAGCGGCAGCGAACAATTTTGCGACAGAGAGGCGTGCAACGATCCGCTAAGCCCGACGGAGCACGCCATCCTTCGGTATATGTCGTGGGGATATTCGCTTTCTGATATTGCGATACAGCTCAACCGGAATATTAAAACGATCCGCGCGCATAAGTTTAACGCCATGACCAAGCTCGGAGTTCGCTCAGACATTGGTTTATTAAACGCGGCGGATATCCTGTTGCATTTACCGCTCAATAGTACGACCAGCGCCGTTAAACAGGTAGCGTAATGCGGCTATAAACACACATCTACCCATGTTGCATCGGTGAGCTGCGCCATGCGTTCTGGTTCAATGCGAACCGCGCTATGGATGGCTCCCGCTGCGGGTAGTACTTCCTGATAATGTCTGAGAGAGACGTCGCAGTAGACTGCCAGCGGATTTTCCAGACCAAACGGGCAAACGCCGCCGACCGGATGACCGGTCCAGGTAACCACTTCATCGCTGCTTAGCATGCGTGCTTTCGCGCCAAAGGTCTCTTTCAGCTTTTTATTATCCAGCCGCGCATCGCCCCTGGCGACGATCAGTACAATCTTATCTTTGATCTTGAGCGACAGCGTTTTGGCAATTTGCCCCGGCTCAACGTTGTGTGCGGCAGCGGCAAGTGCGACGGTGGCGGTACTCTGATTTAACTCAATAATTTCGATATCGGGGGCGTGTTCGGCAAAAAACTGCCGTACAGACTGCAGACTCATTGGATTCTCCTGATTTAAGCCTGGTTAAATCTGTCACAAGCCTGGCGGAGTGTAAATATCAGCGCGGACAATCCAGATTCTTTCTATTTTGTCGATCTCCTTCACAATCGCCGTAACCGGTTACTGTAACCGGTTGCGGTTATCTGCATTGAGATGAATACTGGAACAGTCACTTCTCCTTTTATTTATAACAAAAGAGCCGTGTATGAATCGTTGCCTCATGAGCAGTATAGCCGGTTGCACATCCGCCAGCGGCCTGCTGCGTCAAAAAGCGGTCATCGTAACGGCAGGGTAATCGTTGTTGGGCCAGTATCAATAGCCTGTCAGGAGGGCTACTATGTCTGCTAACCATGCTGCGTTTAATTTGATATTTCGCTTTGTAGAAAATTACATAAGCCCCATAGCAGGGCGGATCTCGTCGCAGCGCCACGTCATGGCTATCCGTGACGGATTTATCTCAGCGATGCCGTTTATGATCGTCGGATCGTTCCTGTTAGTGTTTGCTTATCCACCGTTCTCACCGGATACCACCTGGGGTTTTGCCCGCGCCTGGCTGGATCTGGCGAAAGAGTTTGAGGGGCGTATTCTGACCCCCTTTGATATGACGATGGGGATCATGTCGATCTACATCTGCGCGGCAATCTCCTATAACCTCGGTAAGCATTACGAGAAATCCAATCAGCTCGATCCCTTTATGTGCGCAATGCTGTCGATCATGGCCTTTTTGCTGATTGCCGCGCCGAAGACCAATGGCACGCTGCCGGTGGATAGCCTCGGGGGGAACCGGGATCTTTACCGCCATCCTGGTGGCGATCTACTGCGTGGAGATGATGCGTTTCTTGAAAGCGCACAACATTGGGATCCGCTTGCCGGACCAGGTTCCGCCGATGATCAAAAACTCGTTTGATCTGTTGATCCCGGTGCTGGTGGTCGTGCTGACGCTCTATCCGCTGAGCCTGTTTATCCAGCACCATTTTGACATGCTGATCCCGCAGGCCATTATGGCCATTTTCAAGCCGCTGGTTTCGGCAGCCGACTCTCTGCCGGCAATTCTGTTGGCGGTGCTGATCGGCCACCTGCTGTGGTTTGCCGGGATCCACGGTGCGGCGATCGTGTCCGGGATGCTGCAGATGTTCTGGCTGACTAACCTCGGTATGAACCAGCAGGCGCTGGCCCAGGGCGCGCCTCTGCCGCATATCTTTATGGAGGCGTTCTGGACCTTCTTTATCGTGGTCGGAGGTTCCGGGGCGACCATGGGACTGGTGTTCTGTTATCTGCGCAGCCGTTCAGCGCATTTGCGCTCCATTGGTCGTTTGAGCGTGGTGCCAAGCCTGTTCAATATCAACGAGCCGGTGATCTTTGGGACGCCTATCGTCATGAACCCAGTGTTCTTTATTCCGTTCCTGCTGGCGCCGATGGTGAACGCGGTGCTGGCCTGGGCGGCAATGAAGCTGGATCTGATTGGCCGCGTCATCTCCGTCGTACCATGGACGGCGCCAGCGCCAATTGGCGGCGCCTGGGCGCTGGGCTGGGATTTCCGGGCGGCGATTCTGGTCATTGTTCTGGCCTGCGTGTCGGCAATCATCTACTTCCCATTCTTTAAGGTATATGAGAAACAGCTGCTTGCTCAGGAAGCGGAAGAGGCCGAGCGGGCGGAGCAGGAGAGTCAACAGACCGCATAAATAGCAACGGGCGGTAAAGGCCGCCCGTTACTTTTCAGGTAAGTGGTAATTATTTAAGCGTACAGTCGCCGCACTGTTGGACATCCGGCAGGCGATAGCGCTGACAGCAGGTGCGCCGGACTAACTGCCCTTCACGCAGCATCACCGTTCGCCACAGCGGGTTATCCTGGCCATCGGCGAGTTGTTTTTCAAAAAAACAGTGCTGACGTAGCGCGGCAAGCCGCTCATCACCCAGCAGCGCGCGCATTTCCCCAAGATACCAGTTAATCAGATAGCCGGTATTGCTCCAGATAAGTTTGCTATTGATTTCGCCCGTCGCTGCCAGCGCCTCAACAACCGGCTGCAGGGTGCGCGTTACCAGGGCATCCATTCGCGCCTGCGGTGAAAGCCTCTCGATGTCGGCATCGCTATGCACATCAATCCAGAAGCAGGCCGCCCGGCCGCTTTCATGAAACTCGACATGGAAATGTTCTGGCGCCAGGCTGAGGCCTTGCGGTTCATTGAGCAGCGCCAGCATCAGCGGCGGCACCAGCAGACCGATATACCATTGCGCCCAGAGCGAGAGCAGAGGCTTCTGTTCCCGAGGCAACGTCGGCTGATGACGATAGATATGATCGGACCAGGTGGCCAGCAGGGAGCGCAAGGCGATGGGTTGCGACCATTCGGCAAGCGTTAACGCGTGCCGTGGGGCGGGTTCGTCAAGTCGCAGGAAATCGAGCAGGTGTGGGCGCAGGGTGGCGATTTTTTCCCGAATACTCTCCGCCAGGGCATGCTCAGCCGTCGGCAAAGGAGCCCGCCAGATAAGTTCATCGCTGAGAGGAAGGGAACGCCAGGCCATTCGATTTCCAGATACAAATCTAAATGATAATGATTACTGATATTAGTTGCTTGCAGGCGGCATGGCAAGGCTTTTATCGGCGCCGCGATGTCGCAGCGCGCGCAGGTCAACTGGCAAGAATAATGTTGCGGCCTTTATTTTTGGCCTCATAGAGTGCGCCGTCGGCGCGCGCCAGCGCTTGTTCAATGTTGTCATTAATGAGCGGCGTCAGGCCAATACTGATGGTGACGTTGGTGGCGACGCTTTCATTAAACATATGCGGGATCTTCAGGTCATAGACCCGCTGACGTATACGTTCGGCTGTCTGCCAGGCCGTTTCTTCGCTGCTATTGGTCAGCAGCACCATAAACTCCTCTCCACCAAAGCGGGCGACAATATCGCGTGAGCGTACAGCGTTGCGAATGGCAGCAGAGACGCGAATAAGCGCCTGGTCACCCATCATATGACCATAGTGATCGTTATAGGCCTTGAAGTGATCGATATCGAGGAGCAGCACGTAGTGGTTGTCGCCGTCCAGCGCCAGCAGGGTATCGAGGCGGTTCTGCAGTCCGCGGCGATTATACAAACCGGTCAGGGGATCGAGCATACTGAGATCGTTGAGCGTATTGCGTTCATGCATCAGTTTATCCATTAAACCCTGCGTAAAGGCATCGCTGCGCTTCTGGATAATATTTTGCAGGGTAATACCGGCTATAGGCAGCATAAAGCAGTAAGTCATACGCAACCATTGTTCCCCCTCCGCCATTATCAGGCAGGCAAGGAAAGTTGGTAAAGAGTGGAGGGTAAAGGCAGTGATATTATTGGAAAAAGCGATGGTGCCGATAAACAGAATGCTTAATAGGGCGATCACCAGATAGTTAAAATGCGGCGGTGTCAATAGCATCGCTTTTGTCACTACGTGCCATGCCCATAGCATGCCAAATAACAACGAGATAGTGGGAATATTTATTTTCGATTGCGGCCATTTCCAGTGCCAGAGCAGCAGCAGCCCGCTGCAGACGACGATCAGGGCGCAGGGCAGCGTAAAACGAACTACCGTAAATAGGGGGGTGACCAGCGACAGCGAGGAAGAAATGAAATTAAGCAGTAAAAAAAGCCGTAAGGAATATTGATATTTTTGTGCGTAGTGTGCTCGCCAGGTTTGTGCAGTCATATCGGAAGAATCATTATTAGTCGTTAAATTTCAAAATGATGAAAGCCAAAAATGAAGAGTCTGATAACAATGTGCAAAAAAAGGTTATTTGCAAAATAAGCAAAATATTTAATATATATCGATAATCCGCTTAATTTATCACCTTCATGAATGTATGTCATTACCGCGAACGTAAAGAAAAAGGGGCAGAGCACGTCGCAAATGACAAATGATAAGGATTATCATATGATATTGGTTATCATTATCGTTGTGAGAGGTGAAACCATGCTGCAGCGAGCATTAGGAAGCGGCTGGGGAGTGATGATTCCCGGCGCGCTAATTGTCGCTCTCGGGTATGCCGGAGTGTCGGCTGACGTATGGCGGGTACTGGTCGCGGTGGGCATGCTGATGTCCGCGGCGATGATCTGGCATCGTCAATTGCGCCATTTTATCCTGCTGCCATCGTGTGTCGCGTTGATCGGCGGAATAATGCTGATGATTGTGGATATTAAACTGAGAGGATAATGCCGGGAGAGGGAAGAATATTGGTGCGAGGGGGGGGACTTGAACCCCCACGTCCGTAAGGACACTAACACCTGAAGCTAGCGCGTCTACCAATTCCGCCACCTTCGCACAGTATTCTTTCTTTGGGATATTGCCTCGTTGGTGCGAGGGGGGGGACTTGAACCCCCACGTCCGTAAAGACACTAACACCTGAAGCTAGCGCGTCTACCAATTCCGCCACCTTCGCCCAGTGCGAGCAATATCTTCGTGGATTATGGTGCGAGGGGGGGGACTTGAACCCCCACGTCCGTAAGGACACTAACACCTGAAGCTAGCGCGTCTACCAATTCCGCCACCTTCGCATACCATCGATACTCTGAAAGTATCGTTACCACGGAGGCGCATTCTAGTGGTTTTCGGCGACACGTCAATAGTTAATTATGCAGGTTGTATCGATTGCTGCAAAAATGGGCGGATTTGCCCGCGGGAAGCGCCAGCGGTACCAGGAGCGGGCCGCCGGCGTGAAAAGACGATTATTTTTTCGCCTGACGGGTCATGATGGTGCGATAGACCTTAAAGCGCCCGGTCTGGGCGATCACCTCATGGAAGCCGAACGTCTCATCCAGCACCTGCGGATACGGCAGGAAGGCGTTGGCGACAATGCGCAGCTCGCCGCCGCTGTTCAGATGGCGAACCGCGCCGCGGATCAGCGCCTGGGCGGCTTCGAGACTGGTCTGCAGGCCGTCATGGAATGGCGGGTTGGAGATGATCATGTCGAAGCGACCATTGACCTCGGAGAAGACGTTGCTGGCAAACACATCGCCAGCCAGGCCGTTGGCGGCAAGCGTCGCGCGGCTGGCTTCAACCGCCGGGGCGCTGACGTCGCACAGGGTGAGGCGCACTTTCGGTGAATGGCTGGCCAGCGCGGCGGCCAGCACGCCCGCGCCGCAGCCGACGTCGAGCACTTTCCCTTTGGTATGCGGCTCGAGGGTGGAGAGCAGCAGCTGGCTGCCGACGTCCAGACCGTCGCGGCTGAAGACGCCCGGCAGGGTTTTTATCGTCAGATTATCCAGTGTGTATTCGCCCCAGAATGCGTCGGCGTCGAAGGTCGGCTGCTTTTCCAGACGGCCATGATAGAGGCCACAGCGGCGGGCGCTATCCACTTTGTTTAATGGCGTGTATTCAGCCAGCATCTGCTCCGCGCTGCGGACGCCGCTGCGGTTTTCACCGACGACGAAAATGTCGCTTCCCACCGGCAGCAGAGAGAGCAGGTTCATCAGCTGGAACTGCGCCTCTGGTTTGTTCTTTGGCCAGTAGTAGATCAGGGTGTCGCATTCGGCGACGTCAGCGGCCTCAGCCACTAAGCTAAAACGGACGGTGTCACCCATCTGGCGGTTGAGGACCTGCCAGTGGTGGAACTGTTGGGTGTGGGCGCGGCTGGCCGCGGTATCCAGACGCGCAGGCAGGTCATCCTGCAGGTCACCGGCAAACAGAACGCGGGCGGACTCGAAATCATCACTGTGGCGCAGCAAGACTTCACTTGCCGGGGTAAAAGCGGACATGAAACACTCCTTCATTAAGACTGGCGCCGATTATAGTAGTTTGTTGGCGCAGATACGACGGATTTGCTATATTGCGCGCTTGTTTAACAGGAGTGTTTCGCTATGACATCCCGACGAGACTGGCAATTACAGCAGCTGGGCATTACCCAGTGGTCGCTGCGCCGACCGGGGGCGTTGCAGGGCGAAATCGCTATCTCGCTTCCTGAACATATTCGTCTGGTGATGGTGGCGGAAACCCCGCCGTCGCTGACAGAGCCGCTGATTGGCGACATATTACGCGCGCTGGCCGTGACGCCAGATCAGGTCCTGCAGCTGACCCCGGAGCGGGTGGCGATGCTGCCGCAGGACAGCCGCTGCAACAGCTGGCGGTTGGGCACAGAGGCGTCGCTGCCGCTGGCGGGCGCCCAGGTGTCCACCCCCGCTTTTGATGAACTCCAGACCAGCGCGCCGGCTCGCAGGGCGCTCTGGCAACAAATCTGCGCACATGAACACGATTTCTACCCTCAGCACGGCTGATTTAACCAAAGCCTGGCACATCGAAAAACGCGCCCACGCTTTCCCGTGGAGCGAACAGACTCTGGCCAGTAACCAGGGGGAGCGCTATCGCAACTATCAGCTGTCGGTAGATGGCGTAATGGCGGCTTTCGCCATTACGCAAGTGGTGCTGGATGAGGCGACGCTGTTCAATATCGCCGTCGATCCCGCGTACCAGCGCCGCGGCCTGGGGCGAGCGCTGCTGGAGCATGTCATTGATGAAGTCGAAAAACTCGGCGTCGTCACGCTGTGGCTGGAGGTGCGAGCATCCAACGTTGCCGCCATCGCGCTGTATGAGAGCGTAGGTTTCAATGAGGCAACCATCCGCCGCAACTACTATCCTACGACCGACGGACGCGAAGACGCCATTATTATGGCTCTGCCAATCAGTATGTAACACAAGGTGATACGATGAAATGGGACTGGATTTTCTTTGATGCCGATGAAACGCTGTTTACGTTTGATTCTTTCAGCGGCTTGCAGCGGATGTTTCTCGACTACAGCGTGACCTTTACCGCCGAAGATTTTCAGGACTATCAGGCCGTGAACAAGCCGCTATGGGTGGATTACCAAAACGGCGCCATCACCTCGCTGCAGCTGCAGCACCAGCGTTTTGACAGCTGGGCGGAACGTTTGAATGTGCCGCCCGGGGAACTCAACGACGCGTTTATGAATGCGATGGCGGAAATCTGTGCCCCGTTGCCGGGCGCGGTCTCGCTGCTCAACGCGCTGCAGGGCAAGGTCAGAATGGGCATCATCACCAACGGCTTTACCTCGCTGCAGCAGACTCGTCTGGAGCGGACAGGTTTACGCGATCACTTTGATTTGCTGATTATTTCTGAACAGGTGGGTGTCGCCAAGCCGGACGCGCGTATTTTCGATTATGCGCTGGCGCAGGCGGGTAACCCACCGCGCTCGCGGGTGCTGATGGTCGGCGATACCGCCGAGTCGGATATTCGCGGCGGCGTGAACGCCGGACTGGCGACCTGCTGGCTCAATGCGCATCAGCGCGAGCTGCCGGCGGACCTCGAGCCGGACTGGACGGTGACCTCGTTAAGCGAACTGGAGCAGCTCCTGTGTAAACACTGATTGCCTCCCCCCCGTTGATGGGTAAAATAGCCGCAATTTTTCGTATTCCACATGCGTGGCCCATGGCCGCGTTTACTTAGAAGATTAATTATGACGTTGTCTCCTTATCTGCAAGAGGTGGCCAAACGCCGCACTTTTGCCATTATTTCTCACCCGGATGCCGGTAAGACCACCATCACCGAAAAGGTGCTGCTGTTCGGACAGGCGATTCAGACCGCCGGTACAGTAAAAGGTCGTGGTTCCAGCCAGCACGCGAAATCCGACTGGATGGAGATGGAAAAGCAGCGTGGTATCTCGATCACCACCTCGGTAATGCAGTTCCCGTATCATGACTGCCTGGTGAACCTGCTGGATACCCCGGGGCACGAAGACTTCTCCGAAGATACCTACCGTACCCTGACGGCGGTGGACTGCTGCCTGATGGTGATTGACGCGGCAAAAGGCGTCGAAGATCGGACCCGTAAGCTGATGGAAGTCACCCGTCTGCGCGATACGCCGATCCTCACCTTTATGAACAAACTTGACCGTGATATCCGCGATCCGATGGAGCTGCTGGATGAAGTCGAGAACGAGCTGAAAATCGGCTGCGCGCCGATTACCTGGCCTATCGGCTGCGGCAAGCTGTTCAAAGGCGTTTATCATCTCTACAAAGACGAAACCTACCTGTATCAGACCGGTAAAGGCCACACCATCCAGGAAGTGCGTATCGTGAAGGGGCTCAACAACCCGGATCTCGACGCGGCGGTGGGGGAAGACCTGGCGCAGCAGCTGCGTGACGAGCTGGAGCTGGTGCAGGGGGCGTCGAATGAGTTCGACAAAGATCTGTTCCTGGCCGGGGAAATCACCCCGGTCTTCTTCGGAACCGCGTTAGGTAACTTCGGCGTTGACCATATGCTGGATGGCCTGGTGGAGTGGGCCCCGGCGCCGATGCCGCGCAACACCGACACGCGTGAAGTCACCGCCACGGAAGAGAAATTCACCGGCTTCGTGTTTAAAATTCAGGCCAACATGGATCCGAAACACCGCGACCGCGTGGCTTTCATGCGGGTGGTGTCCGGCAAATATGAAAAAGGCATGAAGCTGCGTCAGGTGCGTATCGGCAAGGACGTAGTGATTTCCGACGCGCTGACCTTTATGGCGGGCGATCGCTCGCACGTTGAAGAAGCGTACCCAGGCGATATCATCGGCCTGCATAACCACGGCACCATTCAGATTGGCGATACCTTTACCCAGGGCGAGATGATGAAGTTCACCGGTATTCCGAACTTCGCGCCGGAACTGTTCCGTCGTATTCGCCTGAAGGATCCGCTGAAGCAGAAACAGCTGCTGAAAGGGCTGGTTCAGCTCTCTGAAGAGGGCGCGGTCCAGGTCTTCCGCCCGATCGCTAATAACGATCTGATCGTTGGCGCCGTCGGCGTGCTGCAGTTTGACGTGGTGGTAGCGCGTCTGAAAAGCGAATACAACGTGGAAGCGATTTACGAATCGGTCAACGTGGCCACCGCGCGCTGGGTTGAATCTACTGACGTGAAGAAGTTCGAAGAGTTCAAGCGGAAAAATGAAGTTCAGCTGGCGCTGGATGGCGGCGATAACCTGACCTACATCGCCCCGACAATGGTCAACCTGAACCTGACGCAGGAGCGTTACCCTGACGTGGTGTTCCGCAAAACGCGCGAGCACTAATCCCTGACGAAGCGCGGCGCAGGCCGCGCTTTTTTCTGATTACGCCCCCGTTCCCTTCCTTCTGGAAAGTTCTTAAAACACCGCTAATTCGTCTGTTTTTTATCCATATCCTCCGCAACCCCTTCGTCTGTCTACTATATTTAATTCGTGTTTTTAAAAATGCTGGCGTAATTCACTGCGATAAGACGCCAGCGCTGGTGAAAAAACGAGGACATAACGATGACCAGACTAAAGAATGCCAATATGTTGCTGGCGCTCTTCTTAGGCTTAGCCGCGTTGAACGCCTCGGCAGAGACGGAAAAAACAACGGTAGACAGTGCGAAGTCGGCTGCCAGCAATGCGGGAGAGGCGGTAGATAATTCGATTAACAAAGTCGGCGATTTTATGGATGACAGTACCATTACCGCACGGGTAAAAGCGGCGCTGATCGACCATAAAGATATTAACTCCGGCGATATTTCGGTGAAAACGGAGAATAAAGTGGTCACCCTCAGCGGCGACGTCACCAGTGCTGAACAGAAAAGTCAGGCACTGAGCGTAGCGAAAGAGGTCAAAGGCGTCTCACACGTTAACGACAAGCTGACGGTCCATCATAAATCATCGAGCGAGACGGCGACGCTGAAAGGCTATGCCGGGGATACCGCCATTACCAGCGAAGTGAAAGCCAAGCTGCTGGCGGATGACATTGTCCCTTCGCGCAATGTGAAAGTCGAAACCAACGCCGGCGCGGTACATCTGACCGGTACGGTGGCTTCCGCGGCGCAGGCGGAGCGTGCCGCAGAGATTGCGAAAGCGGTCTCCGGTGTGAAAAGCGTGCGCAACGATCTTAGCGTTAAGTAAACCGAGTTATTAACAAAAGTGTTGTCTGGCCAAGGTTGCCGAACGAATAGCAGCATCCACTGAGCGATGAGCTATACAGAAAGGGTGCGCAAACCGCTGTTCACCGTCCATTATGGTAAGGAGAAAAGTATGTTTCGATGGGGAATTATTTTTCTGGTCATTGCATTAATTGCTGCGGCTCTGGGCTTTGGTGGTCTGGCGGGTACGGCCGCTGGCGCTGCGAAAATCGTCTTTGTCGTCGGGATTATCCTGTTCCTGGTGAGCCTGTTTACAGGACGCAGACGTCCTTAGGCGGCCCGCGATGCGGGCGATACTGAAGCCTAAGCATTTTTACTGACACGTCATCTTACACAAAGCCAGTCCTGAGGACTGGCTTTCGCGGTTTAAGCGGCGGGCAAATTGCGTTACCTTGTCAGGAGAAGATCAATCGAACAGGAAAGCAGGGTGGGGCAACGCATTCCCGTCACGCTGGGCAATATCGCCCCGCTGGCGGTTAAACCCTTCCGACCAGGCAAGCTGGCGCTGGTATGCGAAGGCGGAGGACAGCGAGGGATTTTTACTGCCGGGGTGCTGGACGAATTTATGCGCGCCGGATTTAACCCCTTTGACCTGATGCTGGGTACTTCCGCCGGCGCGCAAAACCTCTCCGCCTACATGTGTAATCAGCAAGGCTATGCCCGCAAAGTTATCACCCGCTACACCACTTCACGCCAGTTTTTCGATCCGATGCGCTTTGTACGCGGCGGCAACCTTATCGATCTCGACTGGCTGGTTGAGGCCACTTCGCAGCAAATGCCGCTTGCCATGAACTATGCCGAAGCGCAGTTCGCGTTGGGGAAAGAGCTGTGGCTATGCGCTTGCCGCGGTGACGATTACTCCGCCAGCTATTTTTCGCCGACGCCGCAAACGTGGCTGGATCTGATCCGCGCCTCCAGCGCCATCCCCGGCTTTTATCGCAGCGGCGTGTTGCTCGACGGCGTTAGCTACCTGGACGGCGGCGTCAGCGATGCGATCCCGGTGCAGGAGGCGGCCCGCCGCGGCGCCCAGACCATCGTGGTGATCCGTACCGTCCCTTCGCAGATGTTTTATACCCCGCAGTGGTTCAAGCGGATGGAGCGCTGGCTGGGAGAGAGTAGTCTGCAACCGCTGGTCAATTTGGTGCATCATCACGAAACCACCTACCGCGCCATCCAGCAGTTCATCGAGAAACCGCCGGGTAAGTTGCGGATCTTCGAAATCTATCCGCAGCGGCCGCTGCGCAGCATGGCGCTTGGCAGCCGACTACCGGCGCTGCTGGAGGACTACAAAACCGGGCGCCAGTGCGGCCGTTATTTCCTGGCAACGGTGGGTAAACTACTGGCCGACCAGCCGCCGCTGCTGCGCCACGCGCCGCGTATTGCCCGGCCCGCGCCGGTGGTGGTGCCGCCGGTGCCGGTGGCCAATGAAGCGCCCCAGGCGACCATCATTCCTGCGCCCCAGGCGAATGACCCCAGTTTTGATCATGAGGATCTGGCGTGACGCACCGTTTTATCGATACCCACTGTCACTTTGATTTTCCCCCCTTCGCGGCAGATGAGGTCGCCAGCCTGGCGCGTGCGGCGCAGGCCGGCGTCGGGCGAATTATCGTTCCAGCCATCTCTGCTGAGCGTTTTAGCCGCGTGCTGGCGCTGGCAGCTCAGCACGAAGCGCTGTACGCCGCGCTGGGTATGCATCCGATCGTCATCGAAGAGCATACTGATGAGGGACTGGCGCAGCTGGAAGCCTTGATGGCGCAGCGGCCGCCTAAACTGGTGGCGGTGGGAGAGATTGGCCTCGATCTTTATCGCGACGATCCGCAGTTTGATCGTCAGCAGGCGCTGCTGGAAGCGCAGCTGAGGCTGGCGAAGCGCTACGATCTGCCGGTGATCCTCCACTCCAGACGCACCCACGATAAGCTGGCGATGCTGCTGAAAAAACATGCCCTGCCGCGTACCGGAGTCATCCATGGCTTTGCCGGCAGCCTGCAGCAGGCCGAGCGCTTCGTTCAGCTTGGCTATAAGATCGGCGTTGGCGGCACCATTACCTATCCCCGCGCCAGTAAAACCCGTGAAGTGATGGCGCGTCTGCCGCTTTCCGCTCTGCTGCTGGAGACCGATGCGCCGGATATGCCGCTAAATGGCTTTCAGGGACAGCCCAATCGACCGGAACAAGCTGCACGGGTATTTGAGGCGCTGTGTGAACTGCGTCCGGAGTCGCCGGCAGCCATAGAAGAAGGGATCATGCACAATACGCTCGCCTTGTTTTCCCTTCCCCCGGTCTCTGTATGGTGATCGATTTCTCATAATTGTCCATCCATATCATTGATTTGCTTAAAATGTGTGAAGCCAGACGGGCAGGATAGTTTCAGGCCGATATAATCACGCGGTTAGTACTGGACTATCAAAAACACAGGGAATCTGTATGCAAATCCTCATGGGACTTATCGGCATGGTGGCGCTATTGGCCATTGCTGTGCTGCTCTCCAATAACCGAAAAGCCATTAACCTGCGCACCGTGCTCGGCGCCTGGATAATCCAGGTGGGTATCGGCGCGTTAATATTGTATGTACCGGCCGGGCGCGCGGCGCTATTAGCGATGTCGAATGGCGTCGCCAGCGTTATTGCCTACGGCAATGAAGGGATTAGTTTCATCTTCGGCGGGCTGGTCTCCGATAAAATGTTCGAGGTGTTTGGCGGCGGCGGCTTCGTCTTTGCCCTGCGCGTGCTGCCGGTGATCGTCTTCTTCTCGTCGCTGATTGCCGTGCTTTACTACCTGGGCATTATGCAGCTGGTCATTCGCATTCTCGGCGGCGCGCTGCGGGCAGTGCTGAAGACCTCACGTACCGAATCGCTGTCGGCCACGGCGAACATCTTTGTTGGCCAGACCGAAGCGCCGCTGGTGGTGCGTCCTTATATCGCCACCATGACTCGCTCGGAGCTGTTTGCGGTCATGTGCGGCGGCCTGGCCTCGGTGGCGGGCTCGGTACTGGCGGGCTATGCGCAGATGGGCGTTCCGCTGGAGTACCTTATTGCCGCGTCGTTTATGGCGGCGCCGGGAGGCCTGCTGTTTGCCAAAATTATCGTACCGGAAACGGAAAAACCGGACGATAACCCGGCTCATGACAGCCAAAGCGCTGACGCGGATAAACCGGCCAACGTGCTGGATGCCGCCGCCTCCGGCGCCGCGTCTGGTATGCAACTGGCGCTCAACGTCGGCGCGATGCTGCTGGCGTTTATTGCGCTGATCGCCCTGCTGAATGGCATACTCTCCGGCGTCGGCGGCTGGTTTAACCATCCTGAGCTGTCGCTGCAGATGATCCTCGGCTGGATCTTCTCACCGCTGGCGTGGGTGATTGGCGTGCCGTGGCACGAAGCGACGGTGGCGGGGTCATTTATCGGCCAGAAGCTGATCATTAACGAGTTCGTGGCCTACATGAACTTTGGCGAATATTTAAAGGCGGATGCCGAAGTGGCGGCGGCCGGGCTGCAGGTCATTTCAGATCACACCAAAGCCATTATCTCTTTCGCGCTGTGCGGCTTTGCCAACCTGTCATCGATCGCCATTCTGATTGGCGGACTCGGGGGAATGGCGCCCAACCGGCGGCAGGATATCGCTCAGCTTGGGCTACGTGCGGTAGCAGCGGGGACGCTGTCCAACCTGATGAGCGCCACCATCGCCGGGGTTTTTCTCGCCCTGTAAGCCTGTCTCCTGAACCAGCGGCCACCGTGCCGCTGGTGTTGCTGTAAATGTGATAATTCCATCACCACTCTCTTTTTTGAAAAAAGGTTTATATTTCAATTTGTAGCGTTTTTATTGCCCGTAAGTTGGGCAAAATGTGCGCCACGCTATCGAGTGTACCTGTTATTGTGTGTTAGAATTATCACATTCTCATCGGCGGTATAGTATCGATTATGCTTAAGAGGGGACTAACGATAATTGCTGCGGTATTGAGTGCTAATTTGTGATTTTAATCACGTTACAGTAATGCAAATTAGTAAGTAGTTTTCATTAACTGTGATGAATGTCGAAGTGTAACGACGAGCGAATGTTACAATAGTAACAGACTCGCAAGGTGAACAAACTATTGATCCGGCATGACGCCGGCGGAGTATGAAATGACTGATTTAAAAGCAAGCAGCCTGCGCGCGTTAAAACTGATGGACCTGACCACTCTGAATGACGACGACACCAATGAGAAAGTCATTGCCCTGTGTCATCAGGCGAAAACGCCGGTGGGTAACACCGCGGCGGTCTGCATCTACCCGCGCTTCATCCCGATCGCCCGTAAAACGCTGAATGAGCAGGGGACGCCGGATATTCGCATCGCCACGGTCACCAACTTCCCGCACGGGAATGACGATATCGACATTGCGCTGGCGGAAACCCGCGCGGCGATCGCTTACGGCGCTGACGAAGTGGACGTGGTCTTCCCGTACCGCGCGCTGATCGCCGGCAACGAGCAGGTCGGTTTCGAGCTGGTGAAAGCCTGTAAGGAAGCCTGTGCGGCGGCTAACGTGCTGCTGAAAGTGATCATCGAAACCGGTGAGCTGAAAGAAGAAGCGCTGATCCGTAAAGCGTCTGAAATCTCTATCAAAGCCGGGGCCGATTTCATCAAAACCTCGACCGGTAAAGTGCCGGTGAATGCCACGCCGGAAAGCGCGCGCATCATGATGGAAGTGATCCGCGATATGGGCGTTGAGAAAACCGTTGGCTTCAAACCGGCGGGCGGCGTGCGCAGCGCGGAAGACGCGCAGCAGTTCCTGGCGATCGCTGATGAACTGTTCGGCGCCGACTGGGCCGATTCTCGTCACTATCGTTTTGGCGCATCCAGCCTGCTGGCTAGCCTGTTGAAAGCCCTGGGTCACGGCGACGGCAAGAGCGCCAGCAGCTACTAATCCCTTGATTTGCCGGATGGCGCTGCGCTTATCCGGCCTACGAATTGATGCCTGTAGGCCGGATAAGGCGCTCGCGCCGTCATCCGGCAATTTATTCTCTTTGGGAGGTTACCGTGTTTCTCGCACAAGAAATTATTCGTAAAAAACGTGATGGTCAGGCATTAAGCGATGAAGAGATCCGCTTTTTCATCAACGGCATCCGCGACAATACTATCTCTGAAGGGCAGATCGCCGCGCTGGCGATGACCATCTTCTTCCACGATATGTCTATGCCGGAGCGCGTTTCGCTGACCATGGCGATGCGGGATTCCGGTACCGTTCTGGACTGGAAAAGCCTCAACCTTAACGGTCCGATCGTCGATAAACACTCTACCGGCGGCGTCGGGGATGTCACTTCGCTGATGCTGGGGCCGATGGTGGCCGCCTGCGGTGGTTACGTACCGATGATCTCCGGCCGCGGCCTCGGCCATACCGGCGGTACGCTGGACAAACTGGAAGCGATCCCGGGCTTCGATATCTTCCCGGACGACAACCGCTTCCGCGAGATTATAAAAGATGTTGGCGTGGCAATTATCGGGCAGACCAGCTCCCTTGCCCCGGCCGACAAACGTTTCTATGCCACCCGCGATATTACCGCGACGGTGGACTCCATCCCGCTGATTACCGCCTCGATTCTGGCGAAGAAGCTGGCGGAAGGGCTGGATGCGCTGGTGATGGACGTCAAAGTCGGCAGCGGCGCCTTTATGCCGACTTATGAACTCTCTGCCGCGCTGGCCGAAGCGATCGTGGGTGTCGCCAACGGCGCCGGCGTGCGCACCACCGCGCTGCTGACCGATATGAATCAGGTACTGGCCTCCAGCGCCGGCAACGCCGTTGAAGTTCGCGAAGCGGTGCAGTTCCTGACCGGCGAATACCGCAACCCGCGCCTGTTCGACGTGACAATGGCGCTGTGTGTGGAAATGCTGATCTCCGGCAAGCTGGCGGCGGACGATGCCGAGGCGCGCGCGAAGCTGCAGGCGGTGCTGGATAACGGTAAAGCGGCGGAAGTGTTTGGCCGCATGGTCGCGGCGCAGAAAGGGCCGAGCGACTTTGTCGAGAATTATGCTAATTATCTGCCGACGGCGATGCTGAGCAAAGCAGTCTATGCTGATACCGAAGGTTTTATCAGCGCGATGGATACTCGCGCGCTGGGCATGGCAGTGGTTTCTATGGGCGGCGGCCGCCGTCAGGCATCGGACACCATTGACTATAGCGTTGGCTTTACCGAGATGGCGCGTCTGGGTGACCGCGTCGACGGACAGCGTCCGCTGGCGGTGATCCATGCCAAAGACGAGAACAGCTGGCAGGAGGCCGCGAAAGCGGTCAAAGCGGCCATTAAACTGGACGATAAAGCCCCGGAAATTACACCGACAGTCTATCGCCGTATCACTGAATAGCGATATACTGATCTGATCGCTTTTTTGCAGCGCAAGATGTATGGAGAACAAGATGAAACGTGCATTTATCATGGTGCTGGACTCCTTTGGGATTGGCGCAACGGAAGACGCAGACCGCTTTGGCGACGTCGGCGCCGATACGCTGGGCCACATTGCAGAAGCCTGCGCCAAAGGCGAGGCTGACCACGGCCGCAAAGGCCCGCTGAATTTACCGAACCTGACCCGTCTGGGTCTGGTGAAAGCGCATGAAGGCTCCACCGGTAAAATTGCCGCGGGTATGGATGGCAATGCCGAAGTGATTGGCGCCTATGCCTGGGCGCATGAACTTTCTTCCGGTAAAGATACCCCGTCCGGCCACTGGGAAATCGCCGGTGTGCCGGTGCTGTTTGACTGGGGCTACTTCAGCGACCAGGAAAACAGTTTCCCGCAGGAGCTGCTGGATAAGCTGGTGAAACGCGCCAACCTGCCGGGCTATCTCGGCAACTGCCACTCCTCCGGGACGGTGATCCTCGATCAGCTCGGCGAAGAGCATATGAAAACCGGGAAACCGATCTTCTATACCTCCGCTGACTCGGTGTTCCAGATCGCCTGTCACGAAGAGACCTTTGGCCTCGACAAGCTGTATGAGCTGTGCGAAATCGCGCGTGAAGAGCTGACCGAAGGCGGCTATAACATTGGTCGCGTGATTGCTCGTCCTTTCGTGGGCGACAAAGCCGGTAACTTCCAGCGTACCGGTAACCGTCACGACCTGGCGGTAGAGCCGCCGGCGCCGACCGTGCTGCAGAAGCTGGTCGATGAGAAAAACGGCCACGTGGTGTCCGTGGGTAAAATCGCCGATATCTACGCCAACTGCGGTATCACTAAGAAAGTGAAAGCCACCGGGCTGGACGCGCTGTTCGACGCGACCATCAAAGAGATGAAGGAAGCGGGCGACGAGACTATCGTCTTCACTAACTTCGTCGATTTTGACTCCTCCTGGGGCCACCGTCGTGACGTCGCTGGCTACGCGGCGGGTCTGGAGCTGTTCGACCGCCGTCTGCCGGAGCTGATGGAGCTGGTTGGTGAAGACGACATTCTGATCCTCACCGCCGACCACGGCTGCGACCCGACCTGGACTGGTACTGACCACACCCGCGAGCATATCCCGGTGCTGGTGTACGGCCCGAAAGTGAAACCAGGTTCGCTCGGTCACCGTGAAACCTTCGCGGACATCGGCCAGACTATTGCGAAATACTTTGGTACGTCTGACATGGAATATGGCAAAGCCATGTTCTGAGGTCATTGCCCGGTGGCGCACAGCGATCCGGGCCTACGGTTTGTAGGCCGGGTAAGGCGTAGCCGCCACCCGGCAAAAACAACAATGTAAAAGGAACTGAAGATGGCAACTCCTCACATTAACGCAGAAATGGGCGATTTCGCTGACGTCGTTTTGATGCCGGGCGACCCGCTGCGCGCGAAGCACATTGCAGAAACCTTCCTCGAAGACGTGCGTGAAGTGAACAACGTGCGCGGCATGCTGGGCTTCACCGGTACCTATAAAGGCCGCAAAATCTCCGTGATGGGCCACGGGATGGGTATCCCGTCCTGCTCTATCTACACCAAAGAGCTGATCACCGATTTCGGCGTGAAGAAAATCATCCGCGTGGGCTCCTGCGGCGCGGTGCGTGAAGATGTCAAACTGCGTGACGTGGTGATCGGCATGGGCGCGTGCACCGACTCTAAAGTGAACCGTCTGCGTTTCAAAGACCATGATTTTGCGGCAATTGCCGATTTCGGCATGGTGCGTAATGCGGTAGATGCGGCGAAAGCACTGGGCGTTGACGCGCGCGTCGGCAACATCTTCTCCGCAGACCTGTTCTATACGCCGGACCCGTCCATGTTCGACGTGATGGAAAAATACGGCATTCTGGGCGTGGAAATGGAAGCTGCGGGTATCTACGGCGTGGCGGCGGAGTTCGGCGCGAAAGCGCTGACCATCTGCACCGTCTCCGACCACATCCGTACCCACGAGCAGACCACTGCCGCTGAACGTCAGACGACCTTCAACGACATGATCAAAATCGCGCTGGAATCCGTGCTGCTGGGCGATAAAGAGTAAGAGCTGTTGTGCCGGGTGGCGGCTTCGTCTGACCCGGCCTACGGTTTTCCAGGCCCGCTAAGCGCAGCGGGCTTTTTTTATCAGCGCACTGCGCCGGCAATCCACGCCGACAGTTCTTTCAGTTCCGCTTCCTGCTCCGGGAAATCGCCGACCAGCGCCTCGCACTGCTGCTGTAATACTTCTGCCCGATACTGACAGCCGACTAAGCGTGCCGCCAGGGCCTCCAGCGGCGCCGGGTTCAGGCTATCGGTAAAGGCCTGCGCGCGGGTGATATGCCCTTTTTCGACGTCAAAATGCAGCTCGACGCCGCCCCAGCGAAAGCGCTCGTCCAGAAGATGAGAGAAGGCCGGTGCCTGGCCGAAGTTCCACTCCCAGCTGCTCTGACGGGCGAAGGTCTCAGCAAAATTTGGTAGATCCGGCGTGTTGTCCGGGGAGATCACCTCGGCGTCCACCCGTTCGCCGTAATGGCTGAAGAATGCTTCCTGGATCGCCTCGCAAACTTGCTGATGGGTAATGCCCGGCAGCAGCTCAACCAGGTTCGCCACCCGTCCGCGCACCGAGGTAATGCCTTTAGCCTGCAGCTTTTTCTGGTCCGGGTTGAGGTAGTTGGCGAGACGGCTTAAATCGGCGTTGAGTAGCAGGGTACCGTGATGAAAACCGCGGTCCATGGTTTCACGATAGGCGGAGCCGGAGACTTTGCGGTCGCCGCTGTCGGTTTTGACCACCAGATCGTTGCGCCCGGAGGCTTCGGCGGTTACGCCGAGTGAATTAAGCGCCGCCAGCACAATAGCGGTGGAGACGGTTTTGTCGTACTCCGGTTTGCCTGCCATAAAGGTAAAGCAGGTATTGCCGAGGTCGTGGAACACCGCGCCGCCGCCGCTGCTGCGACGGGCCAGCCGCACATGGTCTTCCTCCATGCGGCGGGTATTACACTCCTTCCACGGGTTCTGCGCGCGGCCGATGACCACGGTATCGGCATTGCGCCACAGGAACAGCACCCGCTGGGTGGCGGGCATCTGGCGGAAAATGCACTCCTCGACCGCCAGGTTGAACCACGGGTCGTAAGAGTCAGAGAGCAGGAGGCGCAATGTGGACATTATAGATTTCCTTTCTTTTCATCGTCTTCATCCTCAACCGGCTTGTTGGCGGTGAGCAGGAAGGGCGATTGCTGCCAGCGGGTGCGTTTGCCCTGCAGCAGCGTGCGGGTCAGCACCACGCCGATAGCCAGGGACAGTAACAGCATCAGGCGTAAGATATTGGTGGTATTATCCACCTGCTTTGCCTCGGTCGCCAGGGTATGAGTATCGAGGGTCAGACGCAGGTAGCCCAGCGGGCCGTTTTTTCCTGGCACCGGTTCGACAATCTGCTGGTTGAAGTAGCCGCCGGCTTTTTTGCCATCCAGCGCCAGCCGGTCGCGAACCTCGACGCTTTCGCCAGAGCGCGCCACCAGGTCGCCCTGTTCGTCATATACCCCGGCGTCCAGGACGCGGCTGTTATGGGTTAGCTGGGTCAACAGCTGATTGATGCGCTTCTCGTCAGGCGTCTCGCTGCGCATCAGCGGCGCGAGATTCAGCACCACCTGCTGCGCCAGCGTGCGGGCCAGCTCTTCCAGCTGCGGATTGCGTTGTTTCTGACTGTTCTGACTGAACCACGAAGCGCCCTGCATCAGCGCGACGAGCAGGGCGAGACAGATAAGAACAATGACCGCACGATGCAGCCGGAATTTCAGTTTTGCGCGAACCATATTCCACCTTTGAAAATTTGCAGCTTAATGTTGCCAGAAGCGCTGGTTACAAGGTAGCCTCATGCGTTATTTTCCTCGCCTGAATGAAGAGATGTGGAGCCGTAATGCCTAACAGTTTGACCTGGTGCGACCTGCCTGAAGACGTTTCCCTGTGGCCTGGGTTGCCGCTTTCCCTGAGCGGCGACGAGGTCATGCCGCTGGATTATCACGCCGGGCGCAGCGGCTGGCTGCTGTATGGTCGCGGTCTGGATAAACGTCGGCTGACGGCGTGGCAGCGTGAGCTGGGCGCCGCGTTAGTGATCGTTGCCTCTTGGGTGGTCGAGGATTACCAGGTGATCCGTTTGGCCGGTTCGCTGACTCCCCGTGCGACGCGACTGGCGCATGAGGCGGGGCTGGACGTCGCGCCATTGGGTAAAATTCCCCATTTGCGCACCCCGGGCCTGCTGGTGATGGACATGGACTCCACGGCGATTCAGATCGAATGCATCGATGAGATCGCGAAACTGGCCGGCACCGGCGAGCTGGTCTCGGAAGTGACCGAGCGGGCGATGCGTGGCGAGCTGGACTTCACCGCCAGCCTGCGCCAGCGCGTGGCGACGCTGAAAGACGCCGATGCCAGTATTTTACTGCAGGTTCGCGACGCGCTGCCGCTGATGCCGGGCCTGGCGCAGCTGGTGCTCAAGCTGGAAACGCTGGGCTGGAAAGTGGCGATCGCCTCCGGCGGTTTCACCTTCTTTGCCGAGTATCTGCGCGACAAACTGCATCTCGACGCGGTATTCGCCAATGAGCTGGAGATCCGCGACGGCAAGCTCACCGGCAACGTGCTCGGCGATATCGTCGATGCGAAATATAAAGCCAATACGTTGCGCAAGCTGGCGGAAAAGTATGAGATCCCAACGGCGCAAACCGTGGCTATCGGCGATGGCGCCAACGACCTGCCGATGATTAAGGCAGCAGGGCTTGGCATCGCCTATCACGCGAAGCCCAAAGTGAATGAACAGGCGGAAGTGACTATCCGCCACGCTGACCTGATGGGGGTATTCTGTATTCTCTCGGGCAGCATGAACCAAAAGTAAGAGGTAAACGTGGCGAAAGCTCCAAAACGCGCATTTGTCTGTAATGAATGTGGTGCGGATTATCCGCGCTGGCAGGGGCAGTGCAGCGCCTGCCATGCCTGGAACACCATCACCGAGATGCGCATCGCCGCGTCGCCGCAGGTGGCGAGAAACGAGCGTCTTTCAGGCTATGCCGGTAACGCCGGCGTGTCGAAGGTGCAGAAGCTGTCAGATATCAGCCTGGAGGCGCTGCCGCGTTTCTCCACCGGCTTTAAAGAATTTGACCGCGTGCTGGGCGGCGGCGTGGTACCGGGCAGCGCGATCCTGATTGGCGGCAACCCCGGCGCGGGCAAATCGACGCTGCTGCTGCAAACCCTCTGCAAACTGGCGGAAGGGATGAAAACCCTGTACGTCACCGGGGAGGAGTCCCTGCAGCAGGTGGCGATGCGCGCCCATCGTCTCGGGTTGCCAACGGCCAACCTGAACATGCTCTCGGAAACCAGCATTGAGCAGATCTGTCAGATCGCCGATGAAGAAAAGCCGCAGCTGATGGTGATCGACTCCATCCAGGTGATGCATATGGCCGACGTGCAGTCGTCGCCGGGCAGCGTCGCCCAGGTACGGGAAACCGCGGCCTATTTGACGCGCTTTGCTAAAACTCGCGGCGTGGCGATTGTGATGGTCGGCCACGTCACCAAAGACGGCTCGCTGGCCGGTCCGAAGGTGCTGGAGCACTGTATCGACTGCTCGGTGCTGCTGGACGGGGATGCCGACTCCCGCTTCCGCACGTTGCGCAGCCATAAAAACCGCTTTGGCGCGGTGAACGAGCTGGGCGTCTTCGCCATGACCGAGCAGGGCCTGCGCGAAGTGAGCAACCCGTCCGCTATCTTCCTCAGCCGGGGAGATGAAATCACCTCCGGTAGCTCGGTGATGGTGGTCTGGGAAGGGACCCGCCCGCTGCTGGTGGAGATCCAGGCGCTGGTCGATCACTCAATGATGTCCAACCCGCGCCGCGTGGCGGTGGGGCTGGAACAGAACCGCCTGGCGATCCTGCTGGCGGTGCTGCACCGTCACGGCGGCCTACAGATGGCCGATCAGGACGTCTTCGTCAATGTGGTCGGCGGGGTGAAGGTCACGGAAACCAGCGCCGACCTGGCGCTGCTGCTGGCGATGGTCTCCAGCCTGCGCGACCGTCCTCTGCCGCAGGATCTGGTGGTCTTTGGCGAAGTGGGGCTGGCCGGGGAAATTCGCCCGGTACCGAGCGGTCAGGAGCGTATCTCCGAAGCGGCGAAGCACGGCTTCCGCCGCGCCATCGTCCCGGCGGCCAATGTGCCGAAAAAAGTGCCGGAAGGCATGCAAATCTTTGGCGTGAAAAAGCTTTCAGACGCGCTAAGCGTTTTTGACGACTTATAATAAGTTAAAAGGAGATTAGCGATGTCGTCATTTGACTATTTAAAAAGCGCCATTAAGCAGAAAGGCTGTACCCTGCAGCAGGTGGCGGAAGCCAGCGGAATGACCAAGGGGTATCTTAGCCAGCTGCTGAATGCCAAAATCAAAAGCCCGAGCGCGCAGAAGCTTGAAGCGCTGCATCGTTTCCTCGGGCTGGAGTTTCCCCGCCGACAGAAAAGCGTCGGGGTGGTGTTTGGTAAGTTTTACCCACTGCATACCGGGCATATCTACCTGATACAGCGCGCCTGTAGCCAGGTCGATGAGCTGCATATCATTATGGGCTATGACGATACCCGCGACCGCGAGCTGTTTGAAGAGAGCGCCATGTCGCAACAGCCGACGGTGCCTGACCGCCTGCGCTGGCTGCTGCAAACCTTTAAATATCAGAAGAATATTCGCATCCACGCCTTCAATGAAGAGGGAATGGAGCCCTATCCGCACGGCTGGGACGTCTGGAGCCATGGGATCCGCGCTTTTATGAGCGAAAAAGGGATCGAGCCGAACCGGATCTATACCTCGGAAGAGGCCGATGCGCCGCAGTACCTTGAGCATCTGGGGATCGAGACGGTGCTTATCGATCCTAAGCGGACCTTTATGAATATTAGCGGCGGGCAGATCCGCGAGAACCCGTTCCGCTACTGGGAATATATTCCGACGGAAGTGAAACCGTTCTTTGTGCGGACGGTGGCGATCCTCGGCGGCGAGTCGAGCGGTAAATCGACGCTGGTCAATAAACTCGCCAATATCTTCAATACCACCAGCGCCTGGGAATATGGCCGGGATTATGTTTTTTCGCATCTCGGCGGCGATGAGATGGCGCTCCAGTATTCGGATTACGATAAAATTGCCCTTGGGCATGCGCAGTATATTGATTTTGCGGTGAAATATGCCAACAAGGTGGCGTTCATCGATACCGACTTCGTCAGCACTCAGGCCTTCTGTCTGAAGTACGAGGGACGTGAGCACCCGTTTGTGCAGGCGCTGATTGATGAATACCGCTTCGACCTGGTGATCCTGCTGGAGAACAATACCCCGTGGGTGGCCGATGGACTGCGCAGTCTTGGGAGCTCGGTGGATCGTAAAGAGTTTCAGTCGTTGCTGGTATCGCTGCTGAAAGAGAACGAGATCGAATTCGTTCATGTGAAGGAGTCGGACTACGATGCCCGGTTCCTGCGCTGCGTCGAGCTGGTGAAACAGCTGATGGGCGAGCAGGGGTAGGGGCTCTGCGGGCAGTTGCCCTCACCCCAACCCTCTCCCAATGGGAGAGGGAGCAAACATTAAAAAAGGCAACTTGCGTTGCCTTTTTGCGTTTTATTTCGCGATACGTTTGTACTTGATTCGCTTCGGCTCCAGCGCGTCGGCGCCGAGAGTGCGTTTCTTGTACTCTTCGTACTCGGTAAAGTTACCTTCGAAGAACTCAACCTTACCTTCATCCTGGTAATCCAGAATGTGGGTGGCAATACGGTCAAGGAACCAGCGGTCGTGCGAGATAACCATCGCGCAGCCCGGGAACTCCAGCAGGGCGTTTTCCAGCGCGCGCAGGGTTTCGATATCCAGGTCGTTGGTTGGTTCATCGAGCAGCAGGACGTTACCGCCGACCTGCAGCAGTTTCGCCAGGTGCAGACGACCACGTTCACCGCCGGACAGCTCGCCAACGCGTTTACCTTGGTCGACGCCTTTGAAGTTAAAGCGGCCCACGTAGGCGCGGCTCGGCATCTCGGTGTTGCCGATCTTCATGATATCCAGGCCGCCAGACACTTCTTCCCACACGGTCTTACTGTTGTCCATCGCGTCGCGGAACTGATCGACGGAAGCCAGCTTAACGGTTTCACCCAGGGTGATGGTGCCGGAATCAGGCTGTTCCTGGCCGGACATCATGCGGAAGAGGGTGGATTTACCCGCGCCGTTCGGACCGATGATGCCGACGATAGCGCCTTTCGGTACCGAGAAGCTCAGATCGTCAATCAGAACGCGGTCGCCGTAAGATTTGCGCAGATGGCTGACTTCCAGAACTTTATCGCCCAGACGCGGGCCTGGCGGAATGAACAGTTCGTTAGTCTCGTTACGTTTCTGATATTCAACGTTGTTAAGCTCTTCAAAGCGCGCCAGGCGGGCTTTGCCCTTAGACTGACGGCCTTTCGCGCCCTGGCGAACCCACTCGAGTTCTTTCTCGATAGATTTGCGGCGTGCGGCTTCCTGAGAAGCTTCCTGCGCCAGACGCTGGTCTTTCTGCTCCAGCCAGGAGGAGTAGTTGCCTTCCCACGGAATACCTTCGCCGCGGTCAAGCTCGAGGATCCAGCCGGCGACGTTATCAAGGAAGTAACGGTCGTGGGTAATCGCCACCACGGTGCCTTCGAAGTCGTGCAGGAAGCGTTCCAGCCAGGCGACGGACTCGGCGTCGAGGTGGTTGGTCGGTTCGTCGAGCAGCAGCATATCCGGTTTTTCCAGCAGCAGACGGCACAGCGCGACGCGGCGGCGTTCACCACCGGAAAGATTAGCGATTTTCGCATCCCAGTCCGGCAGGCGCAGGGCGTCGGCCGCGCGCTCCAGCTGGACGTTCAGGTTATGGCCGTCGTGCGCCTGGATAATCTCTTCGAACTTGCCTTGCTGTGCGGCAAGCTTATCGAAGTCCGCATCCGGCTCGGCGTATTTGGCATAGACTTCGTCCAGACCCTTCAGCGCGTTAACCACTTCGGCGACCGCTTCTTCCACGGACTCGCGCACGGTGTGCTCCGGGTTGAGCTGCGGCTCCTGCGGCAGGTAGCCGATTTTGATGCCGGGCTGCGGACGCGCTTCACCTTCGATCTCGGTGTCGATACCGGCCATGATGCGCAGCAGGGTAGATTTACCGGCGCCGTTCAGACCGAGCACACCGATTTTCGCGCCAGGGAAAAAGCTGAGGGAGATATTTTTCAAAATATGACGTTTCGGCGGAACCACTTTGCCGACACGATGCATGGTATAAACGAATTGAGCCACGTTGGACTTCGCCTCTTTCTATTTTGATAGATAGTTCAAAGCCGAAGTGTAGCCTTTTTCGCGCGCTAATCCCAGCGAGGCGACAGGATTCACAGAAGCGTAAAAAAATGTCCAGGACATGGCGCGTTTAGCGTTGTCTGATTAGCATAAGTAAAGCCGCCTGCCGAACCGGCAGGGGTTTTTAAGCGGCACGATGCTGCGAAAATGCACCGGAAAGAGGAAGAGCTTGTGGAAAAAGCCAAAAAAATGACGTGGCATCTTTTGGCTGCCAGCGTTGGTTTGTTGACGTTGAGTCAGCTGGCGCATGCGGATTCACTGGATGAACAGCGCAGCCGCTACGCACAAATTAAGCAGGCGTGGGATAACCGGCAGATGGATGTAGTCGACCAGCTGATGCCCACGTTAAGCACCTATCCCCTGTATCCCTATTTGCAGTACCGACAGATCACCGACGATCTGATGAACCAGCCGGCGCTGGTGGTGAAAAACTTTATTGACGCCAATCCGACGCTGCCCCCTGCGCGTTCATTACGTTCGCGCTTCGTGAATGAACTGGCCCGGCGCAGCGACTGGCGCGGCTTGCTGGCGTTTAGCCCGGATAAGCCGACCAGCACCGAGGCGCAGTGCAATTATTACTACGCCAAGCTGAGCGTGGGGCAGTCGCAGGAGGCCTGGAGCGGGGCGAAAGAGCTGTGGCTGACGGGCAAGAATCAGCCCGGCGCCTGTGAACCGCTGTTCAGCGCCTGGCGCGACTCCGGTCAGCAGGATCCGCTGGCCTATCTCGAACGGATCCGCCTGGCGATGAAGGCCGGCAATATCGGGCTGGTGAAATCGCTGGCCCAGCAAATGCCCGCCAACTACCAGAGCATCGCCAGCGCCGTGGTCGCCCTGGCTAACGATCCAAACAGCGTCCTCACCTTCGCCCGCACCACCGGGGCGACGGACTTTACCCGTCAGATGGCCGCCGTCGCCTTCTCCAGCGTCGCCCGCCAGGACGTGGAAAATGCCCGCCTGATGATCCCTTCGCTGGTACAGGCTCAGCAGCTCAATGAGGATCAGACCCAGGAACTGCGCGATATTGTCGCCTGGCGCCTGATGGGTAGCGATGTAACCGAAGAGCAGGCCATCTGGCGCGATGACGCAATCATGCGTTCGCAGTCCACGCCGCTGGTGGAGCGGCGGGTACGGATGGCGTTGGGGACGGGCGATCGCCATGGCCTCAACACCTGGCTGGCGCGCCTGCCGATGGAGGCGAAAGAGAAAGACGAATGGCGCTACTGGCAGGCGGATCTGCTGCTGGAGCGCGGCAGGGATGAGGAGGCGCAGGCGATCCTTCGCTCGTTGATGCAACAGCGAGGCTTCTACCCGATGGTCGCCGCGCAGCGTCTTGGCGAGGAGTATACCTTCCGCATCGATAAAGCCTCGGGCACCATCGATCCGGCGCTGGCCTCCGGGCCGGAGATGGCGCGGGTACGTGAGCTGATGTACTGGAATATGGATAACACCGCGCGCACCGAATGGGCCAACCTGGTCACTAGTCGCACCAAATCCCAGCAGGCGCAGCTGGCGCGCTATGCCTTCGATCAGCACTGGTGGGATCTGAGCGTGCAGGCGACGATCGCCGGTAAGCTGTGGGATCAGCTGGAAGAACGTTTCCCGCTGGCCTATAACGACCTGTTTGCCCGCTATGTTAGCGGCAAAGATATTCCGCAGAGCTACGCGATGGCAATTGCCCGTCAGGAGAGCGCCTGGAACCCGAAAGTGCGCTCGCCGGTCGGCGCCAGCGGACTGATGCAGATTATGCCGGGCACCGCGACGCATACCGTCAGTATGTTCAGCATTCCCGGCTACAGCGGCCCGTCGCAGCTGTTGGATCCGGAAACCAACATCAATATCGGCACCAGCTATCTGCAGTACGTTTATCAGCAGTTCGGCAATAACCGTATCTACGCCTCAGCGGCCTATAACGCCGGGCCGGGCCGGGTACGCAGCTGGCAGGGGAATAGCGCCGGACGGATCGACGCCGTGGCGTTTGTCGAGAGTATTCCGTTTTCGGAAACCCGCGGCTACGTGAAGAATGTCCTCTCCTATGACGCCTACTACCGCTACTTTATGGGGCAGCAGGATAAGATCCTCAGCGATGCGGAGTGGCGCCAGCGTTACTGATCGCCGGGAAGTATGTTATGCTTTGTACTCGTTGAAGAGTACATTCGACGGGCAGCGTAAGCTGCCCGTCTCAATATGGTGGCGCGATATGACCCAACAATCTCCCTATTCCGCGGCCGTTGCCGAACAACGTCATCAGGAGTGGCTGCGCTTTGTTGCCCTGCTTCAGCAGGCCTATGCTGAGGATCTGCATCTGCCGTTGCTGCAGCTGATGCTGACGCCCGACGAGCGCGAAGCCCTGGGTACCCGGGTGCGCATTATCGAAGAGTTGCTGCGCGGCGAGATGAGCCAGCGTGAGCTGAAAAATGAGCTCGGCGCCGGAATTGCGACCATTACCCGCGGGTCGAACAGCCTGAAATCGGCGCCGGTAGAGCTGCGCCAGTGGCTTGAGCAGACGCTGCTGGCTAGCGATAAATAGCATTATGGAACGGGCTTAGCGCCAGCACGACCGCCTGGTGGTAAACGCTGCTGCGGGTTAATCTGCCGCCGGTGAAAACCCCAATCGCCCCCTCTTTACGACCGATCTGATCGATGCCGGTATACTGCGACATGACCGGGCCGAGGGCTTCGCCAGCGCGAACCTGCTCAAGAATAACGTCAGGCAACGGCAGCGTGGCTGAGCGCGCTTCTCCGCGCTGGCTGGCGCTTTCGATGACCACCCAGCTAAAGGTGCTGTCATCGTCGATACCGGCTTCGATGGCTACCCAGAAATCGGCATTTGGCTGGGCAAGGCGCGCATTGGCGACGCGATTTCGTGCGCCAGCGCGCGTTTCCTCGCTGCCGAAGGGCTGTTCCGGCACGCCGCTCTCGACGGCGACGGACTCAATGTGGCAGGATCCTTCGCCGAAAATCTCGTCAAAAGCCTGCAGAATTGCCTGAATTTTGGCGGGATTAGTGGTCGCTGAGACAACATGGTGCATAATCAAAACAACTCAGAATAAACTAACGTCATCGCAGTATACTCTAAATCACCCCGAGGGCAGGCGGTAATGCCCGAAAGCGGTTGATAACGAGTCCAGAACGGAAAAAAAGCATGTTACAAGTATACCTTGTTCGCCACGGTGAAACGCAGTGGAACGCCGAGCGGCGTATTCAGGGTCAGTCCGACAGCCCGCTGACCGCCCATGGTGAGCGCCAGGCCTGGCAGGTGGGCGAGCGCGCCAGAACGCTGGGGATCACCCATATCATTACCAGCGATCTGGGGCGAACCCGCCGCACAGCAGAAATTATCGCCGAAGCCTGCGGCTGCAGCGTGATCGCCGATGCGCGCCTGCGCGAACTGGATATGGGGGTGCTGGAGAAGCGCCATATCGACTCGCTCAGCGAAGAAGAAGAAGGCTGGCGTCGCCAGCTGGTCAACGGCACACCGGACGGTCGTATTCCGCAGGGCGAATCGATGCAGGAGCTCAGCGAGCGTATGCATGCGGCGCTGGCATCCTGTCTGGAATTACCCGCCGGTAGCCGGCCGCTGCTGGTGAGTCATGGGATCGCGCTGGGCTGCCTGGTGAGCACGATATTAGGGCTGCCGGCGTACGCTGAGCGTCGTCTGCGGCTGCGCAACTGCTCTATTTCGCGCGTCGACTATCAGCAAAGCCCGTGGCTGGCTTCCGGCTGGGTGGTGGAAACGGCGGGCGACGTCTCGCATCTTGACGCCCCCGCAATGGACGAGCTGCAGCGTTAACGGCGGATCGGGATCAGATACTCGCAGCGCAACTGAATCGGCGTGGCCTGATCCCGGCTTTCATCTTCAGGGTAGAAGCGTTCAATATCCAGCCCCTTGCGACGCGTCAGGTTCAGCATCGGCATGCAGGTGCCGTAGACGGTCAGGATGAATTCCTGCAGACCGGTACCCAGCCCTTCATACGTAAACATGACATACTCGCCGCCCTCCAGGGTCACTGGATGGGCATGCTGCAGGTGGCCGTTAGCCATCTCCGGCGTCAGCGCGGTGGTATAGAATACTTCCTGCTCATCGTCTTTTTCCAGGCTCGGACGCGGCTCATGCAGCCCGTAGAGCACCGGGGGGATTGACGGTGAGTTGCCGAGGAAGTCTCGCCAGAACTGGACCCGCATCTGGTTACGAAAATCGGAGATTTCCTCGAGCTTACAGGTATAGCTCTGGGTCACGCCAAGCAGCTGAGTAGGGGGCAGAGTGATAAACTCATGTTTCGGCAGGGTAAATTCGCCAAGACGCAGCGGCGGGCGCATACCGAACGAGCTCCAGTCCGGCGAGCGGCGGTAGAGCGCCGGCGTCAGCGAGAATTGTTTCTTAAACGCTCGGGTGAAGGTCTGCTGGGAGTCGAAACGGTACTGCAGCGCAATATCAAGGATTGGACGGGCGGTCAGGCGTAATGCGACAGCAGATTTCGACAAGCGGCGCGCGCGAATATAGGCACCGATGGCATGGCCGGTGACATCCTTAAACATTCGCTGCAAATGCCACTTGGAATAACCTGCCTTCGCCGCCACATTATCCAGAGAAAGCGGCTGATCCAGGTGACCTTCCAGCCAGCTAAGGAGATCGCGAATAATCCCTGCTTGATCCATAAAATGTCCCCATCCTTAAACACAGGTGCCTGATATTAAAGTAGCGGATAATAGCATTTTTTGATGTTTTAGCATTCAGTGTTTTTTTTGCTTTTAAATGCGGTAGGTCAGGGGATTTGAACGATAATTTTGTAAAGCTGTGATCTATAAACCTTTTCTGCTAAGTGCGTGATAATCACTCAGCTATATTTTTTAATAATGGTAACAATATGAAATACAAGAAGTTTGCGATGGGGCTGCTCCTGCTGGCCGGTAGCCAGCTGGCTCAGGCGGAGCAGATTGGTTCCGTGGATACGGTCTTCAAATGGTTAGGGCCGGATCACAAAATCGTCGTCGAAGCCTTTGACGATCCGGATGTACAGAACGTGACCTGCTATATCAGCCGGGCGAAAACCGGTGGTATCAAAGGCGGGCTGGGGCTGGCGGAAGATACCTCTGACGCGGCGATTTCCTGCCAGCAGGTCGGGCCGATTGAGCTAACGGACAAAATCAAAAACGGCAAAAGCCAGGGCGACGTGGTGTTCCAGAAGCGCACCTCGCTGGTGTTTAAAAAACTGCAGGTCGTGCGTTTCTATGATGCGAAGCGCAATGCGCTGGTCTATCTGACCTACTCGGATAAAGTGGTTGATGGCTCGCCGAAGAACGCCATCAGCGCCGTGCCGATCATGCCATGGAATAAATAAACGGGAGCGCGCATGCAGCAGCCACGGATTTGGTTAGTTGAGGATGAACAGAGTATCGCTGATACCCTGGTTTACATGCTGCAGCAGGAGGGCTTCCAGGTCAGCGTCTTTGGCCGCGGTCTGCCCGCGCTGGAGGCGGCGGCGCATCAGGCGCCAGATGTCGCCATCCTCGACGTCGGCTTGCCGGATATCAGCGGCTTCGAGCTCTGTCGGCGTCTGCTGACGCGTTATCCGGCGCTGCCGGTGCTGTTTTTGACGGCGCGTAGCGACGAGGTCGATAAGCTGCTGGGGCTGGAAATCGGCGCTGACGATTACATCGCCAAGCCGTTTTCACCACGCGAAGTCTGCGCGCGGGTGCGAACCGTGCTGCGGCGGCTGCAGAAGTTTGCCGCGCCATCGCCGGTGGTACGCGTCGGCGAGTTTGTGCTCGATGAGCAGGCGGCGGCGATCAGCTGGTTCGGCCAGCCGCTGAATCTGACGCGCTACGAATTTCTGCTGCTGAAAACCCTGCTTCACGCGCCCGGTCGCGTCTTCTCCCGTCAGCAGTTGATGGAGCTGGTGTGGATCGATGCCTGGGAAAGCCTCGACCGTACCGTCGATACCCATATCAAAACCCTGCGCGCTAAGCTGCGGGCTGTGAATCCTGAAAAGGCGCCAATCAATACCCATCGCGGTATGGGCTACAGCCTGGGGCGCGGCTGATGCGTATCGGCATGCGCCTGCTGCTGGGCTATTTTCTTATCGTCGCGATCGCCGCGTGGTTTGTGCTGTCGATCTTTGTCCAGGAAGTGAAGCCGGGCGTGCGCCGGGCGACAGAGGGGACCCTCAATGATACCGCTACCCTGTTGGCGGCGCTGGCGCGTGAGGATCTGCTGGCGGCAAACCCGCAGCAGGGCAGGCTGGCGCAGGCCTTTCACCAGCTCAACCAGCAGCCACTCAACGCCAATATTGGCGGAATTAAAAAGGTACGTAATGAGTACCGCGTCTATCTGACCGATGCCCGGGGCAAGGTGGTGTTTGACTCCAGCGGGCAGGCGACAGGGCAGGACTATTCGCGCTGGAACGATGTCTGGCTCACCCTGCGCGGCCAGTACGGCGCGCGCAGTACGCGCAGCGATCCGCATGATGAAGCCAGCTCGGTGATGTATATCGCCGCGCCGGTGATGGATAAGGGGCGGATTATCGGCGTGCTGAGCGTCGGTAAACCCAACCTGGCGATGACGCCGGTCATTAAGCGCAGCGAGCGGCGGATCCTCTGGGCCGGCGGCGCCCTGCTGGGCATTGCGCTGTTGATTGGCGGCGGCGTCGTCTGGTGGATCAATTTCTCTATCGGCAAGCTGGTGCGCTATGCGGACTCGGTGACCGCTGAGCGCCCGCTGCCGCTGCCGGAGGTTGGCAGCAGCGAATTGCGCAAGCTGGCCCAGGCTCTGGAGAGCATGCGGGTAAAGCTCGAAGGTAAGAATGCCATCGAAAACTATGTCTATGACCTGACCCATGAACTGAAAAGCCCGCTGGCGGCCATCCGCGGCGCGGCCGAGATCCTGCGCGAAGGGCCGCCGTCTGAGGTGGCGGCGCGGTTTACTGATAATATCCTCGCGCAAAACACCCGGATGCAACTGCTGGTGGAGCGGCTGCTCCAGCAGGCGAGACTGGAAAGCCGGCTGGAGATAAAGCAGCATCCGGTGTCGATAGATGCGCTATACCAACGGCTGACGGAGGAGCGCAACATCGCTCTGGCGGCGAAAGCTATCACCCTGCGCTGGCGGGAGAGTGGGATGCTGGTCAATGGCGATGGCGAGCTGCTGGCCCAGGCGCTGGGTAATCTGCTCGACAACGCGATTGACTTTACCCCCCAGGGCGGTGAGATCGCCCTGGCTGCGGAGAAGCGAAATGAAGAGGTGCAATTGAGCGTTATCGACAACGGGTGCGGTATTCCGGACTATGCCCTGGAACGAATCTTTGAGCGATTCTATTCGCTGCCGCGCGAAGACGGCCATAAGAGCAGCGGCCTTGGGCTGGCGTTCGTTCGTGAAGTCGCGCGCCTGCATCACGGCGATATCAATCTGCACAATCGGCCCGAAGGCGGCGTGGTCGCCACGCTGCGACTTCACCGTCCCTTCACATAGCTTCAAATTCTCCCCACACAGCCGTCCTATTGTGAGGCCATCACGATAGGGAGAAAGGCTATGTTGAAATCACCGTTATTCTGGAAAATCACCACGTTAATAGGCTGTATTGTGCTGCTATCTTTGCCGTTAATGATGGTCAGGGAGCTTATTAATGAGCGAGCGGATTATCGTAGCGAAGTGGTGGACGCCATTGAGCAAAGCACCAGCGGCTCGCAAAAACTCGCCGGACCGCTGATCGCTATTCCGATAACCGAGACCCTGACCCGCATGGAGAACCAAAAAGAGGTCAACTATCAGCGGAGCTGGGTGTATTACTGGCTGCCGGAGTCGCTGGCGGTCACCGGCAAACAGACCGTGGAGTCGAGAAGGGTGGGCATCTACAGCGGCCAGGTCTGGCATAACGCCTTGCAGATTAAGGCCTCGTTTGATCCGCTGCGTCTGGCGGCGCTGAGAAAAACGAATATCGTCTTAGGCCAGCCGCGGCTGGTGGTGAGCGTCGGCGATGCCCGCGGCATTGGCGCCATCCATGCCCCGGAGGTCAACGGTAACGTATTAAGCGTGGAGCCGGGGCTGGGGATAAGCGGCGATGGCGCAGGTATTCATATGCCAATGCCTGCTCTGGCGGAGGACAACAAGCCGCTTGAGATTGCCTTTTCACTCGATCTGAACGGGACGGGTGAGTTTTCACTGGTGCCGCTCGGGCGTAACAGCGAGCTGCAGCTGACCAGTAACTGGCCGCATCCCGGTTTTCTCGGCAGCTTCCTGCCAACGCAACGGGAAGTGAGTGCTGCCGGCTATCGCGCCCACTGGCAAAGCAGCTGGTTCGCCAACGATATGGGGAGCTATTTCAAGGATGATATGGAGATCCCGTGGTCGCGACTGCCGGCGTTCAGTGCCGATGTGATGTCCCTTGCCGACCAGTACCAGCTAACCGATCGGGCGACAAAATATGCCATCCTGTTAATCGGGCTGACCTTTATGGCTTTTTTCGTGTTCGAGAGCCTGACCCGTCGTCCCCTGCATCCGATGCAATATCTGCTGGTGGGCTTATCGCTGGTGCTGTTTTACCTGGTGCTGCTGGCGCTCTCAGAGCACATTGGTTTTACCGCCGCCTGGCTGGCGGCCAGCCTGTCTGGCGCGGTGATGAATGGGATCTACCTTCAGGCAGTGCTCAGAGGATGGCGTAACAGCCTGCTGTTTGTCGTCGCGCTACTGCTGCTGGATGGCGTGATGTGGTTTCTGTTGCATTCTGAGGATAGCGCGCTGCTGCTGGGTACCGGGGTGCTGGCGCTGGCGCTGAGCGTCCTGATGTTTTTGACCCGTCGCGTGGACTGGTATGCGTTATCGCTGCCGAAAGGCACAGTGCCTCCGACACCGGCTGCCGATGACGATAAGCTGCGTCTCTGGAAAGAGTGACGGCATAAAAAACGGCGCCCCTGGGGCGCCGTTTTCGCATCATGGCTGCGGAATAAATCGTATTATTCCTGCAGATCGCCACAGAAACGGTAGCCTTCACCGTGAATGGTAGCGATGATTTCCGGGGTATCCGGAGTGGATTCGAAGTGTTTACGAATCCGACGAATGGTCACGTCAACGGTACGGTCATGCGGCTTCAGCTCGCGACCGGTCATTTTCTTCAGCAGCTCGGCACGAGACTGAATTTTGCCCGGGTTTTCGCAGAAGTGCAGCATCGCGCGGAATTCACTGCGCGGCAGCTTGTACTGTTCGCCGTTCGGGCTAACCAGGGAACGGCTGTTGATATCGAGTTCCCAGCCGTTGAACTTGTAGCTTTCCACGCTGCGACGCTCTTCGCTCACGGTACCGAGGTTCATGGTACGGGAGAGCAGGTTGCGCGCGCGAATAGTCAGTTCACGCGGGTTAAACGGTTTAGTGATATAGTCGTCAGCGCCGATTTCGAGGCCAAGGATCTTATCCACTTCGTTGTCGCGGCCGGTTAAGAACATCAGCGCGACGTCAGCCTGCTCGCGCAGCTCGCGCGCCAGCAGAAGACCATTTTTACCCGGCAGGTTGATATCCATGATCACCAGGTTGATATCATTTTCAGACAGGATCTGATGCATTTCCGCGCCATCGGTCGCTTCGAATACATCGTAACCTTCTGCTTCGAAAATACTTTTTAACGTGTTGCGTGTTACCAACTCGTCTTCAACGATAAGAATGTGCGGGGTCTGCATGTTTGCTACCTAAATTGCCAACTAAATCGAAACAGGAAGTACCAAAGTCCCTGACCTGCCTGCTGCATGTCGCAAATTAACATGCGCGGCGTAACATGACTAAAGTACGTAATTGCGTTCTTGATGCACTTTCCATCAACGTCAACAACATCATTAGCTTGGTCGTGGGTACTTTCCCTCTGGACCCGACGGTGTCAAAAACGGCTGACATCCTAACCATTTTAACAGCAACATAACAGGCTAAGAGAGGCCGAACACCCAATAAAACTACGCTTCGTTGACATATATCAAGTTCAATTGTAGCACGTTAACAGTCTTGTGAAATCATTGCATCGCCATGCTCTTTATAGTCACAATCTTTACCAGGCTCAACTAGTTGCGTGGATAAATTAATAAATACAGTGAATCCAAAGCCTGAAACGATGCATCAGATGAAATTGCATTGCCCATCATATGGATAAATGGGTTCTGTTAACATACTCCTTGTCACGGCCTCCTGAGAACAGTTTAGATTTTTTTATGGGTAAGAAAACGCAATTTTAGTGATTTTTGTTGCAAATTTGTAAATTTTCACCGCGTAAAATGGGGGGCGCTGCGCCTCGATAACGCCTGAGAGAGAGAAAGAAACCGCAATGCGTTTAACGATTATTTTAGTCGGTCCTGCCCGGGCCGAGAACGTCGGCGCTGCCGCCAGGGCGATGAAAACCATGGGATTTCGCGAACTACGGATCGTCGATAGCGAAGCCCACCTGGCGCCTCCGGCACGCTGGGTGGCACATGGCTCAGGCGACATCCTCGATGGTATCACCACCTATCCCACCCTTGCCGAGGCGCTGCATGACGTTGATTTTACCGTCGCCACCACCGCCCGCAGCCGCGCGCGTTTTCACTATTACGCCACGCCGCAGCAGCTGTTGCCGCTGCTGGAGGAGAAGGCGCAGTGGATGACGCACGCGGCGCTGGTTTTTGGCCGTGAAGACTCCGGGTTGAGCAATGAGGAGCTGGCGCTGGCTGATGTGTTGACCGGTGTGCCGATGGCTGCGGATTATCCGTCGCTGAATCTCGGCCAGTCGGTGATGGTCTACTGTTATCAATTAGCATCGCTAATGCAACAAACGGCGCCCGCCGCCGCTGCGGCAGACCATCATCAGCTGCAGGCCTTACGTACTCGTACCCTGGCGTTACTTTCGCGTTTGGGCGTGGAGGATGATGCCAAACTGGCCGACTGGTTGTCGCAACGGCTGGGCCTGCTGCAGCAGCGCGACACGGCAATGTTGCATCGTTTGCTGCATGATATTGAAAAAAACCTTCCAGAATAAAACTCTGTCATATTTTTTATTTATGGATGTGTATGCTGTTCTATGAGCTGGTTTTCCGCCGATCTGGATGTTTTTTCTCACGGCAGCGGGAAAATACGTAAGCCTGCTGAAATGGGGCAAATTGAGAAATTCATTGACTTAAGACGGCAGATACTTTAACCAATATAGGCAGGACATACAGACAGATAAAAATACAGAGTACACAACATCCATGAATCGCATCGGCATGATTACCACCATTATCACCACCACCATTACCACAGGTAACGGTGCGGGCTGACGCGTACAGGAAACACAGAAAAAAGCCCGCACCTGAACAGTGCGGGCTTTTTTTTTGACAAGAGATCAAGGGGTAAGAACCATGCGAGTGTTGAAGTTCGGCGGTACATCAGTGGCAAATGCGGAACGGTTTCTGCGGGTTGCCGATATTCTGGAGAGTAATGCCAGGCAGGGGCAGGTAGCGACGGTCCTGTCTGCCCCGGCGAAGATCACTAACCATCTGGTAGCAATGATTGAAAAGACCATTGGCGGCCAGGATGCCCTCCCCAATATTGCCGACGCTGAACGCATTTTTGCCGAACTTCTTCAGGGCCTTGCCGACGCCCAGCCCGCTTTCCCGCTTGCCCAGTTAAAAGCCTTCGTGGAGCAGGAATTTGCTCAGATTAAGCATGTTCTGCACGGCATCAGCCTGCTGGGTCAGTGCCCGGACAGCGTCAATGCCGCGCTGATCTGCCGCGGCGAAAAGCTCTCCATCGCCATCATGGCGGGTCTGCTGGAAGCCCGTGGACATAAAGTCAGTGTCATTAACCCGGTCGAAAAACTGCTTGCCGTGGGCCACTATCTGGAATCCACCGTCGATATCGCCGAATCCACCCGCCGCATTGCCGCCAGCCAGATCCCGGCAGACCATATGATCCTGATGGCCGGGTTTACCGCCGGCAATGAGAAAGGCGAGCTGGTGGTGCTGGGGCGTAACGGCTCCGACTACTCGGCTGCGGTACTGGCCGCCTGCCTGCGCGCTGACTGCTGCGAAATCTGGACCGATGTCGACGGAGTGTACACCTGCGATCCGCGTCAGGTGCCGGATGCGCGCCTGCTGAAATCGATGTCTTATCAGGAGGCGATGGAGCTCTCCTACTTTGGCGCGAAAGTGCTGCACCCGCGCACCATCGCCCCTATCGCCCAGTTCCAAATCCCATGCCTGATTAAAAATACCGGCAACCCACAGGCGCCGGGAACGCTTATCGGCGCCAGCCGCGACGAGGACGATTTGCCGGTGAAAGGCATCTCTAACCTCAACAACATGGCGATGTTCAACGTCTCCGGGCCGGGGATGAAAGGGATGGTCGGCATGGCGGCCCGCGTCTTCGCCACCATGTCCCGCGCCGGCATCTCAGTGGTGTTGATCACTCAATCTTCTTCGGAGTACAGCATCAGTTTCTGCGTGCCGCAGAGCGACTGCGCACGTGCCAAACGGGCGATGGAAGATGAGTTTTATCTGGAGCTGAAAGAGGGGCTGCTGGAGCCGCTGGCGATTATGGAGCGTCTGGCGATCATCTCCGTGGTGGGCGACGGAATGCGTACCCTGCGCGGTATCTCGGCGAAATTCTTTGCGGCACTGGCCCGCGCCAATATCAATATCGTGGCGATTGCCCAGGGCTCTTCCGAGCGCTCAATTTCGGTAGTGGTCAGCAATGACGACGCCACCACCGGCGTGCGAGTGACCCATCAGATGCTGTTCAACACCGACCAGGTGATTGAAGTGTTTGTCATCGGCGTCGGCGGCGTCGGCGGCGCGCTGCTAGAGCAGATCAAGCGCCAGCAGGGGTGGCTGAAGAACAAACATATCGATCTGCGCGTCTGCGGTGTAGCCAATTCTCAGGCGCTGCTGACCAGCGTGCATGGCCTGAATCTGGAAAACTGGAGTGCGGAACTGGCGGAGGCGAAAGAGCCGTTTAATCTTGGCCGCCTGATCCGCCTGGTGAAAGAGTACCACCTGCTCAATCCGGTGATCGTCGACTGTACCTCCAGCCAGGCGGTCGCCGATCAGTATGCCGACTTCCTGCGCGAAGGTTTCCATGTGGTGACGCCGAACAAAAAGGCCAATACCTCTTCGCTGGACTACTATCACCAGCTGCGCCATGCGGCCAGCAGCTCGCGGCGTAAGTTCCTCTATGACACTAACGTTGGCGCGGGCCTGCCGGTGATTGAGAACCTGCAGAACCTGCTCAACGCCGGCGATGAGCTGCGCCATTTCTCCGGGATCCTGTCCGGCTCCCTGTCGTTTATCTTCGGCAAGCTGGACGAGGGGGTGAGTTTCTCCGCGGCGACGGCGATGGCCCGTGAGATGGGGTATACCGAGCCGGATCCGCGCGACGATTTATCCGGGGTGGATGTGGCGCGTAAACTGCTGATTCTGGCCCGTGAGACCGGGCGCGAACTGGAGCTGGCGGACATTATCGTCGAGTCGGCGCTGCCGCCGGACTTCGACGCCAGCGGCGATGTCGAGACCTTTATGGCCCGCCTGCCGTCGCTGGACGATGGTTTTGCCTCGCGGGTTGCTAAGGCGCGCGATGAAGGTAAAGTCTTGCGCTACGTCGGTAACATCGAAGAGGATGGTACCTGCCGGGTAAAAATAGCCGCGGTTGACGGCAACGATCCGCTGTTCAAAGTTAAGAATGGTGAGAACGCGCTGGCTTTTTATAGCCATTATTATCAGCCATTGCCGCTGGTGCTGCGCGGCTATGGCGCCGGGAACGACGTCACGGCGGCCGGCGTATTCGCCGACCTGCTGCGCACCCTGTCCTGGAAGTTAGGAGTTTAAGATGGTCAAAGTATATGCCCCGGCTTCCAGTGCCAATATGAGCGTCGGGTTTGATGTGTTGGGCGCGGCGGTCACGCCGGTCGATGGCACGCTGCTTGGCGACAACGTCACTGTCGAAGCGGCGGAGCAATTTAGCCTGCAGAATCTTGGACGCTTCGCCAGCAAACTGCCGACGGCGCCGCAGGAGAACATTGTTTACCAGTGCTGGGAAAGCTTTTGCCGGGAGATCGGCAAGACGGTGCCGGTGGCGATGACGCTGGAAAAAAACATGCCGATTGGCTCCGGGCTGGGTTCCAGCGCCTGCTCGGTGGTCGCTGCGCTGGTGGCCATGAACGAGTTCTGCGGCAAGCCGCTGAACGAGACGCGCATGCTGGCGCTGATGGGAGAGATGGAAGGGCGTATCTCCGGCAGCATTCACTACGACAACGTGGCGCCGTGCTATCTTGGCGGCATGCAGTTGATGATCGAAGAGAATGGGATTATCAGTCAGCAGGTGCCCGGGTTTGATGAGTGGCTGTGGGTGCTGGCCTATCCGGGGATTAAAGTCTCTACTGCTGAAGCGCGGGCGATTCTGCCGGCGCAGTATCGCCGCCAGGATTGTATCGCCCATGGTCGCCACCTCGCGGGCTTTATTCACGCCTGCTACACCCGCCAGCCGCAGCTGGCGGCAAAATTGATGAAAGATGTGATTGCCGAACCGTACCGAACCAAACTGCTGCCGGGCTTTAGCGAAGCGCGTCAGGCGGCCATGGAGATGGGCGCCCAGGCTTGCGGCATCTCCGGCTCTGGCCCAACGCTGTTCGCGTTGTGTGATAAACCGGATACCGCACAGCGCGTCGCCGACTGGCTTGGCGCGCACTATCTGCAGAATCAGGAAGGCTTTGTTCATATTTGCCGGCTGGACACGGCGGGCGCACGCGTAGTGGGATAACCAATGAAACTGTATAACTTAAAAGATCATAACGAGCAGGTCAGCTTTGCGCAGGCCGTCACCCAGGGACTTGGCAAGCATCAGGGCCTGTTCTTTCCGCACGATCTGCCGGAATTCAGCCTGACTGAAATCGACGACATGCTGGCGCAGGACTTTGTCACCCGTAGCGCCAAAATTCTATCCGCCTTTATCGGCGATGAGATCCCGCAGGATGTCCTGCAGCAGCGGGTGCGCGCGGCGTTTGCGTTTCCGGCGCCGGTAAGCAAGGTTCAGGAAGATGTCGGCTGTCTGGAGCTGTTCCATGGCCCTACGCTGGCGTTCAAGGATTTCGGCGGCCGCTTTATGGCGCAGATGCTGACCCACATCGCAGGCGATAAGCCGGTCACCATCCTCACCGCGACCTCTGGCGACACCGGGGCGGCGGTGGCGCATGCTTTCTACGGCCTGCCGAACGTCAAGGTAGTGATCCTCTATCCGCGCGGCAAGATCAGTCCGCTGCAGGAGAAGCTGTTCTGTACCCTCGGCGGCAATATTGAAACCGTGGCGATTGATGGCGACTTTGATGCCTGCCAGGCGCTGGTGAAGCAGGCGTTTGACGATGAAGAGCTGAAGGCGTCGCTGGGTCTCAACTCGGCTAACTCCATCAACATCAGCCGCCTGCTGGCGCAGATCTGTTACTACTTCGAAGCGGCGGCGCAGCTGCCGCAGGAAGCCCGCAATCAGCTGGTGATTTCCGTGCCGAGCGGCAACTTCGGCGATCTGACCGCCGGTCTGCTGGCCAAGTCGCTGGGGCTGCCGATCAAGCGCTTTATCGCCGCCACCAACGCCAACGACACCGTTCCGCGCTATCTGCAGGGCGGCGAGTGGGCGCCAAAAGCCACCCAGGCGACGCTGTCCAACGCCATGGACGTCAGCCAGCCGAACAACTGGCCGCGCGTTGAAGAGCTGTTCCGCCGTAAAATCTGGCGTCTCAGCGAGCTGGGCTATGCCGCGGTCGATGATGAGACCACCAAAGCAGCGATGCGCGAGCTGAAGGCCATCGGCTACATCTCTGAACCGCATGCGGCGATTGCCTGGCGCGCGCTGCGCGATCAGCTGCAGCCGGGAGAGTACGGCCTGTTCCTCGGCACCGCCCATCCGGCGAAGTTCAAAGAGAGCGTGGAGGAGATCCTGCAGGAGACTCTGCCGCTGCCGAAGGAGCTGGCCGACCGCGCCGACCTGCCGCTGCTGTCTCACAACCTGCCGGCGGATTTCGCCGCGCTGCGTAAGCTGATGATGGGCTAAGCCAGGCAATAATATCGGCAACATGATCGACCAAACCGGGCAGCTATTGCCCGGTTTTTATATTTAACGCACTTTTCCATATCAGTAAAATTTCTCTCCATAAAATTCCCCACACTATTTTATTGTCAGCGCACTGCTTTTATTGCAAACTCTTTTACGGATTGTCCTCTTTGCCGGATAATTCCACTGGATTATCTTTTTTATTTATTATTTCATGCTGCTTATATTTATGCTGCTGATTTTATTATGAATCATCTATAGATATCATTTGTTATAGATGCATTGTTAATGCACAAGGTTTTCAAGGAGGAAACATGCGTATTTTATCTCTTTTTTTGGTGGTGTTCGCTTTAACAGGCTGCTCCGGGACAACGATTGGCGGTAATGAAGATAAATTAACGCCAGCCTATCTGAAACAACATCTCATTGTCGGAAAAACCACCAAGGCCGAGGTTCGTCAGTATTTTGGTGCCCCGGATTCTGGTCATACGACGGTGACGGCGTCGGGTAAAGAGAGCTGGTATTATTCAGTAGATAAAGGGATCAACCTGGTCAGCCTCGCGGGTTCCATGATCCCGGTAACCGGGGCATCGCAAGCTGCCGATGCGGTCGATAAGTCCAGCCAAAAAGATTCGAACTCGCTGATGATTTTCTTCGATGAAAAAGGCGTGGTGGAAAACTGGGTGCGTTAAAATAAGTAATAATCTGCTTAATTATATTGAAAAGGGGAATAACTCCCCTTTTTTATTACCGTAACGTGTTACTGCTCGTGGCGTTTAAACACCAGTTCGCCTTTCTCTGAGGCATCCGCATCAAAGAAATAGCCTTCGCTATTAAAGGCTTTGAGCTGCTCCGGCTGGGTTAAGCGGTTTTCAATAATGTAGCGACTCATCAGGCCGCGGGCTTTCTTCGCATAAAAACTGATCACTTTGAATTTGCCGTTCTTCTCATCGAGGAATACCGGCTTGATCAGCTGACCCTGCAATTTTGGCGTTTTCACCGATTTAAAATATTCATCGGAAGCCAGGTTGATGACGATATCGTCGCCCTGGTCGCGCAGCGCCTGATTCAGCTTCTCGGTAATGGTATCCCCCCAGAACTGGTACAGATCTTTGCCGCGCGGATTTTCCAGACGGATCCCCATCTCCAGGCGGTAGGGCTGCATCAGGTCTAACGGGCGCAGCACGCCATACAGTCCGGAGAGCATGCGCAGATGCTGCTGGGCGAAGTCAAAGTCGTCCTCGGTGAGTGTCTCTGCCTGCAGGCCAGTGTAGACATCGCCTTTAAAGGCGAGGATCGCCTGGCGGGCATTTTGCGGCGTAAAGTCAGGGTGCCAGTCGTGGAAGCGGGTGGCGTTTAGATCCGCCAGCTTGTCACTAATGCTCATCAGCTTGCCGATTTGCGGTGCGCTCAGCTTACGGGCGATGCCGATAAGCTGCTGAGAATACTCGAGGAGTTCGGGCTGGGTATAGCGAGTCGTTGCCAGCGGGCTTTGATAATCGAGCGTTTTAGCAGGTGAAATCAGAATCAGCATATCCAGTCCTTGCAGGTAATTTCGACGAATTTTAACAAAAAAAGTGCATGGTGGGATCGATAGCTGCAATTGCCGCGCTATTCGCGCGGCAATTCATTCCAGGCGCCCGGGGCCAGCTGTTGGTCAATATCCGGGTAACGAGTGGCATCGAAAGTCGGCTGGATACCCAGCCGCCGCTGACGCAGATAATCGCTGGCGATAATCCGCACCGTCGGGGAGAGCAACAGAATGGCCGTCAGGTTGGTCATCGCCATCAGCGCCATGATGATATCCGCGCTCTGCCAGACGACAGGCAGGCTAACCATGGTCCCCAACAGCACCATCAGGACGGTGAGTATTCGCAGCCCCCAGATATAGCGTGGCTTATCCAGGCGCAGGAAGACCAGATTATTTTCCGCGTACACGTAGTTGGCTACGATAGAGCTAAAGGCGAACAGCAGCACGATGAGGGCGATAAAACCCGCTCCCCAGCCGCCGACCAGCACGCTCATCGCGTGTTGCAAGTCCTGAATACCGTTGAGCGTATATTCATTGTCGGGCCGCGGCGCCAGCATGACGATAATCGCGCTGGCGGTACAGATCACGATAGTATCGATAAACACGCCAATCATCTGCACGATCCCCTGCGCCGCCGGGTGCGGCGGCCAGGAGGCGTTAGGCGAAGAGCCCATCCCTGCTTCATTGGAGAACATGCCGCGCTGGAAGCCGCTGGTCAGCGCCTGGCTGATGGTGTAGCCCACCGCGCCGGCGGCGGCCTCCTGCCAGCCGAAGGCGCAGCGAAAGATGGTGGCGAAAATCGTCGGCAGGGCGGTGATGTGCCACAGGCCGATGAGCAGGCTGGTGGCGATCCACAACAGCGCCATAAACGGAACGATCCATTGCATCAGACGCGCCACGCCGCGTAAACCACGGAGGATCGCCAGCAAAACGACAACGGCCAGCACGCCGCCGCTGACCGCCGCCGGCAGATCGAACGCATAGCGCAAGGCATGGGCCACGGAGTTAGCCTGCACGGTATTGAAGATAAAACCATAGGCCAGCAGGAGGAGGATCGAAAACAGGACGCCCATCCAACGCATGCCGAGCCCGCGCGCCATGTACCAGGCAGGGCCGCCGCGAAACTGTCCGCGGCTATCGCGTTCTTTATACAGCTGAGCAAGGGAACATTCAGCAAAGCTGCTGGCCATGCCGAGCAGGGCGGAAATCCACATCCAGAATACGGCGCCGGGCCCACCGGCGGCGATCGCCAGCGTCACCCCGGCAAGATTGCCGCTGCCGACCCGGGCGGCAAGGCTGGTACAGAGCGCCTGAAATGACGTTAAACCACCCGGCTGCGGGTGCAGGCTTTTTTTTAGACTGCGGCCGAATTTGCGCACGTAACGAAACTGAATACCCCGGGTTTGCCAGCTAAACCAGATACCGGCGCCCAGTAGCAGATAAATCATTACTGAGCCCCAGAGTATTTCATTGATAAATGAGAGAAAATCAGGCATTAAACATCCTCTTGTCCATGCCGGCACGCCAGTGTAAGCGTTACCAATTAAGTGACAATCCTTTCGCTTTCAGCAAATTAATCTGCATAGTTTATCACACTCTGCGCTCTTCTCTCGTCGGCGGTTGCGCTGACCCGGCAGCGTGTTATCATCTGGGCAGACCGGTTACATCCCCTTAACTGCTGTTTAAGAGAAATATATCATGACGGATAAATTAACTTCTCTGCGTCAGTACACCACTGTCGTCGCTGACACCGGAGATATTGCGGCAATGAAGCTGTATCAGCCTCAGGATGCCACCACTAACCCTTCCCTGATTCTCGGCGCGGCTCAGATCCCTGAGTACCGTAAGCTGATTGACGACGCTGTCGCCTGGGCTCGTAGCCAGAGCAGCGATCGCGCGCAGCAGATCCTCGATGCTTCCGATAAGCTGGCGGTGAACATCGGTCTCGAAATTCTGAAACTGATCCCGGGCCGTATCTCCACCGAAGTGGACGCACGTCTCTCCTATGACACCGAAGCGTCTATCGCGAAAGCCAAGCGCATCATCAAGCTGTACAACGACGCGGGCATCAGCAACGATCGCATTCTGATCAAACTGGCCTCCACCTGGCAGGGCATTCGCGCCGCTGAACAGCTGGAAAAAGAAGGCATTAACTGTAACCTGACGCTGCTGTTCTCCTTCGCTCAGGCTCGCGCTTGCGCCGAAGCGGGCGTCTTCCTGATTTCGCCGTTCGTTGGCCGTATCCTCGACTGGTACAAAGCCAACACCGACAAGAAAGAGTACGCACCGGCAGAAGATCCGGGCGTGGTTTCCGTCAGCGAAATCTACGAGTATTACAAGCAGCACGGCTATGAAACCGTCGTGATGGGCGCAAGCTTCCGTAACGTTGGCGAAATTCTGGAACTGGCTGGCTGTGACCGCCTGACCATCGCCCCGGCGCTGCTGAAAGAGCTGTCCGAAAGCGAAGGCGCTGTTGAGCGTAAGCTGGTATATACCGGTGAAGTGAAAGCGCGTCCGGAGCGTATTACCGAATCTGAGTTCCTGTGGCAGCATAACCAGGATCCGATGGCGGTAGACAAACTGGCGGAAGGTATCCGTAAGTTTGCGATCGACCAGGAAAAACTGGAAAAAATGATCGACGAACTGCTGTAATCCCGCAGGTGGCCGACGCCCGTCGGCCACATTACACTGTCTGTCCCGCCTCCGGCAGTGTATCATTTCGTTTAACGCCACAGTTTGAACGGAATAACCATGAATACCTTACGAATCGGCTTAGTTTCCATTTCCGATCGCGCCTCCAGCGGCGTCTATCAGGACAAAGGCATCCCGGCACTGGAAGAGTGGCTGGCACGTGCCCTGACCACCCCTTTCGAGCTGCAAACCCGTCTGATTCCGGATGAGCAGGCCATCATTGAGCAAACGCTGTGCGAACTGGTTGACGAAATGGGGTGCCATCTGGTGCTGACCACCGGCGGAACCGGCCCTGCGCGTCGCGATGTGACGCCCGACGCAACGCTGGCGATCGCCGATCGCGAGATGCCGGGCTTCGGCGAGCAAATGCGCCAGGTTAGCCTACACTTTGTGCCGACGGCTATCCTTTCCCGGCAGGTCGGTGTGATCCGCAAGCAGGCGCTGATCCTCAACCTTCCCGGGCAACCGAAAGCAATTCAGGAGACTCTGGAAGGGGTGAAAGATGCTGACGGCAACGTGCTGGTGCACGGTATTTTCGCAAGTGTACCTTATTGTGTACAGTTGCTTGAAGGGCCTTATGTGGAAACCGATGGCCGTGTAGTAGAAGCTTTTCGTCCCAAGAGCGCCAGACGCGAAACTTTATCCTGAATTTGATGCATTTTTGATATAACCTGCATCGCTAATGGTGTGCCGTTTTATTTACGATATAGTGATTTTTACTTTACACACTATAAAACACGCTGCACACCTCAGGATGAAATTGCGTTATGTCATATGCAAACCGACCGCTCAACCGCCAGGATTATAAAACGCTGACGCTGGCCGCCCTGGGCGGCGCGCTGGAGTTTTATGACTTTATCATTTTCGTTTTCTTCGCCGCCGTCGTCGGCGAGCTCTTCTTCCCTGCGGATATTCCCGAATGGCTGCGCCAGGTGCAAACTTTTGGCATTTTCGCCGCCGGTTACCTGGCGCGTCCGCTGGGGGGCATCATCATGGCCCACTTTGGCGATCTGGTGGGGCGCAAGAAAATGTTCACCCTCAGCATCCTGCTGATGGCGCTGCCAACCCTGGCGATCGGTCTGCTACCGACCTATAGCTCGGTAGGTATCATCGCCCCGCTGCTATTGCTGCTGATGCGTATTCTGCAGGGAGCGGCGATCGGCGGTGAAGTTCCAGGCGCCTGGGTGTTTGTCGCTGAGCATGTCCCGGAAAAACGCATTGGTATCGCCTGCGGCACGCTGACGGCCGGCCTGACGGTTGGCATTCTGCTGGGGTCGGTGGTGGCCACGCTTATCAATACCAGTCTGACGCCGCAGGGGATCCACGACGGCGGCTGGCGGATCCCCTTCCTGCTGGGCGGCGTATTTGGTCTGATAGCGATGTATCTGCGCCGCTGGCTGCAGGAGACGCCGATTTTTCTTGAGATGCAGCAGCGCAAAGCGCTGGCGCAGGAGCTGCCGGTAAAAGCGGTGGCGCTCAAGCACCAGAAGGCGGTGGTGATCTCTATGCTGCTGACCTGGCTGCTGTCGGCTGGCGTGGTGGTGGTGATCCTGATGTCGCCGGTCTGGCTGCAGAAGCACTATGGTTTTGCGCCGGCCATTACCCTGCAGGCCAACAGCATCGCCACCATTATGTTGTGCATCGGCTGTCTGCTCGCCGGGCTGGCAGCGGACCGCTTCGGCGCCAGCCGCACTTTTATCGTCGGCAGCCTGCTGCTGGCGGTTGCCAGCTGGGCATTTTACCATCTTGCCGGCGCCAGCCCGCAGCGGCTGTTTATGCTCTACGGTACGGTGGGGCTTTGCGTCGGCGTGGTGGGGGCGGTGCCCTATGTGATGGTGCGGGCCTTCCCGGCGGAAGTACGCTTCACCGGCATCTCTTTCTCCTATAACCTGTCGTACGCGATCTTTGGCGGCCTGACGCCGATTGCGGTCACCATGCTGATGGGGGTGTCGCCGATGGCGCCGGCCTGGTATGTGCTGGCCCTGTCGCTGATGGGGCTGGGATTAGGTATCTGGCTGCGTCAGGAGCTGACGGCGCCGACGGGGATGCCGGAAGGGGAGCTGCAGCGTTAACGATGGCTAGCTGATGCTGATAATGACCTGCCGCCGCCCAGTGACCGGACGGCGGCGGAAGATTAGCGCGGTTCGCCGATCGGCAGCACGGTGCGGCCGAACTGTTCGTTCAGCACTTCACCCATCGCCAGGTAAATAGCGCTGGCGCCACAAATCAGGCCGACCCAGCCGGCTACCTTCACAATGCCTTCGTTATCGGCCAAATGGCCAATCGCCAGCAGCGCGAACAGTACGGTCAGGCTCAGGAAGACAAACTGCAGCATGCGGGCTGCCTTCAGGGTGCCAAAGAACATAAACAGGGTAAAGACGCCCCACAGGCCGAGGTACATACCGAGGAAGTGCGCGTTTGGCGCGTCTGCCAGGCCCATTTTCGGCATCAGAAGAATCGCCACCAGCGTCAGCCAGAAGCTGCCGTAGGAGGTAAAAGCGGTTAAGCCAAAAGTGTTGCCTTTTTTGTATTCCAGCAGGCCGGCAAAAATTTGCGCAATGCCGCCGTAAAAAATCCCCATCGCCAGGATAGCTACATCGAATGCGAACAGGCCGCTATTCGCCAGGTTAAGCAGAATAGTGGTCATGCCGAAGCCCATAAGGCCCAGCGGTGCCGGATTAGCCAACTTAGTGTTGCCCATAATTCCTCAAAATTATCATTAAAAGGGAAGCATTACCCCGCGACTTGGCGGCGGGGCGCGGCATAATAATGAGGCGCTGATGGGCTGTCTATGATCTGGCGGGGTATTTTTCACCAATTTCCGCGGTGTCTGACGGCGGCTGGAGCATTTGCCGTAAACAGGCAATATGCAGGACCGCGGGGATGGTGACCCGGTATGCGCTGCCGCTCACCGCTTTTACGCTGTTCAGCGCGGCGCCGAGCGGTCCGCCCAGCCCGGCGCCGCGCACCAGGCCATGACCGATGACGCTCACCGCGGCGTGCGTGCGCAGGATGGCGGTTAAGCGTTCGTCCAGCAACAAAGTGACGCCTTCGCTTAGCTTGCGATGCCTCAGCAGATGAGCCATCAGGCTGTCCAGCTCATGGCTCCGGCACTCCACCGCGGCGAGAAAGTGCGCTTTTTGCTCCGCGTTCAGTTTATTCCAGTTGTGCTGCAGAAAATGCGCCAGCAACTGCTGCTCGATCTGCGGCGTCGACAGCTGTTTGTCGACCTTCGCTTTCAGTCGTTTACATACATCCAGCAGGATCGCGCGATAAAATTTGCCATGGCGGCGCAGCGTGTTGGCGATGCTATCGCCACCAAAATGCTGTAGCTCACCGGCGATTAGCTGCCAGTTGCGGCGATAACGCTCCGGGTGCCCCTCCATCGCTAAAAATGTCTCGTTGCGCAGGAGCGTGCTGGAGAGACGGGGTTTGCCATTTTCCCCGTGGGTCAGAATGCGGGTAAAGGCTTCCAGATGCGCCTCGCTGCACTCAGGCAGAAAGGCGAGATCGTCATCCTCCAGGTAATTAATATGCATAACGTTTTCTCTCGGGCAGGGGCGACGTTAGTCATCGCCGATAATTTTCAGTGATGCCATATCTGAGGAGTGCACCGTGTGGCCGGAGAAGGCGATTTTCTTCACGCAACGTTTGCTGTCGTTATCGCTATTGATGTTGATCCAGCCGGTGGTGCTGCCCTCTTTGATCCCGGCGGGGACGTTCAGCGTGTGGCTGGCGCCGCGGCTGGCCTTAAAGTAGACCGTCGCCCCGGAGAGCTGTACATCGCCGCGGTCGGCGCTGAGCTGAATGCGTTTGACTACCCGGCAGACGGGGAGCGTCAGCGTCAGGTCGTTGGTTTCATTGCGCGGCATAGCTATCACGCCGAGAATTTTATGGTCGTTAGCGGCCGCCGAGGTGATAAATGACACGCCGAGGATAAGCCCTACGGAAAGCCGGTATAGCGATTTCATTAATTTGTCCCCTGAATAAGCGAAGTGCGATGGCGGGGGAGTTTATCACTGCGAAAACGGGGCTTTTAGCGCGCAAGTATTGCGGGTTATGTCAATGATATTATGAATGTATTTCCTATTTTAATCCGTTTTTTGTATGTATATTTCGCCGTCGTTTTTGCCATCCAACAACCTTGTTCGGCAAGTCATCCGTAACCCTGGGCGAATCCGAGGCAAAAAATTTTTATGCTTGCCCCTTGATGCCGGAGTGGGCGACCCCATCTTGTAGTCAACCGCAGTGAAGAACCTGAAAAAAAATTGATGTTTGGGCAGTTGAAACCGCACGTTTCGCCCCTTATTACAGGTTCACAACCACATGTTGATCGAATTTTTAGTGGAGACGTTTAGATGGGTAAAATTATTGGTATCGACCTGGGTACTACCAACTCTTGTGTAGCGATTATGGATGGCACTACTGCACGCGTGCTGGAGAACGCCGAAGGCGATCGCACCACGCCTTCTATCATTGCCTATACCCAGGATGGTGAAACTCTGGTTGGTCAGCCGGCTAAACGTCAGGCAGTGACAAACCCGCAAAACACCCTGTTTGCGATTAAACGCCTGATTGGCCGCCGCTTCCAGGACGAAGAAGTTCAGCGTGACGTTTCTATCATGCCATACAAAATTGTTGCCGCAGACAATGGCGACGCATGGCTGGATGTGAAAGGCACCAAAACTGCACCGCCGCAGATCTCTGCTGAAGTGCTGAAGAAAATGAAGAAAACGGCTGAAGATTACCTGGGTGAACCGGTAACTGAAGCGGTTATCACCGTACCGGCTTACTTCAACGATGCGCAGCGTCAGGCAACCAAAGATGCCGGCCGTATCGCCGGTCTGGAAGTCAAACGTATCATCAACGAACCAACCGCGGCCGCGCTGGCTTACGGTCTGGATAAAGAAGTGGGCAACCGTACTATCGCGGTTTACGACCTCGGTGGTGGTACTTTCGATATCTCGATTATCGAAATCGACGAAGTTGATGGCGAAAAAACCTTTGAAGTTCTGGCGACCAACGGTGATACCCACCTGGGCGGCGAAGACTTCGATACTCGTCTGATCAACTACCTCGTTGATGAGTTCAAGAAAGATCAGGGCATTGACCTGCGCAACGACCCGCTGGCCATGCAGCGCCTGAAAGAAGCCGCTGAGAAAGCGAAGATTGAACTGTCTTCTGCTCAGCAGACCGACGTTAACCTGCCGTACATCACTGCAGACGCGACCGGTCCGAAACACATGAACATCAAAGTGACTCGCGCGAAACTGGAAAGCCTGGTAGAAGACCTGGTTAACCGTTCCATCGAGCCGCTGAAAGTCGCTCTGCAGGATGCCGGTCTGTCCGTTTCAGATATCAACGACGTGATCCTCGTTGGTGGTCAGACTCGTATGCCGATGGTGCAGAAGAAAGTGGCCGAGTTCTTTGGTAAAGAACCGCGTAAAGACGTTAACCCGGATGAAGCCGTGGCGATCGGTGCTGCCGTTCAGGGCGGTGTACTGACTGGCGATGTGAAAGACGTTCTGCTGCTCGACGTAACCCCGCTGTCGCTGGGTATCGAAACCATGGGCGGCGTGATGACTGCGCTTATCAGCAAAAACACCACCATCCCGACCAAGCACAGCCAGGTGTTCTCTACCGCTGAAGACAACCAGTCTGCGGTAACCATCCATGTGCTGCAGGGTGAGCGTAAACGCGCGTCTGATAACAAATCTCTGGGTCAGTTCAACCTGGATGGTATTAACCCGGCGCCGCGCGGCATGCCGCAGATCGAAGTGACCTTCGACATCGATGCTGACGGTATCCTGCACGTCTCCGCGAAAGACAAAAACAGCGGTAAAGAGCAGAAGATCACCATCAAAGCGTCTTCCGGTCTGAATGAAGAAGAAATTCAGAAAATGGTTCGCGAAGCAGAAGCTAACGCCGAATCTGACCGTAAGTTCGAAGAGCTGGTACAGACCCGCAACCAGGGCGACCATCTGCTGCACAGTACTCGTAAGCAGGTTGAAGAAGCAGGCGATAAACTGCCGGCTGACGACAAAACTGCCATTGAGTCTGCGCTGACCGCGCTGGAATCTTCTCTGAAAGGCGAAGACAAAGCGGATATCGAAGCGAAAATGCAGGCGCTGGCGCAGGCTTCTCAGAAGCTGATGGAAATCGCTCAGCAGCAGCACGCTCAGCAGCAGGCGGGTTCCGCTGACGCTCAGGCGAGCAACGCGAAAGACGACGATGTTGTCGACGCTGAGTTCGAAGAAGTGAAAGATAAAAAATAATCGCCCTTTGAACGGGTAAAACACTGGCACGGGCGAAGAGGTTTCCTCTCCGCCCGTGCACGCATGTTAAGGGGCTGAAAAACACCGATGGCAAAGCAAGATTACTACGAGATTTTAGGCGTTTCCAAAACAGCGGAAGAGCGTGAAATCAAAAAGGCTTATAAGCGCCTGGCCATGAAATATCACCCGGACCGCAACCAGGGTGATAAAGAGGCTGAAGCCAAATTTAAAGAAATCAAAGAAGCGTATGAAATCCTGACTGATGCCCAGAAGCGTGCGGCCTACGATCAGTACGGCCACGCGGCCTTCGAACAGGGCGGCATGGGCGGCGGCGGCGGTTTTGGCGGCGGTGCCGACTTCAGCGATATCTTTGGCGATGTTTTCGGCGATATCTTTGGTGGCGGACGTGGTCGTCAGCGCGCGGCACGCGGCGCCGATCTCCGTTACAACATGGAGCTGACGCTGGAAGAAGCGGTGCGCGGCGTCACTAAAGAGATCCGTATTCCGACGCTGGAAGAGTGCGACGTCTGCCACGGCAGCGGCGCCAAGGCCGGCAGCAAACCGCAGACCTGTCCGACCTGTCATGGCGCGGGCCAGGTGCAGATGCGCCAGGGCTTTTTTGCTGTACAGCAGACCTGTCCGCACTGCCAGGGACGCGGTACGCTAATTAAAGATCCGTGCAATAAATGTCATGGCCATGGCCGCGTAGAAAAAACCAAAACCCTGTCGGTTAAAATTCCGGCGGGCGTGGATACCGGTGACCGGATCCGTCTGGCGGGCGAAGGCGAGGCCGGCGAACATGGCGCGCCGGCAGGCGATCTGTACGTTCAGGTTCAGGTGAAGCAGCACGCTATCTTTGAACGTGAAGGCAATAACCTGTACTGCGAAGTTCCGATCAACTTCACCATGGCGGCGCTGGGCGGTGAGATCGAGGTCCCAACGCTCGACGGCCGCGTGAACCTGAAAATTCCAGGTGAAACCCAGACCGGCAAGCTGTTCCGCATGCGTGGAAAAGGCGTGAAATCCGTTCGCGGCGGCGCGCAGGGCGATCTGCTGTGCCGCGTAGTGGTGGAGACGCCGGTGGGGCTGAATGAGAAGCAGAAGCAGCTGCTGAAAGAGCTGCAGGAGAGCTTCGGCGGTCCGACCGGGGAAAACAACAGCCCGCGTTCGAAAAGCTTCTTTGACGGCGTGAAGAAGTTCTTCGACGACCTGACCCGCTAATTCCACCTTTGTTGATATCCGGCCCGGGCCTTTGCTGCCCGGGCTTTTTTTCGCCTTAGAACTCCCCTTTAACTCGTAAAAAGCGAATATTAGCGCAACTTAAATCTGATTTTTTCGAGTTATCAGTATGTGTATTATGCTTTTATCGAGTTATTCACCAACAGGATGAAAGTAAAAGTGAAACATCTGCAACGATTCTTTAGTAGCGATGCTTCCGGCGGCATTGTCTTAATTATCGCCGCCGCGCTGGCGATGGTGATGGCCAATACCAGCGTGACCAGCGGTCTGTATCACTCCTTCCTTGAGACGCCAGTACAGCTGCGTGTGGGCGCGCTGGAGATCAACAAGAACATGCTGTTATGGATCAATGATGCCCTGATGGCGGTGTTCTTTTTGCTGATTGGCCTGGAGGTCAAGCGTGAGCTGATTCAAGGGTCGCTGGCGAGCCGCCGTCAGGCGGTCTTCCCGGTGATAGCCGCGCTGGGCGGGATGATCGTCCCGGCCCTGGTCTACCTGGCCTTTAACGCCCAGGATCCTGTCGCCAGAGAAGGGTGGGCGATCCCGGCGGCGACGGATATTGCCTTTGCCCTCGGCGTGCTGGCGCTGTTAGGTAGCCGGGTCCCGACGGCGCTGAAGATTTTCCTGATGGCGCTGGCGATTATTGATGACCTCGGGGCTATCGTGATTATCGCGCTGTTTTATACCCACGACCTGTCCATGCTCTCGCTGGGCGTGGCGGCGGCGGCGATCGCGGTGCTGGTGGCCCTGAATCTGAGCGGCGTGCGGCGTACCGGGATCTATATTCTGGTTGGCGCGGTGCTGTGGACGGCGGTGCTGAAGTCTGGCGTTCACGCGACCCTTGCCGGGGTGATTGTCGGCTTTATGATCCCGCTCGAGGAAAAGCATGGCAAGTCGCCGGCCAAAGCGCTTGAGCATGTCCTGCACCCGTGGGTGGCGTTTATGATCCTGCCGCTGTTTGCCTTCGCGAACGCGGGGGTCTCACTGCAGGGGGTCACCCTTGCCGGGCTGACGTCGCTCCTGCCGCTGGGCATTATGGCTGGCCTGTTTATCGGTAAGCCGCTGGGGATTAGCCTGTTCTGCTGGCTGGCCCTGAAGCTGAAGTGGGCTTCGCTGCCGGAGGGAACCACCTGCAAGCAAATTATGGCGGTGGGGATCCTGTGCGGGATTGGCTTTACGATGTCGATTTTCATCGCCACCCTGGCCTTTGGCAGCGTGGATCCCGCGTTGATCAACTGGGCCAAGCTTGGCATTCTGATCGGCTCAGTGCTATCAGCGGTCGTCGGCTACCTCATACTGCGTCAGCGCGTGACGGATACTCGCCTCGCGGTATAACCTTTCTGCAGGAGAGCCCGTCAGGCTCTCCTGGACATTATCAGGGAGAGAAGCATGTCACATATTAACTACAATCATCTGTACTACTTCTGGCACGTGTATAAAGAAGGGTCCGTCGTGGGCGCGGCGGAGGCGCTGTTTCTGACGCCGCAGACCATTACCGGGCAGATCAAAGCCCTGGAGGAGCGCCTGCAGGGAAAATTATTTAAGCGAAAGGGAAGGGGGCTTGAGCCGAGCGAGCTGGGGGAGCTGGTTTTTCGCTATGCCGACCGGATGTTTACCCTCAGCCAGGAGATGCTCGACATCGTCAACTATCGCAAAGAGTCGAACCTGCTGTTTGACGTCGGCGTGGCCGATGCGCTCTCGAAACGGCTGGTCAGCGGCGTGCTGGATGCCGCCGTCGTTGAGAGCGAGCAGATTCATCTGCGCTGTTTTGAATCCACTCATGAGCTGCTGCTGGAGCAGCTGAGCCAGCATAAGCTCGACATGATTATCTCTGACTGCCCGATCGACTCGACGCAGCAGGAAGGGCTATTTTCGGTGAAGATCGGCGAGTGCAGCGTCAGCTTCTGGTGCATGAATCCGGCGCCGACGAAGCCGTTCCCGGCCTGCCTCGAAGAGCGGCGGCTGCTGATCCCCGGCCGGCGATCGATGCTGGGACGTAAGCTGCTGAACTGGATTAACGTGCAGGGCCTGAAGGTGGAGATCCTCGGCGAGTTTGACGACGCGGCGCTCATGAAAGCCTTCGGCGCCGCACATAATGCGATATTTGTCGCGCCGACGCTCTACGCGCATGATTTCTACCATGATGAATCGATTGTCGAAATTGGCCGTATGGATAGCGTGATGGAGGAGTATCACGCTATTTTCGCTGAACGAATGATTCAGCACCCGGCGGTACAGCGTATCTGTAATCGCGATTATTCGTCGCTGTTCACCGAACCCCGATAGCCGGAAGGCGTGGGCTGGCGTGGCTCAGATCGCGCCAGCGTGCGCTACCGGGGGAAGATGATAGGCATAAAAAAACCCGCTTTCGCGGGTTTCTTTAACAAAGTTCAGCAAGCAGGCGATTAAGCCAGTTTGTTGATCTGTGCAGTCAGGTTTGCTTTATGACGCGCAGCTTTGTTTTTGTGGATCAGACCTTTAGCAGCCTGACGGTCCACGATCGGTTGCATTTCGTTAAATGCTTTCTGTGCAGCAGCTTTGTCGCCAGCTTCGATAGCTGCGTATACTTTCTTGATGAAAGTACGCATCATAGAGCGACGGCTTGCGTTGTGCTTACGAGCCTTTTCAGACTGAATGGCGCGCTTCTTAGCTGATTTGATATTAGCCAAGGTCCAACTCCCAAATGTGTTCTATATGGACAATTCAAAGGCCGAGGAATATGCCCTTTTAGCCTTCTTTTGTCAATGGATTTGTGCAAATAAGCGCCGTTAATGTGCCGGCACTCGTTACGTAGTGATGGCGCAGGATTCTACCAGCTTGCGGGGTGTGAATACAGCTTTTCCGCGATAAAAATTGCAGCAGGCGGTCAGTTTCTTCCCGTGATTTGCGCCATGGCAATGAAAAGCCACTTCTTTCTGATTTCGGTACTCAATCGCCGGTTAACCTTGACCGCTGTACAAGGTATACTCGGACGATTTTCACTGTTTTGAGCCAGACATGAAGCTGATACGCGGCATACATAATCTCAGCCAGGCCCCGCAAGAAGGGTGTGTGCTGACTATTGGTAATTTCGACGGCGTGCATCGCGGTCATCGCGCGCTGTTACAGGGCTTGCAGGAAGAAGGGCGCAAGCGCAACTTACCGGTGATGGTGATGCTTTTTGAACCTCAACCACTGGAACTGTTTGCTACCGATAAAGCCCCGGCAAGACTGACCCGGCTGCGGGAAAAACTGCGTTACCTTGCAGAGTGTGGCGTTGATTACGTGCTGTGCGTGCGTTTCGACAGGCGTTTTGCGGCGTTAACCGCGCAAAATTTCATCAGCGATCTTCTGGTGAAGCATTTGCGCGTAAAATTTCTTGCCGTAGGTGATGATTTCCGCTTTGGCGCTGGTCGTGAAGGCGATTTCTTGTTATTACAGAAAGCTGGCATGGAATACGGCTTCGATATCACCAGTACGCAAACTTTTTGCGAAGGTGGCGTGCGTATCAGCAGCACCGCCGTGCGTCAGGCGCTGGCGGATGACAATCTGGCTCTGGCAGAAAGTTTACTGGGGCACCCGTTTGCCATCTCCGGGCGTGTAGTCCACGGTGATGAATTAGGGCGCACTATAGGTTTCCCGACGGCGAATGTACCGCTACGCCGTCAGGTTTCCCCGGTGAAAGGGGTTTATGCGGTAGAAGTGCTGGGCCTCGGTGAAAAGCCGTTACCCGGCGTGGCAAACATCGGAACACGCCCAACGATTGCCGGTATTCGCCAGCAGCTGGAAGTGCATTTGTTAGATGTTGCAATGGACCTTTACGGTCGCCATATACAAGTAGTGCTGCGTAAAAAAATACGCAATGAGCAGCGATTTGCGTCGCTGGACGAACTGAAAGCGCAGATTGCGCGTGATGAATTAACCGCCCGCGAATTTTTTGGGCTAACAAAACCGGCTTAAGCCTGTTATGTAATCAAACCGAAACACGGAACCGAGAATCTGATGAGTGACTATAAATCAACCCTGAATTTGCCGGAAACAGGGTTCCCGATGCGTGGCGATCTCGCCAAGCGCGAACCGGGAATGCTGGCGCGTTGGACTGATGATGATCTGTACGGCATCATCCGTGCGGCTAAAAAAGGCAAAAAAACCTTCATTCTGCATGATGGCCCTCCTTATGCGAATGGCAGCATTCATATTGGTCACTCGGTTAACAAGATTCTGAAAGACATTATCGTGAAGTCCAAAGGGCTTTCCGGTTATGACTCGCCGTATGTGCCTGGCTGGGACTGCCACGGTCTGCCGATCGAGCTGAAAGTAGAGCAAGAATACGGTAAGCCGGGTGAGAAATTCACCGCCGCCGAGTTCCGCGCCAAGTGCCGCGAATACGCGGCGACCCAGGTTGACGGTCAACGCAAAGACTTTATCCGTCTGGGCGTGCTGGGCGACTGGTCGCACCCGTACCTGACCATGGACTTCAAAACTGAAGCCAATATCATCCGCGCGCTGGGCAAAATCATCGGCAATGGTCACCTGCACAAAGGCGCGAAGCCGGTGCACTGGTGCGTAGACTGCCGTTCTGCACTGGCAGAAGCGGAAGTTGAGTATTACGACAAAACTTCTCCGTCCATCGACGTTGCTTTCCAGGCAGTCGATCAGGATGCACTGAAAGCAAAATTTGCCGTAAGCAACGTTAACGGCCCAATCTCGCTGGTAATCTGGACCACCACGCCGTGGACTCTGCCTGCCAACCGCGCAATCTCTATTGCACCTGATTTCGACTATGCGCTGGTGCAGATCGACGGTCAGGCCGTGATTCTGGCGAAAGATCTGGTTGAAAGCGTAATGCAGCGTATCGGCGTGACCGATTACACCATTCTCGGCACGGTAAAAGGTGCAGAGCTTGAGCTGCTGCGCTTTACCCATCCGTTTATGGGCTTCGACGTTCCGGCAATCCTCGGCGATCACGTTACCCTGGATGCCGGTACCGGTGCCGTTCACACCGCGCCTGGCCACGGCCCGGACGACTATGTGATCGGTCAGAAATACGGCCTGGAAACCGCTAACCCGGTTGGCCCGGACGGCACTTATCTGCCGGGCACTTATCCGACGCTGGATGGCGTGAACGTCTTCAAAGCGAACGACATCGTCGTGGCGCTGCTGCAGGAAAAAGGCGCGCTGCTGCACGTTGAGAAAATGCAGCACAGCTATCCGTGCTGCTGGCGTCACAAAACGCCGATCATCTTCCGCGCGACACCGCAGTGGTTCGTCAGCATGGATCAGAAAGGTCTGCGTGCGCAGTCACTGAAAGAGATCAAAGGCGTGCAGTGGATCCCGGACTGGGGCCAGGCGCGTATCGAGTCGATGGTTGCTAACCGTCCTGACTGGTGTATCTCCCGTCAGCGCACCTGGGGCGTACCGATGTCACTGTTCGTGCACAAAGACACGGAAGAGCTGCATCCGCGTACCCTCGAACTGATGGAAGAAGTGGCTAAACGCGTTGAAGTTGACGGCATCCAGGCGTGGTGGGATCTCGATGCGAAAGAGATCCTCGGCGACGAAGCTGACCAGTATGTGAAAGTGCCGGATACGCTGGATGTATGGTTTGACTCCGGATCTACCCACTCTTCTGTTGTTGATGTGCGTCCGGAATTTGCCGGTCACGCAGCGGACATGTATCTGGAAGGTTCAGACCAGCACCGTGGTTGGTTCATGTCTTCTTTGATGATCTCCACCGCGATGAAGGGCAAAGCGCCGTATCGTCAGGTACTGACCCACGGCTTTACCGTGGATGGTCAGGGCCGCAAGATGTCTAAATCTATCGGTAACACCGTTTCGCCGCAGGATGTGATGAACAAACTGGGCGCGGATATTCTGCGTCTGTGGGTGGCATCAACTGACTACACCGGTGAAATGGCCGTTTCTGACGAGATCCTGAAACGTGCAGCCGACAGCTATCGTCGTATCCGTAACACCGCGCGCTTCCTGCTGGCAAACCTGAACGGTTTTGATCCGGCAAAAGATATGGTGAAACCGGAAGAGATGGTGGTACTGGATCGCTGGGCCGTAGGTTGTGCGAAAGCGGCACAGGAAGACATCCTCAAGGCGTACGAAGCATACGATTTCCACGAAGTGGTACAGCGTCTGATGCGCTTCTGCTCCGTTGAGATGGGTTCCTTCTACCTCGACATCATCAAAGACCGTCAGTACACCGCCAAAGCGGATAGCGTGGCGCGTCGTAGCTGCCAGACTGCGCTGTATCACATCGCTGAAGCGCTGGTGCGCTGGATGGCACCAATCCTCTCCTTCACCGCTGATGAAGTGTGGGGCTATCTGCCGGGCGAACGTGAAAAATACGTCTTCACCGGTGAGTGGTACGAAGGCCTGTTTGGTCTGGCAGACAGTGAAGCAATGAACGATGCGTTCTGGGACGAGCTGTTGAAAGTGCGTGGCGAAGTGAACAAAGTCATTGAGCAAGCGCGTGCCGACAAGAAAGTGGGTGGCTCGCTGGAAGCGGCAGTAACCTTGTATACAGAACCGGAACTGGCGGCGAAACTGACCGCGCTGGGCGATGAATTACGATTTGTCCTGTTGACCTCCGGCGCTACCGTTGCAGACTATAACGACGCACCTGCTGATGCTCAGCAGAGCGAAGTACTCAAAGGGCTGAAAGTCGCGTTGAGTAAAGCCGAAGGTGAGAAGTGCCCACGCTGCTGGCACTACACCCAGGATGTCGGCAAGGTGGCGGAACACGCAGAAATCTGCGGCCGCTGTGTCAGCAACGTCGCCGGTGACGGTGAAAAACGTAAGTTTGCCTGATGAGTCAATCGATCTGTTCAACAGGGCTACGCTGGCTGTGGCTGGTGGTAGTCGTGCTGATTATCGATCTGGGCAGCAAATACCTGATCCTCCAGAACTTTGCTCTGGGGGATACGGTCCCGCTGTTCCCGTCGCTTAATCTGCATTATGCGCGTAACTATGGCGCGGCGTTTAGTTTCCTTGCCGATAGCGGCGGCTGGCAGCGTTGGTTCTTTGCCGGTATTGCGATTGGTATTAGCGTGATCCTGGCAGTGATGATGTATCGCTCGAAGGCCACGCAGAAGCTAAACAATATCGCTTATGCGCTGATTATTGGCGGCGCGCTGGGCAACCTGTTCGACCGCCTGTGGCACGGCTTCGTTGTCGATATGATCGACTTCTACGTCGGCGACTGGCACTTCGCCACCTTCAACCTTGCCGATACTGCCATTTGTGTCGGTGCGGCACTGATTGTGCTGGAAGGTTTTTTGCCTTCTAAAGCGAAAAAACAATAATAAACCCTGCCGGATAAGGCCTACAGATTGCTGCGAAATCGTAGGCCGCATCCGGCAAAAATCCTCAAAATATAAGAGCAAACCTGCATGTCTGAATCTGTACAGAGCAATAGCGCCGTCCTGGTGCACTTCACGCTAAAACTCGACGATGGCACCACCGCCGAGTCTACCCGCAACAACGGTAAACCGGCGCTGTTCCGCCTGGGCGATGCTTCTCTTTCTGAAGGGCTGGAGCAACACCTGCTGGGGCTGAAAGTGGGCGATAAAACCACCTTCTCGCTGGAGCCCGATGCGGCGTTTGGCGTGCCGTCACCGGACCTGATTCAGTACTTCTCCCGCCGTGAATTTATGGATGCAGGCGAGCCAGAAATTGGCGCAATTATGCTTTTTACCGCAATGGATGGCAGTGAGATGCCTGGCGTGATCCGCGAAATTAACGGCGACTCCATTACCGTTGATTTCAACCATCCGCTGGCCGGGCAGACCGTTCATTTTGATATTGAAGTGCTGGAAATCGATCCGGCACTGGAGGCGTAACATGCAGATCCTGTTGGCCAACCCGCGTGGTTTTTGTGCCGGGGTAGACCGCGCTATCAGCATTGTTGAAAACGCGCTGGCCATTTACGGCGCACCGATATATGTCCGTCACGAAGTGGTACATAACCGCTATGTGGTCGATAGCCTGCGCGAGCGTGGGGCTATCTTTATTGAGCAGATTAGCGAAGTACCGGACGGCGCGATCCTGATTTTCTCCGCACACGGTGTTTCTCAGGCGGTACGTAACGAAGCAAAAAGCCGCGATTTGACGGTGTTTGATGCCACCTGTCCGCTGGTGACCAAAGTGCATATGGAAGTCGCCCGCGCCAGCCGTCGTGGCGAAGAGTCGATTCTCATCGGCCACGCCGGGCACCCTGAAGTGGAAGGGACAATGGGTCAGTACAGCAACCCGGAAGGGGGAATGTATCTGGTTGAATCGCCAGACGATGTGTGGAAACTGACGGTCAAAAACGAAGAGAAGCTCTCCTTTATGACCCAAACCACGCTGTCGGTGGATGACACGTCTGATGTGATCGACGCGCTGCGTAAACGCTTCCCGAAAATTGTCGGTCCGCGCAAAGATGACATCTGCTACGCCACGACTAACCGTCAGGAAGCGGTACGCGCCCTGGCAGAACAGGCGGAAGTTGTGTTGGTGGTCGGTTCGAAAAACTCCTCCAACTCCAACCGTCTGGCGGAGCTGGCCCAGCGTATGGGCAAACGCGCGTTTTTGATTGACGATGCGAAAGATATCCAGGAAGAGTGGGTGAAAGAGGTTAAATGCGTCGGCGTGACTGCGGGCGCATCGGCTCCGGATATTCTGGTGCAGAATGTTGTGGCACGTTTGCAACAGCTGGGCGGTGGTGAAGCCATTCCGCTGGAAGGCCGTGAAGAAAACATTGTTTTCGAAGTGCCGAAAGAGCTGCGTGTCGATATTCGTGAAGTCGATTAAGTCATTAGCAGCCTAAGTTATGCGAAAATGCCGGTCTTGTTACCGGCATTTTTTATGGAGAAAACATGCGTTTACCTATCTTCCTCGATACTGACCCCGGCATTGACGATGCCGTCGCCATTGCCGCCGCGATTTTTGCCCCCGAACTCGACCTGCAACTGATGACCACCGTCGCGGGTAATGTCTCGGTTGAGAAAACTACCCGCAATGCCCTGCAACTGCTGCATTTCTGGAATGCGGAGATTCCGCTCGCCCAGGGAGCCGCTGTGCCGCTGGTACGCGCACCGCGTGATGCAGCATCTGTGCACGGCGAATCGGGAATGGCTGGCTACGACTTTGTTGAGCACAACCGAAAGCCACTCGGGATACCGGCGTTTCTGGCGATTCGGGATGCCCTGATGCGTGCACCAGAGCCCGTTACCCTGGTGGCCATCGGCCCGTTAACCAATATTGCGCTGTTACTTTCACAATGCCCGGAATGTAAACCGTATATTCGTCGTCTGGTGATCATGGGCGGTTCTGCCGGTCGCGGCAACTGCACGCCAAACGCCGAGTTTAATATCGCTGCCGATCCAGAAGCGGCAGCCTGTGTCTTCCGTAGCGGCATCGAAATCGTCATGTGCGGTCTGGATGTCACCAATCAGGCAATATTAACCCCTGACTATCTCGCTACTTTGCCGGAGTTGAATCGCACCGGAAAAATGCTCCACGCCCTGTTTAGCCACTACCGTAGCGGCAGTATGCAAAGCGGCTTGCGAATGCACGATCTCTGCGCCATCGCCTGGCTGGTGCGCCCGGACCTGTTCACTCTCAAACCCTGTTTTGTGGCAGTGGAAACTCAGGGCGAATTTACCTCAGGCACGACGGTGGTTGATATCGACGGTTGCCTGGGCAAGCCAGCCAATGTACAGGTGGCATTGGATCTGGATGTGAAAGGCTTCCAACAGTGGGTGGCTGAGGTGCTGGCTCTGGTGCCGTAACCTGTCACATGTTATCGGCATGCAGTCATTCATCGACTCATGCCTTTCACTGATATCCCTCCCTGTTTATCATTAATTTCTAATTATCAGCGTTTTTGGCTGGCGGCGTAGCGATGCGCTGGTTACTCTGAAAACGGTCTATGCAAATTAACAAAAGAGAATAGCTATGCATGATGCAAACATCCGCGTTGCCATCGCGGGAGCCGGGGGGCGTATGGGCCGCCAGTTGATTCAGGCGGCGCTGGCATTAGAAGGCGTGCAGCTGGGCGCGGCGCTGGAGCGCGAAGGATCTTCTTTACTGGGCAGCGACGCCGGTGAGCTGGCTGGTGCAGGGAAAACAGGCGTTACCGTGCAAAGCAGTCTTGATGCGATAAAAGATGATTTTGATGTGTTTATCGATTTTACCCGTCCGGAAGGTACGCTGAACCATCTCGCTTTTTGTCGCCAGCATGGCAAAGGGATGGTGATCGGCACTACGGGGTTTGACGAAGCCGGTAAACAGGCGATTCGTGACGCCGCCGCCGATATTGCGATTGTCTTTGCCGCCAATTTTAGCGTTGGCGTTAACGTCATGCTTAAGCTGCTGGAGAAAGCAGCCAAAGTGATGGGTGACTACACCGATATCGAAATTATTGAAGCACATCATAGACATAAAGTTGATGCGCCGTCAGGCACCGCACTGGCAATGGGAGAGGCGATCGCCCACGCCCTTGATAAAGATCTGAAAGATTGCGCGGTCTACAGTCGTGAAGGCCATACCGGTGAACGTGTGCCTGGTACCATTGGTTTTGCCACCGTGCGTGCAGGTGACATCGTTGGCGAACATACCGCGATGTTTGCCGATATTGGCGAGCGTCTGGAGATCACCCATAAGGCGTCCAGCCGCATGACATTTGCTAACGGTGCGGTAAGATCGGCTTTGTGGTTGAGTGGCAAGGAAAGTGGTCTTTTTGATATGCGAGATGTGCTTGATCTCCATAATTTGTAACCACAAAGTGTTTATGGTGATGCAAAAGTAACGCATTTAATTTATTGAATATAGAGGGCTTTAATTTTTAGCCCTTTTATTTTTTGTGTTATGTTTTTAAATTTTATGCAAACGCTAAAAATCACATGTTTTACCTTCTATTTTTGTTGTTTTAATGTAAATTTTGACCATTTGGTCCACTTTTTTCTACTCGTTTTTACTTCATGCAATCTTCTTGCTGCGCAAGCGTTTTCCAGAACAGGTTAGATGATCTTTTTGTCGCTTAATGCCTGTAAAACATGCATGAGCCACAAAATAATATAAAAAATCCCGCCATTAAGTTGACTTTTAGCGCCCATATCTCCAGAATGCCGCCGTTTGCCAGAAATTCGTCGGTAAGCAGATTTGCATTGATTTACGTCATCATTGTGAATTAATATGCAAATAAAGTGAGTGAATATTCTCTGGAGGGTGTTTTGATTAAGTCAGCGCTATTGGTTCTGGAAGACGGAACCCAGTTTCACGGTCGGGCCATAGGGGCAACAGGTTCGGCGGTTGGGGAAGTCGTTTTCAATACTTCAATGACCGGTTATCAAGAAATCCTCACTGATCCTTCCTATTCTCGTCAAATCGTTACTCTTACTTATCCCCATATTGGCAATGTCGGCACTAATGACGCCGATGAAGAATCTTCTCAGGTACATGCACAAGGTCTGGTGATTCGCGATCTGCCGCTGATTGCCAGCAACTTCCGTAATACCGAAGACCTCTCTTCTTACCTGAAGCGCCATAACATCGTGGCGATTGCCGATATCGATACCCGTAAGCTGACGCGTTTACTGCGCGAGAAAGGCGCACAGAATGGCTGCATTATCGCAGGCGATAACCCGGATGCGGCGCTGGCGTTAGAAAAAGCCCGCGCGTTCCCAGGTCTGAACGGCATGGATCTGGCAAAAGAAGTGACCACCGCAGAAGCCTATAGCTGGACACAAGGGAGCTGGACGTTGACCGGCGGCCTGCCAGAAGCGAAAAAAGAAGACGAGCTGCCGTTCCACGTCGTGGCTTATGATTTTGGTGCCAAGCGCAACATCCTGCGGATGCTGGTGGATAGAGGCTGTCGCCTGACCATCGTTCCGGCGCAAACTTCTGCGGAAGATGTGCTGAAAATGAATCCAGACGGCATCTTCCTCTCCAACGGTCCTGGCGACCCGGCCCCGTGCGATTACGCCATTACCGCCATCCAGAAATTCCTCGAAACCGATATTCCGGTATTCGGCATCTGTCTCGGTCATCAGCTGCTGGCGCTGGCGAGCGGTGCGAAGACTGTCAAAATGAAATTTGGTCACCACGGCGGCAACCATCCGGTTAAAGATGTGGAGAAAAACGTGGTGATGATCACCGCCCAGAACCACGGTTTTGCGGTGGATGAAGCAACATTACCTGCAAACCTGCGTGTCACGCATAAATCCCTGTTCGACGGTACGTTACAGGGCATTCATCGCACCGATAAACCGGCGTTCAGCTTCCAGGGTCACCCTGAAGCCAGCCCTGGTCCACACGACGCCGCGCCGTTGTTCGACCACTTTATCGAGTTAATTGAGCAGTACCGTAAAACCGCTAAGTAATCAGGAGTAAAAGAGCCATGCCAAAACGTACAGATATAAAAAGTATCCTGATTCTGGGTGCGGGCCCGATTGTTATCGGTCAGGCGTGTGAGTTTGACTACTCTGGCGCGCAAGCATGTAAAGCCCTGCGCGAAGAGGGTTACCGCGTCATTCTGGTGAACTCCAACCCGGCGACCATCATGACCGACCCGGAAATGGCCGATGCGACCTACATCGAGCCGATTCACTGGGAAGTGGTACGCAAGATTATTGAAAAAGAGCGCCCGGACGCGGTGCTGCCAACGATGGGCGGTCAGACGGCGCTGAACTGCGCGCTGGAGCTGGAACGTCAGGGCGTGTTGGAAGAGTTCGGCGTCACCATGATTGGTGCCACTGCCGATGCGATTGATAAAGCAGAAGACCGCCGTCGTTTCGACGTAGCGATGAAGAAAATTGGTCTGGAAACTGCGCGTTCCGGTATCGCGCACACGATGGAAGAAGCGCTGGCGGTTGCCGCTGACGTGGGCTTCCCGTGCATTATTCGCCCATCCTTTACCATGGGCGGTAGCGGCGGCGGTATCGCTTATAACCGTGAAGAGTTTGAAGAAATTTGCGCCCGCGGTCTGGATCTCTCTCCGACCAAAGAGTTGCTGATTGATGAGTCGCTGATCGGCTGGAAAGAGTACGAGATGGAAGTGGTGCGTGATAAAAACGACAACTGCATCATCGTCTGCTCTATCGAAAACTTCGATGCGATGGGCATCCACACCGGTGACTCCATCACTGTCGCGCCAGCCCAAACGCTGACCGACAAAGAATATCAAATCATGCGTAACGCCTCGATGGCGGTGCTGCGTGAAATCGGCGTTGAAACCGGGGGGTCCAACGTCCAGTTTGCGGTGAACCCGAAAAACGGTCGCCTGATTGTTATCGAAATGAACCCGCGCGTGTCCCGTTCTTCGGCGCTGGCGTCGAAAGCGACCGGTTTCCCGATTGCTAAAGTGGCGGCGAAACTGGCGGTGGGTTACACCCTCGACGAACTGATGAACGACATCACTGGCGGACGTACTCCGGCCTCCTTCGAGCCGTCCATCGACTATGTGGTTACTAAAATTCCTCGCTTCAACTTCGAAAAATTCGCCGGTGCTAACGACCGTCTGACCACTCAGATGAAATCGGTTGGCGAAGTGATGGCGATTGGTCGCACGCAGCAGGAATCCCTGCAAAAAGCGCTGCGCGGCCTGGAAGTCGGTGCGACTGGATTCGACCCGAAAGTGAGCCTGGATGACCCGGAAGCGTTAACCAAAATCCGTCGCGAACTGAAAGACGCAGGAGCAGAGCGTATCTGGTACATCGCCGATGCTTTCCGTGCGGGCCTGTCTTTGGACGGCGTCTTCAACCTGACCAACATTGACCGCTGGTTCCTGGTACAGATTGAAGAACTGGTGCGTCTGGAAGAGAAAGTGGCGGAAGTGGGCATCACTGGCCTGAACGCTGACTTCCTGCGCCAGCTGAAACGCAAAGGCTTTGCCGATGCGCGTCTGGCAAAACTGGCGGGCGTGCGCGAAGCGGAAATCCGTAAGCTGCGTGACCAGTATGACCTGCACCCGGTTTATAAGCGCGTGGATACCTGTGCGGCAGAGTTTGCCACCGATACCGCTTACATGTACTCCACTTATGAAGAAGAGTGCGAAGCGAATCCGTCTACCGACCGTGAAAAAATCATGGTGCTTGGCGGCGGCCCGAACCGTATCGGTCAGGGTATCGAATTCGACTACTGCTGCGTACACGCCTCGCTGGCGCTGCGCGAAGACGGTTACGAAACCATTATGGTTAACTGTAACCCGGAAACCGTCTCCACCGACTACGACACTTCCGATCGCCTCTACTTCGAGCCGGTAACTCTGGAAGATGTGCTGGAAATCGTGCGTATTGAGAAGCCGAAAGGCGTTATCGTTCAGTACGGCGGTCAGACCCCGCTGAAACTGGCGCGTGCGCTGGAAGCCGCTGGCGTACCGGTTATCGGCACCAGCCCGGATGCCATCGACCGTGCAGAAGACCGTGAACGCTTCCAGCATGCGGTTGACCGTCTGAAACTGAAACAACCGGCGAACGCCACCGTTACTGCTATTGAAATGGCAGTTGAGAAGGCAAAAGAGATTGGCTACCCGCTGGTGGTGCGTCCGTCTTACGTTCTCGGCGGTCGGGCGATGGAAATCGTCTATGACGAAGCTGACCTGCGTCGCTACTTCCAGACGGCGGTTAGCGTGTCTAACGATGCGCCAGTGTTGCTGGATCATTTCCTTGATGACGCAGTAGAAGTTGACGTGGATGCCATCTGCGACGGCGAAATGGTGCTGATTGGCGGCATTATGGAGCACATCGAGCAGGCGGGCGTGCACTCCGGTGACTCCGCATGTTCTCTGCCAGCCTACACCTTAAGTCAGGAAATTCAGGATGTGATGCGCCAGCAGGTGCAGAAACTGGCCTTCGAATTGCAGGTGCGCGGCCTGATGAACGTGCAGTTTGCGGTGAAAAACAACGAAGTCTACCTGATTGAAGTTAACCCGCGTGCGGCGCGTACCGTTCCGTTCGTCTCCAAAGCCACCGGCGTACCGCTGGCAAAAGTGGCGGCGCGTGTGATGGCTGGCAAATCGCTGGCTGAGCAGGGCGTAACCAAAGAAGTTATCCCGCCGTACTACTCGGTGAAAGAAGTGGTGCTGCCGTTCAATAAATTCCCGGGCGTTGACCCGCTGTTAGGGCCAGAAATGCGCTCTACCGGGGAAGTCATGGGCGTGGGCCGCACCTTCGCTGAAGCGTTTGCCAAAGCGCAGCTGGGCAGCAACTCCACCATGAAGAAACACGGTCGTGCGCTGCTTTCCGTGCGCGAAGGCGATAAAGAACGCGTGGTGGACCTGGCGGCAAAACTGCTGAAACAGGGCTTCGAGCTGGATGCGACCCACGGCACGGCGATTGTGCTGGGCGAAGCGGGTATCAATCCGCGTCTGGTAAACAAGGTGCATGAAGGCCGTCCGCACATTCAGGACCGTATCAAGAATGGCGAATATACCTACATCATCAACACCACCTCAGGCCGTCGTGCGATTGAAGACTCCCGCGTGATCCGTCGCAGTGCGCTGCAATATAAAGTGCATTATGACACCACCCTGAACGGTGGTTTCGCTACCGCGATGGCGCTGAATGCCGATGCGACTGAAAAAGTAATTTCGGTGCAGGAAATGCACGCACAGATCAAATAATAGCGTGTCATGGCGGATATTTTTCATCCGCTAATTTGATCGAATAACTAATACGGTTCTCTGATGAGGACCGTTTTTTTTTGCCCATTAAGTAAATCTTTTGGGGAATCGATATTTTTGATGACATAAGCAGGATTTAGCTCACACTTATCGACGGTGAAGTTGCATACTATCGATATATCCACAATTTTAATATGGCCTTGTTTAATTGCTTCAAAACGAGTCATAGCCAGACTTTTAATTTGTGAAACTGGAGTTCGTATGTGTGAAGGATATGTTGAAAAACCACTCTACTTGTTAATCGCCGAATGGATGATGGCTGAAAATCGGTGGGTGATAGCAAGAGAGATCTCTATTCATTTCGATATTGAACACAGCAAGGCGGTTAATACCCTGACTTATATTCTGTCGGAAGTCACAGAAATAAGCTGCGAAGTTAAGATGATCCCTAATAAGCTGGAAGGGCGGGGATGCCAGTGTCAGCGACTGGTTAAAGTGGTCGATATCGATGAGCAAATTTACGCGCGCCTGCGCAATAACAGTCGGGAAAAATTAGTCGGCGTAAGAAAGACACCGCGTATTCCTGCCGTTCCGCTCACGGAACTTAACCGCGAGCAGAAGTGGCAGATGATGTTGTCAAAGAGTATGCGTCGTTAATGTCATTTCGATGATACCGTGCGACCTGGTCGCCGGATGCGATGCTGGCGCATCTTATCCGGCCTACGGTTGCTCTCCAGCAGAGTTGGATAAGGCGTTTACGCCGCATCCGGCAAGATCACCGTTTAGGCGTCACATCCGTCGTCCCCTGCAAACGGGGGCGATTTTCCTCCATTTGCCTCAGTGGCTGTGTTTCATGTAACGATGCATGACAGCGCCCGACAAGATCCTGATACTCTTTGGTATTCAACCGTTTCCAGTGTAACTCGTCGTCACTAACACTGCGTACAGCGCGGGCTGGCGTACCCATCAACAACTGGCGTTTCTCGCCGTGAAAGCCTGCTTTGACAAAGCTCATGGCGGCAACAATGCTCTCTTCGCCAATGACCGCGCCATCCATAATCACGCTGTTCATCCCGACCAATGCATCGCGACCAATCACACAACCATGCAGGATCGCTCCGTGCCCGATATGGCCGTTTTCCCCAACGATGGTGTCAGTGTCGCAGTAGCCATGCATAATGCAGCCATCCTGAATATTGGCTCCCGTTTGCACGATCAACCGCCCGTAGTCACCACGCAGTGAGGCGAGTGGGCCAATGTAGACACCGGCTCCCACAATCACATCGCCAATCAAGACTGCACTGGGATGGACAAACGCCGTCGGGTGAACCACCGGAATTAACCCCTCAAAGGCGTAATAGCTCACGGTTGTTAACGTCCTTTCCACACCGGATCGCGCTTCTCGGCAAACGCCAGCGGCCCTTCAATGGCATCTTCCGAATGCAGAACCGATGGATAGTGTTTCAACACGCCGCTGCGAATATAGCGATACGCTTCTTCTACCGGCATTTCGCTGGTGGTGCGGTAGATCTCTTTCAGCGCCGCAATCGCCAGCGGGGCGCTGTTAACCAGCTGCTGCGCCAGTTCGCGGGCGTTATCCATCAGTTCCGCCTGGCTAACCACGCGGTTGACTATCCCCCAACGCAGCGCCTCTTCTGCGCCCATTCGTCTGCCGGTCATCACCATTTCATTGACGATGGCAGGCGGCAGGATCTTCGGCAGACGCAGCACACCGCCGCTGTCAGGAACGATGCCCAGTTTGGCTTCCGGCAGGGCGAAGCTGGCGTTATCGGCACAAACAATAAAATCTGCCGCCAGCGCCAGTTCGAAACCGCCGCCAAAGGCGTAGCCGTTCACAGCTGCGATAACCGGTTTGTCGAGATTGAAAATTTCGGTTAATCCCGCAAAACCACCCGGGCCAAAGTCAGCATCCGGTGCTTCGCCTTCTGCTGCCGCTTTTAAATCCCAGCCCGCGGAAAAGAATTTCTCTCCGGCACCGGTAATAATGGCGACACGTAATTGCGGATCGTCACGGAAATTTAGAAATACTTCGCCCATTTCAAAGCTGGTTTTTGCATCAATAGCATTCGCTTTTGGGCGATCAAGGGTAATTTCCAGAATTGATCCATTGCGGGTCAGATGTAATGATTCACTCATTCCTTTTCTCCATTTTTGCTTTTTCAGGGACGACAACATCCCTGCAAAAAATGCATATTGTTTTAGAGCGTGATTATTAGCTGGCAGGGTAGTTCCCTGCCGTTTCATTTATTTCAGATTCTTTCTAATTATTTTCCCCGAGCAATTACGTGGCAGATCTTTTCTGATCTCCAGATAAGAGGGCACTTTAAATTTCGCCATATTTTGTTCGCAGAAGCGAAAAAATTCCTCTTCGCTCAATGTTTCACCTTCATTCAGCACCACAAATGCTTTGATGGCTTCATCGCGAATCGAATCTTTAATACCCACAACCACGATGTCCTGAATTTTCGGATGGGTGGCGATGATATTTTCCAGCTCCACGCAGGAGACATTCTCGCCACCGCGTTTGATCATATTGCAGCGGCGATCGACGAAATAAAAAAAGCCTTCTTCGTCGCGGTATCCGGTATCGCCGGTATGCAGCCAGCCATCAGCTTCCAGCACTTTTGCAGTGGCTTTCGGGTTGAGAAAATACTCTTTGAAGATGGTTTTCCCTGGTACGCCTTTAATACAGATTTCACCGATCTCACCTGCCGGGAGCGGGTGATTGTGATCGTCGCGGATCTCCGCTTCGTAGCAAAACCCCGCCCGACCAATCGACGGCCAGCGTCGTTTATCGCCAGGACGATCGCCGATAATGCCCACAATGGTTTCCGTCATCCCATAAGACGTCAGCAAGCGAACGCCGAAGCGTTCACAAAACGCATCTTTTTCCTGCTCCGACAAGTTGAGATAAAACATCACTTCCCGCAGGCGGTGTTGCCGATCGTTCGCTGAAGGCGGCTGCACCATCAACGTACGAATCATCATCGGAATACATTCGGTAATGGTGGCGCGGTACTTCTGTACCTGTCCCCAGAAGGCGCGGGCGCTGTATTTCTCGACCAGCACAAAGGTGGCCCCGGCAGAAAACGCCGCCATCGCCGCAGTACACTGGCAATCGATATGAAACGCAGGCATTACCGTCAGGTAGACGTCATCGTCACGCAGTGCACACTGCCAGGCGGAGTAATATCCAGCGAAGCGCAGGTTGTAATGGGTAATCACCACACCTTTCGGTCGGGAGGTGGTGCCGGAGGTGAAGAGAATTTCCGCCGTATCGTCAGTCGATAGCGGCGGTGCATAGCACAAGGTGGCAGGTTGTTGATTTTTCAGTTGAGTAAACGAACTCACGCCATCATCAGCGGGAAGTGCCACATCTGTCAGGCAAATGTGCCGCAATTGAGTGGCATCTTCCTGCTGAATCTGTTGATACATAGGATAAAATTGCGCACTGGTCACCAGCAGGCACGCCTGGCTATTTTGCAGGATCCACGCGCTTTCCTCGCGTAACAGGCGGGCGTTAATCGGCACCATAATCGCGCCAATTTTTGCCAGCCCGAACCAGCAAAAGATAAATTCCGGGCAGTTGTCGAGATGTAGTGCAACCTTGTCGCCTTTGCGAATCCCCAGCGTATAAAACAGGTTTGCCGTGCGGTTAATCTCCTGATTTAACTCAAGATAACTATACCGGTTAACGACTCCGCCGCTGGATTCACAAATCAGCGCCGTTTTATGACCGTAAACGTCCGCCAGATCGTCCCACATTTGACGTAGATGTTGTCCGCCAATGATATCCATTGCACCTCTATCCATTTTTGTTCGTTTGTTATTGGGCGGGCGCTAGTCAGGCAAGCCGACTGACGCCACGCGTTTAGTCCTCAACTTTGGCCAGACCTTTGCTGACCAACTCCTGAATGTCGTTTTCGCTGTAGCCGATATTTTTCAAAATGGCAGCCGTGTCCATGCCATGTGAGGGCATTCCGCGCCAGATTTGTCCGGGGTTATTTTTGAATTTCGGCATGATGTTCGGCCCTTTGCAGGTGCGACCATCCATCGTTTGCCACTGAGTGATTGATTCACGGGCAACATACTGTGGATTGCTTTCCAGTTCCGGTACGGTCAGTACTTTGGCACAGGCGATATTCAGTTCGGCAAAGCGTTCTTTAACTTCTGCGATGGTATGTGCCGCCAGCCAGGCATCGAGTTTCTCTTCTACCAGTGGGCCGTAAGGGCATTCGATACGGTGGATAAGCTGAGTGCCTTCCGGGATTTCCGGCGTACCGAGCAGATGTGCGAGGCCAATATCTTTAAAGCACTCTTCAATTTGGGTAATGCCCACCAGTTCCATCACGATGTAGCCGTCGGCGCATTTATACAGACCGCAACCGGCGTAGTAGGGATCTTTACCTTTGCTCATGCGCGGGCACATTTCGCCGCCGTTGAAGTAATCCATCATGAAGTACTGGCCCATACGCAGCATCACTTCATACATGGCGATGTCGATACTTTCGCCTTTACCGGTTTCACGCGCTTTATGCAGTGCTGCCAGCGCCGCCGTGGTGGCGGTCAGGCCAGAAAAGTAATCGGCGGTATACGGGAAGGCAGGCATTGGCTGGTCAACATCACCGTTCTGAATCAGGTAACCACTGAAGGCCTGGGCGATGGTGTTATAGGCCGGAAGATTGGTGTACTCCTCGGTGCCGTACTGACCAAAACCGGACAGGTGAGCGATAACCAGTTTCGGGTTGTGCTGCCACAGTACTTCATCGGTAATGCCACGACGGGCAAAGGCCGGACCTTTACTGGCTTCGATGAAGATATCGGTGGTTTCCATTAATTTCAGAAACGCTTCGCGGCCTTCATCTTTGAAAATATTTAACGACAGCGCGTGCAAATTGCGGCGGGAGAGCTGCGGGTAGTTCGGTTGAACGCGAATGGTGTCGGCCCAGGCGACGTTCTCGATCCAAATAACTTCCGCGCCCCATTCTGCGAACATTTGTCCGGCAAACGGTCCGGCGATTTCGATACCGGAGAAGACAACGCGCAATCCGGCCAGCGGTCCGAATTTCGGCATGGGTAGATGATCCATTATTAGCTCCTGAAAAATTTATGTAGCGCATGACTGCCGGATGCGGCGTAAACGCCTTATCCGGCCTACATTCGTGCTCCCGTAGGCCTGATAAGACGCGTCAGCGTCGCATCAGGCAGCGCACGGACTTAGCGGTATTGCTTCAGCACCGCACGACCCAGCGTCAGGATCTGCATTTCGTCAGATCCTCCGGAAACGCGGTCTACACGCAGGTCACGCCAGAAGCGGCTGATGCGGTGGTTGCCCGCAATCCCGACACCGCCCAGCACCTGCATTGCGCTATCCACCACTTCAAATGCCGCATTGGCGCAGAAGTATTTGCACATCGCTGCATCGCCAGAGGTGATGGTGCCGTTGTCTGCTTTCCACGCTGCTTCATACAGCATGTTTTTCATGGAGTTTAATTTGATCGCCATGTGGGCGAATTTTTCCTGAATCAACTGGAAACGACCAATAGCCTCGCCAAATTGCACGCGCTGGTTGGCGTAGCGCGCCGCATCTTCAAAGGCGCACATCGCCGTACCGTAGTTGGTCAGGGCTACCAGGAAACGTTCATGGTCGAACTCTTCTTTGACGCGGTTAAAGCCGTTACCTTCCCGACCGAACATGTCTTTCTCGTCCAGTTCCACATCGTCAAAGGTGATTTCACAGCAGCTATCCATACGCAGACCGAGCTTCTCAAGTTTGGTCACTTTGATGCCCGGTTTGCTCATATCAACAAACCATTCGGTGTAGACAGGTTTGTCCGGAGAAGCCCCGTCGCGCGCCATCACCACGATGTACGGGGTGTAGGCGCTACTGGTAATAAAACACTTACTACCATTAAGATAAATCTTACCATTTCTACGGGTATAAGTCGTTTTCAGGCTACCCACGTCGGAGCCCGCGCCCGGTTCGGTAATCGCTGAGTTCCACATCTGCTTACCGGTGCCGCGGAAAGCCATAATTTTGTCGATCTGCTCTTGTGTGCCTTCGCGCAGGAAGGTGTTGAACCCGCCCGGCAACTGGTACAGCACATAGGTTGGTGCCCCCAGACGTCCCAGCTCCATCCACACGGCGGCGAGAGTAACAAACCCCGCGTCCAGACCACCGTGCTCTTCAGGGATCAGCAGACTGTCGATACCCATATCCGCCAGTGCTTTGACAAAACGTTCCGGGTAGACGCTGTCACGGTCGCACTCGGCAAAATAGGCCTCCCAGTTTTCGCTGGCCATCAGTTCGCGGATACCGGCGACAAACAGTTCCTGCTCATCATTTAAATTAAAATCCATCTTTCAACCTCTTGATATTTTGGGGGTTAATTAATCTTTCCAGTTCTGTTTCGCGTCTTTAATAAAGGAGAGCGTCACCATAATGTTGACGAAGAACAGCGGACATCCTCCGGCGATAATGGCGGTTTGAATCGGTTTCAGGCCGCCGAGCGCCAGCAGAACAATACCGATAATGCCAACCAGAATTGACCAACCGATACGCACCAGCAGCGGTGGTTCTTCACCATCGCGTACTTCGCGGCAAGTAGACATCGCCAGGGTATAAGAGCAGGCGTTAACCAGCGTAACGGTGGCAATAAAGCAGAGGATGAAGAAGCCCCACATGGTGGCGGTGCTGAGTGGCAGAGCGGCCCAGGTTTCGATGATGGCGCGCGCCACACCGTACTGTTCGATCAGATTTGGAATGTTGATGATGTTTTTATCTATCAACAGCAGAGTGTTACTACCGAGTACAGTCCACAGGATCCAGGTGGATGCTGTCAGCCCCATCACCATGCCGAAGCACAGTTCACGCACAGTACGACCACGGGAGATGCGGGCGAGGAAGATACTCATCTGGATGGCGTAAATCACCCACCATGCCCAGTAGAACACGGTCCAGCCCTGCGGGAAGCCGCCTTTAGCGATGGGATCGGTATAGAACAACATGCGCGGCAGATACATCAGCAACATCCCCACCGAATCGGTGAAGTAGTTCATGATGAAGCTGGCACCGCTGACGATGAACACCCAACCCAGCATCAGGAAGCTCAGGTAACTACGCACGTCACTGGCGATACGTACCCCTTTTTGCAGACCGCAGGCGACGCAAATGGCGTTGAGGATAATCCAGCAGGTAATGATGATAGCGTCCAGTTGCAGGGTATGCGGAATGCCAAACAACCATTGCATACACTCGGTCACCAGCGGCGTGGCAAGGCCCAGACTGGTACCCATCGCGAAGATCAAGGCGACGAGATAGAAGTTGTCGACGATAGTGCCGAACAACCCTTTGGCGTGTTTTTCACCTACCAGCGGCACCAGGGTGGAGCTGGGGCGAATCACTTCCATTTTGCGGACAAAGAAGAAGTAAGCGAAGGCGACTGAAAGGAAGCTGTAAGTGGCCCACGGCAGAGGTCCCCAGTGGAACAAGCTGTAAGCCAGCCCCAACTCTTTCGCTCCTGTCGAGTTCGGTTCTAAGCCAAACGGCGGGGTGGAGATGTAGTAGTAGATCTCAATCGATCCCCAGAACAGTACGGCAGCAGACGTACAGGAGGCGAACATCATAAAGATCCAACTGGCGGTGCTAAATTCTGGCGGTTCGTTACCTAAACGCTTTTTGGCATACGGGCCAAACACCAGCCAGAACCAACCGAAAAGCATCACCACCATATACCATTCAAATGCCCATCCCCATACATTGGTGACGTAACTGAATACAGCATTAATAACGACATTCGCCGCATCCAGATCTCTGACTGTAAGCCAACAAAGTATGCCGACGATTATTAATGGCGGAAAGAAAACCTTCGGTTCTATTCCCGTTTTTCTCTTTTCATTCTTCATGAGTTAATTCCACTGTGAAAACGAATATTTATTTTGCGTTCCCGTTTGTTTTATTTTTGTTAACATTTAATATAATTATTATTAACCTCGTGGACGCGTTAATGGCTAACTCATAATGGGTATTCAATAAGCTGCATTCTGTGATTGTTATCACATTTTTGTTTCGGGTGAATAGAGGGCGCTTTTCTCGTTAATTTTGATTATTAATCAGTTTGTTATGTTATGTTGTGAGTGAAAAAATAGCATCTGACTTTCAATATTGGTGATCCATAAAACAATATTGAAAATTTCTTTTTGCTACGCCATGTTTTCAATATTGGTGAGGAACTTAACAATATTGAAAGTTGGATTTATCTGCGTGTGACATTTTCAATATTGGTGATTAAAGTTTTATTTCCAAATTAAAGGGCGTGATATCTGTAATTAACACCACCGATATGAACGACGTTTCCTTCATGATTTCTGGAGATGCAATGAAGATTATTACTTGCTATAAGTGCGTGCCTGATGAACAGGATATTGCGGTCAATAATGCTGATGGTTCATTAGACTTCAGCAAAGCCGATGCCAAAATAAGCCAATACGATCTCAACGCTATTGAAGCGGCTTGCCAGCTAAAGCAACAGGCAGCAGAGGCGCAGGTGACAGCCTTAAGTGTGGGCGGTAAAGCCCTGACCAACGCCAAAGGGCGTAAAGATGTGCTATCGCGCGGCCCGGATGAACTGATTGTGGTGATTGATGACCAGTTCGAGCAGGCACTGCCGCAACAAACGGCGAGCGCACTGGCTGCAGCCGCCCAGAAAGCAGGCTTTGATCTGATCCTCTGTGGCGATGGTTCTTCCGACCTTTATGCCCAGCAGGTTGGTCTGCTGGTGGGCGAAATCCTCAATATTCCGGCAGTTAACGGCGTCAGCAAAATTATCTCCCTGACGGCAGATACCCTCACCGTTGAGCGCGAACTGGAAGATGAAACCGAAACCTTAAGCATTCCGCTGCCTGCGGTTGTTGCTGTTTCCACTGATATCAACTCCCCACAAATTCCTTCGATGAAAGCCATTCTCGGCGCGGCGAAAAAGCCAGTCCAGGTATGGTCGGCGGCGGATATCGGTTTTAACGCAGAGGCAGCCTGGTCAGAACAACAGGTTGCCGCGCCGAAACAGCGCGAGCGTCAGCGCATCGTGATTGAAGGCGACGGCGAAGAACAGATCGCCGCATTTGCTGAAAATCTTCGCAAAGTCATTTAATTACAGGGGATGCTATGAACACGTTTTCTCAAGTCTGGGTATTCAGCGATACCCCTTCTCGTCTGCCGGAACTGATGAACGGTGCGCAGGCTTTAGCTAATCAAATCAACACCTTTGTCCTCAATGATGCCGACGGCGCACAGGCAATCCAGCTCGGCGCTAATCATGTCTGGAAATTAAACGGCAAACCGGACGATCGGATGATCGAAGATTACGCCAGTGTCATGGCTGACACTATTCGCCAGCACGGCGCAGACGGCCTGGTGCTGTTGCCAAACACCCGTCGCGGCAAATTACTGGCGGCAAAACTGGGTTATCGCCTTAAAGCGGCGGTCTCTAACGATGCCAGCACCGTCAGCGTACAGGACGGTAAAGCAACAGTGAAACACATGGTTTACGGCGGCCTGGCGATTGGTGAAGAACGCATTGCCACGCCGTATGCGGTATTGACCATCAGCAGTGGCACGTTCGATGCGGCTCAGCCAGACGCGTCACGCACTGGCGAAACGCACACCGTGGAGTGGCAGGCTCCGGCTGTGGCGATTACCCGCACGGCAACCCAGGCGCGCCAGAGCAACAGCGTCGATCTCGACAAAGCCCGTCTGGTGGTCAGCGTCGGTCGCGGCATTGGCAGCAGAGATAACATTGCGCTGGCAGAACAGCTTTGTAAGGCGATAGGTGCGGAGTTGGCCTGTTCTCGTCCGGTGGCGGAAAACGAAAAATGGATGGAGCACGAACGCTATGTCGGTATCTCCAACCTGATGCTGAAACCTGAACTGTACCTGGCGGTGGGGATCTCCGGGCAGATCCAGCACATGGTTGGTGCTAATGCATCGCAAACCATTTTCGCCATCAATAAAGATAAAAATGCGCCGATCTTCCAGTACGCGGATTACGGCATTGTTGGCGATGCCGTGAAGATCCTTCCGGCACTGACCGCAGCTTTAGCGCGTTGATCCACTCTGGCAGGGCTGCATTTTGGCCCTGCCGCTGACAGGGAGCTCTTATGTCCGAAGATATCTTTGACGCCATCATCGTCGGTGCAGGGCTTGCCGGTTCGGTTGCCGCACTGGTGCTCGCCCGCGAAGGTGCGCAAGTGTTAGTTATCGAGCGTGGCAATTCCGCAGGTGCCAAGAACGTCACCGGCGGGCGTCTCTATGCCCACAGTCTGGAACACATTATTCCAGGTTTCGCCGAATCCGCCCCCGTAGAACGCCTGATCACCCATGAAAAACTCGCGTTTATGACGGAAAAGTCAGCGATGACTATGGACTACTGCAACGGTGACGAAACCTCGCCATCCCAGCGTTCTTACTCCGTTTTGCGCAGTAAATTTGATGCCTGGTTGATGGAGCAGGCCGAAGAAGCGGGCGCGCAGTTAATTACCGGGATCCGCGTCGATAACCTCGTACAGCGCGATGGCAAAGTCGTCGGTGTAGAAGCCGATGGCGATGTGATTGAAGCGAAAACGGTGATCCTTGCTGATGGGGTGAACTCCATCCTTGCCGAAAAGTTGGGGATGGCAAAACGCGTTAAACCGACGGATGTGGCGGTTGGCGTGAAGGAACTGATCGAGTTACCGAAGTCGGTAATCGAAGACCGTTTTCAGTTGCAGGGTAATCAGGGCGCGGCTTGTCTGTTTGCGGGATCGCCCACCAATGGCCTGATGGGCGGCGGCTTCCTTTATACCAATGAAAATACCCTGTCGCTGGGGCTGGTTTGTGGTCTGCATCATCTGCATGACGCAAAAAAATCGGTGCCGCAAATGCTGGAAGATTTCAAACAACATCCGGCCGTTGCACCGCTGATCGCGGGTGGCAAGCTGGTGGAATATTCCGCTCACGTAGTGCCGGAAGCAGGCATCAACATGCTGCCGGAGTTGGTTGGTGACGGCGTATTGATTGCCGGTGATGCCGCCGGAATGTGTATGAACCTCGGTTTTACCATTCGCGGTATGGATCTGGCGATTGCCGCCGGGGAAGCCGCAGCAAAAACCGTGCTTTCAGCGATGAAAAGCGACGATTTCAGTAAGCAAAAACTCGCGGAATATCGTCAGCATCTGGAGAGTGGCCCGCTGCGCGATATGCGCATGTACCAGAAACTACCGGCGTTCCTTGATAACCCACGCATGTTTAGCGGCTACCCGGAACTGGCGGTGGGCGTGGCGCGTGACCTGTTCACCATTGACGGCAGTGCGCCGGAACTGATGCGCAAGAAAATCCTCCGCCACGGCAAGAAAGTGGGCTTCATCAATCTGATCAAGGATGGCATGAAAGGAGTGACCGTTTTATGACTTCTCCCGTCAATGTGGACGTCAAACTGGGCGTCAATAAATTCAATGTCGATGAAGAGCATCCACACATTGTTGTGAAGGCCGATGCCGATAAACAGGCCCTGGAGCTGCTGGTGAAAGCGTGCCCCGCAGGTCTGTACAAGAAGCAGGATGACGGCAGTGTGCGCTTCGATTACGCCGGATGTCTGGAGTGCGGCACCTGTCGCATTCTGGGGCTGGGGTCGGCGCTGGAACAGTGGGAATACCCGCGCGGCACCTTTGGTGTGGAGTTCCGTTACGGCTGATGTTGGTTTGATACGTAACGCCGTACTGACTCTCATTGCAAAAAACAGGAATAATCCATGCAACCGTCCAGAAACTTTGACGATCTTAAATTCTCCTCTATTCACCGCCGCATTTTGCTGTGGGGAAGCGGTGGTCCGTTTCTGGATGGTTATGTACTGGTAATGATTGGCGTGGCGCTGGAGCAACTGACTCCGGCGCTGAAACTGGACGCTGACTGGATTGGCTTGCTGGGCGCGGGAACGCTCGCCGGGCTGTTCGTTGGCACATCGCTGTTTGGCTATATCTCCGATAAAGTCGGACGGCGCAAAATATTCCTCATTGATATCATCGCCATCGGTGTGATATCTGTGGCGACGATGTTTGTTTCATCCCCCGTCGAACTGTTGGTGATGCGGGTACTTATCGGCATTGTCATCGGTGCAGATTATCCCATCGCCACCTCAATGATCACCGAGTTCTCCAGTACCCGCCAGCGGGCATTTTCCATCAGCTTTATCGCCGCCATGTGGTATGTCGGCGCGACCTGCGCCGATCTGGTCGGCTACTGGCTTTATGATGTGGAAGGCGGCTGGCGCTGGATGCTGGGTAGCGCGGCGATCCCTTGTTTGTTGATTTTGATTGGTCGATTCGAACTGCCAGAATCTCCCCGCTGGTTATTACGCAAAGGGCGAGTAAAAGAGTGCGAAGAGATGATGATAAAACTGTTTGGCGAACCGGTGGCTTTCGATGAAGAGCAGCCGCAGCAAACCCGTTTTCGCGATCTGTTTAATCGCCGCCATTTTCCTTTTGTTCTGTTTGTTGCCGCCATCTGGACCTGCCAGGTGATCCCAATGTTCGCCATTTACACCTTTGGCCCGCAAATCGTTGGTTTGTTGGGATTGGGTGTTGGCAAAAACGCGGCGCTGGGGAACGTGGTGATTAGCCTGTTCTTTATGCTCGGCTGTATTCCGCCGATGCTGTGGTTAAACACTGCCGGACGGCGTCCATTGTTGATTGGCAGCTTTGCCATGATGACGCTGGCGCTGGCGGTTTTGGGGCTAATCCCGGATATGGGGATCTGGCTGGTAGTGATGGCCTTTGCGGTATATGCCTTTTTCTCTGGCGGGCCGGGTAATTTGCAGTGGCTCTATCCTAATGAACTCTTCCCGACGGATATCCGCGCCTCTGCCGCGGGCGTGATTATGTCCTTAAGTCGTATTGGCACCATTGTTTCGACCTGGGCACTGCCGATCTTTATCAATAATTACGGTATCAGTAACACGATGCTAATGGGGGCGGGTATCTCGCTGTTTGGCTTGTTGATTTCCGTAGCGTTTGCCCCGGAGACTCGAGGAATGTCACTGGCGCAGACCAGCAATATGACGATCCGCGGGCAGAGAATGGGATAATTTGTTCAGATTTCTCTCTTTTCTGAATCAATATTATTGACTATAAGCCGCGTGAATATATGACTACACTTTGTGGGAAAACAAAGGCGTAAACACGCGGGCTAATAACTATGATCCTCATAATTTATGCGCATCCGTATCCGCATCATTCCCATGCGAATAAACGGATGCTTGAACAGGCAAGGACGCTGGATGGCGTCGAAATTCGCTCTCTTTATCAACTCTATCCTGACTTCAATATCGATATTGCCGCCGAGCAGGAGGCGCTGTCTCGCGCCGATCTGATCGTCTGGCAGCACCCGATGCAGTGGTACAGCATTCCACCGCTCCTTAAACTTTGGATCGATAAAGTTTTCTCGCACGGCTGGGCTTACGGTCACGGCGGCACGGCGCTGCATGGCAAACATTTGCTGTGGGCGGTGACGACCGGCGGCGGGGAAAGCCATTTTGAAATTGGTGCGCATCCGGGCTTTGATGTGCTGTCGCAGCCGCTACAGGCGACGGCAATCTACTGCGGGCTGAACTGGCTGCCACCGTTTGCCATGCACTGCACCTTTATTTGTGACGACGAAACCCTCGAAGGGCAGGCGCGCCACTATAAGCAACGTCTGCTGGAATGGCAGGAGGCCCATCATGGATAGTCATACGCTGGTTCAGGCGCTGATCTACCTCGGATCGGCGGCGCTGATTGTACCCATTGCGGTACGCCTCGGTCTGGGATCAGTACTTGGCTACCTGATTGCAGGCTGCATTATTGGCCCGTGGGGGTTGCGGCTGGTGACCGATGCCGAATCTATTCTGCACTTTGCTGAAATTGGTGTGGTGCTGATGCTGTTTATTATCGGCCTCGAACTCGATCCACAAAGGCTGTGGAAGCTGCGTGCGGCGGTGTTCGGCGGTGGCGCATTACAGATGGTGATTTGCGGCGGCCTGCTGGGGCTGTTCTGCATGTTACTTGGGCTGCGCTGGCAGGTCGCGGAATTGATCGGCATGACGCTGGCGCTCTCCTCTACGGCGATTGCCATGCAGGCGATGAATGAACGCAATCTGATGGTGACGCAAATGGGTCGCAGCGCCTTTGCGGTGCTGCTGTTCCAGGATATTGCGGCGATCCCGCTGGTGGCGATGATTCCGCTACTGGCGGCGAGCAGTGCCTCGACGACGATGGGCGCATTTGCTCTCTCGGCGTTAAAAGTGGCGGGTGCGCTGGTACTGGTGGTATTGCTGGGGCGCTATGTTACGCGTCCGGCGCTGCGTTTTGTTGCCCGCTCTGGCTTGCGGGAAGTGTTTAGTGCCGTGGCGTTATTCCTTGTGTTTGGCTTTGGTTTGCTGCTGGAAGAGGTCGGCTTGTCGATGGCGATGGGCGCGTTTCTGGCGGGCGTACTGCTGGCAAGCTCGGAATACCGTCATGCGCTGGAAAGCGATATCGAACCGTTTAAAGGTTTGCTGTTGGGGCTGTTTTTCATCGGTGTTGGCATGTCGATAGATTTTGGCACGCTGCTTGAAAACCCATTGCGCATTGTCATTTTGCTGCTCGGTTTCCTCATCATCAAAATCGCCATGCTGTGGCTGATTGCCCGACCGTTGCAGGTGCCAAATAAACAGCGTCGCTGGTTTGCGGTGTTGTTAGGGCAGGGCAGTGAGTTTGCCTTTGTGGTATTTGGCGCGGCGCAGATGGCGAATGTGCTGGAGCCGGAGTGGGCGAAATCGCTGACCCTGGCGGTGGCGCTGTCGATGGCAGCAACGCCGATTCTGCTGGTGATCCTCAATCGCCTTGAGCAATCTTCTACTGAAGAGGCGCGTGAAGCCGATGAGATCGACGAAGAACAGCCGCGGGTAATCATTGCCGGATTCGGTCGTTTTGGACAGATTACCGGACGTTTACTGCTCTCCAGCGGGGTGAAAATGGTGGTGCTCGATCACGATCCGGACCATATCGAAACGCTGCGTAAATTTGGTATGAAAGTGTTTTACGGCGATGCCACGCGGATGGATTTACTGGAATCTGCCGGAGCAGCGAAAGCGGAAGTGCTGATTAACGCTATTGACGATCCGCAAACCAACCTGCAACTGACGGAGATGGTGAAAGAACATTTCCCGCATTTGCAGATTATTGCCCGCGCCCGCGATGTCGACCACTACATTCGTTTGCGTCAGGCAGGCGTTGAAAAGCCGGAGCGTGAAACCTTTGAAGGTGCGCTGAAAACCGGGCGTCTGGCGCTGGAAAGTTTAGGTCTGGGGCCGTATGAAGCGCGAGAACGTGCCGATGTGTTCCGCCGCTTTAATATTCAGATGGTGGAAGAGATGGCAATGGTTGAGAATGACACCAAAGCCCGCGCGGCGGTCTATAAACGCACCAGCGCGATGTTAAGTGAGATCATCACCGAGGACCGCGAATATCTGTCATTAATTCAACGACATGGCTGGCAGGGAACAGAAGAAGGTAAACATACCGGCAACATGGCGGATGAACCGGAAACGAAACCCTCATCCTAATAAAGAGTGACGTAAATCACACTTTACAGCTAACTGTTTGTTTTTGTTTCATTGTAATGCGGCGAGTCCAGGGGGAGAGCGTGGACTCGCCAGCAGAATATAAAATTTTCCTCAACATCATCCTCGCACCAGTCGACGACGGTTTACGCTTTACGTATAGTGGCGACAATTTTTTTTATCGGGAAATCTCAATGATCAGTCTGATTGCGGCGTTAGCGGTAGATCGCGTTATCGGCATGGAAAACGCCATGCCGTGGAACCTGCCTGCCGATCTCGCCTGGTTTAAACGCAACACCTTAAATAAACCCGTGATTATGGGCCGCAATACCTGGGAATCCATCGGCCGTCCGTTGCCAGGACGCAAAAATATTATCCTCAGCAGTCAACCGGGTACGGACGATCGCGTAACGTGGGTGAAATCGGTGGATGAAGCCATCGCGGCGTGTGGTGACGTACCAGAAATCATGGTGATTGGCGGCGGTCGCGTTTATGAGCAGTTCCTGCCAAAAGCGCAAAAACTGTATCTGACGCATATCGACGCAGAAGTGGAAGGCGACACCCATTTCCCGGATTACGAGCCGGATGACTGGGAATCGGTATTCAGCGAATTCCACGACGCCGATGCGCAGAACTCTCACAGCTATTGCTTTGAGATTCTGGAGCGGCGGTAAGTTTTTGCCAGGACTACAAATTGAACGATAAGACGTTTGATTTTACCAGTGAGCGCGATTTTGTGAGTCGCGCTCATTGCGTAGGTCTAAACCCTCAAGCCACTCTACAGTGGAATGAAGTAAACGAGGATGCCATCTCGGCATTAAATGAACTTGCAGAAGAAACAGGATGTTTCTCTGATGAGTACCGGAAGTTTTAAGTTTTTAAACTCTGCTATTTCTGTAAAGAGGTCAGAATGTTGAGTATCTGCTAAATACTTACTTTTTGGTCTATCGTCTGGCGATGTATTTTGGATTGTTACAGATCACATCGTAGTTGAATAACATCAGCAAAGTGTTTTTTGAATAACCGAATCCAGGTTTGGTCATCAAAAACATCACCGATGATGTCAGGAATTTCAATTATTCGAAGATCATCAGGACTCGAAAGTAGCAGTTCAAGCAATTCTTTAGTGGGTAACTTCCGGGCGTAGGGAATAGTTTCTGGCGGATAAAGCTGCTTAAGTTGTTGCCAAATATCAATGAGTTGGGTCGTTTTACTTTCTGTTATCCATACATCGTCAGCCATCCTGGTTATGTTCATTATTGACTGCTGAGAGACAGAACAGAAGAAGCCGTAGTCGACTGCAACGCTGATGCAATCACATAGAAAAGCGATTCGCCTGCGATGCCAGGTCCGCTGCTCAGCAAATGGGGGTTCATCTGCTTCGTCAATCATTGCCAGAATAATTTCTCTGGTATTAAGCCCGCTGTTGATTTCTCGTACTTAGATATTTTCCGCTAAATAGGCGCGTATTTGTCTCAGGAATTTTTCATTCCCAAAGCCTTTCTCGCAGCTGCACTAACAGGGTAAATTTTTTCTGGCGGCAGGAAGGATTTCGCCTGTGTTGTTTTGCCGTTTATCAAAAGGTTATGACACTTTCGCACCAGCGGCGTCAGATCATCAATGGCAACAATCGCGTCTTCGTTAAATTGACTGATCAAGTTACGAGAAATACCAAGCTGTAATGATCGGTGCTCCAGTTTTTTACCATTTATGCTGCGTTCTGGATCCCACTGAACATACACATTTGCTTGTGCAAATAACGTTTCCCAAATTCCTGCATGTGGATAGACATGGGCTTCCGGCGTGGTTAGCACCGATTGTTCCAGCAATGTATCAAAGAAGGTGCGTTTGATTCGGATTGCGAGAATGCGTTGTTGATCTTTTTTCAGTCCCCAGTTGCTACGCTCCATCATCCACATAAAAGAGGGTTTAATCCAGGTCATGCGGTTGAATGAAAAAGGTGCGCCAAATCGCCCGTTACGTACGGCGACGTCAGCGATTGCATCATTGTAAGCCTGATAAACCGTGATGGTGTGCTGATTGTAATCAGCACGTATTTCAAAATAGTCAGCCATTATTCCTCCCTGAATGGTAATTAGTTAAGACGCGACCGCCTCTCCCTCACCCAAATCCTTATGTCGGTTCGACGGCTGGACAAAATAGTGTTTATCTTCCCAGCGCAGGCAGGTTAATGACCCACCCCAGCAGCAGCCGGTATCCAGCGCGTAAATACCTTCCGGCGTACCTTTGCCTTCCAGCGATGCCCAGTGACCAAAGGCGATGCTGTATTCTTCAGCGACAGGGCCAGGAATCGCAAACCACGGTTTCAGTGGGGCAGGGGCTTCTTCCGGCGATTCTTTGCTGTACATATCCAGTTGACCGTTCGGGAAGCAAAAACGCATACGGGTAAAGGCGTTGGTGATAAAACGCAGTCTTCCCAGCCCCCGCAATTCCGGTGACCAGTTATTTGGCATATCGCCGTACATGGCATCAAGAAAGAAGGGATAGGAGTCACTCGATAGCACCGCTTCTACATCGCGCGCGCACTCTTTGGCGGTCTGCAGATCCCACTGCGGCGTGATCCCTGCGTGGGCCATCACCAGCTTTTTCTCTTCGTCGATTTGCAGCAGAGGCTGGCGACGCAGCCAGTTAAGCAGCTCGTCGGCATCCGGCGCTTCCAGCAGCGGTGTCAGGCGATCTTTCGGTTTATTGCGGCTGATCCCGGCAAATACCGCCAGCAGATGCAGATCGTGATTGCCCAGCACCAGACGTACGCTGTCGCCTAAGGATTTCACATAGCGCAAAACATCCAGCGAACCCGGGCCGCGCGCGACCAGATCGCCCGTCAGCCAGAGGGTATCTTTCCCAGGGGTAAATTCTACTTTATGCAGCAATGCGATCAGTTCATCGTAACAACCATGAACGTCGCCAATAAGGTATGTCGCCATATTCTTTTAATGAATGAGTGTGGGAACGGCGAGTCGGAATACGGGAATGTCGATGCTGAAAGGGACGCCATTTTCATCGATCATTTCGTAGTGACCCTGCATGGTGCCCAGCGGGGTTTCAATGATTGCACCGCTGGTGTACTGGTACTCTTCGCCAGGCGCGATAAGTGGCTGGACGCCAACCACTCCTTCGCCCTGGACTTCGGTTTCACGGCCATTGCCATTGGTGATCAGCCAGTAACGCCCCAACAACTGCACTGGCGCTCGCCCCAGATTGCGTATGGTTACGGTATAAGCAAAAACGTAACGTTCATTATCAGGTGAAGATTGTGCCTCAATGTAGACGCTTTGAACCTGAATACACACTCGGGGCGAATTGATCATCGTTAACTCTCCTGCAAAGGCGCGTTCTCCGCCAGATAGTTCGCCATCTGGCAATATTGCGCGACAGAGATATTTTCCGCTCGCATCGCCGGGTCGATCCCCATTCCTGTTAACACCTCGACGCTAAACAGGTTGCCGAGGCTGTTACGAATGGTTTTACGACGCTGGTTAAAGGCTTCGGTGGTGATGCGGCTCAACACGCGAACATCTTTAACCGGGTGAGGCATCGTTGCATGAGGAACCAGGCGCACGACGGCGGAATCCACTTTGGGTGGTGGTGTAAAGGCTGACGGCGGTACTCCCAGCACTGGGATCACGTTGCAATAGTATTGCGCCATGACGCTTAATCGACCATACGCCTTGCTGTTCGGTCCTGCAACCAGACGATTCACCACCTCTTTTTGCAACATAAAGTGCATGTCGGCAATGGCATCAGTATAGCTAAACAGATGGAACATCAACGGCGTGGAGATGTTATAAGGCAGGTTGCCGAAAACACGCAGCGGCTGACCCATTTTCTCGGCCAGTTCGCCAAAGTTAAAGGTCATCGCATCCTGCTGATAAATCGTCAGTTTCGGGCCTAAGAATGGATGCGTTTGCAGACGTGCCGCAAGATCGCGGTCAAGTTCGATGACCGTCAGCTGGTCCAGACGTTCGCCGACCGGTTCGGTCAATGCCGCCAGACCGGGGCCGATTTCGACCATCGCCTGGCCCTTTTGCGGGTTAATGGCAGAAACAATGCTGTCGATCACGAACTGATCGTTGAGAAAGTTTTGCCCGAAGCGTTTACGGGCTAAGTGGCCCTGGTGGACTCGATTATTCATTGGGTGTTAACAATCATTTTGATGGCGAGATTAAGCGCCGTAATAAAACTGCCGACATCGGCTTCGCCACGTCCCGCCAGTTCAAGCGCGGTGCCGTGGTCCACTGATGTGCGAATAAAGGGCAGGCCCAGCGTAATGTTCACACCGCGCCCGAAGCCCTGGTATTTTAGCACGGGAAGACCCTGATCGTGGTACATCGCCAGCACGGCGTCGGCGTTATCGAGATATTTCGGCTGAAACAGGGTATCGGCAGGCAGCGGCCCGTTAAGTTTCATCCCCTGCGCCCGCAACTCGTCGAGCACCGGAATAATGGTGTCTATCTCTTCCGTACCCATATGACCGCCTTCGCCCGCGTGTGGATTCAGCCCGCAGACCAGAATGCGCGGTTCGGCAATACCAAATTTGGTCCGCAAATCGTGATGCAAAATAGCAATCACTTCGTGCAAAAGCGCAGGGGTGATAGCATCTGCGATATCGCGCAGCGGTAAATGCGTCGTTGCCAGCGCCACGCGAAGTTCTTCGGTCGCCAGCATCATCACCACTTTTTTCGCCTGCGAACGCTCTTCGAAAAACTCGGTATGACCGGTAAACGGAATGCCTGCGTCGTTAATGACGCCTTTATGCACGGGGCCTGTGATCAGCGCAGCAAATTCACCGTTCAGACAGCCATCGCACGCTCGCGCCAGCGTTTCCACCACATAATGCCCATTTTCAACCGCTAACTGCCCCGCAGTGACAGATTCACGTAGCGCGACAGGAAGTAGCGTTAATGTGCCCGCAGTTTGCGGTTGTGCAGGGGAGTTGGGGGAATAAGGGCGGAGGGTGAGCGGCAAACCGAGCATCGCTGCCCGGTCGGTAAGGAGAGTGGCATCGGCACAAACAACCAGTTCGACCGGCCACTCACGCTGTGCAAGCTGGACAACTAAGTCCGGGCCAATCCCGGCGGGCTCGCCGGGAGTGATCACAACACGTTGGGTTTTAACCATTAGTTGCTCAGGATTTTAACGTAGGCGCTGGCACGTTGTTCCTGCATCCAGCTTGCTGCTTCTTCCGAGAACTTACGGTTCATCAGCATGCGGTATGCACGATCTTTCTGCGCAGCGTCGGTTTTATCGACATTACGGGTATCCAGCAGTTCGATTAAATGCCAGCCGAATGAAGAGTGAACCGGTGCACTCATTTGACCTTTGTTCAGGCGGGTCAGGGCGTCACGGAAGGCTGGATCGAAAATATCTGGTGTAGCCCAGCCGAGATCGCCGCCCTGGTTAGCAGAGCCTGGATCCTGCGAGAACTCTTTCGCTGCGGCAGCAAAAGTCGTTTTACCACTCTTGATATCAGCAGCAATCTGTTCCAGTTTCACGCGGGCCTGTTCGTCAGTCATGATCGGCGACGGTTTCAGCAGAATATGGCGAGCATGAACTTCGGTCACCGAGATATTTTTGCTTTCGCCGCGCAGGTCGTTAACTTTCAGAATATGGAAGCCAACGCCGGAACGAATCGGACCAACAATGTCGCCTTTCTTCGCGGTGCTTAATGCCTGGGCGAAGATCCCGGGCAACTCCTGAATACGGCCCCAGCCCATCTGGCCGCCGTTCAGCGCCTGCTGGTCGGCAGAATGAGCAATCGCCAGCTTACCGAAATCAGCGCCGTTACGCGCCTGATCGACAATGGCGCGCGCCTGGCTTTCCGCTTCGTTCACCTGATCAGAGGTGGGGTTTTCCGGCAGCGGGATCAGGATGTGGCTCAGGTTCAGCTCAGTGCTGGCGTCGTTTTGGTTACCCACCTGCTGCGCCAGGGATTCGACTTCCTGCGGCAGGATGGTGATGCGACGACGCACCTCGTTGTTACGCACTTCAGAGATAATCATCTCTTTGCGGATCTGGTTACGATAGGTATTGTAGTTCAGACCATCGTAAGCCAGACGGCTGCGCATCTGATCCAGCGTCATGTTGTTCTGTTTCGCGATGTTAGCAATCGCCTGATCCAGCTGCTCATCGGAGATTTTCACTCCCATTTTCTGCCCCATCTGCAGGATGATTTGATCCATGATCAAACGTTCCATGATTTGGTGGCGCAGCGTCGCGTCATCAGGAAGCTGCTGCCTTGCCTGAGCAGCGTTCAGTTTTACCGACTGCATTAATCCATCAACGTCGCTTTCCAGCACGACGCCGTTATTGACGACGGCTGCGACTTTATCGACTACCTGGGGGGCAGCGAAACTGGTATTCGCGATCATGGCGATACCGAGAAGCAGCGTTTTCCAGTTCTTCATACTTTTTCCATTTCAATTAACCGCACTGCGGATTACGTGGTAAATCAACAAATCACAAAGTGTTTTGATACGGCAGAATGTTCGAACGCAGCATCTCTTGCGTACCCAGACCGTAATTGGAGCTCAGGCCGCGAAGTTCGATGTTAAAGCCGATTGCGTTGTCATATACCGCATGTTGTTTATCGTTATCCCAACCGTTCAGCTTCCGCTCGTAACCGACGCGAATTGCATAGCAGCAGGAGCTGTATTGCACACCTAACATAGAGTCAGCTTGCTTGTTCGCATTGGTGTCGTAGTAGTAGGCCCCAACAATGGACCAACGATCGGCAATTGGCCAGCTGGCGACAGCACCTACCTGCGAAATACCATCTTTGTACTGAGGGGCATTCCAACGTTTATCTCTACTGTCTCTTGGCAGTGTAGCCTGAATATATTCCGGGCTGGCGTAACGGTAGTTCAGCTGCACCAGACGGTCTTCATCTCGGCGATACTCAATACTAGAACTACTGGTCGCCACATTATCCAGGCGAGTGTCGTACTGAATCCCGCCACGCAATCCCCAACGCTCGGAGATACGCCAGTAGGTGTCGCCTGCCCACACCAGTGAGCCCGTTTTGTCGTCATTCTCCCATGTTATGTTGTCATCGCCAGTGCGAGACTCCGTGAAATAGTAGATTTGACCAACAGAAATATTAAAACGTTCAACGGCAGCATCATCATATATGCGAGATGTGACACCGGTCGTCACCTGGTTAGCGGAGGCAATACGGTCAAGACCGCCGTAAGTCCGGTCCCGGAACAGGCCCGAATAATCGGATTGCAATAAGGCAGAGTCGTAGTTGTAGATATCGCTTTGATCGCGATACGGCACGTACAAATACTGCACGCGCGGTTCCAGCGTTTGGGTAAAGCCCGGTGCCAGCAGATTCATATCACGTTCGAAGACCATTTTACCGTCAACTTTAAATTGCGGCATTACACGGTTAACAGAATCTGCCAACTTATTGTTTTGTGGATTGCTGTTATACCAGTCAAGATTGGTTTGCTGATAATGGGTTGCCAGCAACTTCGCTTCGGTATTGATGCTGCCCCAGTTATTAGAGAGCGGCAAATTGATGGTCGGTTCCAGGTGAACACGGGTTGCTTCAGGCATGTCGTCTCTGGTGTTAACAAAGTGCACTGCCTGGCCGTAAATACGCGTATCAAACGGACCAACATCATTCTGGTAGTAGTTAACGTCTAACTGCGGCTCTGCCGAGTAGCTACTGGTGTTCTGTTCGCTGAAGACCTGGAACTGCTTGGTTGAAACGGTGGCATTGAAGTTTTGCACCGCATAGCCAACGCTGAATTTTTGCGTTGCGTAGCCGTCAGTACTGGAACCGTACTTGTTATCGAAATCATTGAAGTAGCTAGGATCGCTGACCTTGGTGTAGTCGACGTTGAAACGCCACACTTGATCCATGACCCCGGAGTGGTTCCAGTAGAACAACCAACGACGTGAACTGTCATCGTTCGGGTGTTCATCTTCATAGACTTTATCTGAAGGCAGATAGTCCAGTTCCATCAAGCCAGCGCCCGCCTGGGAGAGGTAGCGGAATTCGTTCTCCCACATGATGTTGCCACGACGATGCATATAATGCGGCGTGATGGTGGCATCCATATTTGGCGCGATGTTCCAGTAATATGGCAGGTAGAACTCAAAGTAGTTGGTGGTGGTGTACTTGGCGTTCGGGATCAAGAAACCAGAGCGGCGTTTGTCACCCACCGGTAACTGCAAATAGGGGCTGTAGAAGATTGGCACCGGGCCAACTTTAAAACGGGCGTTCCAGATTTCGGCCACTTGTTCTTCGCGGTCATGAATAATTTCGCTACCTACCACGCTCCAGGTGTCAGAACCCGGCAGACAGGAGGTAAAGCTACCGTTATCCAGAATGGTATAGCGGTTTTCGCCACGTTGTTTCATCAGGTCCGCTTTACCGCGTCCCTGGCGACCCACCATCTGGTAATCACCCTCCCAGACGTTGGTATCTTTGGTGTTCAGATTCGCCCAGCCTTTCGGCCCTTTGAGGATCACCTGGTTATCGTCGTAATGGACATTACCGAGCGCATCAACGGTACGTACCGGCTCCGGTTGTCCTGGTGCCTCTTTTTGATGGAGCTGCACTTCGTCGGCCTGCAGACGGCTGTTACCCTGCATGATATCCACGCTGCCAGTAAACACGGCGTCATCCGGGTAGTCCCCTTTCGCGTGGTCAGCATTGATAGTCACGGGTAAGTCATTGGTATCGCCCTGTACCAGAGGACGGTCATAGCTTGGCACGCCCAACATGCACTGTGAGGCGAGGTCGGCTGCCAGTCCCTGTTGACTATAAAGGGCGGTGGCAATCATGGTGGCCAGGAGAGTGGGGATACGTTTTTTCATACGTTGATTTTATTGTTCCATCATCGGTAACGTTGCGCGTGACAAACGGTCAGAGACTAACGTACTCGTCATCTCTACGCTAGTGTTAATCCTGTCCGAATAGCGTCAGTGGTGTTAGGCACGGCATTGAATGACAGGTATGATAATGCAAATTATAGGCGATGTCCCACAATTGACCGCAGCCGGAAAACGGTAAAAGCACCTTTATATTGTGGGAGATAGCCCTGATATCCGTGTGTCGATTTGGGGAATATATGCAGTATTGGGGAAAAATCATTGGCGTGGCCGTGGCCTTACTGATGGGCGGCGGCTTTTGGGGCGTAGTGTTAGGCCTGTTAATTGGCCATATGTTTGATAAAGCCCGTAGCCGTAAAATGGCGTGGTTCGCCAACCAGCGTGAGCGTCAGGCGCTGTTTTTTGCCACCACTTTTGAAGTGATGGGGCATTTAACCAAATCCAAAGGTCGCGTCACGGAGGCTGATATTCATATCGCCAGCCAGTTGATGGACCGAATGAACCTTCATGGCGCTTCCCGTACTGCGGCGCAAAACGCGTTCCGGGTGGGAAAATCAGACAATTACCCGCTGCGCGAAAAGATGCGCCAGTTTCGCAGTGTCTGCTTTGGTCGTTTTGACTTAATTCGTATGTTTCTGGAGATCCAGATTCAGGCGGCGTTTGCTGATGGTTCACTGCACCCGAATGAACGGGCGGTGCTGTATGTCATTGCTGAAGAATTAGGGATCTCCCGCGCCCAGTTTGACCAGTTTTTGCGCATGATGCAGGGCGGTGCACAGTTTGGCGGCGGTTATCAGCAGCAATCTGGCGGTGGTAACTGGCAGCAAGCGCAGCGTGGCCCGACGCTGGAAGATGCCTGTAATGTTTTGGGCGTGAAGCCGACGGATGATGCGACCACCATCAAACGTGCCTACCGTAAGCTGATGAGTGAACACCATCCCGATAAGTTGGTGGCGAAAGGTTTGCCGCCTGAGATGATGGAGATGGCGAAGCAAAAAGCGCAGGAAATTCAGCAGGCCTATGAATTGATTAAGCAGCAGAAAGGGTTTAAGTGACCCTGTAAATGATGCTGAGTAACTGCCCACGATTAAAGGTGGCCGCCCTGGCGGTCACTTCTTTGAGAAAAGGCGTTTACTCAGAGTGGTGGACAGGCTCAATACACGGTTTACGGGAGGGTTTCTATTGGTTTTATCGCGTTGACCCTGCTTAAGGTTGAGAGCTTTACGACGAGCGGAATTATATTTTTACGTCTTAAAAATAAAAAACACATATCTGAATGAGCGATTTTTGAAAGTATATCTATTCAGAGCGCGCATCATGAGTTTTTAACTCAATGCGAGGCTATTACCATGAAAGTATCAGTTCCAGGCATGCCGACTACACTTTTAAATATGAGCAATAACGATATTTATAAGATGGTGAGCGGGGACAAGATTGACGTGAAGCTGAATATCTTTCAACGCTTGTGGGAGACGTTACGTCATCTGTTCTGGTCAGATAAACAGACTGAGGCTTATAAACTTCTGTTCAATTTCGTGAATAAAAAGGCTGGCAACATCAACGCCTCAAAATACTTTACTGGGGCTGTCAACGAGAATGAGAAAGAAAAGTTTATCAATAGCCTGGAAATATTCAATAAACTTAAAACATGCGCAAAAAATCCGGATGAGATGGTCGCAAAGGGCAATATGCGCTGGGTCGCCGAGATCTACGGTGATATCGAGTTAAGTGTCACTTTTTTCATTGAAAATAAGGAGATATGTACTCAGACGTTGCAGCTGCATAAAGGCCCAGGTAACTTGGGCGTTGATCTTGGAGAGGCTTACCTTCCCGGCGTTGACATGAGGAATTGTTACTTTGGTAAAAAAACAATGAAAGGTAAAGATGAAATCCTTTATGAGCAACCTGGGTGGAATGCTAACCTGGACGGTGCTAACCTGGACGGTGCTATCCTGGACGGTGCTACCGTGGACGGTGCTATCCACCTATATGATGAGGTAATTATTATTTATAAAATCACCCCCAAAAAAATTGATACTGAAGAAATTGCTACTAAACAAAGTACTGCTGAAGAAATTATTGCAACGCAATTATTGAATGATCCAGAATAAGCTAAGGTTGAAGGGGCTGGAACGGCCCCTTCAACCTTAGCAGTAGCGTAGGATGATTTCACAATTAGAAAGTCCTGCATGATGAGCGAGAGAAGAGGCTCGTGACGCAAGGCGTCGTGCACGACGCGGATCACCGAGATGGGCATCGCCAACCAGACTGCTAATTAGCCCATGAATAACAATCAGAAAGGACCATAACAGACCCGATAAAATGAAATAGTAGAGACGATCAACGGGTGAAGAAAAAGTTCAAAAATTCGCTGTGGAGCAGGAAGGGAATTACCGAATGGAAAGCGTAGCCACACGCAACAACTGAAAGCAGTTTGGCAGAAACAAAAAATCCCCGGACTCGGGGATTTATGTACAAGAGGCAGCCCTTAGGATGAGGGTATAAACGTACAGGAAAGGTTAAAAATCCGCTGGCGCTTTAAACGTCATACTATTGCCATACGCCGGATGGGTAATCGTCAACATCTCTGCATGTAGCAACAAACGCGGTGCCATCGCTCTCGCTTCCGGTGATGCATAAAAACGATCGCCGAGAATCGGATGACCCAGCGCCAGCATATGCACACGCAATTGATGCGAACGCCCGGTAATCGGTTTTAACACCACTCTTGCCGTGTTATCCGCCGCATACTCCACCACTTCATATTCCGTCTGCGCAGGTTTACCTGTTTCGTAACAGACTTTCTGTTTCGGGCGGTTTGGCCAGTCGCAAATCAGCGGCAGATCTACCAGACCTTCCGCAGGGGATGGATGCCCCCAGACGCGGGCCACATACTGCTTTTTCGGCTCGCGCTCGCGGAACTGGCGTTTTAACTCCCGCTCCGCGGCTTTGGTCAGCGCCACTACAATCACGCCGCTGGTAGCCATATCCAGACGATGCACCGATTCTGCCTGCGGATAATCACGCTGAATGCGCGTCATCACGCTGTCTTTGTGCTCTTCCAGACGACCCGGCACTGACAACAAACCGCTCGGCTTGTTGACCACCATAATATGGTCATCCTGATACAGGATAACCAACCAGGGTTCCTGCGGTGGATTGTAGTTTTCCATCCCCATTTTCGGCTCCGTTACTGATGCGTCACAACGATCAAACGCAGGGCATCCAGACGCCAGCCTGCCTGATCCAGGCTTTCCATTACCTGCTGACGGTTGCTCTCAATGGCGGTCAGTTCGTCGTCACGAATGTTCGGGTTCACTGCGCGCAGCGCCTCCAGACGAGACAGCTCGGCAGACAGTTTTTCGTCGGCTTCGTTACGTGCGGTATCAATCAATGCACGGGCCGATTTCTCGATCTGCGCTTCACCCAGCTGAAGGATAGCGTGAACATCCTGCTGCACGGCATTAACCAGTTTGCTGCCGGTGTGACGGTTGACCGCGTTAAGCTGGCGGTTAAAGGTTTCAAACTCCACCTGGGCCGCCAGGTTGTTGCCATTTTTATCCAGCAGCATACGTACCGGCGTCGGTGGCAGGAAGCGGTTGAGCTGCAACTGCTTCGGCGCCTGGGCTTCGACCACGTAAATCAGTTCCACCAACAGCGTACCTACCGGTAACGCTTTGTTTTTCAACAGTGAAATCGTGCTGCTACCAGTATCGCCAGAAAGGATCAGATCCAGACCGTTGCGGATCAGCGGATGCTCCCAGGTAATAAACTGTGCATCTTCACGCGCCAGCGCCACTTCACGATCAAAGGTGATGGTGATGCCATCTTCCGACAGGCCAGGGAAGTCCGGCACCAGCATATGATCGGACGGGGTCAGCACGATCATGTTGTCGCCGCGATCGTCCTGATTGATACCGATAATATCGAACAGGTTCATGGCGAAGGCGATCAGGTTGGTATCGTCATCCTGCTCTTCAATGCTTTCTGCCAGTGCCTGGGCTTTTTCGCCACCGTTGGAGTGGATTTCCAGCAGGCGGTCACGCCCCTGTTCCAGTTGTGCTTTCAGCGCTTCATGTTGCTCGCGGCAGTTTTTGATCAGATCGTCAAAGCCTTCGGTTTGATCCGGTGAAGCCAGATAGTTAATCAGATCGTTGTAGACGCTATCGTAAATAGTGCGTCCGGTCGGGCAGGTGTGCTCGAATGCATCCAGACCTTCGTGATACCAGCGCACCAGCACCGACTGAGCAGTTTTTTCCAGATAAGGCACATGGATCTGAATATCGTGCGCCTGACCGATACGATCCAGACGACCAATACGCTGCTCCAGCAGATCCGGGTTGAATGGCAGGTCAAACATCACCATGTGGCTGGCGAACTGGAAGTTACGTCCTTCAGAACCGATTTCCGAGCACAGCAGTACCTGTGCGCCGGTGTCTTCTTCAGCAAACCAGGCGGCAGCGCGGTCACGCTCAATAATCGACATGCCTTCGTGGAACACAGCAGCGCGGATACCTTCACGTTCGCGCAGTACTTGCTCCAGTTGCAGCGCAGTGGCAGCTTTAGCGCAGATCACCAGCACTTTCTGAGAGCGATGGCTGGTCAGGTAGCCCATCAGCCACTCAACGCGCGGATCGAAGTTCCACCAGGTGGCGTTATCACCTTCAAATTCCTGATAAATACGCTCCGGGTAGAGCATATCTCGAGCACGATCTTCCGCACTTTTACGTGCGCCCATAATGCCGGAGACTTTAATAGCCGTCTGATACTGCGTCGGTAGCGGCAGCTTAATGGTGTGCAGCTCGCGTTTCGGGAATCCTTTCACACCGTTACGGGTGTTACGGAACAGCACGCGGCTGGTGCCGTGGCGATCCATCAGCATCGAAACCAGCTCCTGACGGGCGCTCTGGGCATCTTCGCTGTCGCTGTTTGCTGCTTGCAACAGCGGCTCGATATCCTGCTCGCCGATCATCTCGCCAAGCATGTTCAGTTCGTCATTGCTCAGTTTGTTACCTGCCAGCAGCATGGCAACGGCGTCTGCAACCGGACGATAATTTTTCTGCTCTTCAACGAATTGCGCGAAATCGTGGAAACGGTTCGGGTCCAGCAGACGCAGACGGGCGAAGTGGCTTTCCATCCCCAGTTGTTCCGGGGTCGCGGTCAGCAGCAGAACGCCCGGCACGTGCTCTGCCAGTTGTTCAATGGCCTGATATTCACGGCTTGGCGCATCTTCGCTCCACACCAGGTGATGCGCTTCATCGACCACCAGCAGGTCCCATTCGGCTTCACAGAGATGTTCCAGGCGCTGTTTGCTACGACGGGCAAAATCCAGCGAGCAAATCACCAGCTGTTCGGTATCGAACGGGTTGTAAGCATCGTGCTGAGCTTCGGCATAACGCTCATCATCAAACAGGGCAAAGCGCAGGTTGAAACGGCGCAGCATTTCTACCAGCCACTGATGCTGTAAAGTTTCCGGGACGATAATCAGTACACGTTCAGCAGCGCCAGAGAGCAGTTGCTGATGCAGGATCATCCCGGCTTCAATGGTTTTCCCTAAACCCACTTCGTCAGCCAGCAGGACGCGCGGCGCGTGGCGGCGGCCAACATCATGAGCGATGTTGAGCTGGTGCGGGATCAGGCTGGTACGCTGACCGCGCAGGCCGCTGTACGGCATACGGAACTGTTCGCTGGAATACTTACGCGCGCGATAACGCAGCGCAAAGCGGTCCATACGGTCAATCTGCCCGGCAAACAGGCGGTCCTGCGGTTTGCTGAACACCAGTTTGCTATCAAGGAAAACTTCACGCAGGGCCACGCCGGACTCTTCAGTATCCAGGCGAGTACCGATATAGGTCAGCAAGCCATTTTCTTCTTTTACTTCTTCGACTTGCATCTGCCAGCCGTCATGGCTGGTAATGGTATCACCAGGGTTGAACATCACGCGGGTCACGGGGGAATCACTGCGTGCGTACAGACGGTTTTCACCAGTAGATGGGAAAAGTAAAGTGACAGTTCGCGCATCCACCGCGACAACGGTTCCAAGTCCCAATTCGCTTTCTGTATCGCTGATCCAGCGTTGACCAAGTGTAAAAGGCATATGTGTTCGGCTCTATATCTTTAATTGCAGGCAATAACCACCCGCTACCGTGCTTATGAGGTAGTGGTGTTATTCAGGTCCAGGAATGGAAAGGGCGCTATGGTACTGGATGGCAAAGCATTCGTCACGCATCAAAATGGTATCTGGCGAACTCTTTTTTTGCTCAAAATAGCCCAAGTTGCCCGGTCATAAGTGTAGCAAAATTATCCTCAATAAAAGGGAGTATTCCCTCCGCCACGGGTTGTAGCTGGCGGGTCAGATAGTGTTCGTAATCCAGCGGTGAACGTTGATAGTCCAGCGGCTCCGGGCCGTTGGTGGTCCATACGTACTTAATGGTGCCGCGGTTCTGGTATTGCAAGGGGCGACCGCGCTTTTGGTTTTCTTCATCGGCAAGGCGAGCGGCGCGTACATGAGGCGGAACATTACGCTGATATTCGCTCAGCGGACGGCGAAGGCGTTTACGGTAAACCAGCCGCGCATCCAGTTCACCCGCCATCAGTTTGTCGATGGTTTCGCGGACGTACTCCTGATATGGCTCGTTACGGAAGATACGCAGGTATAGCTCCTGCTGAAACTGCTGGGCCAGCGGCGTCCAGTCGGTGCGCACGGTTTCCAGCCCTTTAAACACCATCCGCTGTTTATCGCCCTCCTGAATCAGCCCGGCGTAGCGCTTTTTGCTGCCCGTATCGGCTCCGCGAATGGTTGGCATCAGAAAACGGCAGAAATGGGTTTCATACTCCAGTTCTAATGCGCTGGTCAGCCGTTGTTTTTGCAGCGTTTCCGCCCACCAGGCGTTAACGTGCCGCACCAGTGCACGACCGATTTTCGCCGCTTCTTCTTCCGAATGTGCGCCTTTCAGCCAGACAAACGTTGAGTCGGTATCGCCGTAGATCACGTCGTAGCTCTGCGCTTCAATCAACGCTTTGGTTTGCCGCATGATCTGATGACCACGCATGGTGATCGACGATGCCAGGCGCGGATCGAAGAAGCGGCAGGCGGTGGTGCCGAGCACGCCATAAAAGGCATTCATGATGATTTTCAGCGCTTGCGACAGCGGCTTATTACCCTGACGTTTGGCTTCATCGCGCCCGTGCCAGATGTTAGTCACAATCTCCGGCAGGCAATGTTTTTCTCGCGAGAACCAGGCATCGAGAAAGCCTTCGGTGCTGTGCTCTGGATCAGGCTGCGCCATGCCTTCCACCAGCCCGACGGGATCAATCAGAAAGGTGCGGATGATCGACGGGTACAGGCTTTTGTAGTCCAGCACCAGCACCGAATCATAAAGCCCAGGTCGCGAATCCATCACGTAGCCGCCAGGGCTGGCGTGCGGCGGCACTTCGCCGAGATTAGGCGCGACATAACCAGCGCGATGCATCCGGGGAAAATAGAGATGACCAAACGCCGCCACCGATCCCCCGTGGCGGTCTACCGGCAGGCCGTTCACCGTTGCTCGTTCGAGCAAAAACGGCATGATTTCAGTTTTATGGAAAATCTGCGTCACCAGCTCGCAATCTTTCAGGTTATAAGTCGCCAGCGCAGGTTTATCTTCGGCGAAACGGCGGTCAATTTCGTCCATTCGATCCCACGGGTTATCGATAGATTTTCCTTCGCCTAATAGCTCCTGAGCGACAGTTTCCAGCGAGAATGAAGAGAAATTCCAGAACGCGGATTTCAGCGCCTCGATACCGTCGATAATTAGCCGCCCTTTAGCCTGGGCAAAAAAGACGCCGTTTTTAAAGCCGTGCTCGCGCCACTCCAGCTCGCTGTTATCGCGCCCCAGCCGCAGCGGAATACGATAACGCTCGGCATGTTTTTGCAGCATTCGCAGATCGAATTGCACCACGTTCCAACCGATGATCACATCAGGATCGTAGTTGGCAAACCAGGCGTTAAGTTTTTCCAGTAGCTGCGGGCGACTGGCGACGTATTCCAGTTCGAAATCGAGCGCGGAAGCGTTGCCATTCTCCGGCCCCAGCATATAAACGATGCGCTGCCCGCAGCCCTCCAGGCCGATGCAATACAGCTCACCGTGGCGGGTGGTTTCAATATCAATAGACACCCACTTGAGCGGCGGGCGATAGTCGGGATGCGGTTTCAGACGGGCATTAACGATAGCGCCATTGTGCATATCACCCTCGACCCACACCGGCGAGGTGATAAACCGCTCCATCAGATAGCGTTCTGGCGGGCGCACATCGGCCTCGTAGACGGTAACGCCACCTTCACGCAGGCGCTTTTCGTAATTCATCAACTGGCGATGGGCGCGACAGTAAAGGCCATACACCGGCTGGCGGTGAAAATCCTTTAACGCCAGCGGCGTCAGGCGAAAGCCTTGTTCACCCCGCAAAATATGCTGAGCGCGGGGAACCTGATCGGCGGGAATAAACGCCACGGACTCTTGCGGCGCAAGGAAAACCTGCAACGGCCCGTTGTCCGTCGCCAGCCAGAAGGAGACCTCTGTTCCTTGCGGGGTATCCCGCCAGTGTCGGGTTAAGATAAAACCTGCCTGCGCCACGCTGAAAATCCATCAAAAAACCAGGCTTGATTATAGCCTGGTTTCATTTGATTGGCTGTGGTTTTATACAGTCATTACTGCCCGTAATATGCCTTCGCGCCATGCTTACGCAGATAGTGTTTATCCAGCAGCGTTTGCTGCATATCCGGTAACTGCGGCGCTAACTGACGGCAGAATATCCCCATATAAGCGACCTCTTCCAGCACGATGGCGTTATGCACCGCATCTTCGGCATTTTTGCCCCATGCAAATGGGCCGTGAGAATGGACCAGGACGCCGGGCATTTGCGCTGCATCGATACCCTGTTTTTCGAAGGTTTCTACGATGACGTTACCGGTTTCCCACTCATATTCACCGTTGATTTCTGCGTCGGTCATTTTGCGGGTGCAGGGAATGGTGCCGTAGAAATAGTCGGCGTGGGTGGTGCCGGTTGCTGGAATCGACTGACCCGCCTGCGCCCAGATGGTGGCGTGGCGCGAGTGCGTGTGCACAATGCCGCCAATGGACGGGAATGCCTGATAGAGTAGTCGGTGAGTTGGCGTATCGGAGGAGGGCTTTTTCGCACCTTCAACCACTTCACCGGTTTCGATGCTGACCACGACCATATCGTCAGCGGTCATGATGCTGTAATCGACGCCGGAAGGTTTGATCACAAAGACGCCGCGCTCGCGATCAACGGCGCTGACGTTGCCCCATGTGAGCGTGACCAGGTTGTGTTTTGGCAGCGCCAGGTTGGCTTCTAATACCTGGCGTTTGAGATCTTCTAACATGTTGACTCCTGAGAGGTCGTTTCCCCTCACCCCGGCCCTCTCCCCGAAGGGGCGAGGGGGAAAACAATGCCGGATGCGCTTTGCTTATTCCGCCTACAAAATCGGAACGTGTAGGCCTGATAAGACGCGTCAGTGTCGCATCAGGCGTTACATACCTGATGTGGCTACTTAGCGACGAAATCCGTAATACACTTCGTTCCAGCGCAGTGCGTCTTTAAACGCTGGCAGGCGGGTGTCGTTATCAATCACCGTGATTTCAATGTCGTGCATCTCGGCGAACTGGCGCATATCGTTGAGGTTCAGCGCATGGCTGAAGACGGTGTGGTGCGCACCACCAGCAAGGATCCACGCTTCGGAAGCAGTTGGCAGATCCGGTTGCGCTTTCCACAGCGCGTTCGCCACCGGCAGTTTCGGCAGGGAGTGCGGTGTTTTCACCGTGTCGATGCAGTTAACCAGTAGACGGTAACGATCGCCGAGATCAATCAAGCTGGCGACAATCGCTGGGCCGGTTTGGGTATTGAAGATTAGGCGGGCAGGATCGTCCTTACCACCAATGCCGAGATGCTGAACGTCGAGGATCGGTTTCTCTTCTGCGGCGATCGACGGGCAGACTTCCAGCATATGGGAGCCGAGCACCAGGTCATTGCCTTTCTCGAAGTGATAGGTGTAGTCCTCCATAAAGGAGGTGCCGCCCTGCAGACCGGTTGACATCACCTTCATGATGCGAAGCAGGGCGGCAGTTTTCCAGTCGCCTTCGCCCGCAAAGCCGTAACCCTGCTGCATCAGACGCTGTACGGCCAGACCTGGAAGCTGTTTCAGACCGTGCAAATCTTCAAAGGTGGTGGTGAACGCGTGGAAGCCACCTTGTTCCAGGAAACGTTTCATCCCCAGCTCAATACGCGCCGCTTCCAGCACGTTCTGTCGTTTTTCGCCGTGGATTTGTGTGGCAGGCGTCATGGTGTAGCAGCTTTCGTACTCATCGACCAGCGCGTTAACATCGCCGTCGCTGATGGAGTTCACCACCTGCACCAGATCGCCAACCGCCCAGGTATTGACGGAGAAACCGAACTTGATTTGTGCGGCAACTTTATCGCCATCGGTGACCGCCACTTCACGCATGTTATCGCCAAAACGGCAGACTTTCAGATGACGGGTATCCTGTTTAGAGACCGCCTGACGCATCCAGGAGCCGATACGCTCATGGGCTTGTTTATCCTGCCAGTGACCGGTAACCACGGCATGTTGCTGACGCATACGCGCGCCAATGAAGCCGAACTCGCGACCGCCATGTGCAGTCTGGTTCAGGTTCATAAAGTCCATATCGATACTGTCCCACGGCAGCGCCGCGTTGAACTGGGTGTGGAATTGCAGCAACGGTTTGTTGAGCATGGTCAGGCCGTTGATCCACATTTTGGCCGGGGAGAAGGTGTGCAGCCATACCACCAGACCAGCGCAACGATCGTCGTAATTCGCGTCGCGGCAAATAGCGGTGATTTCATCCGGCGTGGTGCCCAGCGGTTTCAACACCAGTTTGCAGGGCAGTTTCGCTTCCGTATTTAGCGCATTAACAACGTGCTCGGCATGTTGGGTGACCTGACGCAGGGTTTCCGGGCCATACAGATGCTGGCTGCCAATTACAAACCACACTTCATAATTATCAAAAATCGTCATTATCGTGTCCTTATAGAGTCGGAACGGCCTGGGCAGCCTGTGCCGGGGCGGAAGTTGGAAGATAGTGTTGTTCGGCGCTCATCGCCCATTGCTGATAGCGGCGATAAAGCTGTTCAAAGCGTTGTGCCTGCTCGCTGCACGGTTGCAGGGTTTTCTCTACCGCACTGGCCATTTTTTGCTGGGCTGATGGGATGTCTGCGTGCACTTTCGCGGCGACGGCAGCAAAAATCGCCGCACCGAGCGCACAGCACTGGTCAGAGGCAACAATTTGCAGCGGGCGATTCAGCACGTCGCAGCAGGCCTGCATAATGACCTGGTTTTTCCGCGCGATGCCGCCCAGCGCCATCACGTTATTGACGGCGATCCCCTGATCGGTAAAGCACTCCATGATTGCGCGTGCGCCAAAGGCGGTGGCAGCAATCAAACCGCCGAACAGCAGCGGAGCATCGGTAGCGAGGTTAAGGTCGGTAATCACCCCTTTCAGGCGTTGGTTAGCGTTCGGTGTGCGGCGGCCGTTAAACCAGTCGAGCACCAGCGGCAGGTGATCCAGAGACGGATTTTTGGCCCATGCTTCGGTCAGCGCCGGAAGCAGTTGTTTCTGGCTGGCGTTGATTTGCTCTTTTAGTTCCGGATGCTGGGCGGCAAGCTGTTCCAGCGGCCAGCCGAGTACGCGACCGAACCAGGCGTAGATATCACCAAACGCCGATTGGCCTGCTTCCAGACCGATAAATCCAGGCACCACGCTGCCATCAACCTGACCGCAAATACCTTTAACTGCCCGCTCGCCAACGCTCTGTTTGTCGGCAATCAGAATGTCGCAGGTGGAAGTACCGATAACTTTTACCAGTGCGTTAGGCTGTGCGCCTGCGCCAACTGCGCCCATATGGCAGTCAAACGCGCCGCCGGAAATCACCACGCTTTCAGGCAGGCCGAGACGCTGCGCCCATTCCGGGCATAAGGTGCCCACCGGAATATCGGCAGTCCAGGTGTCAGTGAACAGCGGGGAAGGCAAATGGCGATTGAGGATCGGGTCCAGCTCATCAAAGAAACTGGCTGGCGGCAGGCCGCCCCAGCTTTCGTGCCACAGAGATTTATGCCCGGCGCTGCAACGTCCGCGACGAATATCCTGCGGGCGGGTGGTACCGGAAAGCAGAGCTGGCACCCAGTCGCACAGCTCAATCCACGATGCGGCAGATTGCGCCACGGCGCTGTCCTGGCGAGTCACATGCAGGATTTTTGCCCAGAACCATTCGCTGGAATAAATACCGCCAATATAGCGGGAGTAGTCAACGTTGCCCGGCGCGTGGCACAAACGGGTAATCTCTTCCGCTTCTTCAACCGCAGTGTGGTCTTTCCACAATACGAACATCGCGTTCGGGTTTTCGGCAAACTCCGGGCGCAGCGCCAGCACGTTACCGTCGGCATCAATCGGTGCGGGCGTCGAGCCGGTACTGTCAACGCCAATCCCGACCACAGCTGCGCGCTGTTCAACGCTAAGCTCTGCAAGCACGGTTTTCAGTGCCGCTTCCATTGACTCAATGTAGTCACGCGGATGATGACGGAACTGGTTATTCGGGGCATCACAAAATTGCCCTTTTTGCCAACGGGGATACCACTCTACGCTGGTGGCGATCTCTTCACCGCTGGCGCAGTCCACCGCCAAAGCTCGCACAGAATCACTGCCAAAATCGAGGCCAATTGCAATCGCCATCGTTTCACTCCATCCAAAAAAACGGGTATGGAGAAACAGTAGAGAGTTGCGATAAAAAGCGTCAGGTAGGATCCGCTAATCTTATGGATAAAAATGCTATGGCATAGCAAAGTGTGACGCCGTGCAAATAATCAATGTGGACTTTTCTGCCGTGATTATAGACACTTTTGTTACGCGTTTTTGTCATGGCTTTGGTCCCGCTTTGTTACAGAATGCTTTTAATAAGCGGGGTTACCGGTTGGGTTAGCGAGAAGAGCCAGTAAAAGACGCAGTGACGGCAATATCTGATGCAATATGGACAATTGGTTTCTTCTCTGAATGGCGGGAGTATGAAAAGTATGGCTGAAGCGCAAAATGATCCCCTGCTGCCGGGATACTCGTTTAACGCCCATCTGGTGGCGGGTTTAACGCCGATTGAGGCCAACGGTTATCTCGATTTTTTTATCGACCGACCGCTGGGAATGAAAGGTTATATTCTCAATCTCACCATTCGCGGTCAGGGGGTGGTGAAAAATCAGGGACGAGAATTTGTCTGCCGACCGGGTGATATTTTGCTGTTCCCGCCAGGAGAGATTCATCACTACGGCCGTCATCCGGAGGCTCGCGAATGGTATCACCAGTGGGTTTACTTTCGTCCGCGCGCCTACTGGCATGAATGGCTTAACTGGCCGTCAATATTTGCCAATACGGGTTTCTTTCGCCCGGATGAAGCGCACCAGCCGCATTTCAGCGACCTGTTTGGGCAAATCATTAACGCCGGGCAAGGGGAAGGGCGCTATTCGGAGCTGCTGGCGATAAATCTGCTTGAGCAATTGTTACTGCGGCGCATGGAAGCGATTAACGAGTCGCTCCATCCACCGATGGATAATCGTGTACGCGAGGCTTGTCAGTACATCAGCGATCACCTGGCAGACAGCAATTTTGATATCGCCAGCGTCGCACAGCATGTTTGCCTGTCGCCGTCGCGTCTGTCACATCTTTTCCGCCAGCAGTTAGGGATTAGCGTCTTAAGCTGGCGCGAGGACCAACGCATTAGTCAGGCGAAGCTGCTTTTGAGCACTACCCGGATGCCTATCGCCACCGTCGGTCGCAATGTTGGTTTTGACGATCAACTCTATTTCTCGCGAGTATTTAAAAAATGCACCGGGGCCAGCCCGAGCGAGTTCCGTGCCGGTTGTGAAGAAAAAGTGAATGATGTAGCCGTCAAGTTGTCATAATTGGTAACGAATCAGACAATTGACGGCTTGACGGAGTAGCATAGGGTTTGCAGAATCCCTGCTTCGTCCATTTGACAGGCACATTATGCAAGCATTGCTGGAACACTTTATTACCCAATCCACCGTGTATTCATTGATGGCGGTGGTGTTGGTGGCCTTTCTGGAGTCGCTGGCGCTGGTCGGTTTGATTCTACCCGGTACGGTGCTGATGGCGGGGCTGGGAGCGCTGATTGGCAGCGGCGAGTTAAGTTTCTGGCACGCCTGGCTGGCAGGGATCGTCGGTTGTCTGCTGGGCGACTGGATCTCCTTCTGGCTGGGCTGGCGTTTTAAAAAGCCATTGCATCGCTGGTCATTTCTGAAGAAGAACAAAGCATTACTCGATAAAACTGAACATGCGTTGCATCAACACAGCATGTTCACCATTCTGGTCGGTCGTTTTGTTGGCCCGACGCGTCCGCTGGTGCCAATGGTGGCGGGAATGCTGGATCTGCCGGTGGCTAAATTTATTACGCCGAATATTATCGGCTGCCTGCTGTGGCCGCCGTTTTACTTCCTGCCAGGGATTCTGGCGGGCGCGGCGATCGATATTCCAGCCGGAATGCAGAGCGGTGAGTTTAAATGGTTGCTGCTGGCGACGGCGGTATTTTTGTGGGTTGGTGGCTGGCTGTGCTGGCGGTTATGGCGCAGTGGTAAAGCGACTGACCGTTTGAGTCATTATTTGTCCCGCGGTCGTTTGTTGTGGCTGACGCCGTTGATTTCTGCCATCGGCGTGGTGGCGCTGGTGGTGTTAATTCGCCATCCGTTAATGCCGGTGTATATCGATATTTTGCGTAAAGTGGTTGGAGTTTAGGGCATAGTCTTGTGTGGGGCGCTTGATGCGGACAAAACGCACCCGTAGGTCGGATAAGGCGTTCACGCCGCATCCGACAGTGCATATTAACCTGTAATTCCCAACAGCGCCGAAGCACTCGCCTTACCGCTCAACAATTCTTCGGTCTTACCCTGCCAGGCGATGCGCCCGTCGGCGACCACTATCGAGCGTGTTGCAATCCTTGCCGCATCTTCCACACTGTGCGACACCATCAATAACGTCATTTTTTGCTGCTGGCAGCTCGTGCTCACCAGCGTCAACATCTCCTGACGTAACGCCGGATCGAGCGCAGAGAACGGTTCATCGAGCAATAAAATCGGCTGTTCGCGTACCAGACAACGCGCTAACGCCACTCGCTGTCGCTGACCGCCGGAAAGCTCGCCAGGTAACCGCGCCATTAAATTATCAATCCCCATCTGACGGGCAATCGCGTGCATTTTCTCCTGCTGTGCCGCGTTCAGTTTCAATCCCGGATTTAGCCCCAGCCCGATGTTCTGCGCGACCGTCAGGTGGCTGAACAGGTTGTTCTCCTGAAACAGCATCGACACCGGACGGCGTGACGGCGGCGTCGTGGTGTGATCAACGCCATCGATAGTCAGCGAACCGCTGGCTGGCGTCAGAAAACCGGCAATCAAATTCAGCAGGGTACTTTTACCTGCGCCGCTTGGCCCGAGGATCGCCACCTGCTCGCCGCGTTCTACTGTTAAGCTAAAACGCATCGGCAAATGGTGGTAAAGCCAGGTGATATCAGTCAGTTTTAACATTTCGCCCCGGTAGTTTTTCAATCACGGTAAACAGCAGAAAACAGAGTAGCAGCAGAATTAACGCGGTGACCGCGCCGTCCTGGCTGCGATAGGAGCCAATTTGCTGGTAGAGATAAAACGGCAGGGTGCGGAAATCATCGTTACCGAACAACGCTACCACGCCAAAATCACCAATCGACAGCACGCAGGCAAAGGCCAGCGCCTGCGCCAGTGGACGTTTCAGGGCGCGCAGCTCCACCACTTTTAAGCGTGACCAGCCTTCAATCCCCAGCGACTGACATAACATGCTGTAGTGGGCGGTGATATCGCGCATCGGGTTTTCCAGCACTTTCAGGGCGTAGGGGATCGCCATTAACGCATTGGTGAAAATCACAATGCCGTCAGCAGATTGTGGCAGGCCGATAGTGTTGTTGAGCAGTAAAAAGAAGCCCGTTGCCAGCACAATCCCCGGCATGGCGAGGATCAACATGCCACTCATCTCCAGCGCCTGACCCGCCAGCATTTTCTGCCGCGCCCGCAGTTCGCGACTGCTCCATAGCAGCATCATGGTCAGCACTACGCACAATACGCCTGCCGCCAGCGCAATACGCAACGAGGTCCACAGCGCCTGCCACAGTACCGGTTGTGCCAGCACTTCCGGCAACTGGCGATTTACCCCATCGACGATCACCGCCAGTAACGGTGGAAGCAACAGCAGCAGCGCCAGCACAATTAACACCGTGTCGCAAATGCGGCTATGCAGACGATCGTCCGGGTCGCGCCAGCCTTGCAGCAGCGTGGTGCCGGGCGCAATGGCCTTACTCAGTCGCTGACTCAACAGCACCAGCCCAAGGCAACACACCATCTGGATCAGCGCCAGCATCGCCGCGCGGGCAGGATCGTAGTCGTAACTCAGCGCCTGATAGATTGCCAGCTCGATAGTGGTCGCCTGCGGACCGCCGCCCAGCGACAGTACGGTGGCGAAGCTGGCGAAACAGAGCATAAAGATAAGCGCAGCAACCGGCGGGATTTGTCTCCGTAACCACGGCCATTCGACGAAGCGGAAAAAATGCCAGCCGCGCATCCCAAGCTGGGCGGCAAGCTGACGTTGTTCGCCGGGAATGTTTTCCAGTGCCTGGAGTAATAAGCGGCTCGCCATCGGTAGATTAAAAAATACGTGCGCCAGCAAAATACCTTGCAGGCCGTAGGGCGAAAAGGTCCACTCCAGACCGAGCGATCGGCAGAGCGATGCCAGCCAGCCCTGGCGACCATAGACGCTAAGAATGCCGAAAACAGCAACCAGCACCGGGAGGATCAAGGTCATTGCGCACAGACGCAACAGCGCCAGCCGACCCGGAAAGCGCCTGCGATAGAGCGCGCGGGCGAGGAATATCGCGGGTACGACAGAGAGTAGCGCCGAGAGAAACGCCTGCCAGAAGGAGAAGCGCACCACATGCCACAGGTAGCTGTCCTGCCAGACTGCCGACCAGTCACCCTGCGGCGCGTTCGACCACAGGGCGAGAAACGCCGCCAGCGCAACCGCTATCACCAGCGTGGCGGCGCTTACACCTGGAATTAACCAGCCGGGAATTAACGGCTGACGGCGCGTTGCCATTCGCTAATCCATGCCTGACGTTGTGCCGCCACTTCGGCTGGCGTGAACTCCAGCGTGGTTGCGGGTTTGGTCAATTTTTCAAAACCGGCAGGCAGCGTGACGTTTGCCACCGGATACATCCAGTTGCCGGTTGGGATCGCATTCTGGAAAGCCGGAGAAACCATAAACTGGAGGAATTTTTGCGCCAGCTCCGGCTGCTTGCTGGCAGCGGTGCGAGCGGCGACTTCCACTTGCAGATAGTGACCTTCGCTGAAGTTCGCGGCGGCGTAGTTATCTTTCTTCTCTTCGAGAATGTGATAAGCCGGAGAGGTGGTGTAACTCAGTACCAGATCGCTTTCACCTTTTAAAAACAGGCCGTAGGCTTCGCTCCAGCCTTTGGTGACGGTGACGGTTTTCTTCGCCAGTTTCTGCCAGGCTTGTGGGGCGTCATCGCCATAGACTTTTTGCATCCATAGCAACAGACCCAGCCCCGGTGTACTGGTGCGCGGATCCTGATAAATCACCCGCCAGTTTTGATCGCTCTCAACCAGTTCTTTCAGGCTTTGTGGCGGGTTTTTCAGTTTGTTCTTGTCATAAACGAAGGCGAAGTAGCCATAATCAAACGGTACGAAAGTGTCATTATTCCAGCCGCCGGGAACGTTAACGGCATCCGCTGCCACACCGCTTTTGGCAAACAGTCCGGTTTTACTGGCGGCGTCTAACAGGTTGTTATCCAGCCCCAGCACCACATCGGCTTTACTGTTTTTGCCTTCCATCCGTAGACGGTTGAGAAGCGAAACACCATCTTCCAGCGCCACCAGTTTCAGTTCGCAATTACAGTCGGCTTCAAAGGCTTTTTTAACCACCGGACCAGGCCCCCAGTCGGCGGCGAAGGAATCGTAGGTATAAACAGTCAGAACGGGTTTAGCGAAAACGGGCGCTGTGCATAGCAACAGCAGGGGAAGACATTTTTTTAACACTTTGCACCTCAAAAAAGAGTGGCAAAGGACTTGAGAAGGAGCCTCAAATCCCTTCGCCGGCGTTATCCGGATCAGGTTCGACGGGTATTTTCTCAGCGCACGCGTCCGCGTGGCACCCCGTTGAGAACGGCGTTAGTGTAGTGATTTTGTTATCAACCAGCAATCCATAGAGAAGGCGTATTAAAAAAGCCAATATTCGTTCAGCTATCAAGAGCGTAGGTAATGCTGCCAACTTACTGATTTAGTGTATGATGGTGATTTTAAGGTGCTTGCGTGGCTTCCATTTCCATCAGATGTCCTTCCTGCTCCGCTACTGAAGGCGTGGTGCGTAACGGCAAAAGCAC